>JAAUYJ010133053.1_pt1 | contig 12281 bp, 10 predicted proteins | sample 7278031 | NCBI WGS metagenome assembly JAAUYJ01 (sample SAMN14350222, study PRJNA611818) | marine sediment metagenome | isolation source: surface marine sediment (1.8m) | place: French Polynesia: Moorea | collected 2018-08 | reverse complement strand
GCTTGCTTGCGCAGGCGGAGTTCGCAGCAGCTGGGGACAGATATGCCACATACAATAGAAAATACGTTTCCTTGTCCATTCTTCTAGGTAAAAATTTATTTTAAGTTTTATGTTTTTGCTTAGATTCTTAAGAAACTGATCAAATATAACACTGTGAAAAAAAACTGTTTTTTGCTTGTTAAATGTACTCGTTAAGTACCTTTTTCACGTATCTTGCTTCTCATTGCATCACTCCATAGATGGATCTTGGCAACCCTGTCAGTGGCCTATCTGGCGTCGGAGCGAGGGGGCGGACGTGCGTTGCGCTCTCGACCCGACCAGAAACCCGGACTCCCGGAGTGCGCACCCGGACACACCCGGACATTGTATTCTTATTGTCGGACGCACCGGGCACCCGGGCACCCGGAGAGGCTCTTCGCAGTGCCAAGGCCCGCTTTTAGCGGCTTGTGTTGGAGGTGTTTTTCCCGCCGTGCGGCTCAAATTTTGCCGGCATCCCTGCCCCTCTCCCCCGGCCGCGGCCGCAGCTGCCCCCCCCTTCCCCCTTGGCGTCGTCGTCGGCGGCGCTTGACCCGGAGGCCCTTTCTCTCCGGCGCCCTTGGACTAGGGGACCTTAGTCACCCGACTTCGGCGAAGCCTTCCAGTCTTCTCCGCCATGGCTTCCGAGGCCGAGGACCAGGAGAGCCTCAACGGCGACAACGAGGTGAGGAAGGAGGGAGATAATTGAAATTTTGGGGGGATTCCAGCAGCCCTCAATGATGGTGCGATTGTCGGCCATGTTAATTAGCCCGGGTTTATTTGTTGTTGCCTTTTTGCAGGTGGAGGAGGAGGAGAAGGAGGATGGCGAGGAGGAGGACTCTGACTACGCCGTCTCAGGGAAGAAGAAGAAGCGCGGGAAGAAGCGGAAGGCCAAGGAGGGAAAGAAGGGCAGCAAGAAGAAGAAGAAGCGCAAGGTTGCCTCGGCCGACAGCGACGCCTCCGACGCGGAGCAGCAGCCGGAGGAGGATGAGGACGACCCCGAGGTGGAGTTCGCCTCCACCGCCGGAAAGAGGAGCAGCAAGAGGGGGCGCAAGAGCAACGCCTCCTCCGCGCCGGCCTCCCCGCCGGCCGCCGCCGCCGCCGCCAACTCGGGAGGAGCGGACAACCCTCCCACTGTTGAAGAAGTCTGCGAGAACTTTGGCCTCAAGGACGTCGACCTCGAGTACACGGACGCCGACTACCAGAACCTGACCACCTACAAGCTGTTCCAGTCCAACTACCGCACCAGGATCCAGTCGGCCAACCCCAAGGTGCCGCTGCCCAAGCTGATGATGCTGGTGGCGGCCAAGTGGAGGGAGTTCCAGGCCAGCGGGGCTCCCGAGGAGGCCGCTGAGGAGGAAGAGGCCCCAGCCGAACCTGAGGAAGAGCCGGAACCCGAGCCCGAAGAGGAGGAGAAGCCTCGGCGTGGCGCCAGGTCCTCCAGGGGTCGGGCCAAGAAGATCGTGGAGGAGGAGGTGTACGACTTCGAGGAAGAGGAGGAAGACGACCGCAGAAGGTCTAAGAAGTCCAAGGGGTCCAGCTCAGCCAAGGGAAAGAAGGGAGGCAAGAGCGGCACCAGCACTCCGACCGGCGGCGGAAAGAAGGGCGGGAAGGTGCCCACTCTCAAGATCAAGCTGGGCGGAAGGGGCAAGAGGAAGGGAGGCAACAGCTCTGACGAGGAGGAGGACAACAAGGACTCGGATGCCGAGTTCGAGGAGATGCTGAAGGAGGCCGAGGAGGCCTCCAAGGACGATGTCCAGGTTGTCAAGGAGACCAAGACTGGCCAGAAGGCCAAGATGAAGTTCGGCAACAAGACCAAGAAGAAGGGGAAGAAGAAGAAGGACTTCTCGACGGACGAGTCCGCCCACCAGGAGTACTGCGAGGTGTGCCAGCAGGGAGGGGAGATCATCCTGTGCGACACCTGCCCGCGGGCGTACCACCTGTGCTGCCTGGACCCGGAGCTGGACGAGGCCCCGGCCGGAAACTGGTCCTGTCCCCACTGCGAGGTCAACGGGCCTGAGATACGGATGGAGGACGAGGACGACGAGCACATGGAGTTCTGCCGCGTCTGCAAGGAGGGCGGGGAGCTGCTCTGCTGCGACTCCTGCAACAGCGCCTACCATCTCAAGTGCTGCGATCCGCCGCTGAAGGAGATCCCGGACGGCCCCTGGACCTGCCCCAGGTGCTCCTGCGAGCCCCTCAAGGGCAAGGTGGAGAAGATCCTGACCTGGCGGTGGAAAGAGGCGGACGAGGAGGAGAAGAAGGACGCGGAGGAGGAGCCCGAGCCCGTGGCCGGCTCTTCCAAGATGCCCCCGCCCAAGCCTATGCCCAAGGTGGAGCGCGAGTTCTTCATCAAGTTCAAGGATCTGTCCTTCTGGCACTGCGACTGGGTCAAGGAGATCCAGCTGGACGTGTTCCACCCGCAGACCCACCGTATGTACCTGCGCAAGAACGACATGGACGAGCCGCCGCGCTTCGACGAGGACGGCGACGACGAGGGATCCTCCAAGAGGCTCAAGCATCGCCACAAGTACAAGCAGGAGGACCCGCTGCGCCTGCAACAGCGGTTCTTCCGCTACGGCATACGGCCAGAGTGGCTGCAGATCCACCACGTGGTGGACCGGCAAACCCTGCGCAACGGAACCGTCCAGTACTTCATCAAGTGGAGGGAGCTGCCCTACCAGGACTGCTCCTGGGAGGACGAGGACATGGAGATCCCCGACTTCCAGCAGTACATACAGGACTACGAAGACCTGAGGTACGTCTGTGGGATCGACGGAAAGAAGAAAAAGAAGAAGAAGAAGGGAGCCTCCGACCCGGACGAGGGCGAGCGGAAGCGCCGTTACAATCCACCTCCGGACAAGCCGACCACGGACCTTGACGTGCCCATGGAGGAGCAGCCCAAGCACTGGCTGCCGGACGGGCTCTCCCTCCACTCCTATCAGCTGGAGGGCGTCAGCTGGGCCAGGAACAGCTGGAACCACGAGACGGACATCATCCTGGCCGACGAGATGGGACTGGGCAAGACCATCCAGACCATCTGCTTCCTGTACTCGCTGTACAAGGAGGGCCACTGCCGAGGCCCCTTCCTCGTCTCCGTGCCGCTCTCCACCCTCATCAACTGGGAGCGAGAGTTCGAGCTGTGGGCTCCAGAGTTCTACGTGGTGTCGTACGTGGGCGACAAGGACTCCCGCGGCGTCATCCGCGAGCACGAGCTCTCCTTCGAGGAGAACGCCGTGCGCAAGGGCGACAAGGCCTCCCGCATCAGGGCCTCCACCGTCAAGTTCCACGTCCTCCTCACCTCCTACGAGCTGATCTCCATCGACTCTGCCTGCCTGGCCTCCGTGCACTGGGAGGTTCTGGTGGTGGACGAGGCGCACAGGCTCAAGAACGCGTCCTCAAAGTTCTTCCGCTTCCTGCAGTCGTACAGCATCAACTACAAGATGCTGCTCACTGGAACCCCACTGCAAAACAACCTGGAAGAGCTCTTTTACCTCCTCAACTTCCTCTCCCCTGGCAAGTTCAACGACCTAGAGAGCTTCCAGTCCAACTTCACAGACATCGCCAAGGAAGACCAGGTGCGGAAGCTGCACACCATGCTGGGACCACACATGCTCAGGAGGATGAAGGCGGACGTGCTCAAGAACATGCCATCCAAGTCGGAGTTCATCGTCCGAACCAATCTGGCTCCCATGCAGAAGAAATTCTACCGTAACATCCTAACGCACAACTTCGAAGCCCTGAAGGCCAGAAGCGGAGCTCAGACCTCCCTGCTCAACATCATGATGGAGCTTAAGAAAGTGGCAAATCACCCTTATCTCATGGCTGCGGCCGCCGAGGAGGCGCCTCTCGCCCCCAGCGGACTCTTCGAGACCAAGGCCATGATCAAGGCCTGTGGCAAGCTAGTCCTGCTCTCCAAGATGCTGAGGAAGCTCAAGGAGACCGGTCATCGAGTGCTCATCTTCTCCCAGATGACAAAGATGTTGGACCTCCTGGAGGATTTCCTGGAGGGCGAGGGCTACCTGTACGAGAGAATCGACGGAGGTATCACCGGCACTGTCCGCCAGCAGGCCATCGACAGATTCAACGCTGAGGGCGCGGAGCAGTTCGCCTTCCTCCTCTCCACCAGGGCCGGCGGCCTGGGCATCAACCTGTACACGGCCGACACGGTCGTCATCTACGACTCCGACTGGAACCCACACAACGACATCCAGGCCCTGTCCAGGGCCCACAGGATCGGGCAGAAGAACAAAGTCATGATCTACCGCTTCGTCACCCGCAACACTGTGGAGGAGCGAGTGACCCAGGTCGCCAAGAAGAAAATGATGCTGACCCATCTGGTGGTGCAGCCGGGAATGGGCGGCAAGGCCAACCTGTCCAAGAAGGAGATTGATGACATCCTCAAGTTCGGCACTGAGGAGCTCTTCCAGGAGGGAGAGGTCAACGAGGAGGGAGAGTCCAAGAACGATATCGTTTACGACGACAAGGCCGTGTCCTCCCTCCTCGATAGGTCCCAGGAGGGTATCGAGGAGAAGGAGTCTTGGGCCAACGAGTACCTTTCTTCCTTCAAGGTGGCCACCTACCAGACCAAGGAGGCCGGAGCCCCGGAGGAAGAGGTGGAGGTTCTCAAAGAGGAGGCGGAGAACACCGACCCCGCCTACTGGGAGAAGCTGCTGCGCCACCACTACGAACAGGCCCAGGAGGACATCTCCCGCTCCATGGGCAAGGGCAAGCGCATCCGCAAGCAGGTCAACTACGGCGACGGCGAGATGGGCGCCCGCGCCGAGGACGGCTCCTGGCAGGACAACGTGTCCGACTACAACTCCGACTTCAGCATGCCCTCGGACGACGACGGCGGGGACGACGACTTCGACGAGCGCAATGGCGATGCGGAGGGACGCCGCGGGCGCGGCATGCGCGGGCAGATGGGGCGCGGCGGACCGGAGAAGGACCGGCCGCTGCCGCCGCTGCTGGCCCGGGTTGGCGGCAACATCGAGGTGCTGGGCTTCAACGCCCGCCAGCGCAAGTCCTTCCTCAACGCCATCATGCGCTACGGCATGCCGCCGCAGGACGCCTTCAACTCCCAGTGGCTGGTGCGCGACCTGCGCGGCAAGTCGGAGAAGTGCTTCCGCGCCTACGTTTCCCTCTTCATGCGCCACCTGTGCGAGCCGGGCAACGACAACGCCGAGACCTTCGCCGACGGGGTGCCGAGGGAGGGGCTGAGCAGGCAGCACGTGCTGACGCGCATCGGAGTCATGTCGCTCATTCGCAAGAAGGTGCACGAGTTCGAAGGCGTCAACGGCCGTCACAGCATGCCCCACCTGATGGACAAGCTGAGGGACGCCAAGAAGGAGGCCGCGGCCGCTGTCGCCTCCGCCAGCGCCACCCCCGGCGCCTCCGTGCCGGCCTCGGGAGCCACCTCCGGCGCCCCCACCGACAGCGAGGTGAGCACGGCCACCAACACCCCTCTCGGAGGCACTCCCTCCAGCTCCGCCAGGGCCAGCCCCACTCCCAAGGAGGAAGCCAAGGCGGAGGAGAAGAAGCCGGACGCGGCCGGCGACAATGGGGAAAAGAAGGAGGACGGCGACAAGAAGGAAGAGAAGAAGGAGGGAGAGGACAAGGAAGGAGAGAAAAAGGAGGGCGAGAAGGAGGAGGCCTCCAAGAAGGAGGAGGGCGAAACCAAAGAAGAGAAGAAGGAGGACACTCCCAAGGAAGAGCCCAAAGAGGAAAAGGAGGCTGGCAAGGAGCCCGAGAAGGAGAAGAACGGCGAGACCTCCAAAAAGTCGGACGGCGACGAGGTGAAGGAGATCCCCAAGGAGGAGGCCGAGGCCGACGAGAAGAAGCCGCAGAAGTTCATGTTCAACATCGCCGACGGCGGCTTCACCGAGCTGCACACCCTGTGGCAGAACGAGGAGAGGGCCGCCGTACCCGGCAGGGAGTTTGAGATCTGGCACAGGAGGCACGACTACTGGCTGCTCTCGGGTAAGAGATACTATTTAAAACGTGACCGTGCTTTTTCTCATACTATTTCTTTTTCTCCCCTCAGGCATCGTCGTCCACGGCTACGGCCGCTGGCAGGACATCCAGAACGACCCTCGCTTCGCCATCATCAACGAGCCCTTCAAGATGGACGTGGGCAAGGGCAACTTCCTGGAGATCAAGAACAAGTTCCTTGCGCGGCGCTTCAAGCTGCTTGAGCAGGCGCTGGTCATCGAGGAGCAGCTGCGTAGGGCCGCCTACCTCAACCTGACCCAGGACGCCAACCACCCCGCCATGGCGCTCAACACCCGCTTCACCGAGGTGGAGTGCCTGGCCGAGTCGCACCAGCACCTCTCCAAGGAGAGCCTGGCGGGCAACAAGCCGGCCAACGCCGTCCTGCACAAGGTGCTCAACCAGCTGGAGGAGCTGCTCTCGGACATGAAGTCGGACGTGTCCCGGCTGCCGGCCTCGCTGGCCCGCATCCCGCCGGTGGCGCAGCGGCTGCAGATGAGCGAGAGGTCCATCCTGTCGAGGCTGGCGACCAGCCAGGCCAGCGCGCAGCAGCACGAGAACCAGATCAGCCCGGCAGGACAGTTCCCGGGAGGCTTCCAGGTAGGAGCTACATTAGCTATGTTACTCTTCCATCGTGGTAATATTTCCTTATGCCCTTTTCTTTCCAGTCCGGCCAGCTGCCCGGAGCCTTCGGCATCAACTTCGCGCAGTTCCGGCCTCAGTATTCCATCCCGGGCCAGGGCTCCGCCTTCCCGGGCACTGCCCCGCCGGAAGCGGCGGCAGCGGCAGCGTCGCCGGCGTCCAAGTGAGGAGGAGAACCACGAGTCGGTTCCACCATACGCATAAAAAAGAAAAGAGACGAGAGGAGAAAGATAAAGTATCCTAAAGCCCGACAACCGTCTCGTACTATTACTATTTTACATGAACGGGGGCAGCATCGCTGCTTGCGCACACGCGTTTTCCCCTCTCTTTCTTTGATTGTCCTCCCTCGTCAAAGAAGGTTTTTTTTTTCCTTGTTCACATTTTTGATTTGGACACACTGCATTTTTACGCCCCCGTTCCCACAACTGTCTTTGTCTCCACCCTGTTCTCATGGCGGCGGCGGCGGCGGCGTGCACAAAATAAAGACCCCTTTCGTAGGAGAACCGCGGGAGACATCTCCCCGGACCTCTATTTTTTCGTCCCCCTGGCACAGTCGCTCCTTCATTCAAAATACCGCAGCAGCACCACCAGACCCTTCGCACCACAGTACTACCTGCAACTCTTCATGAAAGCCCATCCGACACGATCTATAATCTACATATTTGCCAGTTGTGATGGTGTTGAAAAGGTGTCTACTACAAAAAAAAAGATGTTTCCGTGTGTCGTACCACCATTTTTGCGCGAGAAACTTGTGTAATTGGACCTCCTTCCTGTTTGACGATCAATTTTCGCGTATTCCTTCTTTTTTTCGTCCCGCATCAGAAGCGACTCTTACGAAAAATGAAAGAAAAGAAAGAAGAAAATGCCGTAATCTGAGATGACGTAGAGTAATAAAAATACGTGTAAAGAATTCCACCGCTGATGTCATAGCTCTTTGTTTTTATTCCGCCACACGCAAAAGTGGGAAACTTCAATATATTTTCTTCGTTTTTTTTTGCGTGGATTTAGCTCGCTGTCATCATGTTGTAAAACTCCTCGAAGCTGACCTGCCCGTCCCCGTCGATGTCCGCCTCCAGGACCATCTCGGTCAGCTCGTCGTCGGTGAAGTGGACGCCCAGCTTTGTCATGACGGTCTTGATCTCGGAGCTGGACACGAAGCCGTTGCCGTCTTTGTCGAAAACCCGATAGGCCTAAGTGCAGAAGCGGGGAGGAGAAGTTGATTTAAAAGGCGGGTGCGGCGGATGTCCTTGTGGTGTAATGTTGAACTACTTTAGTTGAACAGTCAAGTCTTTGTATGTCTCTTAGAAATGAAAAATGTTTCGTATTCTACCTTTTTAATTACCACCAAACTACCTGCTTGATCTCGTCCTTGGTCTGCCCTCCCGACTGCTTCTTCATCATGAGCCCGATGAACTCCGGGAAGTTGATGGAGCCGCTGCCGTCCTCGTCCGCGTCGTCGATCATCTCCTCCAGCTCCTCCTCGTCCGGGGCGTGCCCGAGGGATCGCATCACCGTGCCCAGCTCGTTGGTGTTGATGGTGCCGTCGCCGTCCTTGTCGAACATCTGGAAGCACTCCTTGAACTCCTCGATCTGCTGCTGGGTGAGCTTGGCCGTGATGAAGGGCTTCTTGATGAGCACGGGCTGCTTGCAGGCCTTGCAGATCTCGGGCTTGAACTGCTGCCCGGGGATGCCTCCTCCGGGAGGGGCGCCAACGCCAGGGTAAGGGGGAGGGGGTGCGGACATCTTGGAGTGGAGGTAGGGGGGGTTTCCTTCCTAAAAATTCTCTTTTTGAGTTTGTTTGGTCAATATATACCATCCGTCATTCGTCCTTCCCTCCTGAGGTCCCGAGGGAGGGAGTACCTGGACCAGCCCCTCCTTCCCCGAGATGGTATGCCTTGCAGCTCCGTGAAATAAAGGGATTCAGCTAGACTGAGGCGGAGGCCGTTGTCATGACAACGAATGGACGGGGAACCTGGATAAGGTGCGCCCAGCATAATGTGAACCTTATTCGGAATTTCGGAAAGCACCTTTCGTAGAAAGGTCGAAAAATGCGTGCATGCCTGGTTGGAGCATATATCTCTATTCTCTACCCAGTGCCAATTTTGAGCAAGGGGGGAAATGGGGCCCTCTAGTTAGGCGATGTGTGCATGAGAGAAGGATGGGCGTAGATACAATGGGCAGACCATAGAGGCGCTTTCCTTTCTGCGCCGCAAATATGAAACATCTGCAGTGCTTAGAAATTGCACTTGTCAAGCGCTCGACCACAATAATGAGTTACAGCATCAGGGAAACGGGGGCTTTGATTTTACCGAAGCACACAACTACCACACGTTTTGCTGCCAAAGCCCAGAACTATGATCAGAAAGAAACCGGCCAAAATTGAAATGGACGAAAACCTGTTTTTCGGGGTCTGTCGAACTCGTTGCTGGACGCTGGTACAAAAGTGAAGCAAACCAAGTTTTAAATCTCCTCCTTCCAGACAAAGTTTGCTCAGTGAGTAGCAGCGAGGGAGAGCGTCGACACTGGATTTTTGAGTGGCAGGGATCGAACCCCTTTTACAAAATGTCGCACTTGGAGTTGCCAATCTACCAGGTTACCCATTTTTGCCGTAAAAAAAATGGAGGCAACAGTTCCGAAAAAGACACGTTTTCTTTTTCCGAACTGTGGTAGGTTGACGCGTTCACCTCCCGCTGCTTCGGCGGCAACCCGGCGGCCATCTGCGTGGTGGCGGAGGGGAGCGGGTGGCCGGAGACGGAGCTGATGCAGGCAGTGGCCGAGGAGAACAACCTGGCCGAGACAGCGTTCTGCACCAAGGCGACCCAGGAGCAGATAGACGTATTTAACAAGAAAAACTATTTATTCAAAAGTTCACAACTTTATTTTTTAGGAGATAATCTTCTCTCAAAGCCAGAGGGAGAGGACCCTCTCGGTGGACTCCGCCGCCAGCTGCTCCACCGCCTCTTACTCCTCCTCCTCCGTATCCTCCTCCTCCTCTGGCTCCTCCTCTGGCTCCTCCGCCGCGACGGTGACGAGCGACCGCCTCCCTCCGTCCTCCACCTTCCCGCTCTACCTCCTCCGGTGGTTCACCCCCGAGATCGAGATGGACCTGTGCGGCCACGCCACCCTCGCCGCCTCGCACGTCGTACTCACCGAACTGGAGGAGGACGGAGTGGAGGGCGTCAGGTTCTACTCCGAGTTCAGCGGGGAGCTCGTCGTCACGAAGGTGGCGGAGGAGGAGACGGGAAAGGTAGAGTAAAGTTTTATATCAATGTGGGAGAAAAATCTATTTGTTTTTGGATTAAGCAGCCTTGTCACTACCGCATGCTCCTGCCTCGACGTCCCCCTTCTCCCGTGGACCACAAGGACATTCCGCGGGACATCCTGGAGGGAATGGGAGGGATGCCGCAGGAGGTGCTCAAGGCCAGGGACTACGTTCTGGTCTACGAAAGGTAAAACCTTCGCTTTACTATTAGCTCCCTAATATTGTCGTTGCTGCTGTTGCTGCGGCTGCGGCTGTTGTTTTTTTGCTGCTGCAGTTGCTGTTGTTGCTCCTGCCGTTCATGCAGGTGTTGATACAATTGTACTGTTGTTGCTGTTGCTGTTGCTACTACTTCTATTGCTGTTGCTGCTGTTGCTACAACCTCTACTGTTCCTGCAGCTGCTGTTGCAGCTACTGGTAAAATTGACTCTCTCCATTTCCCTGTTTCTCAGCGAGGCCGAGATCCTGGACCTCCGCCCCGACCCCACCATCCTCAACCGCATCACCGACCTGGACCCGGGCGGCATCTGCGCCACAGCTCACGCGTCGCCGCAGTCCAGGACTGAGCGCGGGGTGGACTTCGTCTCAAGGTTCTTCACGCCCAACTGCAGCGTGTTCGAGGTAAGACTGAGTATCGTTCGAAATAGTTTTTTTCCTGGAAACAAGTTTTGTATTAATTCAGGATCCTGTAACGGGATCCGCGCACTGTTCCCTCGTCCCCTACTGGTCTGCCAGGATTAAACGGAAGAGGCTGAGAGCGGAGCAGGTAACTCTTGCACGAAATCTGTTGGAAAGAAATTTTTTTTTCAAATCAAACAATTTCGTAGCTGTCTCGCCGCCTTGGATCTCTGGAATGCGAGGATCTCCCCGAGGAGGATCGGGTTTCCGTGGCGGGCTCAGCAGTCACATACATGAAGGGCACCGTCAGGATACCCAATATGATTTGAACAGTATAAGTGGACTAATGTTCTTTTCCCGCACTGCCAGCAGAATGAATTCACTTTTTATTTAACAGCATTTTGTAACTCCTTCTTACTTTCATAGTTGTCCTAGCACTTCTGCAGGCATTTACTCACGGAAGCAGCATTCGATTTCGATTTGTTGTAACTGTAGGTATATAGCACACTGGAGTTCTTTATAAAGTCAAGCGGGAAAAAAAAATAAAGGATCGACTGCTTTTTTTCCCCCGGCATCACGCCTCCGCCGGCGTCTGGCTCGGCGATATCGACAAGTCCCTGATGAACCTTGCCAGCCTCATCCTGGCGGCCGGGTCGTCCAGGGCGGACTCCCGCTGGATCATCCTGGCCAGCTCCGACTTGGTGGGCGCCTTACTCACCGACGGCGGAGGCGATTCTCCGTTCCCTTCCTCCTTTCTTCGAGGGGGCGGCGAGGTGGAGGACTTCCTCTCGGTCACGTTGTAGGTGCCCGGGCGCTGCTGCTGCTGCTGCTGCTGCTGGGGCTGCTGCTGCTGCCTCCTGCCGTTGGTGGAGGGCTTCCTAGACCTGATCCTCGACGTGGGCTGTGGCAGCTTCGAAGGCGAGGGGCTCCGCGGTTGCTGCTGTTGTTGCTGTTGTGGCTTGCAAGACCTGGAGTGGACCTCTAGGGCGCGAGGAAGAAAGGTGCGGCCGCAGTTCGGACAGGCCTCCAACGCCTTTGTGTTGAAGTCCTCGAAAGCCTGGTCGGGATAGCAGAAAATGACGTGAATTAGAAGACAAACTTCATAGTGAGAAAGTTAGACACGTGCAAAATGTGGTAGTTTATCTCGGGGAACTTCCTTTACGAGGCAGTAAGAATGTTTTTCATACTATCAATTTGGAATTGGAACTCGATTTTGGTGTTCTTTGCATCGATTGCAAGGTCTCCTCCGCACAGCAAAAAGGAAGTCGGGGAATATTTTTCTGCTCAATCAAGGTTGGCCTAGCTTTCTTTAGCAGAGTTTCGCCCTTATTTCCGTCAAACTTCCCGTGCGGACAACTTTCTGTCTCACCTGATCGTTGTATTGCCTGATGTCCTCCGCCGAGACCTCCCCCTTGATGATCTTGTCCAGGTTCTTTGGCTCGTCCGGGATCGGCCTCCGCTGCGACTTTGGCAGCCTGGCCTGCTCGTACTCCCACTTCTTCTTGCACTGCGGGATGTGGATGGTGATGCTGCGGCTGCCAAAGTCCCGGCCGCAGATGTAGCACACCACGGGGGCCATTTTCCTTTTCGAATTTAATTAGGGCAAGACATGTGAGGGAAGCAATTCACTTCCTTCTCTTTTTCCTCCTCCTCCTCGTGACCTCTCGCTCACTCCATTAACGAAATGCCCGCTCCTCTTTTCCTCCACTCAACTCTCAATCCGCGTGTATACGTCAGAGTGCCCCCTCTCCGTCTC
>JAAUYJ010025088.1_pt1 | contig 12281 bp, 15 predicted proteins | sample 7278031 | NCBI WGS metagenome assembly JAAUYJ01 (sample SAMN14350222, study PRJNA611818) | marine sediment metagenome | isolation source: surface marine sediment (1.8m) | place: French Polynesia: Moorea | collected 2018-08 | reverse complement strand
CGTCAGAACACCCGTTTTTATGTCACAAATAGACCCGTCAAAACCTTAAACAAACGCTAGGAGGGCTGCTACTAAGACTGCTACTAATTTTGCAAAATTATGAAAAAACGGGCAAGTGACCAAAAAATAGTCAGAACTTGTTTTTTTTGTTTTTTGGGGCACTAAAAACGGGTGTTGTAACGGCAAAAATTTGGGCTCCGTCTTGGAGGGTAGTTGCAACGAAAAATCTCGACGGATACTTTTCTTGGTAGGGTTGTTGGAGTACCAGAAGTAACCCTTTTCATCAAGCCTGCTTTGTTTGAAGGAGTGGAAGACAGAAAAAGTGTGTGCCCTAGGGAAATCATGGTACCGAGCCGACATGTTTGTGTTTTAGCAAACAACAATGTTTCTTTTTCTGTCTATTCTTTTATTTTTTGGCAAGGGCGTGACACACCAACAAGTTGTGGGTGGGGCTGATGCAAGGGCAGCAAGGGCAGCAACAACATCCTGTAATTAGCACGTCTTTGAGAATCCACCAAGACTTACCTGTGTGTGGGTCCGCCTGGCCTGGCCACGAAAAGCCAAGCCGCGAGTTCCATTAGAGCCCTCGTAAAAATCGCACGGCAATCCATGCCTTTTCCTCCGTTCAAAAGAAAAAAAGGGAGAGGCAAGTTTAGCGCAATTTAGATGCAATGCTTAATTCGTCTTTACGTATATGGCCCGCCGTCATACTTGGCCCAGTCGTTAGGCAGCAGTTCCTTCATCTCCGCTTTGGCTAATTAGTCTTCTTCGTCGTCTTGGAGGGAAAGAAGAGGAAATCTGGCAAATCACGTCTTTTGAGCGAGAGGAGAAATTTTCGCCGCTAATGGAGGGGGCGGCGGCGGTTAAGGAAAGGAAGAAGGTTTTTTGTCGCCAAAAAGCCAGTCTCTCTCTCTCTTCGTCGGTCGTGCTGTTACTTATTTACCTAGTTTAGGCAGCTACTTGTTTTTTGCGCTTTTGAATGACGCACGGTTTCATAATTTCCTGTGACTTGGATGAACAATTAACCCCTCTTTCAACCTGCAGCAGGAACGCCGGAAAAAAACCCAAACCCTCCTTTTCTGTCGCGGAGGAGAAATTACCACTTCCCGCTGCCGGAAAAAGGGTTTGAGGATGGCGAGAGGGGAGGAAGATGGGAATAGGTTGACTGTGGTGCTTCCCCTCCTCCTCCTCCTCCTTCCTCCCCTTCCGGCGCCGACGTTTGCCTAATTTCTCTCTATTTTTTTACCCTCCTGCTTTATTTATGCGGGAAATTGGCTTCCTTTCTCCTTTTCCCCGCCACCGACACACGTCTCCTCCTCCTCGTCCTCCTCCATCTGCGGCGGCGGCTTCAAGTCAAGCAAGCAATTGGCTCCTTCTTTCCTTCCGCTCTCACTCTCACCATTTGTGCATCCCAAAGGCATGGCGTTCGTCAATATGTTGAATGTGAACTTTTTTTGCCTTTTTCCTCCTGCATTACCGGAACTCTGTAAATCTCAATATGCAGTCCCCGACAAAACCACACAAACACTCCATAAATTCTAATGCCTCGGCCTTTCTTCCCTACCGTCGTGCCTGTTGACAAAAACCACTCTTTCCCTCCCCTCCCCCTCGATCCTCACTCTCTTCCGCTGACCTTTCAAAGGCGGGGGCGAGATCGAGGGGGGAAATCTTTCAGGTGGGGAAGAAGTGAGTTTATTGCCTGCGAAGCGACGGTAGCGGCAGAAAATGTGAAAATGCATCTTTCGAAACAAGGGATGGGAAGCTTCAACACTTTATAAATACGTTTTTACCCTTTTCTTCTCACTCGTGACACGCTGTAGCGCTCCCAACTACTTAGTATCCTTTAGTTTGCATTTATTTCCATAACTTTTTTCCCTGTGTCTATATTGACCGAATGCGCCGTCAGCAAGGTACACAGGTGAAGAAAAGTTTCTTGATAGACGAGGGTCATCATCATCATAGACAAACTGAAGAAGAAATTGCTACTTATCAAGTATGTTATTCCACGTGAGTTTACTTTTTTCTCTAATTGTATGGCCCTTTGTCTACCCTTTTTGTGAGAGGTAGAAGAGAAATCGCAAGTTTGTCTATCCGTCGAGGATAATATTTCAATTTGCCTCCCGCTATATCAAACTTTGTTTGCCAAGGAGGCACACCTCCCTCCTCCCTGTTTGCTTCTGGGGCTAGATGTTTCGTTTTTGGTACTACACAGGAAAGGTGTTGGAAAGTAAGAGTAACTTTTCCTCTGCTCCTTTCGCCTCCTCAGGTCCCTTGGGGCAACGCCAGAGGTGGGGATGGGGGTTTCTTGGTGTTAACGGAGAAAAAACTGCCCAAGCGACACTTGCTCAGACAGGCGGAAAGAAACAGATACATGCAAACTTGCCTAGAGAGGATTTTTTTTGTTTAATCTTTCCTCTTTTTACGCGGGATGATGCCGTGCATGGAAATGGAACTCCCATTCCAATGCCTGCTCCTCCTCGAAGCATGTGGCTGCGCCTTAGTGTGCGGTGGGGTTTTGCTTCTATTTCTATTTCTATTTCCTCTTTCTTTTTTAGGGGCGGAGGAGGTGGCGAAACCGCACTTCGTCCTTTGCATTTTTACGGTTCAGGGCCGGTCTGCCTCCGCCTCTCTCTGCGGTCTGCAGTAATTGTGATGTGGAGGAAGGCTCAGCCTTCGCTCCCGACAATCCAACAAGAAAGAGCGAACGAACAACAATGGGGACGTGATTTTTTACACCCCCGGGGTGACGAGATTTCTCTCGGAAAAGAGGCACCAGACCGACTGTACCAGAAACTTGCGTCAATCAGCAAATAAAGGTCCGTCGTACGCAATGCGCCGCTCCCCGTCTGTCGGGGGAAAAGAAAATGGTGCGTGCTACAAAATTTTTCACTTGTGCAAATGACAGGGTACGGAATTATATACTTTTGTCTGTTCGCTTCTCCATCCCCCACTCCCCGTTTTGAGAGCATGATGCAAAAGAGGGAAGAGGAAGTCAAAAGTCAGTTGCGGTCAATTCTGCCAGCCAAGGAATTAGTCTCCCTGAGATTCAACATGGTAGACTATTCCATCTGGGGTTGACCATTAGGGGTGGTTCGAATGGGTGAATCCAAATCGCCGTGGGATCTCTTTTCGGACCCATCCATTTGGCTTTTGGGCCCCACTTTTTCCTTCTCCTCCTCCTCCGCCCACCACTGATGGCGACTTGGACCGATTGGTTCTAACTTTTATCTGGGTGTCCCATCAGCAGCAGGAAGCGAACCTCGTCTTAACCCAAACTATGTTGCCTCCGTCGCCGCACAAAACACACAAATCTGCCAATCTTGACCAATCCCTCCCTCCCTCCCTTCAAGCGGCTTTTATTTGTTGTCGTTTCCTCCCTCCCACGAAGAAAAGACAAGATAGAAGTGCATTCATAGCAGCATTTCCGCCGACGATTAATGGATTTGTTCCTTTTTCTCCTCCTCCTACGCCGGCGGAATTGGAATGTAGTAGAAGCTCCTTAAAAAGAGTTTTCCCTCCCCTCCTCGCCATATGGGAAACGAAAGTGGGGCCCACGAGGGAAAAATGGACTTTCGAAGGTCAGACGGAAAGAACCCATTTCCTTTCCCGGCTAATTCTCCAATTTTTCCCCTTCGTGGCGGGCAGAGGAGGAAGGGGCAAAAATGGAGGAAACAAGATAAGCCGAAGCTGCTCCTGCTTTTTTCGGCCTGCAGTTTTTACCTGCGGCGATAGCCGACAGGTCAAGTAATGGTCCGAATTGTTGTTGTTGTTGTTGTGTACGCCCCCTAGACGACCTTGTAGCTCAAAGTGATACTAATAACTTAGGTAGATCTCAAAATTCTAAGAATCCCTACCCAAAAAAAGTTTTTTCCTGTGACCAACCCGTTGCGAGAAAATAACCCAAAAAGATTTTAATTGCAAAATTAAGGTCCAAAGAGTGCTCAGACAGAAAATTATATAAAATTGAAAATTGAAAATCTCGGGCACCCCCGAATTATGTTGGATCATGTCAAATTTGAGTTTTGAGGTCATCTTGAGGTCAAAAAAGGTCAAAAACGCAAAGTCGCTTAAATTTTTGTGGTTTTTTAGGGCGATGGAAGGAAAAAGTCTTTGAGAATCCTTTAGAACTCAGTCAATCCTTTGAAAATCCTCGCCGCAGGTCGTCGAACCTAGTCTGTTCTTGTTTTTTTCCTCTGGTGGTCACCAAGTACTACTCCCCTTTTTCATTTTTTTCGCCGTGTTGCTTTGCCTCAGTGACTTTCGCGGGGACAGGAAGGGAGAGAGATCCCTCCTCCCCCTCCTCCCTTCTTTCTTCCGCTTTCTCGCCCACCCCCTCCCCAAAATCCTGGCCCAAATCCCCCAAAAATCCTCACGTCAGACGAGGGGAAGGGGGTCTCAAAAGGTAGACCGAGAGACCCTTTCTCAAAAAAGAAGAGAGATCGCCCAAGCATAACTTGTCGATTTACTCAAAAACATGGGTCATGTCTTGATCTTCTTTCCTCGAAGACACGTTTTCGAAAAAGGGCTTTTAACTTCGTTCGAAAACAATGCTTTCAGTCACTCCCGACGGAGAAATTGAGGGCAGTGGGACGAGAGAAATACAGAAGGCCACCACGCAACAACCCCTTTTTGCAGGAAATTTTTGACCGAAAGTACCTTTTTCTGCCCTTACTCTTTTTTTGCTGCGAAAATGGATGTGTTCTTTCTGCTCTTTTTCGGCCTGCTCTTTCTTGCCTGGGTGGTGGGGACTAGAGCAAACAAAAAATGTGCGGAAAAAAGAAAATGGGCTTAGGAGGGGAGAAAAGGTTTTCGAGGGGAAAAGTAAAACTTCATAAAAGATGAAATAGGAGGTGGACAAAAAAACCTCTCTCTCTCTCGGGCTTTTAAGCAAGGAACAGAGAAAAAAAGACATTAGCCATTCTTCTGCGCGAAGTAAAAACATTGCTTGGGTGTCTTGTAGGGTCAGTCGAATACGGTGAGAAACCAATTTAAGTTTCGGACTTCGCGCAATGCATAAATAATGTATACACTACGGTAGAGGAGGTCAGTCGGGAGGATAGATAGATGTACGTACGTATTTGCCTGGCAGCAGAGAAAAAAACTCTCGTTCCCAGCCCTTCCTCCTCGTCGGAATATTGATTCGATTCGAAGTGCCCCCCCCCTCGCCTCTTCCTCGATGCCGATAAATATCGATAGATGGGCAGAGGCGGGATGAGGCGAGACCGATTTCCCGAATAGTGAGGATCTTCGTTCGTTGTATCCATCCAAGGCCAAGGCCTGAGATCGTCGTGGATTGACTTTCAACGACTCTTTCTCGTGTATTTGTTGCTGCATCGATCGGTGGAATAGGTGCATTTCCCAGGTACGGAAATTCACTCTAACTCGCCCGCCCTGGATTCAGGTGTATTGTAGTACTCTTCTGGGCAATGAGGCAGGTGGGAGCCGAAAATATCCGTTGACTAGTATGAAATGTTTCATATTGATCGTACTTTTGTACGATATGTGATTTGACAGAAGATTTTTTTTTCATTTTCTAATGAGGGCGAAATTAACATCTGTGTTATTGTCTGGCCGACAGAAAGGACATACTGTATGGGAGCAAAAAAGAAATCGTTATCAGTTCTTCTTTTGTTGCTGTTTGCCCAGGGGATCAAAAGGGGGAGAATTGGGTTGACGGTTATTTAGCCGGTAGTCTGTTCAGTTTCAGTTGTCGCGCGTGCGTCGCGGTGATAAGATATATCGGCGACAATGTGAGCGGCGCGCAAATTGTCCTCTTCTGTGCCAACGTGAGCGGCGAATAGAATGTCTGCCGTGGCCACGGTTGTGCCTCGCAAGAGGACACGGGGAAGGAGCGCCTCAGCCAACAGGGCAGACAACCATGACAACAACGAGGACTTTGGCTTCGTCCTCTTCTCCGGTGGCGGCGTCGGGGCCGCTTTTGCCAGAAGAAGGAGCTTCAGGATAAGACAAAAGGTGAAAGTTGTGAAAAAAGTGGGAAGGAGAAAAATGCTTCTAAATAATGCAAAAGCGGATATATCGCCCCATGCGTATCTTTGGTTGGTTTATTGCCAGGAGGGCCCCTCCCTCCCTGTCTTCCAAAATAGCGAAATGACTCCTTTCGACCGTAACTTTTTATTTCGACTTTCACCTCCTCCTCCTCCTCTTCCGCCTCCTCCTCCGCAAAGGGGGAGATAGAGATGTGGCGGCAATGGAGGAGGATGCATTCTTTTGTTCTCTACCTCTTCCCTCCCTCCCCGCTTTAAAGTCGGCGGCGGGAGCATATTAGGGATGCCACCGCCTCCGTCGCGGACTGTCTTGAGTTGTGAAAGTCGATCAATTCCTTTTGTGGTCACCTCTTGCATCTGTCTCCGACTTTTTTTTGCAGCGGCACCTCCAAGGTATACCTGTGATACGTGCGGTACATTGGGTATTCTGTGTGACGCAATGTGCCGTCCTAGTTACGATGGAAATGCTGAGTGAATTAAAAAAATGCTGAAGCGGACAATTTCTTTTGCCTAAAGAAGACTTTCTGATCTGGTAGTACAGTTTTGCACACAGCTTCCTTTTTCTCTCTTCTGGTTCTGCCTGGATGGAGAGCAAATGAACGAGGAATAATTCCGTTACATTTGAGGGAAAAGGGGAGACGCCTTTTTTGCGTTCAATCAGGCCCCGGCGGCGTTCGCGCAAGCGAGGGGAGGGGGGAACAGGCGTGAGAAAATTTCCGTCCCTTTCCATTTCGTTCCTTCACTTTTTCTATCTCTTTCCTCTTTGCTCTGGTGCAGCTGCCTGTGTTGTCTGATCCTTTTGCTCTGTCGGGAGGAGAGAATTTGTCAGCGTTACTGTTTTTCTGGCCCATTCGGAGCATCCCCCCCAGTCTGAAAACAGGAATGTTTTTTGAATCCAAGTACGTTGCGCACGTGCTATGAAAGCTACTGTTGTACTATAATCTCGCGCGGTGTTTTTCCCCTCACGCCATTTCCTATGTCTGGGCCAGACGTATCTGCAGTAAAAGCTCGGCGGCGGCGAAAGGCGCTTATTTCGTTCTACCCCGAAGTATCTTATTCGCGAGAGAGCCAAAGTGGAGGTAGGAGATTGTACGGCGGCGGCGGCTGGAGAAATGTGCGAACTTCCGAAATCATTTTCTCCTTTTCCTCCCTTTCTTCCTCCTCTTTCTTCCTATTCTCCCGCTATCTAAAGTGATGTGAGAAGAAAGCATCGCCCACTGAGCGGAGGCTCATAGATACACACAATGTTTGTTTTCCGGTCCCTTAAAAAGGAGGTCAATTTTGGCGCGCTCAATTAGACGCATAATAAGCGTTTTCCTGATCTGTCTGTGTACCATCCACTACGCAACGACTCCATGGGGTAAGTTCACCGCAGCCAGGGTACAACAACACAGACGATATCATTCCCTGCACTCCCACACCACTGTTGCTGCCTTCTCCTTTTCCGTCCGTTGCGAGTGCGTTGGCTCTTTTCCGTTGTTTCTCCACACCCTCCCTTCCTTTTCCCCTCTCCTTTTTTCAATTTTTTGACAGCAGTAGCAGTAGCAGTGAGGGGTCCAACAGTCCAAGTACGAACAGAGAAATCAGGGTGAGGGGAGGGGGCGAGGGAGCCTCGATTCCAATTACACCGAAAAAAAGACTTTGAGGCCACCACGTCTACCACTAGAGAGACGCGAAACAAGAGTCAGAGTGTCGCAACCCCGCCGGGCCGTTCGTACCCTCGCCTCTCTCCGTATGTGTTTGTACTTTACTCGAATTCCCTCCCCCGGCGTACATATCCAGTGACGGCCTCCCTCTCTCTCTTGTGTCGCTTCAAGTATGAATCTCTTCATTTTCGCCCCTCATCCTAGGCGGGGAGGAGGAGAAGTGTCGCAACTTCCCCGAATCCGAATCAGAATTCGGAGTCTCCGCCCAAAGGACATCAGTCTGCATCTGGGTCTCTTAGAGCGAAGTGCTATAAATGTGACATCGGACAAGCATGTTTCTGGAAAACATACCTCTCCCGACTCCCTTCTCCTCATTGCTGGACATTGAAGGATTGCCGAACGCAGCGGCCTTCTCTAAGGGGAAGAAGGCTAACAACTCGAAATCTACCGTTCTAAGGCTGAGAGGATTCGGACGGAGGAGAAACAGAGTGGAGAACAACCACAGCATGAAGAGCTATCACCATTCTCGTCGCCCTCACCCTTCCCTTTCCGTGTCCTCCTCCCTCTCCTCCGCCTCTTCCTCGGCATCCTCCTCCTCCTCCTCTTCCTCTGCGGCGGCGGCGTCCTTCAAGATCGTCATACGGGAGCTGCAGGGCCTGCCAATCATGGTAAAGAAAAGCAGGAAGAGAAACACTTTCTAGACAGGAAAAGTGACAGGAGAGGAGAGAGGCCTATTTCCCAAATTGGATTTTCCCCACCCACCCTTTCTCGTGTACAGTTGGGGTAGGGGGCATCGCTCATCTCGGGGGGGATTAAATTGGGGGGGACGAAAAAGGTATCGTACACTCTCTTTTTGGGTGGGAGAAGGAGGCTCGCGGTGGGGGTCATTGAATCTCTTATGAATCCCCTCCTGCTGCGAACGAAGGACCACCTGGGTCCCCCATCGCTCAGTCCTCTTCTTTCCCCTCGGTGACATGTCCTTCCCCGAAAAAAAGAAGGGGAAATGACCATATTTTCCCGTCTTCTTCCTCCCCCTCTTGTTTCCCGCTCGCCGCCCAAGGTGACTGGGTAAACGGAGGGGAGGCTAAAAAACGTCGGGTTTTCCTTCAAGGTCGGAGGAACAAAAATGCTTGAAGAGTAGAATGTGTTTTAATCGGCTTTTTTCTCTTTTTGCGTTTCAGTCTTTGGGCGGCATCGGCGGCGCCTTGGACACTTCCCGGCACTCCCAGCACAGCGTCGCCTCGTCCACCTCGGCCAGGAAGAATGTCAAGAGTAGCAACGCAGTCGCGGAAAAGGTAAATTAGTTTCCCAAAAACATTTCACTCAATTCGCCGACGGGAAATTGCGTTGTTTTGTTGTGAAACTGCTGCACTTAGCTAACGAGGGAGAAGGAAAGAAGGGAGGGGTTGGATTGTGCATTGCAAAGGGGACGCGGCGGCGGCTTCATTCCGAGAAGAAGGGGGAGTGGGGAAAGTCGGCAACCGACTTCTTTTTTTGCAAGAGGTTTCGCAAAATAGCCAAATTTCCCTTCCCTCTTTCCCCCGTTGCAAAAAATAGTCCATGTCATCTAACACCCCCCCGCCCTCCTCCCTCCTTTGAGCGGTATCGCCAGTCTGCGAAAATGGGAAAGAGGGGGCACATCTTTGGATAACATGATTCGAAACCGGATATCGCTTCCCGCCCGCTAGCCTTCGAAATCCGCATACGCCCGTTTGGTTTATACTTAGTTACAATAATATTTTTTCTCAGTCTCGGATTGTGCATTCTGACCCCTCCAACCCTCCCAATTAAAGTGACTGACTTTGGCTTGACCCATTTCTTTCATTTCCCCCGTTTCGTACGCACCGGTATTTACTGTAGTTGCCGTAATTGGCCGCGTCGGTTTGAATGGGAATGCGGAGTGAGTGCGTCGTGTGCATTTGGCAGTGGTGGGTGGTCCTTTTTTTTAGTACGAGCAAGTTAGAGGTATGTCGTACGGTGAGAGGGATATTTTGTGGCGTGGAAATGGCGATTATTCACGGGTCTGAAACACATCTCTCCCTAATTGAGCACGACTTCCAACTTCTTCGAATTCCCGAATAAAAGAAAAAACCTTTCTTTCTCCCCTTCCTCCTAATTGCTGAATCCCCTCGCGCACACGATGCCACTTTTTGAGGCATTCACGTTGTTTAATTTTCCGCACACGGTTCCCTTTCCCTTTTACCTGGCAAAGAAAAAGAAAGAAGGGGAGAAGAGAGTTTCTCCCTCTGGGAAGTCGGAGTGAGTTGGACCATAAAAATGCCTTGCATATTCAGATTAGGTTTCGTCTCCGGCTCTCTCCCCTCTCCCCTCCCTTTCTAACTAACTACGAGGCAGCAGTCAGAATTCTCCCGACATATTCTCTCAATGCCAACATACTCAAACATGGAGTTAGATGCGGGAAATATCGGCGAGTTTTTCAACGGCACGAATCGCGGCAAAAAGAGTAGAGGGATGGATTGAAGAGGGGGAGGATGGAGCTAATAAGCTTTTTTTGCCGTTGGAGAGATTGCTCAAGCTTGCGGGAAACGAGGAGGAGGAAGAGGATGGAGAAATTCAAATCATCTTCCCCTCCTCCTCTTTCTCCTCCTCCTCTTCCTCTTCCCTCCTCATCCATCTTGGGGTGACACGAGGAGCGAAAAAAAAGAAAGGAGAGAAAGAGGAGGGAAATAATTTTCGCCTTTCTCAGTCCGGCTCTGTCTGTATGCGTAGTCATATGAGCAAAAAAGAGCAAATAATTATGATTGAGAGAAGTCTGCTTTTTTGTTGGTTCATCTTATATATTCCCGGTGGTAAAATTCCTTCTCTCTTTTTTTTGTGGGGAATGGTGCCAAATCGACGCATATTAGAAGTGGTGGATATTGATGGTCGGAGAGTGACGAAGGCTAGGAGGCGAAGGGAGAAAAGAAAGAGGAGGATGAATATGGGCGAACCGACTCCCAAAATCAAACTCTCTCTCTCCCGGTTTCGTCAAAAGTGGAGGAGGAGATGGTTTTTTGGGCCTGGGCCCATTACTACGGCTGGAACACTTGGTCGTTCTCCCCCCTTTTCGTTAGTTCAACGGAGCATTTACATAAATTTGGGAGTACGTAAGGCGGGGACACTCAATTTAAAAAAAAAGCGCTGATCAGCATACCGGTATGTAACAGCAAAATCTTAATGCTTCCATACGAAAGAAATTTTCCTCGAAATACCCCGTCAGTTCTTTTGTATCACCCTGTGTCTCTTCCTCTCCTCCACTCTCCTTTTTTCTCTCTCTCTCTTCTTCTTCCGTCTTAATTTATGCCAGCAAAATGAGCGTTTTCTCCTCCTTCCCCAACCTGCTGTCCCTCCGACCGACCGACATGGAACGAAGCGACCGGCGGCGAACCCAAGAAACGCGTGGGCACTCGAAAAATGAAAGGCACCTCGAAACCAACCCTGGGTTCCCCCTACTATTTATTCTGGGGAAAAAGAAAAAGAAAATTTTCTTTCTTTCCGACCACATCTGGGAAACGAGAGGGAGAGGAGTAGATGTATCGATTTTGCTTCCGGGGCCTTTTTCCAGAAAGAGAGAGAAAAGCTCCATCTCCCGGGATTCTCCCCCCTTTTCCTCTTCCTCTTTCTCCTTTTGCCGGCAGAAGTTGATTAATTGCGTTCTCACGCGCCGCTTGCTTTAGGGCGGAGGGGGAGAAGAAATTAATAGCGGGAAAGCAGTAGTAGCGGTGGAAGAAGACGATTAAAGAGCATCTCGATTTCCCTCTTCCTACGAAATTGAAAGGGGCCTTTTTTATTTATTCAAAACCTGTGAGAGTGGGTCGTGCAGTACACGCAACTGTATGACCGTACAACATCTTAATCTTGTAGCATTTCGTAATTCGAAAGGGAAAGGGTTAGGAGAGAAGACCTTTTCATAATTTCTTCTATTTCCCATTTCAGGATGTTTCTGCCAGCGACGTGGTGATAACCGACGAGTTGGGCGGCCTCTCGAGACAGGGCTCCGTGGCCTCTTCCTCCGCCAGCAACGCCAACAACGCTGCCTCTTCCGAGCGTGGCGTCGACGTTGGCCGCGCTGGCGCCTGGGCCACGGACTTCGAGAAGCTCCTCTCCGACCCGGTCGGGCTGCAGACGTTCACAGAGTTCCTCAAGAAGGAGTTCAGCGCCGAGAACATTGTCTTCTGGGTCTCTTGCGAAAGATTCCGCCGGAGAACTGGGACTTCCTCCGAAGATCTCCACGCTGGCGCCATCGCTATCCTCGATCGACACCTGGCGCAAGGGGCGCCGGACCCGGTCAACGTAGACTCGCACGCCAGGCAGGCTGCACAGGTGCTTTTTTGAAATTATTTTTAAATTTTTGGATTTACGGTAGGAAAAGCGAAGTCAGATCTATATATTTTAAATTTCATCGAAACAGTTTGGGAAACCTATATTACCATTTACCAATTCAATTTAAAAACCATTTTTAAAAAATAGCAACGGTTTTGTCAATTAAATTAAAAATACCACAACTTTTTGCTGACGCAGATTTTAACGACGAATCGACCAGTCTTCCGTTCAGCATTTCAATTGATTATATCATTATTGTCATATCAGGATGGCATGGCCAACCCGACTCCGACTCTCTTCGCCGCCG
>JAAUYJ010006988.1_pt1 | contig 12282 bp, 16 predicted proteins | sample 7278031 | NCBI WGS metagenome assembly JAAUYJ01 (sample SAMN14350222, study PRJNA611818) | marine sediment metagenome | isolation source: surface marine sediment (1.8m) | place: French Polynesia: Moorea | collected 2018-08 | reverse complement strand
CTCACAAATTTTTAATTCCTATATCATTTTTCCAGACGCTGCAATAAAAAAGGCCGTAGAAACAAGACAAACGACACGCTTCTCCTCATTTTTGACACACGTACTTGTTCCCCCTCTTTTCCCCAGTCTATTTGAGAGCTACAACATCATTCCTTAAATCCTCCACCGACAGAGAAATGCACCCGAAATGCAGGTTGCGAAAAAGAAGGCATCATCTTCGTTTGTTATTCTCACCCAAGTTGCTGCCGACGTCGAAGTCTCCATTTTTGCGTTGGTACCTCGGACTAAAGTTGCACTATTCTCGATAACTCTTCTTCCTTTCCTTTCCCTTGTGGTGATGTACCGACTGTACCAAAGCGCGATGCAACTTCTTCTTTTCTCCCCTGCTTTATTTTTCGTTACCGGCAGCCAACCTCTGACCTTCCTTCCCTTTTCTCTTCTTTTTGCAGGAAGAGTTTCATGAAACATACTTTATATAACGAAAAACCTATACAGTGCTATAAGCAAACAAATTTGCCTAATTGGATACCAAAACCCATTTTCAGGTTTAATAGAGGGGATGGAATTAAAACAGCTACATGTTTCATGAAACTGTGCTGAGCCTCTTTTTGCCTCCGCTCTTCTTCTTCTTCTCACTCCTCCCTTTTTTGTCTCTCTCTGCAAGGAGAGCTTAGTGTTGCCCCTTCCCCCTCGCCCCCTCGACTGAATCGCAAGATGGGGAGAGGAGAAGAAGGATCTCCCTCAAACTCGGCGCGAAAAAAATATCTCCCTTTTCCCTTTTCTCCGGGCCCATAGCGCACAAAACGTTGAGAGCACGCTATGATCAAATAGTAGACTTTGTGCTCCTCTCCGTCTGTCTGTCCGTGCCAGAGAAATTGGAGAATTGACGGCGGCGTCGGCGGCTTCGGCGTTGTTTGCCTATCTAATTACGCTTTTTGCCAGCTGTGCATTGCAAATCATTCTTGAGCTCAGCTCACTTGTACCACGATGGTCGCGAGCTGAAAACCTATAATCCTTTTCAATAGATAGTCTCCACCCCAAGCCAACAACACTGCCAAGCCTTTATCGCGAGAGAGGGAAGATTCTCCAAGCAGATATCGTCCAATAATGCCCCCCCCCTCCCCCCTTCCCTTATACCCCGCCCCAAGCAAGCCAGAAAAAAAGCTCCATTTTTTACGATCTGCACGATTTTTTCCTGTGGTTTTCCTTTTTGTTTCGTGCCTGTACTGTACGTGGAAGGCAACAGGCAACAATAGCTCTCCTCATCCTCTGACAAGTTTATATGCGGGAAAAGCCAAGGGGGAAAAACGCAGGAGAGACGAAGAAGACGGACGGGCGAAAAATAATCCCCACATTGCCCTGAGAAATGGGACAGTTATTGCACCTCCCCTTCGTTGCCCCAGGGACTGTTTTGTTCTCCTTTCCCCTCGCCCTATTCTCGCAAACTCCGATTTTTTTGCGTGATTTTTTTTCTTTCCATGGAGGAAGGAAGGCGAGAGAAACGGGGAGATTTTAACGACCGCTGGCTGACCGGAGCGCGAAAACAAAATAAAGACATTTTGCTCTTTTTTTCTTGCTTTGTTTGTGTGCGTGTGTGTTGTCGGCGTAAGTGTAACTAACTACGTGGGAAGTTGATGATAACCTTTGATTCGTACCCTGCCCCGAAAAAGGAGGGCAAACAAACCCAACCCCCCTTTTCCCTTTTGCGAGACGTAACAAGGGAGGTGGCGATGGAAAAAAAGGAGAAGCGTGATTCGGGGATTTCTGTCCCTGTGTACCAAGAAGAAGAAGAAGACCAGCGAGTGGTGGTGGTTGGTAGATGTGTTGAATTGAAGGACCTTCGCTGGGTTTCTTATAATTTGCGACAAGTAATCACAACGAGATCGCAAAGCCACTACCTTTCGGTTGATGGTTCCTAAAACCGATGCAAGTGAACTCTCGACAGTTTTGGCAAATAAAAGACGGGGTGAAGGAATGTTTTTTTCGCCATCCCCACTTTTCCCGCAAGTTCTCTCGGAATCTCTCCTCCTGCAAGAAGGGGTAAATTGTCTTTTTTTTCTCTTGTTCTTCGCGGAGCCTGCATGATTATTTGCCCTTGCGTGTGTTGTGTGCCAATGCAGATGCTGTTGCCTCGTTGTCGGTGGCGGCGCGAGAAGGACTCTCCCTCTTTATTTTAGCTTTTTTTTGGTCGAGGAGGGGGGTCGTCGGTCGCTCGTTCGCCAGAATTGTGGAAAGGAGATCCTCCCGTCGCAAAAGAACAACTTGGGAGAAAGATGCAAGTTGCCCAGAAACAGGTAAAGAGACAAAAAAGCGCGCTTTGAAAACGCACTAAAAACAAAGTGAGGGATTCACCCACCTTGTCTGGAAGTATTCTGTCAAAACATGTTTTTCTCATGCAGGAGCTCATAAAGAAGTATAGTCTAATGAATTCAAAGACACATTCGCTGAATCCTGCGCCCATTTTTTGTGAGCTTCTTTGCCCCCAAACCGCTTGGACAATTCGGAATCCCAGGCATGCACCTCTCCGGTCCTCCGAGTATATTTCAACATAAACCGGCCGGGAGGACAGACACTTTTTTTCCTCCCTTTATTTCCCTCCCCCCAACAACAGCGTCCATTTGAGATGCTGCGATCCGGGCAATGAGACGCCCTCGCCGCCGTCCCGAAACATCATCAATAGATGGACTGATGGGGGGTTGGGTATGGTCCATCTGCCGCCGCGGGGCAGAAGATGTTTCCACGGGCATCTCTCGAAAGAGAAGAGGGTTCATCTCCCTCTAGAGGAAAAACACAAAAGCCGGGACACACACAAGTCAGAGGGACGGACGGACTGCTGCGCGGGTGGGCAAAGAGGAGGGATTCGACAAAGTTCGAAGAAAACGTACTTTGAAGTGTAAGTTTGAAGTTCCCTATTGGACTGCGAAGAAGTGGCGGAGTGCCCTTCTGAAAAAAAGTTGGCCATTTTCCTACTCTGCAGGACAAATTTTGTTGTGCCCCCTCCGAGGGAGGTGAAGGGGAGGGTGCTCATCTTCACTCCCCCCCACCATCCCCCCTCTTTTTCTCACTGTGTGTCAGGAGGGCCCCCCTCCATTCCTCTCCTATTATTCGGAGAAGAAGAAAAATCCCTCCCCCTCACTCTTCAGCAGTACATTAGATGAGGGATGAGACAGAACAGAGATGGACGTGAGAGACAAAAAAAATATTATCGCAACTGCATGATGCGGGTTCCTTCGAAATGCGAGTCGGGCGTACGTCGTTGGGCACCTGGTACCCCACAAAAATGTGGAGAGTTCAGGACATACGTACTCTTTCGCGGACAGAATTGGTGTCACAGCAAAACCCGACGTGCACAATGCGCAGCACCCCAAAGAGGAGAATATGGAATTTAGCGACGGCGACGGTGGTTTTTGGCAAAAAGCAGAGGACGGGTGGGTAACCTGTTTCTCCTTTTCGGGTGGGGGAGAGGATTGATGTCCAGGGGAATATCCATGCGGGGAGGATTTTTAGGTGCCACCTCGGTTGATTAACTTTTTGCAGCTTTTTAAGGTGGCGAGCGGGACGTCCTCTGTCATTCTTTTCCCCCCCTTGTCTCCGTCCCAGTGTCCCTCGCCACGCCGAATATAGTCTTGGCCCCAGGGTATCAAGCTGTAAAAGAAAGGAAGAAAAATCTCCACATATCAATCCAAAATTCGCCGATGACAGCAAAAGTACGATAGCAAAAAGAAGTACAGTGGTTGATTGCTGTCCCTGCAACAATACCCAAAAATAATACCTTTCCTAATACTTGTTCGAATTCCGCACCACTTTTGCTCACAAGTTCACGCCCTTCCTCCCTTCTTTGTCCAATGCCTTGCAGGTCGCTCGGTCCCATTGTCGCCACCTCCTCCTCCTCCTTCTCCTCCTCCTTTTCCCGAGCGGTACATTGTGGGAAAATCGCTCGGAGCCAGGGAAAATGAGGGGAGGGGACGGATTTCGTAACGAACGGCGGCGGCGGCGGCGGCGGCAGAGGAAACAAGGTAAGGAAGTAATTCCAGACTTTCGGGGTTACCCGCTGAGAAAGTTTTTGCTTTCAGAGAGGCATTCAAAGACCTCTCGAGAGGCCATGTGCTGGGGGGGAAATGGTACGGTAAAGCATTCTTGTTCCTTTCGCAGACACTTGAAGGGTGTGAGTAGTGGGGGGCACGGCAGCGGGGGAGGAAGGAAAGAAACTGTTCAAGGAGGCCTCGTGTTTTCAGTTTTTTTTACTTCGATCAGTCAGTTTTTGCGGTCTTGGCGCTCAAAGGAGGAGGCCAAAAAAACATGTCGGCGTTGAGGTGCTTGTGGGCGCTGGCGTTGTTGGCGCTGGCGTTGCTGTTGGCGCCGCCGGCGGAGGCCTGGCGCTCGGCGCAGACCAAGAATCTCAAGTGCTGGCAGTGCGCCGTCAAGAAGGGGTCCATCGGTGAGTTCGAGACGCCGCCATCAAACTAAATTGTTAGAACGGAGTGACGGTGGCCTTCCATTGCAGAGACCCGCAACGGTGGTAGCGGGTGCCCTAGGGACGCCGTCCTGTTCGAACTGCCCGGTTGGGACGCCTGCATGACATGGAGGCTGGACGACGGGAGGACAGTCCTCCAGAACTTTGTCATGAGGGAGGAGGACTGCACGCCAAGTGAGGGTTTTTGAACACCTGTTTGGAAAAGGCTGTTTTCCCACAAATTTCGTCTTGTAAAAGGTCGCCTCCGCTACTGGGAGAACTACATCGGCCGAGTGTGGGGTACCACCGGGTGGGCGGAGTGCTGCTACGGGGTATTATACATAAAATTTGACACAAACTTTCGAAAAAAAATAGTCTGATTTCAAAAAAGGACGAGTGTAACGGTCAAGGCCGCGTCACCGCCTCTCCCAGCTCCAGCAAGCGCCCGCAGACGAACATACCAAAGTCTCCCCCTCTTCGTCCTCCTCCGCCTCCAAACAAGCCGCCCAGCGGACACTTCTACCCGCAGATCGAGCCCACCAGCATGAGTGCACCACAGGCAAGAGACAAAATAAATCATGCCTAGATTTGTCAAACGATTCTATTCTAAATTCATTTTTAGAGCGACGACGACTACGACCTCCACCCTAGCCTGATGAACTGCTTCCTGTGCGGGCAGATCAGGAACGCGGAGTGTCTATCAGTCAGGGAGTCCACGAGCATACTCAGGTTGGTTCCACGACGATTTCACACATTGAAAAATGAAAGATATGGTTCTTCGAATTTGTTAAATACAGGCGCCTTACCGCCGCTGACTCCACCACAGACTCCCTTGTCAGCTCCCTCCTCTCCAACTCTGTCAGGATGGACTTTGACCAGGTGGCGAACCATCCCGATTTGGTCAATTTCAATTAATTTATTTCAAAATTTTCTTACCTTTTAAGATGGTGGTGGGCATGGGCTCCCCCTCCCCCTCTGAGCAGCAGGGCTTCTGCCGCTGCCGCGAGGGATACATACCCGTGATGTCGACGCCTCCCGACGACAACGGGGAGGTCACCGGAACGGGAGGTATAAAAAACAAACCAAGACCCTTCAATTTAATAAACTACATTTTCGTATAATTTGATCAGGCGCCGTGTCCGTCCTTGCCGAGTGCCACGACCCGATCGTCCGCTCTGCCGCGGTGGGCACCAGGTGCCTGGAGGAGGGACATTGCAGGTGAGATAGATAGCACCTGCTCTCAGCTGAGACACCTACTCGTTTTTTGACCGTCTTTTTTGTTTCATAGGGAGCTTCCCAACACCGAGTGCCGCGCTGACTCCCTCCTGAGGGACAGCAGCGGAATCAGGTCCTACGCAACATGCCAGTGCAAGCTCGGGTGAGTTCCTGTCATGGCTTCTCCTAAATATCCGTATGATGGTTTTTTGAATGTATTGGCGCATCATTGAGAAACGGGGAATTTGTTAGAGTATCCTCATCGTATGACCAAACGACCGCTTGAAGGGGATAGGTGGAACCGGATGTTTATCCTACTTTCAACCGTGGGCAAATTGTTTCGAGTGGATCAGAGCGACGGATGCTCTTACAGGCACTTTAACTAAATTTGATATTGTGCCTGGTAGCCCGTTTCCCGCTCCTGATCATTATTCAGAGTTTTTCTCTTTTTACCTGCGGCGGTAGCCGGCAGGTCAAGTAATGGTCGCCGTTTAAGTTCTTCTTCGTGTTGTTGGTGATGATGATGATGATGATGGTGTTGTTGTTGAGGATTATCATGGAATAAACTTTTTTCCGCCTCTTAATAGGGGGTGGGGGGGTGGGGCCGCAGGTCTTTGAACAAAGTTTGTTCTTGTTTTTAAAAAACCTGAATCCCTCACGATTGTTTTTTTTTGCGGAAATTTCGCTTGTGAACCGGAGAGTGGCCCGAGGGGAAATTTTCTCTCTCGATGTCGAATTCGTACTGTTTGAGGAAAGGCATAGATGAAAGCGGTATTTATACAGTATAATGCGCAAAATCAGTAGCAGTAGCAACTACTTTTACTCGTGATGGGAATTAAGACCTTCCGTTGCTTTCCTTTTCTTTTGCCTCCTCCCTCGATTACTGCCACTGATCATATTCAAAATTCGATTCCGAGAACCAGGATTCGCTGACAAATCCCACCTTCTAAGGGACGCAATGCAAATCGAGCCTTACTTTATTGAACGTACTTTCAAAATACTTCGTTTCATGGTAAATATGATTAAATATTGGAATTAGGTACAGATTGACTTCAGCTCCTTCCAAAGCGTCGCCCTCAGATGTTTTTTCTTAAAGTACAATGCAAGGGGCAGAAGGAGCAGAAAAGTGTAGATCACCAGGAGTCTCATGGAGGCGTAGAGTCCAAACTCACTCTGGGTCACATAGCCCAGATGGGCTGCTATGGGGCCCCAGACAAATATGAAGACAAACATTCCAATCAACAGCTTGTGGTCAATGAGAGAGGTGTCAATGAAGTTGTGGTAGGGGTTGGTCACGAGGGCGTCATTGACCTGGAGCTGAGGCTCTGTCCGTTTCATGTCCCTGTGGTGAATGTATGCAAATATGACATGGTTGATTACGGCACAGGCAGCCAGGACCAGAATGTAATTTTCGGAGTGGATAGCCTCATTGTTAACTGCAAAAAAATTCCTGTATTCATGAAGCATTGGTCTGTGCAGGGTCACTTACCCGTGTAGTCCCCCATACATGATCTATACACAAGGTGGTCACCACCAACAAATGCACAGATCACAGCAGAGAAGCAGATTGAGAGCACAATGTTTAGAGAAACAAGGAATATTTTCATTAGTTTCTCGTTCATAACTCCCACCAAGTATGGCTTCTTTGAACACAGGAGAAGAAGGATCCCAAACTCATTCTGGATTAAAAATTCTTGCAAGAGAAAAGCCATGGAAATGAACAGGTGGACGGAGCAGTAGGGATTTCCAAGCGGGTACCGAACATGACGGAGCAGGATTACAGGAACGATGAGAGACAAAAAGGCCATGTTGTACATGGCAAACACAGACACCATCTTGTTCAGCAGGGTGCAGTACGCCTCAGGCGCCACATTCTCGTAGACAACTATGCCTCCGTTTATGGCCATGGCCACAATGTAAAAAACTGTCACAGTGCTGGCAAGAGGGGAAAACTGCATTTTTAAAGGAAAAAGGAAGCAATAGGGGAGGGAGCATGCTTACGAGACTTTGTAGGCCATCTTTGGGCAGAGCTCTGAGTGGGCCCAGTCGGAGAAGCAGGGGAGGAGGGAGGAGGAGAACGGAGACCCGGCCGTAGTGTTGCCGCCGGCGTCGCCGTCCGCCAGAGAAGAGTTCAGGACTCCAAGGGTTTCTTCCATTTCCCCCCCTTGGCTCTCGAAACAGCTCACCACTGACGGGGTCAAGATCCGGTTCAGGACTGAGAAACGAAGGCTCTCTCGCCGAATGCAGTAAACACCCCTTCCCAGCCAGCCCCCCTCCACTCTAGCCTAATTGGTCTAAATTTTCGAGTGGTTTGATCTCCCTTTTTTTCCCAGCGGGCTCAAAAACAAACTGACGACGATAATTGATATACATGTAAATGTGATACTTCAACTTTGAAAAACAAGGCAATCTGCTAGACACGAAAATATATGCAGCCTTTGAGCCTAACTGTGTACTTGTGTTTCCACAAAAACAACTCGAGGGATTCCCGTGAAAGCTTTCCAAATTTAGTTAAATCAAATCTCGTTCCTTGGGTACTTTGAAAAGCGGAGTAAGGGACACAATTATGTACCTTCCAACAAGAGCTTTTGTAAATGGTATCCTTTCAAAATAATTAAAATGTGTTTTACGGTATGTTAGGTACGTACGGTTCCGGCATAAACTTGTTTGCTCGATCGTGGGCCAACCATATTGCGGCGCAGCCCAAGATATCAAAGACAGTCTCCCAAGCCAAAAGTATGATTTTTTACGGTTTCTCTTACGCGATCTTCACAAATGGTTCGAATTGTGACACAATCTAATTTATTTGGTTGGTTGCCACACTTGTTTGGGCCTTAGTACGTAATCTTGATATGTACATTGTACAATACATCCATTTATCTTTTTTATTCCAAACACTAGAAATTGACGGTGTCAGGTGAACAGTACTGTACGGTATGTCCAAGCCTATTGCCTTTGTACTGAAGTGAAGATGTTACGTGAAAGTGTGAAAAGTTCTTAAAAGTTAGTTGTTTTGGGTATTAGCACAACGACTTAAATTGCTTCCATAGCGTAATCCTAAGATGCTTCTTTCTAAAGTAAAGGGACAAAGGCAAGAAGAGCAAAAAGGTGTACACAATCATGACCCTTACAGCAACCAAAAAACCAAAGTCTCTCTGGATCAAGTAGCCAAAACTGGCAATGACTGGTCCACACACAAATACAAATACAAATATGCCAACTAGAGTATTATGGTCAATGAGCGAGGTCTCAACAAAGTCGTGATATGGATGCACAATTTGAGCTCCATTTACAGGAATCTGAGGTTGTATCTTCATCTTTCCTCTGTGGTGGATGTAGCTAAAAATAATGTGGTTGAAGAGTGTGAGCAAAGCAAGTACCAACATGTAGTTTTCAGAGTTATTGTTATCAACTAAAAGTAAGAACATGTTATGGGAGTTTTTAACTGACATCAAAATAATATAGAGCATACATGAGTACTGCCCCACGCAAGACCTGTACACCACATGGTCACTTCCAAAAAAGACAGTGATGATTGTTGAGAAATATATGGAGAGAATCAGACTTAGGGACAAAAGGAAGGTTTTCATCAGGCTTTCATTCATGGTCCCCACAAGGTACGGCCTTCTTGAGCAAAGGAAAAGTAAGATGGCAAACTCATTTTGAATGAGAAATTCCTGGGCAAGAAGAGCCACCGTGAGAAAGATGTGGGTTGAGCACAAATAATCTGGAAGGGGGTAGTGGAGGTGACGCACAGTTATGACAGGGAATACAACGGTGACAAAGGCCATGTTTGTGGCCGCAGCAAATGCCACCATTTTGTTGAGAAGGGTGCGATAAGTGTCTGAAACCACTCTTTCATACCAAATAATTCCCCCATTGACTGTGAGTACAAAAAGATAGAAAACAGTTGTGGCGCTGTGGGATCAAAATAAATACTTTAGTAAGTGACACGATTTGGCACTTTGGCAACTTACATCGTCCTGCCAACCATTTGTGGGCAAATGTCATAATTAGACCAACCATGGAGGCAGGCCAAGAAAGACGAATCGTTTTTCGGAGAGCTTTGGGATTCCGCCATATGGTCCATGTCTGGCTTTGTCTGCCTTTAAAAAAGGAAGAATGGCTTCTAGATGTTTTGTTCTGGTCCTGAGGGCCTCAAAAGGCAAACTACTCCCATCCTCATTTTTTAAACGAATTCCTACCTTTGTACTTCAGATAACGCCGTTCAATAATTCAATTTGAGTTCGAGAGCACTCCAGAGCAGGTAGACCACACCTTTTCTAGGCTTTTTTTGATGGAACAAGAACAGACTCATGTTCAAAGACCTACTACAGCGGAAATAAGGACTTTGTAGTCTTAAGCAATGATAAAATGTATTGGATCCCACCCCGAAGAAAATTTATAGTGCTGAGATTTAGTTGATTGCACTAGACAAAGAAGTATGGTAAGAAACATTTTAGTGCCGAGATTTAGTAGATCATTAGACTTTTGAAACCCGTCCCAACACCACAACAACAACAACTCCAGCCTTTCTAAGACCTGACAGCTTTGCCGCAGGTAAAAATGATATCATTGAAATATTTAGCCCGACTAGGAAAACAAACCACTTCGCCTTTTTCGCCCACGCCTCCCTTCATCGCTCCTTGGTACGAAAATACCATCATTGCATTACCTCTTGCCGAACAATACAGTTCAATAGAGTTATACTACTTTTTACCATGGACCACTCCCAAGAGCCACCTAACCATGCCTATCACAAACAAGTTAAGCTAGAGAGAGAGAAATGAAGTAGTGAAGTATTATTGATCAAGTTTTTGTGGGGAGAGGGTTTTACCTGCCACAAGTGTTGATCTGTCCCACCTGGATGAAAGTTTTTTCATGTCCACCTTGACTTGATCTCTCTGGCCAGTATTTCCCTGAGATGCTTCTTCCTCATGTAGATGGAGAGGGGCAGGAAGAGGATGAAGACGTAGATAAGGAGCATTCTGAGGGCGCCACAGAGCCCGAACCAGAGGCGACTGGAGGAGTAGGAGGACACGACCCCAACCACGGGGCCCAGGACGGAGACAATCCCAAAGAGGACGACTGAAGAGCTGTAGTCAACGATGCAAGTCTGGAGGAAGTGAAAGCTCTTCTTCTTCTCGCTGCTCTCGTTCACGTTGCCACTGACGTTTCTGTTGTTGTCTCTATTCCTGTGGTCCCTGCTGATTCCCATCTCGTGTAGCTCAATGTCTCCGTTGTTTTCTGCTGCTGCCTCGTCTTCCTGGGTTTGGATTTTCCTGAACTGCTTGACTGCCTTCCAGCTGGCCAGGAAGTGATTGACCCCGGTGACGGAAGCCAGGACTGAGATGATGTTCTCCGGGTGGAGGAACTCCATGTTCGCTGGAAAACAATGGCAAGAATTTATGAAAGAAATTGCGGCAGCAAACTCGGAAATTGATGTGATACTACTGCTTGTGAACCTTTGCGCCCCATGCAAGCGTGGTACACCGTGTAGTCCGCCCCGCTGATGATGCAGATGGAAGCAGATAAGACGGTGCCGACGACCAAGTTGGCGGCGACAATGTAGGAGGTTGCCACCCTCTCGTTGACCAGCTCCACAAAGCCCGGCCTCCTGGCGTAGACGAAGAGAAGCGCCGCAAACTCGTTGTGGACGAGGAAGACCTGCAGGAGCAGGAGGACGAAGGCGAACAGGTGGAGGGAGCAGAAGGGATCCCCCGGCGACAGGTGGAAGTTCCTTGGCATGGCCCCGACGAGCATCACGTGCGCGAAGACGATGTTGTAGGCCGACATGAGCGCCACCACCTTGTTCATGAGGGTGCGGTAGGTGTCAGGCACCACGCTCTCGTAGGCGACGATCCCGCAGTTGACGGAGGTGAGGAGGGCGTAGATGAGGAATATGATGCTAGAGACGGAAAGTCAGCAAATGTCTGTGTTATATCATAAGGAAACGGAAAGCTGCGGGTTTTTTTTACCAGGCCCGTATCCACGTGGCCAAGACATTCTGTGGTTCCGCTTCCGCTTCCGCCAGGAATGGGTCCGAGTAGTTGTTGCTTTCCGCCATCTTGTCTCTCGAAGACGACCGTTACGACGGAATGCCTACAGTACTGTAGTATCGTGGTGCGATGGCGGTGGCAGAAAAAGCCTAATCCAAACTATGCTTCCTCCCAGCAAAAAAAACCCTAGGGTCCGTACAATACATCCGCGGGAAATCCGCTAAAAGGTTTTTCTTTTTCTTTCTTCTTTATTTGGCGGGAGTCGGGCAGAGAGGGTCGTGCTTTCTGCTGCCAGCTCTAATTGAATCTCCTCCCACAAAGTGTCTCTCGCCCAAAAATATTTCGGAGAAGCAGCGTTTCCGCTTTGACACACAATGGTTCGAATTTCTTTTGCCGCCCCCCAAATAAGTACTACAAGTATGGTAGGTATGTGCTAGCCCGGCACACAATCAGTCAAAAATCGACTGTTCTATCCTTTTTTGTCCAAAGGTACGTTTACGACAGCGAGAGCGAGAGCTGCGTCCTGGGAGGGGACGGGATTCCAGTGCCCTGCACAGGGGACGGGGAGTGCTCAGAGCAGGCAAGAACTCAAATGTGACATGCTTAAGAAATGTT
>JAAUYJ010098622.1_pt1 | contig 12284 bp, 13 predicted proteins | sample 7278031 | NCBI WGS metagenome assembly JAAUYJ01 (sample SAMN14350222, study PRJNA611818) | marine sediment metagenome | isolation source: surface marine sediment (1.8m) | place: French Polynesia: Moorea | collected 2018-08 | reverse complement strand
GTCTCCACCGTGGCCGGGAGGACGCTCAACTTCAGTTTCGGCGAGGGAGACTCGCTGGAGATCGAGGGCGTCCCCGTCAAGGCCATACTCACCACCTCCAGCGCGGTGCTTTACGTTACGGAGAAGCTCATCCTGGGCTGAACGGAGCGTTACAAGCAAACAGCTTCGCATAATTTAGCAACAAATGATTTTTTTCTCTACTGCGTAGATACCGATACTTACCATGTTGATTGTCCAATATTATACCTGTTCGGTACAATCGGTACCGTCATAAAAGCCATTAAAAAAGCTATGAGAATTGACAAAAACACAAATCTTTACCTGAATAAAACCTAAAAAATCAAACCGATTTTTTACGTACAATGCGGTTTTCGTTGAAGTCACGGTGCTTAAAACACCTTTGCAAGAGTTTGGGTAACTTTTTATTGCATTCTCTTGCATGCGCTCACTCCTCTGAGATCCTCTCAAAGTCGAGAATCACTTCCCCAAAAAAGCTGTTTGATCTTCCATCCACAGGTTTTCTCTGAAATGGTTCAGATTTCCTTCTCTCGATAAAATCAACTTTTCACCAGAAAGAGTGTTCAGAACACCGTGGCTGAGGTGAGCACCAGGGACCAGTAGACGGCGTTGAACGCCAGGAAGAGCAGCGGGAGAAGCGCCTTGGCCGCGCTCTCCACCTTGGGCACGGCGCTCTCACGCTTGTTGCGGATGAGATGCAGCACCAGCGTGAACTCCCCCAGCTCCAGGAAGACAAAGAGGATGCATGTCAGCATCCACACGTCGAGGTAGGTGATGTAGCTGACTCGTGGCACGCTCTGCCTCTCGGAGGCAAACATGGTGGTGAGGGTGAGCATGATGGTCATGGCCATGGCTAGCCGCTCGGCCACCGACTGCGGCGGCACAAAGAGGGCCGGCCATGACACGGTCAGGTACACGGTGGAGGGGATGTAAGACTGCACCAGGTGGTAGTTGAGCTTTCTAGCCATGGAGAGCTTTAGGATGAGGCCCGGGTAGCTGACGTCGTAGTAGTCGGTGTTGTAGCTGTTGACCATGGTCACGGAGAGGTCGAACTGGGCCAGGGAGATGTTCTCGTTGACGTGCGACGTCTCGTTTGACCACCGGAAGGTGAGCTGCCGGCTGGTGTAGCCAAAAGACTCGAACTTGACCTCGCAGAGCTGGCTGTCGCCAGGGTACGCGTGGAAGTCCATGTTGCACGCCACGTCGAAATTGACGCGGGCAGAGTACCGGACTATTCCGCTCCTGATAAAAATGTAAAATTCGTTCGTTTTATTTCTGTCAAATTGCTGCAGTAGTGGTGAAATTAGCAGCATTAGCATTATTAGAAGCATTAGCAGCAACAGTTGCAAGAGAGACAGAAACAGTTGCAGCAGCAACAACAAAAACAACAGAGACAGAAGCAGCAGCATCAACAACAAAGACAGAGGCAGAGGCAGCTGCAACAACAACAACAGCAACAGCAATAGCAGCAGCAGCAGCAACAACAACAACAACAACTTTCTCTCACTTGTAGACCCTCAATGACGCCGGCAGCACGTGGAAGGTTGGCTCCCTGAGCTCCTTGGCCTGGTCGATGAATAGATCCGGCACCCAGATGTACCTCGCCAGCCTGGGGTTGAGCGTGAGGTACCCCTCCTCCCCTGCAAGCGCCTCGTCTTTGAGCCTCACCCGCTTGTCCATCCACAGCATCCGCACCGACAGCTCCATGGTCACGATCTGCGTGATCTCATTGACCTGGAAATAAGAAGGAAAGAGGAGGGAAGGCTTTCAGCATTCGGAACTGCGGAAGCGTGAGGGAATGGCAAAAAAAGAAAGATGCATCGCAGCCCCCTTTATTTCGAAGGAATGGCCTTCTTTTTTGCCTTCTTCTGCTTTCCCGAGCGGAACGCGGGGGAAAATTATTACGACAGTAAGAACTGGGTTTTTCTCTCCCTCCTTTTTTGTCAAAATCTTCCCCTCCCTCAAAATGGGTGGAAAATGGGGAAAGAGGACAATACAATATCGTGAAGCATCTAGAAGTAGATCTGCAAGGTTCTCTTCAACTGTAATTCTCATGTATGTACCTGTAGTATGTTTCTCAGGTTGAGCGATACGTCCACGTTGACGGGCTTTCCCTCCTCCTCCGGCGGCGGGGGGAGGTTGAAGTCGTAATCCTCGTCAAACGCCAGCAGCTTGAGCTCGGGGTTGGACATGGACACGGGCTGCTGGAGGAAGTCGTCGCCCCGCCCGCCCGCGCCACCGCCGGAGATCGACTAAACGGGAAAAGAGCCACGGGTAATGAGCAAATGAAAACGCTTTCTAATTAGGATCTGCAATCATTTTTATGGCTGCGTTTAAAAGAAAGGCAATGCGGAGTCGCCGGCCCTAGAGAAGTAAATTTTGGAACTGGGTGAAACGACGACCACATAATCATCGCAGTTGTCCTTCCATACCTTTCCTCCTCCCTTCCACTTTGACCCTCCCCCCGCCGCGGCGTGGGCTCTCGAAGTGGACGAGGAGGAGGAAGAAGATGCCAACTTGACAATATGGTTGTCATCCATTCCCGGTGATGAGGTGAGCACTCCTCCCGCCCCTCGACGGAGGTCGGATAGGATCAGCACCAAGAAGACGGAGGCCCGCGAGGGGAACAGGAAGGACGCCATGGTGTCCTTCCTCCTACGATGGTACTACCAAGGTTTATAACACAGCCCACTTTATGCTCCCCATAAAGCAATTTGAGCTAATGGTTGGCGCTTGTTCTCCACCACCGCATTGATATATTCCCTCGACCTCGCCTCCGCTTTTGCTGCTCTTTCACGTATATCTGCATCCGCCGCGGAGGCAGAGCCAGAGTCAACACAATAAAGCAAGAACAGAGGCAAGGTCAGGCCGGATCGCCGCCGCACTTTGCAGGAAAGTTCAATATCACCTGCCTACTCTCGAAAGTCGCACCGCCAAACCCTTTCGTATAATCACTGGGCCCATTTCCCTACTACGTAAATCCCCACCCACCCTCAATCCCCCCGACCCCCGACCCAATCACTTCTGTAGTAAAAAAAAGTTTTCTTCTCCTCCGACGCACTTTGTCCTCTTCGTCATGAATTGATGGTAAATCAGGGATGGAATAGCTCCGATTTATGTGCGCTCTGTCTCTCTTCTCTCTTCTCCACTTTCTGAAAGTTTTACACGATTCTTTCTTCTCCTCTTTTTGTTGAGCGTCGTCGTCGCTCGGGCTACCCTCCGCCCACTTCGACTAACGAGTTTTCTTGTCGCTCGCTGCGTCCTCTCTTCTTATTCTCTGTGTGTCTTCCGTCCCCCCTTCCGCTCCGAAGGCCACTGCCCCCCTCCCTCCCTCCCTCCCCAACAACCATCCACCAAAGTCTCAATCTTCTCGGTCTCCGTCCTTTTCCTCCTCTCTCTCTCTCTGTTCTGACGCGCTCGGAGAAGGAGCCCCCCTTTCCTTTCTCTCGTCTTCCGCCCTCATGACTGTCTGACGCCCCCCATAGCCTCTTCCCCCTCTTCCTGGCTCCTCCCCATCCTTGTATCGCCAGATAGGATAGGGCAAGGGTCGTCTTGTGTGCGGAATCGTAGTGTAGGGGCCCCATCCTCCTTCCTTCCATTTCCCATCTTCCCTTCCGACTTTTGAAATAAAATAGGAGGGAAAGCTCTCTCCCCTTCGGACGCTCTCTCGTTTGCCCTCTTTTTCCCGACGCGAGGTGGAGGGGAGAGGAGGAGAGGGGAGCCTCACGCAGAAAAGTCCGAAGGCAAACATGTAAATCCTCTCTTTCGGATGGCGCTCGGAGGAGGAGGCGAAAGGCAAAAGGGGAACGGAATATCATGCATTGCTGTACATCTACAGTGCTTGTATTGCCCGCCCGAAAAAAGGAAGCCCTGAATGCTGGAATAGGAGGAGGAGGGGAAGAAAAAGTAGGGAAGATACTTGCTGGCATAATCCCCAATTCCCACAGGCGCGACGGAGCAAGAGGAAGGAAGGAAGAAGAGTCCCGGCCCCCCGCTTTCTTCCTCCCCTTCTTCCCTGATGTAACTTTCTTCTTCCCCTTTGCTTCCGTCCCCATTACCTCCCCCTCCTCCTCCCTCCACAGGGAAAAACCCTTTTATCTCTAGTTGGGTCTCCAAGGCAACTTACTCTCTCTCTGCGTTGCAACGAAGGCAGGGAAAAAAGGTGGGAGACCTTTGCGGGAACATTTCCCTCCGCCCGCTTTTCCTCGCCTCGTTGAATATTCTTTTACGCAGCTAGATACGGCAGCAACAGCCAGCGTTTGCCATATATATTCCCCAATCAATCTCAGGCTATTCCTGGCTGTTGTTCTTCAGGGTAGTCTCCTTTCCTTCCACCTTCCACACAAACGCGCAAGAATTGATTGCCCTGACCTGCTGTAGTAATTGTTGACCTTGCTTTTGGCATCCAACTCGGGCGGCGGCGAGAGAAAAAGAGGTCGAGCAAATACCGTAGTGGGAGGGAGAAAGAGGACCGACGGGAGGGAGGGTCTTTCGCCTCCATCTATTTTGAGTTCCCCCGCCGTTCCCCCATCGCACCGTGTGAGGCCAAAGCCACAGCAAGCCAGGAGACAAGGCGGATGGAAGAGCGAGCTAGAGGCGGACGGAGCGAGGAGGTCGCCTTTAGGGACTCCCGATGGCGCATCTCCTCCTCCTCTTTTTCCCCCCGTCCATCCGTCCTCCGTCCTAGTCTTGTTCTAGCACAATATTCGAGTCTATCCCCGCGCTTCCTCATCTCTCTCTTCCTCCTCCTCGACCTCTCTCGAGGCCCTTTCAAGCCAAAAGGACCGAGGTCCTCTTTTGGTCCTATATACTGTATTCAGAGCTCGGGATATGTTCCTCGTGTAATGGATGATCCCCTTGCATTGCAAACAAACTATGCATGATGTGGCGAGACAGATTACAGTCTCACCATGTCCATCCGCGCATTTTGCTAATTCGAGCCTATTGCAAAAAAATTCCCGCCTCTTTCAGCACACAAACTACGCACGAATGCAGGTGGTCTAGTCATCCAGGTCCTTCCCTCCGATCCTCCGATCTGAAAATTGGGCAGGCAGCGAGACTGCGGCAAGGACAAAGCGAACAGTTTTATGATACACGTAAACTTTGAAAAACCGCCAACGCATTGTCACAAAAAAACAGGGGGAAATCGCGTTGGAAAAGAAAGAAAAAAAGCAAGGAAACAACCTCTTTGCCCAATTTTTCTATCGGTAGACTGTCTTTAAAGCCGGAGAAAGAAGAACTCAAAGGGCAAAGCACGCTCTGGAGATGTGTCTCAATACCGGCCCCGGGAAAAATGGAGATAGATCGCAGCATCGGCGGCCAACATCCTCGGTCCCCTGTCACACCCAATGTCATCGCAGGGGACCAATAGGCGGCCATCTATGAGGAGAGGATGGAGGAGAATAGCTTTTTACTACGTATGTACAACGTGCGTATGTACTGTACGTTGGTATATGGCACCTTCCCCCGGACAGTGAGTGCTTGCTGCTGCAATGCACCTCGGGCGGGAAAATGTGAGGAAAAAGGCAGAAAGGCCACTCCACTCCTTGTCCGTGCATGGCCGGTTGATTAGTTTCCCCCATGGGAAAATGAGGAGGGGGCGAAGGAAAGAGGAGAAAAGGCCCTTTTCCTTCCTTCTTCCGGCGGCGCCACCTCATTACAGCCGGGCATGAGTCCAGGGTGGAAGGAACCTCTTCTGATTTTTCCAAGGTCACGCATGTGCTTTTCCGCTCCTCTGGAACTTGGAAAATTTCTTGTGGGAGGAGAATGTCGTCGGATAGTTGAAACAAAGTAGGACGTTTTTGCATATCTTGGTGATTGTAAAAAATTCTTTTTCCCTGACGTTGTCGCCGAAGTGCTTTTTGAAAGTCTCATGGAGAAAGTTCTTATCGAGTGTTGTGGGAAAAGAGGAAAAACTGGCAGAAGGGTGTAGAACGTACATAGAAATGGGACCACAAGGGCAAAAAGAAGGGAGGGAGAACGGTGCTGGGAAGGTTGGGACTGGTCTATCCCGCTTGATCCGAAAAGTTTAGCTTCTCCACCACTCCACAGCCAGCTAGACCCGCCGACGTTCCACTACCTCGAAGAGCGTTCAAAGTATCTTCCATACATGGGAAGACAAGTACAGAAACGTCGCAAAAAGAGTGACACCAATTCATGCAGTCAAAGGCAGCAGTAACACATTAGTATCCTTCCTTTTAATGCTGCACAAACACTTCAAATTGCATTTTGTAGCTGTCAAATTTCGAAGAAGCCTCTAGAAAATTTCATATCCGAAAGAGGTACATTGAAATCACATCCCACGGCTAGAATTCGAAGATATCATGTGTGCTTCCTTTCCCCCTCTGAGCCCTCTCTTTTCCTGCTTGGTTCCTCCAATCCAATTTTCTTTTACTTCGCTTTCTCCTCCCGACGAACGTGACCCAAGAGACCTTGCAAACTGCAAAGATAAGACCCCCGCCCGCCTCTCAGCCCTCTCTCACTCCGCAGGACTGTTGGCCCGAAAAGGGAAAAAAAGAGAAGCAGAACACCTGCGGATTCAGTGGGAACCAACATTGAGTGTAAGGAGAAGCACAAGGCCGGTCCTCGATCGAGAGGAGAATCGAGATCATCGGGGGTAGGATATACGGCGGTATATGGGAAACGGAAGGAAGGGAGGAGGACACTCGTTGGTTGGGCAAGATACCAATGGCTCCGACTGCTGCATCGATGACGGAGCGGGGATCTGAGGAGGAGGAAAAGGCCGTTAATGGATTCATCACCTTTCTCTCTTTGGTCCTTTGCCTTTTCTCCCCTCTTTTCTGCTCCTCCTATCCACGAATATCTTGAAGGGCCGTTGCATACCATGCATCTTTTTCCTTTCCCGTATTATTTCTCTGCCCAGACAGTTGCTGAAACATCTTAGCCAATCGTTTTTCAAGCTGAAGCTTTGACGCACCAGTCTGGAAAAAGAAGTAGGTTTTCCAAGTTCAAAGCGTATTGAGTCGACGATCGCAAACGCAAGTCTGATTATTCCTAAGATGTACAAACGTGTATTTCGTTCGGTTGGTTTGCGAAGTATTTTCTCGATTGTTTTTAAATTAGGAAGATTTTCCCCCTCCAGCGGATTAAAATGAGCGAGTGTGTTTGTTGTATGCGTATGATGCATCATATAAAGGTGGAACCTGAAAACGAGGGGATATGTCGCTGCGGCCTTCATGGTTGTAAAAAAATCCCTACAGTGCTGACTGTCCGGGAATAAAATACTTTGCATGGGGAGACAGGGAGAGTGCCTTGGAGGAGCTCCCTTCCATAACTATTTGTGATCCTCGTCTTATGTGTGCAAGACCGGGACTTCTTGTTCAGGGTCTTGCGTTCGCCTGCCTGGCTCTGGCCTCTTGCTCCAGCCGAAAGAACTCTTCTTGCTGTTGGAGGAGGGACTGCTGGGCGGCGCTTTGGTGTGCGGCAGCTAGAAGGAATAGGAAATTCGAAATTTAGAGGCCAAATTACAATGATCTGCATGAAAATGCATGCTTACCTGCCAGGAGAGTCTGCTCTCTCTCCAAGATCATTTGTCTCTGCAGCATCTCCGTCGACGCCAGGTAGTTGGCGGCGGCGGCCGAGGCAGCCGCGGCGCTGCTGTGAGAAGGTGGCGGCGGTGGCCGGAGTAGGAGGTCCGCGGCTGCGGCGGCGGCGGCGGCTGAGGATCCCGGACGGGGAGCGAAGCGAGGATCTAGGCCGGGCGGCGGAGGTGGACCCGGGGGCCTGAGGCCCGGAGGAGCCCCCAGGAGGCCGAATGCGCCGGGGTGGCGGAAATGAGAGGCTCCGGGGATCTCCGGGGTGACTCCGGCCATCTGTAGGCGCACGAGGGGGTCGGTGGCCAGCGCCATCCGCTCGGCGTATTGGCGCTCGGCCGAGACGCGCTGCTGCGCCGCCGCCATCTCCTCCAGCCTCCGCCGCTCGGCGGCCTGGATGGAGGCGAGGGACGGGTGCGGAGACGGCGGCGGGGCTGGGGCGAAGCCGGGAGGAAAGATCGGCCTGGGCGGGGGAGGAGCCGGGGCGGGGGACGGAGACCCGGCGGCGGCCGAAGGGGGAGCTCCGGGCGGTGGCGCGGTCCTTGACGGAGGAGCGGCGGCAGCGGAGGATACGGGCGGAGGCGCAGGAGGGAATGGGGAAGGATGTCTGGCAGCCGCGGCCAGCGCGGCATGGAGGGAGGCGGGGGGAGTGGCACCAACGGCGCGGTATTGCTGTTCTGCTGCTGCCATTGCAGCGGCTGCAGCGGCGGGATTGAACAGACCAGGGTGTCCAGGTACTGGAAAACAAGACATTGCATTAATAACATACTGTACTAAACGTCACTTGGATAAAAATTCAATCCTACCTCCTGCCATATGTTGAAGTGAGGCCATCTCCTGAGCGGCCCGCTTGGCGTGCTCAGCCTTGAGCGCCTCTGCCTCCCTCTCCGAGGCCTTCCTCAGTCGCTCCTCCCTCTTCCGCGCCAGCTTTGAGTCCGGCACCGGCTTGAACACCATGTCCGTGCGGGAGCAGCTGTTGCCCTCCCCCCGGTTCCACAGGCGGGTGAAGATGGCCGACTGAGAGCGGTGGCACTCCGAGCCGTCCGGCTTAGGCGGCGGGCTCGGCTCCCGCGGAGGAACGCCGGTGGGAAGAGGATGGGGGGCGTGGTGCGGGGGAGGGTGGTGCCTTCGCTGTTCGCCCAGCACCTCCACCTCCGAGGAAGACGAAGAGGATGAAGCAATGGAGGACGTCGAGACCGGGTTCCTGCTGGAGCCGTACACCTCAGTCGCCGCCTGGGAAACCACCAGGGAACCGACCGCCGACGTCGCCGACGCCGACGACGGCGCGGAAGCGGTGGCGACGGCTGTCTGGGAGGGGGAGGAGGAGGCCAGGGTTGCCACCGGGGAGAAGATGCCGGGCGCGTTCTTGTTCGGCACCTCGGCCTTGATCTCTACTGGCTCCGTTAGTCCAGCGGCGCCAGCGCCTGAGGCTCCCGCGGCAGCCGCGGCTGCAGCTGCTGCGGCGCCCCTGTGGTGGTTGAGCAACAGGTTTGCCGCCGGGTGTATTGATCCGTCGGCCTTTGAGTCCTGCTCGATGAGGCTGAGGTTGATCTCCCCCGCCACCTCTGCCTCCCTCCTCCTCTTGGCCGCCGACGCCCCAGCCTCAGTCTCCTGCTGCCGGCGTTTCTCCTCTTCAACCTCGTCCTCGGTGAAGTCCCGCTTCCTCACCTCTCCGTCAAGCGAGGGCAGCTCAGCGTATCGCTTGAAGTAGAGCCGGCAGTCCGTGCAGACAAGCAGGCGGTCTGGCCCGGCGTGGTGCCAGTCTCGAGACGTGGAGGTGTAGCAGTGGCGGCAGTAGTATGGACTAACCTCGGCCTCGCCGTTCTCCTTCTTCTTCCTCTTCTTTTTGGCCTTCTTCCTCTTTCCCTTGTTGCTGTTTCCTCCCTTGTCGTCCTCTCCTTCGTCCTCGTCACCCCCGTCTTCACCGTCGTCGTTGTTCTCGGCCTTGTCCTTCCCTCCCTTCTCGTCCCCCTCCTCCTCCTCGTCGTCATCTTCCTCCTCGTCGTCCTCTTCCGGCTCCTCCACCTCGCTGCACGAGCTGAGATCCTCCGGGTCCTCCTTGGTTTTGCTCTGCTTGCTGGAACCGGTCTTCATCACCTTCCGCATGACGTTCATGACTCTGTTGCCGCGCTTCCTCGGGCGAGTTCCCGTGGCACCGCTGGTCTTTTTCCAGAAGTAGTAGAACTCCACCAGCTCCGGGGTGTCTCGCTCGGGCAGAAAGTCCTCTCTGATGCGGAAGAAGTTTTTCCCGTGCATCCTAAGCCCCTTGATGAAGCTCTTGACGTCCTCCTCCGGCCACTTCCTGAACACGTCGTGGGTGGGGAACGGGTTGGCCTTGAGCAGGGCCTGGAGAGCGGCGCCCGTGTCGTAGTCGCTCTCGTGCAGCTTATCGATGGCGTGGGCCGTGATGCCGTCGCGGGAGGCGGCCTGGAAGCCGTCCTCGGGCGAGCCCCCGTCGTACATGGCCGCGAAGGCAGCCATAGAACGAGCGGCCCTCAGGAACATTAGCAGGTCGTGGTCGTGGATTCTCTCCGGGCTCCAGGTGAGGTCCTCCCCGGTGGGCTCTGGCCTTCGCTCCACCGGGGTTGAGTCTCCCTCGAAGGGGGGCAGCAGGGCTTGGTGGGAGGCGCCCACGCGGATCTCGCCCTGCGTGCTGGCCAGGCGACGGGTCTCCGAGTTGTAGGAGAGGGTGTAGAAGAAAGTGTCCTCCTCCGGGACGAATTCTTTGACGGCGCGGATGTCCAGGCAGTGGTGCACCTTGCACTTGCCTCGCAGCATCGACACAGAGTAAGGCTTTCCCTCCACCTTCTCGGAGATGAAGAGCTCGCGGGACCGGTAGATCGGGTCGTTCATGGCTGCGATGTCAACTTTGGAGCGCGTGGAGGCCGTGGTCCCGTAGTGCTCCGTGTGGCGGTCCTGGATGAGCAGCTGGTAGACCTGCTCTGGTACCTCGGAGGTGCGGTAGAACCACTTGATGTTGACGCTGACGGCGTCGCGCTTGCTCATCTTGAGGCTCTGGAATGAGGAAACGGAACGGAACCATTTCAGTTATGCCTACGTACACTGCATGTGTACTTGGTGCGGATTTGCAAGGCTGTCGTCGTCGTCGCCTTCTCGGCAGCTGTGACAATCAATACGGCAATTTTGCACACAAGCGTGGGATATCTTTTTATGTCGTCGCATTCCTCCAATTAAAGGGGGGGGGGGGAGGTAAGGAAAGAAGGCCATTTGTTCGCGTCTTGCCAACCCGCACACAGAGGAAGAGTGTATGTGTTACTGTGTGTGTTCAGTCTCCGCCTCTCTTTCCTGCTCCATCAATCTTAGTCTGCGGCGGAGGGGAAGGAGAAAGGCAGGAGATTGCTAAAGGGGGACAAATAGAGGCGGAGAAGGAAGAGGAAAGGGTCGCTTTTCACGGGAGTTTGCCCACTTGCGGTTCAAGAAGGAGGGAGGGGAGAAAAACAGTCAAAGAAGATTTCGATGCTTTTCACCTTTTCAGCACGGCTATTTAACAAGTTTACAAAAAGAAAAAAGAAAAAGACCCAAGTCCAAGTATGAATAAATGGTCCCCGAATGGCCCCTTGCTTTGAAGGGAAATGTACTTTAAACACAAAGGAAATAATCAATTTCCCCCTCTGACCTGAATGACGCAGATGTGGTAGGGCAGATCGGGGCTCTCGCTGTCCACGTACACGGCGTCGCCGGGGTTGTACTCCTCCCCGGCCTCCTCGCATCGGTAGCGGAGGCACTCCCCGTTGCGGCGCCACACCTTGCCGCGGAGGGAGCGCTTGCCGCCCGGCACCGGGGTAGTCACGGAGTCCACCACGATCTCGCCCTCATCGTCGTCCTCTTCGGCGGCGGCCGCCACGGCATCGCCGCCGTTGCCGCCGTCTCCCCCCGACGTGGAGGCGCCGGCACCCGAGCCGGCTCCCTGGTCCGCCTCCTTGTCGACGGCGGCCGCCCTGGCCGCCGGGGACGCCCCCTCGCCGCCGCCGTCGTCCGGAGAGGCCGAATTTTTCTTGGGGCCCGCGGCGGACCCTTGCGCGGCCGCCGCCGCGTCCCCGTCCGCGTCGGGGGCGCCGCTGGGCGACCCGGCCGAGTCCTTCTCGGAGGAGCTCATCCCGCGGCCAAGGGCCCCTTCCCGGGGACGCCCGGCAGGGCCAGGAACACCAGGAGGGGCGAAAGGAGGTCGGGGAGGACCTCGAAGAGGCTCCAGTGGTGGCGGACGTGGAAGCGGAGGTCGGACTCGGACGCGGCCCAGATCTCGCCTCCTTCCCTTCCTCCGCGTTTCCTCTCTCTCTTTCTTTCTCTTTCTTCTTCTCCTTTTTCTTTTCTTTCCTCTTTCGCCTTTTTTGCAGCTGCCTCTTCCTCCTCCTCCGCTCTTTCCCCGCCGGAGACGCAGATAAACCGAGGAGAAAGTCTCCTCCGCGCCAAAAGAGAAAGACGTCGGTTCCCCTCCTCTCCTTCTCTCATTTTATCTATGGCAACAAAAAACTTGGAGGTGGCGAGAGAAAAAGGGAGAGTTTTCCGAAAACGATTTTCGCAGTTTCGCCCACGGAAAGCGAGAACTCAACCCAGTGGCGAAACTGCACTCGGCTCTGCTCCAAAACTCCAAATCCAAACCCAAAGCTTAAGTAAGTGCCAATTGCCAATGCCAACCAAGCAGTCCACGACTCCACTTGAGCAGCCCCAAGGGAAGAAGATGAGGAGGAGGAG
>JAAUYJ010006483.1_pt1 | contig 12288 bp, 13 predicted proteins | sample 7278031 | NCBI WGS metagenome assembly JAAUYJ01 (sample SAMN14350222, study PRJNA611818) | marine sediment metagenome | isolation source: surface marine sediment (1.8m) | place: French Polynesia: Moorea | collected 2018-08 | reverse complement strand
GGACGGATGATGCCGTGAAGAAGATCGCGGCCGCCTACGCCGCCTGAAATGCCGGTCGGACGGCTTCCAACGGAGGCCGTCCAACCGTTCTCGAGAGGCTTCGCAAGAAGAGGCAAATCTGTCGCCGCGCCGCCCAGGGCGCATTGCCGATTTTCAGGGTCTGACGTTTCCGGGGTTTGATCCGTTTCCACCCGAAGTCAATTCGATCTCAGATCGTCTCGCTCTGAGCCTTAGGAACGTGGCGGCCCTCACACCCGCCAGAAGGGCTTGCTGGTCTCCCGCTCCACGTCGGCCCGGCTCAGGCCCATGTCCTTCAGGTAATGGTCCTCGAGCGAGGCCAGCCGGGACCGCTCGCTGGCCCGCTGCTGCCAGGTGAGCAGGGTCTCCAGGCTGCGCGCGACCAGGCCCTTGGCGATCCCTGTGGGGCCACGAGAAACATGCTCGCAGGACTGCTTGGCGGTCTCGGTGTGTACGTAAGCCATCTTAACCCTCCTCATCTGAACCGGCAGAGCCTCGATTTCTGCCACCGGCCTTCAAGATCAAGTGATGCAGTGAGAATTAGCGATTCTGGCTTCTCGCGACAAACGATGATATTTCATCCGTCGGATAAGATATTCTTATGAGGAAGGGGCCATGGCCCGGCGCCTGCCGCCGCTCAACGGCCTGCGTGCCTTCGAGGCCGCCGCCCGCCATCTTTCCTTCACCAAGGCGGCCGAGGAGCTCAACGTCACCCAGGCCGCGATCAGCCACCAGGTCAAGGGCCTGGAGGAGATCCTCGGCGTGCAGCTGTTCCGCCGGCTCAACCGGCGCCTGATCCTGACCGATCCCGGACAGGCCTATCTGCCGCCGCTGCGCGACGCGCTCGACATGATCGCCGCGGCGACCCAGCGCCTGCATGAGGAGGAGGACAGCGGCAGCCTCAAGGTCACGACCATGCAGTCCATTGCGGTCAAGTGGCTGCTGCCGCGGCTGCCGCGCTTCCAGGCCGAGCACCCCGAGATCGACGTCATGGTCTCGGCCAGCGCCCAGCTGGTCGACTTCAACCGCGACGACGTCGACGTCGGCATACGCTCCGGCCGCGGCCGCTATCCCGGCCTCCGGATCGATCCGCTGATGGGCGACGAGATCCTGCCGGTCTGCAGCCCGGCGCTGCCGGAGGGCGATCCGCCCCTGCGCCGCCCGGAAGACCTGAAGCGTCACGTGCTGCTGCACGACACCGTATTCGTCTCGCCGGACGATCCGGACTGGGCGCACTGGCTCGCCCAGGCCGGCGTCGACGGCGTGGACGGCCGGCGCGGGCCCAAGTTCAGCGACGCCAACATGGTGATCCAGGCCGCCGTCGCCGGTCAGGGTGTCGCCCTATCCAGGCGCTCCTTGGTCCAGGACGACATCGAGGCCGGTTTGCTGATCCAGCCCTTCGGGCCGATCTTGCAGACCAACCTGTTCTACACCGTCGTCTGCCTGCCCAGCGTGGCCGAGAACCAAAAGATACGGGTGTTCCGGGAATGGCTCTTCGAGGAAGCCCGGGCCAGCGGGGCTAGACCGCCCCCGGTCGGACTGCCATCTTCCCCCAGAGCCCCAACGACCGAATAACGCGCCGCCGGAGGCAGCCTTGACCAGCGACCTGACCGTTTCGCCCGAAAGCCGGGCCATGATCGAGCGCCTGATCGCCTTCGACACGACCAGCCGCAACTCGAACCTCGAGCTGATCCACGACGTGCGAGACTACCTGGCCGACCTCGGCGTGACCTCGGAGCTGGTGTTCGAGGAAGAGCGACGCAAGGCCAACCTCTACGCCACCCTGGGCCCGACCGACCGCGGCGGCATCGCGCTCTCCGGCCACACCGACGTGGTGCCGATCGACGGCCAGGACTGGTCCAGCGACCCCTGGACGGTGACCGAGCGCGACGGACGGCTCTACGGCCGCGGTACCTGCGACATGAAGTCTTTCATCGCGGTCGCTCTCGCCTATGCGCCGAAGTTCCTGGAGCAGAACCTCGAGACGCCGATTCACTTCTGCTTCTCCTTCGACGAGGAGATCGGCTGCGTCGGCGTGCGCTACCTGCTGGATCAGCTGGCCGCACGCGAGGTCCGGCCCGCGGCCTGCATCATCGGCGAGCCGACCGACATGAAGGTGGTCAACGCCCACAAGGGAAAGTTCTCCATGCGCTGCCACGTGCGCGGCCACGAATGCCACTCCTCCTTGGCGCCCAAGGGCGTGAACGCGGTCGAGATGGCGGCGCGGCTCGTGGCACGCCTGTCGGACATGGCCCGGCGCAAGGCCGAGCGGGGCCCCTTCGACGAGGCCTACGACGTGCCCTACACGACGATCCACACCGGCGTGATCGAGGGCGGCACGGCCCTCAACATCGTGCCCAAGGACTGCGCCTTCGAGTTCGAGTTCCGCAACCTGCCGGAGGACGACACGGCCGAGCTGTTGAGCGAGATCCGAAGCTATGCGCACGACGAGCTGGAGCCGGCCATGAAGGCGGTCGCCGCCGAGACCGGCTTCAGCTGGGAGGACATGGCCTGCTTTCCCGGGCTGGAGACGCCGGAGGACGCCGAGGTGGTGCAGCTCGCGAAGGCCCTGGCCGGCTCGAACGACACGGGCAAGGTGGCCTTCGGCACCGAGGCGGGCCTGTTCCACGATTACGGCATTCCCGTGGTGGTCTGCGGCCCCGGCTCGATCGATCAGGCGCACAAGCCGGACGAGTTCATCACCCTCGAGCAGGTCGCGCTGTGCGAACGCTTCATGACCCGGCTGATCGACCGGGTCGGCGCGGCCTGACCGGCATGCCGTGAGCGGCGCGCCCCAGCCCTCCACGCCCAAGCCATCTGCGCCCAAGTCTTCCGCGCCCAAGTCATCTGCGCCCAAGTCCTTCGCGCCCCTGCCGCTCGTCCTGGCCTTGGCGATCGGCACCGCGGGCGGCTGGGCGGCCTTCGAAATGCGGCTGCCGCTGCCCTGGATGATCGGCGCCATGGGGGCGACCACGCTGGCCGCCCTGGCCGGCGTCAGGATCCAAGTGCCCATGAACCTGCGCGGGGTCATGGTGGCACTGCTCGGCGTCATGCTCGGCAGCGGCTTCACGCCGGAGATCCTGGCGCGCATGGGCGAGTGGGCGGCGAGCCTGGCCGCCATGCTCGCCTACACCGTGGTCGCAAGCGCGCTCGGCCTCATCTACTTCCGGCGAGTCGCGCGCTTCGATCCGATCACCGCCTACTTCTGCGCCACGCCGGGCGGCCTGTCGGAGATGACGGTGGTCGGGGACGCCATGGGCGGCGACGGCCGGCTGATCCCGCTGGTCCACTCCTCGCGCCTGCTGCTGGTCGTGCTGCTGCTGCCCTTCGCCTACGAGATCCTGCTCGGCGTCGACCTGGGCCAGCGCCCGCCGCCGGGCCAGCCGCTGCTCACGGTGGCGCCCTCGGACATCGCCCTGCTCGCCGCCTGCGGCCTGGCCGGCTGGCTCGGCGCCCGCGCGATACGCCTGCCCGCCGCCCTCATCGTCGGACCGATGGCGCTGAGCGCCGCCGTGCACCTGGCCGGCTGGACCGAGGCGACCCCACCCGTCGAGCTGGTCGCGGCCGCCCAGATCGTGATCGGCGCGGCGATCGGCGCGCGCTTCGCCGGGGCGAGCCCGGCCCTGGTCGGCCGCACCGCCCTGATCGGCGCCGGCGCCACCGCCCTGCTGGTCGGGGTCGCGGTCGTCTTCGCGCTGTTGATGCAGGCCGCGACGGGTCTGCCGCTGCCGGCCTTGATTCTGGCCTACGCGCCCGGCGGCCTGGCCGAGATGAGCCTGATCGCGCTGGCCCTGTCGCTCGACGCGGCATTCGTGGCGACCCACCACATCGTTCGGATTGCGCTGATCGTGACGCTGGCGCCGGCGGTCTTGCGGCTGCAGGAGCGATTGCGCGCCCGGGATTAGCGAAACGGCTCCTCGCCGGAGATCCACTGCACCAGGGAATGGCGCACGCCGCTTTTGACCGGCTTCACCTGGTGCCAAACGTAGCTGGGGAAGACCACCACCGATCCCCGCTCGCGCGAGGCCCTGGCCCGGCCTTCGGGTGACATCAGCACGAGCTCGCCGCCCTCGTAGTCCGCGGGATCGGAGAGCTGCACGGTCGCGCTCAGCTTGCGGAAGACGCTCCAGCCGCGGACCCCGAGGTCCATGTGATAGCGGTAGAAGTTGCCGGCCTCGTAGGTCGTGAACTGGATGTTCTCGCTGCGCTCCAGGGAGAAGTTCCAGAACTGCTCGTTGGCTGAGACGCAGATCCTGGCGAGCCGCTGGTAGACCCATTCGGTGCGCGCGTCGCTGCGGTCCAGGAAGGCCACGGTGGAGCGGCGCCCGGCGTGCTTCCTGTTGCCCGCCTCGTAGCCGGTCTCGTCGCCGCCTTCCGGCGGCGGATGACGGTCGGAGGGGACGACCATGCCTTCCCGCGCCACCATCGACCGTCCGAGCTCGATGATCTTGTCGCACTCCTCTGCCGAGAAAGCGGACAGGGCCTCCTTCATGACGGGAAGGCGCGCCTTGCTTTCAGACACTGTGGCGGCGGCCATGCGATGGAACCTTCGGTCGAGCGATCGATGCCCCATCATAGGCCATCGTGTTTAAGATTTCAGAGCCTCTGCCCAGGCCACCGGCGACGGCTTGCCGCAGCGGAGACGGGCGCCGGGCGAGCGTGGGAAAGCCGGCGGCAACCAACTGGCCAAACTGACAGTTTTCGGCCCGCTCGCCCGCGACGCGACGGTCCACACTATTTTTTGACACACCTGGCTTTCCCTGGCGAACGGCATATTTCTTCTCGGGAATGTGGAAAGAGGCGTTCGATGCGCGGGTTGGTCCTGCTCACCGTGATAGCTTTGCTGCTGGCCGCGCCGCTGCTCTGGCGAATCGATTCGGAGCTCGACATGCCTGACCAAGCGACGGGCGAGTGGCAGAGCGAGGGCTGGGCCGCGCGGGACACGGGCGGGCGAGAGGTTGTCGCGCCGCGCGGCGTTCCGTCGATCGCAGATCTCAGCCGGGTACCCATGCCCGGAATACCAACGCGCGACTGACCGCCGGCACATCCGATCAAGCGAACTTGGCCGTGATGCCGCCGTCGACCACCAGCTCGGTGGCGGTGATGTACTTGGCTTCGTCGGAGGCCAGGAACAGCGCCGCGTAGGCCACGTCCCAGGCATCGCCCATGCGGCCCATGGGGCATTGGGCATCGCGGATCCGCTTCATCTCATCGACGTCGCCCTGGGCGTAGACGTCCTTCAAGGGCTCGACGATCATCGGCGTGTCCATCAGCCCGGGCAGGATCGAGTTGGCCCGGATGCCCTTGGCCGCGTACTCCATGGCGACCGCGCGGGTGAACTGCAGCACCGCCGCCTTGCTGGCGTAGTAGGTGATGTAGGGCACGCCGGTCCAGCGGATGCCGGCGATCGAGGAGATGTTGACGATCGCCCCGCCGCCCTGGCGCTCCATGATCGGCAGCACCTGCTTGCAGGTCAGGAACATGGACTTGAGGTTGACGTCCATCACCCGGTCCCAGGTTTCCTCGCTGATCTCGACCGGGCCGCCGACCTCGGCGATGCCGACGTTGTTGTGCAGGACGTCGACGCGGCCGTAGCGTTCCATGCAGGCGGCGACCAGCGCCTCGACCTGGTCGGCCACGGCGACGTCGGCCCGGTGCGCGGCGGCCGTGCCGCCCTCGCCTTCGATGATGCCCGCGGTCTCCTCGGCGGCCGCCGGATTGAGGTCGACGCAGAAGACCTTGGCGCCCTCGCGCGCGAACAGCACCGCCGCCGCCTTGCCGTTGCCCCAGCCGGGCCCGACCGAGCCCGCACCGGTCACGATCGCCACCTTGTCCTTGAGCCGCTCGGCCATGACGTCCTCCGCAAATTGGTTGGCGTCTTCTTTGCCAGAAAGCAAAGCGCCGAGCCAGGGTGGTCGTGTCTCGGATTCAAACCTTAAGAACGGCTTCTCGCCAGGAATGGTCGTTCAAGATGCATCTCGAGATGCTCAAAGACTGATATCAACCGAAATCGGCCGATGACAGTCGTCGGCGCAAACGGCGGGGTCCGGATCGGAAATCGGTCGTCGAACTATGGCCGTCGGTTAGGCTGCAAATAGCCAAGAAGAGACGATGGTCGCCAAAGAGGCCCTCTGCCCGCGCTTCGTGACGGCGCGATAACAATCTGCTGACGGAATGTTGAAGTCCTTTACATAATCATTATTCCAACTTTATCGCACCCTCACATCTAAGGGCCAATCTAATTGCTCTCACAATGCAACGCGTCCACGTGGAGAACACGAACCATCGGCCCATAGTGGACCTTACAAGGATAAGGAGAGCACATGTTCAAGAAGCTCTTTAGTGCGGTCGCCTTGGTTTCGGGCGTCCTCTTGGCTTACGGCGCAAGCGCGTCAAACCAACTCGCGACAGCTATCGGAGGATACGACACGGTTTCGTACTTCACGGAAGATAAGGCGGCCCAAGGGCGCGCGAAATTCCATCACTTCTGGAATGGCGCGGTCTGGTACTTTTCTTCAGAAGAGAACCGGGATAAGTTCAAGGCCGACCCGGTCGCGTACGCGCCGCAGTATGACGGCTACTGCGCCTGGGCCGCTTCTCAGAACTACAAGCGTCCAGGGGATCCGCAGGTCTGGCAGATCGTGGACGAGAAGCTGTATATAAAAGTACACGAAGGTGCCCAGAAAAAGTGGCGCGCGGATATCCCGAAGCACATCGCCCAAGGGGACGAAAACTGGGTGAAGATCGCGCCCTACTAATCGGCACAGCCTAGAATTGGCTCCAGCCGTTGGCGTCGTATCGCGAGCGGCTGTTTTTTTGTCCTGAATCCCAATTACCCAGATGGCAGCGTCTGTTGTCGGATATCTGCGCCTATGCATGTGCGTTCGGTGCGTCAGATGCCGGCATTGGGCACACGCTATTGATATGACGCCGTGATGAGCCGACCATCGCCGATGTCACCCTCGACCGCATCGTCCACAAGGTCCACCGCATGAGCTTGACGGGAGAATGCATGCGCCCGCGCCGCTCATGCCGCGATCCGGTCTTGTCGAGTAGCTCCTAGAGAAAGGACGAAACACGCCCAGACCTGAAAGACCGCTTCGGGTCATTCTTCACCGCGCGCGCTGACGCTCGAACGTCCGCTTTCTGATCCGAAATCGGCCCCCTGAGCACCGACCCAACAGCCTGTTGCTGGCCGACGACGGTCGCTCGGACTTCTAGCTGAGACACGAACCGCCAGGGCTTGTTCCGCTGGGAAGCCTTGCAAGAAAGAAGGCCAAGCTGGGCTTGGCCTTGACATAAAGAGATAGATTTCGGCGCGTCAGTCGTGCACGCTGAAGCGGCCGTGCCGGGCATCGCCCACCAACTTGCGGAACTGCTCGGCCTTGACGTGCACCAGGCTGGCGTGGTCGCCGCCTTCGAAGTAGACCTCGGGCTGCTCGACGACGCTGTCGTCGAAGATCACATCCAGTCCGTAGGCGGTTCCGATGGCGGGAAAGGCCCCGGTCTCGCAGTCGGCGAAGAGGCCGTCGGCCTCCTGCTCGGTCGCCAGGCCGACCCGGCGGTCGAGCAGCGCGGAAAGATCGTCGAGCCGGATGTGATGCGAGGCCGGCACGACCGCGACCATGAAGCCCTTTTCGTCTTTGACGATCACGGCCTTCGCCACGCAGTTGCCCGAGACGTGGCTTTCCTGCGCGGTTCGTGTGGCCGACATCGTGGGGTCGTGATTGATCACGTCGTACTCGACGCGATGAGCGGACAGGTATTGCTCGAGAGTCGCTGCGATTGCCATGGCGGACCTCCTTTCAGAAGCCTCCGTGGGCCTCGGGGCCCTGCAGCGCCCAACAGTCTAGTCCCGGACCGTCATGGGGTCGACTCTCACAAGAGCTCGCCCTGCGCCGGCGGATAGTGCACCGCGCCGTCGCCCTGCACCTCGGCGTCCGGGTTGAGGCGCGCTGCTTCCGTCTTGCCGGGCCGCAGAATGTGCACGACCTCGAGGCCCGCGGCCAGCAGGTGGTCGGTGATGATCTGGCGGTGGCAACGCTGCCAGGCCGCCTCGGCGCAGATGACGGCGCAGGTCCGCGCCTCTGACAATATCATGAGTTCGCCGAGCCCGGCGCGGAACGCCGGCGTCAGGGCGTAGTCGGCGTAGTTGCGGAAGCTGGCGTTACGCCACCAGCCGTTGGGCGAGGGGCGGCCCAGGTCCTGCTTGTTGCGCCGCCCGCCGAGCGCGGCCATGTGGCGGTAGCCGATGCCCTCGCTTTCCAGGACCGCGGGCAGGGTGTCGATGTTGAACTGTGGGTTGGTGCGCGAGCGCGGGAAGGAGCGCACGTCGACCAGCATGTCGACGCCCGCCTCGCGCAAGAGGCCGATCAGCTCGTCGCCGCCGCGGGTCGAATGGCCGATGGTGAAGACGGTCATGGCCTTTAGGTGGGCCAAACCGGCGCTGCGCGCAAGGCGGGGTCAGCCGCCCTCCCCGGCCGCGACGACGCCTTGGCGATCCTTGAACCACTGCAGCAGCGGCGCCAGCAGGACGATCGCCGTGAGGATCATGATCCCGAGCGTGATCGGCCGCTCCCAGAGGAAGCTGTAGCCGTCGTAGATGTCGAGGGCGCGGCGCAGGTTTTCCTCCATCAGCCGGCCGAGCACGAAGCCGAGGATCATCGGCGCCATGGGATAGCCGAACAGCCGGAGCAGGATCGCCGCCACCGCGAAGGCGACCATGAGCTGGATGTCGAAGGTGTTGAAGGAGACCAGGTAGACGCCGCAGAGCGAGAAGAACAGCACCAGCGGCACCAGCAGCCGCGACGGCAGTGTCAAGAGGCGCGCGATGTAGGGGATCAGCGGCAGGTTCAGGATCAGCAGCACGATGTTGCCGATGTACATGGAGATGATCACCGCCCAGAAGACCTCCGGCCGGTCGGTGAAGAGCGTCGGCCCCGGCTGTACGCCGTAGGAGATCAACGCGCCCAGCATCACCGCCGTGGTGCCGGAGCCGGGGATGCCCAAGGTCAGAAGCGGCACGAAGGATCCCGAGCAGGCCGCGTTGTTGGCGGTCTCGGGCGCGGTGAGGCCGCGCAGCGAGCCCTTGCCGAACTTCTCCTTCTCGGCGCGCGGCGCGACGTTGCGCTCCATGCCGTAGGCCAGGAAGGAGGCGATGGTGGCGCCGGCCCCCGGCAGCACGCCGATGAAGAAGCCGAGCACCGAGGAACGGCCGATCACCGGCGCCATGGTCTTGACCTCGCCGCCCGAGAGCTTGAGCGAGCCCATCTTGCCGGACGCCGCCTGGGCGGCGGCCTCGGAGATCTTCTCGCGCTTGAGCACGGTCATCAGCGCCTCCGAAAGCGCGAAGGTCGCCATGGCCAGCAAGAGGAACGAGATGCCGTCGAGCAGGTCGATCGAGCCGAAGGTGAAGCGCGGAATGTCGGAGGAAGTGTCCTGGCCCACGGTGGCCAGACCGAGGCCGACGCAGACCATGAGGATCGCCTTGAGGAACTGGCCGCGCCCGGCGAAGGCCGAGACCGCGGTGAGACCCAGCACCATGAGCGCGAAGTAGTCGGCCGACTGGAAGGAGAGCGCGACCTCGGCGAGCGCCGGGGCGGCGAGCAGCAGGAAGACGGCGGCGATGGTGCCGCCGCTGAAGGAGGCGTAGGCGGCAACGGCCAGCGCCTTGCCGGCGTGGCCGGCGCGCGCCATGGGATAGCCGTCGAAGGAGGTCGCCACGGTGCCGGCCACGCCCGGCGCGTTGATCAGGATCGAGGAGGTCGAGCCGCCGAAGATCGCGCCGTAGTAGACCCCGGCCATCAGGATCATGGCGCCGGCCGGATCGAAGCCGTAGGTGATCGGGATCATCAGCGCGATCGCCGAGATCGGCCCCAGGCCCGGCAGCATGCCGATGAAGGTGCCGGCGAAACAGCCGACGCAGACCATCAGGAGGTTGGTCGGCGTGAGCGCTGTGGCGATGCCGGTGAGGATGCCCTCGATCATCGCCCCTTGATCCCGATGGCGGCGAGGAAGGGATCCTCGATGTAGATGTCAAGCAGCCCGTCGAGCACGGCCTCGAAGCCGGCCGCCACCGGGATCGAGGCGGCCAGCAGCACCCAGATCCGGCGCTCGCCGAGCACCAGGAAGCCGGCGAGCAGGAACCCGGCGGTCGCGAGAAAGAAGCCCGGCCACTTGATGGTCAGGCCGTAGGCCACCATCAGCAGGCAGAGCAGCGCCGGGCGCCGCCAGTCGAAGCCGCGCCAGTCGATCTTCTCCTCCGCGCCCTTCGCCGGCAGCACCAGGATCAGGAAGGAGACGACGGCGGCCACCGCGCCGATGAACTTCGGAAAAGTGCGCGCGTTGATCGGGTAGTCCTCGTCGCCCGGGTAGAGCTCGATCTGCCCGGCCGCGACGTAGTAGGCGATCGCGAGCGCGAGGAAGAAGAGGGCGCCGATGCGGTCTCGGGTGAGGGTCATGGGGTCCTGCCGGGACGGGATGTTAGTGTCGGCTGCAATCCGATCTTGCGCTTCGCGCGGTTCCTGCGGAACCCTTCGAGACGCGCCCTAGCGGGCGCTCCTCAGGATGAGGCAGAGCCTTCGTGGCAGTAAGAAAGATCCTCATCCTGAGGAGCCGCCAGAGGCGGCGTCTCGAAGGACGCACAGGTCGAGGTCCGGGGGGCGGGCCTTTCTCACCGCACCGTCTCGATCCCCAGCTTGTTCAAGAGATCCTTCATGGCCTGCTCCTGCTCTTCCAGGAAGGCCGTGAAGTCGGCGCGCGGCTTGTAGATGTTGACCCAGCCGTTGCGGCTGCGCACCGCCTCCCACTCCGGCGTGTCGTACATCTTGCCGAGCACGGCGGCGTAGCCGTCGGCCGTGGCGGCGTCGAGGCCGGGCGCGCCGAAGAAACCGCGCCAATTGACGAACTCGATGCCGCCGCCGCAGGGCGGCAGGCTCTCCACCGCCTCGGCCGCGGTGACGCAGAGTATGCGCACCTGCCCGGCCTTGGCCTGCTCGAGCGCCTCGCCCAGGCCCGTCGAGAGCAGCGCGGTCTCGCCCGACAGCAGCCCGGCCATGGCTTTGCCGCCGGCGTCGTAGGCGATGTAGCGCACCTTCTTGGCGTCGCCGCCCTGGCCCTGGAAGGCCAGCGCCGCCACCAGGTGGTCCATGCTGCCTTTCACCGAGCCGCCGGCGATCTTGATCTTCTTGGGATCCTCCTTGAAGGCGGCCACAGCCTGGTCCCAGGACTCGATCGGAGAGTCGGCCTTGACCACGAAGGCGCCGTAGTCGCCGATCACCGCGGCGATCGGCGTCAGGTCGCGGAACGACTGCGGGAAGCGGCCGCGCAAGCTGCGCAGGATGATCGGCGTGGAGTTCACCATCAGCGTGCCCGACTGGCGCTCGGCGGTCTCGATGAGATGCGCGATGGCCTTGCCGCCGCCGCCGCCGGACATGTTCTCGAAGGAGGCCGAGCCGACCAGGCCGGCCTTGGTCAGGGCCTCGCCGGTGCCGCGCGCCGTGCCGTCCCAGCCGCCGCCCGCCCCGCCGGGGATCAGGAAGTGGATCGACTCGATCTCGGCGGCCGCGACGCCCGTCGGCGCGAAGGCCCAGAGGGCCGCCGCCGCGAGGGCAAAGAGACGGCCGACCGATTTGCCTGCAGTGGTCATGGGTGTGCCTCCCTCGGTCACAATTCTGTTTGGTTGAATTTATAGCCCATCGCGCGCATTGATCACGGACCCTTTGTGCGCCCGCACCGAGACCGTCACAACGAGCCCTGAAGCCATGCCCTCCCTGCCCTGGAACCCGCAGCAGTACCTCTCGGCCGGCGGCCACCGGCTGCGCGCGGCCATCGACCTGCTGGCCCACGTGCCCATCGAGGCGCCCGCGCGCGTCGCCGACCTGGGCTGCGGGCCAGGCAACGCCACCGCCCTGCTCGCCGCGCGCTGGCCCGAGGCCCGGCTGCTCGGCGTCGACAGCTCGGCCGAGATGCTCGCGCGCGCCCGGCGCGAGGGCCCGGCGGCCGAGTGGCTCGAGGCCGACCTGGCGACCTGGAGCGCCGACACGCCCTTCGACGTCATCTACTCTAACGCCGCTCTGCACTGGGTCGACGATCACGAGACACTGTTTCCGCGGCTGCTGGGTCTGGTCGCGCCGGGCGGCGCGTTGGCCGTGCAGATGCCCCGCAACTTCGAGGCGCCTTCGCACGTCTTAGCGCGCGAAACCGCGCGGGAAGCGCCCTGGTCCGCGGCGCTGGAGGGCGCGCTGCGCGAGGAGCCGGTGGCCGATCCTG
>JAAUYJ010077997.1_pt1 | contig 12298 bp, 12 predicted proteins | sample 7278031 | NCBI WGS metagenome assembly JAAUYJ01 (sample SAMN14350222, study PRJNA611818) | marine sediment metagenome | isolation source: surface marine sediment (1.8m) | place: French Polynesia: Moorea | collected 2018-08 | reverse complement strand
TATCATTAATTGAATTACCAATGCTTACTATATTAAGCTATCTAGAGTCAGCAAAAGTCTTTTTATTAACTCAAGCTAAAAATTTGGGAAGTGGCCATGAATCCAATTGACAAATCGCAGCACTTTCCCGCAATTTATAAGCAAACCGAAGAACTAACTGAACTAGGTGATAGTCGTTTGTCCCAAGAGACAGTAGAGTCGATTTTATCAATTGCTCAAGTAATGACAAAAATTGGGGAAAACTGCAATAGTTTCCAAGTAGAAATTCAACAACAGTTAGAACCCCGTGCTATAGAAGTTAATCAAATTGAGAGATTAAAGAAAGTTCAAGAACAATTAAGCCGAATTATTGAAGTTACTCAAGGCAGTGCTAGACCATCAAAAACGATTCAAGATTTAATCTCATCCTTGAATAAATGGCGAGAAAATTTTCTAGATATGCGGGATAAAATTGAAATAGCCGAACAAGAAGTGCGAGTTAAACAAAAAAGATTAAATCTTGATTTAGAGTTAAAGGATATGCAAAATAAAGTTCTTAATAGCTCTTATAATAACACTCAAAAACTAGAACTATTAAAAGAGTTATTGAACTTTGAAAAACAATTACAATCTTTCCCAAATTCATTTCAGGGATCTGTAAATTGGAAAAATTTAGAACAAGAGATTGACCAATTAACAGAACAAGTACAGGCTGTAAAAATTGAATTATAGCGCTAGGGAATAGGGAATAGGGAATAGGGAATAGTAAACTGTCAAAGGGTTTTCCTACAGAATGCTGCGCAAACAGGATTTAGAAATGTCCTAACCTTAATAAGTAGCGCTATATAATAAATATATTTTATGAAAAATTGGGAATTATCGCCCTAGAAATAACTTGGTAGTTTAGTAAAAAGTTTTCTTTCACAATTTTAAGTTATTCGTTAATTAAAGCCTGATTTAGTTTCTGAAAATGCACATCGTTAGGTAATTTTCCAAATTTCAATAACCTAACGAAACTTTAGAATAAAAATTAGAAATTTCAAACTGATTAATGAAACAGAATCTTGACAAAATTTGCAAAATAATGGCTGTGATTATAATGATTCCGTGGCTGGTATTTGGTTTAGCAATACCCGTCTCCTCCCAACTGCCTAAAGTAGTAAAGAAATTACAGCAAAAAAGAGAATGTCGTGGTTGTAATTTGAAAGACACAGATCTTCGGGGTTTATTTCTTCAGAATGTTGATTTAAGGAAAGCAAAACTCAGAGGAGCAAATCTTAGAGGGGCAAATTTGATGAATGCTGACCTCCGAAAAGCTGATTTACGAGATGTCGATCTGCGAGATACAAATCTACAAAATGCTGACTTACGCCAAGCAAAGTTAGCAGGAGCTAACCTCAGAAATACTCAATTAGATGAAGAATTAGTCGATCCAAAATGGTATCTAGTTTGGCAAATTGTCAATCATTCAAAAGCTTGGAAACAGGATTTGAGCGGTCAAAATTTAGCAGGTGCTAATTTAGAGAATGTTAACTTCAGCAAAACTCAACTGGTAAAAACCAATTTAGAAGGTGCAAACCTTAAAGGAGCAAAACTAGATAGTGCAAATTTGACCTATGCTAAACTGCGACGAGCCAATTTATTTGTTGCGAATTTAAGTCATGCAGAATTGAGTTATGCCGATTTAGGATATACTGACCTCAGTTATGCAAATTTAAGCCATGCGAATTTAAGTTATGTAGATTTGAGTCATGCAAATGTTAACTATGCCAACTTCAGTCATGCAAATCTAAAAGGAATTAAATTAAATAAAGTTGCGATAGAGAATGTTAATTTTACAGATGTTAAGGGACTTCCTAGAATTTACAAGAAATATCGGTAGTGCAGAGCGCGTAATGTGTGGGATAAGTAATTAGGTCGTTCCAATTCCGGTGGTGGTGCATAGTAATGGTAAAGGAAGCATCGGGAGTGTAGGGAGATGGGGAGATGGGGAGATGGGGGGATGGGGAGTGTCGGAGAAATTAAAAAATATATATCCTCACCATTACCATGCAGGACTACCCCAATTCCAAGGAGCGATACTGCTGACGCCACGCTCCGCGAACGCCAACCCAGCCCTTTGTGCAGCAGTATTTTCTTTGCGAGTATGAACCAAAATCCAATTGAAGTAGGCGATATAGCTGCCGCACTTGCTCCGCCAACGCTAACCTGAGTGTTACTTCTGTTTGCTGCCAGACCTTACCAAACTTATTCTGGGGTGTGATGCCACCTACCTATCTGCTGTCTGACAATCCCGTTAGGAAAGCTCTAAGTGCTGTGTCTGGTCTTTACCAATGATGTGCTTTACTTCTGGAGCTTAAACTCGCTCTATCCCACCCCAATCATCAGTATGCCACTGCCAGTCAGTTAGTTTTCCCTTCTGTGTTGGCGATTAATTCTGTATCGGAACTGGTCGTAGATGTTGCCCTTGGGGAATGCAGTATGAGCAACTTGTACTGTGATCGAGGGAACAGGTGGAATTGGTCTTGAGTGCAAAGACATTGCGTGTGTCACTGTTTGAGGTCAACTTCCATGAAAATATACTATTTTTCGAGCAAGTATCGGAGTGTGAATATTTCTTTAAGATGCAAGTTTTCATCTATAAATTCAGCTTGAAATGTTTGGGCTGAACGAGCATGAGTATTTTTACTTAATAAAATCTGTGATGTATTACCATAAGTTACAAAATGATTACTTTCGCCAACAGTATTTTCTCTAGTTTTACGCCAAATAGAAGGATCGTATAGCTTGTTAAACCCACAGTGACCAGAAGCCCACACTTCTCTTGCGAGTAAGTGTGGGAGTATGTCACAACCGAAACTATCAGGTTTCCTAGTTATTCTTCACAATGCTACCGAGGGTATTGGTTAGGTCTTTAGGTTTTCCCCTGTTTTGATTGGAGAGGACAGCAATCACGGTCTTGTCATTGAAATAGAGCTTCCAGTAGGACCTCGCGCCATTCTGAGCACCACCATGGGAGAAGGTACTTCCCGGCCAGAGAGTATTACGTGATGAGATTACCGATCCATCAAAGACCTTCATCCCAAGACGAGCCAGATCCATCGCAGAGGACTCAAGTCCACCGCCGGGATATTTCCAACTCAGGTTGTCGCGAGAGGACAGCACATTCTTGCCATTGGAGAGTTTGTATATGTTAGCGCGCTCAGGGTTAGATTGATTGCGGAATTCCGGTCGTAGCGTCGGCAAATTCAACCGTTGGGTCAGTTCGCGGTTGACCAACGCTGGAAATGACATTTTTGCAGCACCTTCAAGAGCAGCCCCTAACACCGTGTAAGCATGGGTGCTGTAGCATCTCTTAGAACCCGGTGAAAACATCAGCGGATCATTCTGGAATAAAGTAGCCGCCTGTGTGGCAGTTGGATATTGGGTGTCGCTAGAGTCTTTCCAAGCCGGATTGTCTGGAACTATACAATTGGTTCGCGTGCTACCCTTGTAGTGCCGAATGCCTGAACGGTGGCGTATCAGTTGACCGACCTGATGTGTATGATAATTTGGTAGGCTGGGAACATAGCTGCGAGTAGCTTCATCAAGGGAAATTTTGTCCAGATCCACCAAACGCATTGTCAACAATGAAGTAATCGGTTTGCTAACCGATGCTAGTCGGTAGACCGTACCGGCGTGGGCGACCTTCTGCTTCTCAATATCGGCAAAGCCAAACCCACGGGAATAAAGGAGCTTGCCATTGCGGGCAATCACTACACTAATTCCAGGCAACTTATTTGCATCTTTGTATACCTCGATCGCATTATCCACCGCTTTTTTGCCAGACCAACCGAGGCGATCGCCGTTCTGCCGCCAGACCCCTGCGTAGCGAGTACCCTGAGCTGTTGGGTAGGCTTCAAAGTCAACCAGTCGATATCCTTCGTCCTTATAGGTTTTCCACCAGTTGCCAAACCAATTGGCTGTCATGTCCCGACGGGCAGCCCAACCTCTGCCATTAGTGTTTTTCACCCAAATGGCAGCATACCGTTGCTGACCATTTTGTTGATAAGACTCAAGATCCAGTACCCGGTAGCCCTGATTCTTAAACGAGTCAAATTTCGACTTGTATTGTGCCTGGGTCATGTCCCGATGTACTGCCCACGGTAGAAGCTGTTCATCTTTAACCCAGATGGCAGCATACAAAGTCTTACCCCCACTGGGATACGCCTCGATATCCACCATGCGGTAACCCTGCTCTGTGTAAGTCTTGAACCGGTTGGAAAATTCAGCGCTATCGACATTCCGATAGGAAACCCAACCAACATTCTCTTTGTTTTCAACCCAAACACCAGCATAACGTCGTTGACCGTTGAGCATGTAAGCTTCCTGGTCGATTAGACGATAGCTTTTAGCTTCGTAATTCTGCCATTCTTGGGAAAATTGCTGGTGATTCAGATTCCGCAAGCTTGCCCAGCCACGTTTGTCGGGGTTGAATTGAAAAATTGCTGAATAACGAGGTTGACCATTAATCTCGTCTACTTCAATGTCAATCACACGGTAGCCTTCGGCTTTTTTCTGATCGAAATAGTTGTTAAACTGCTGACTGGTATAGCCTCGAATTGATGCCCAGGCAACGTTATTGAGATCATCCACTGGGGCAGCAAACGCAGGCTTGCCTGATGTGAATAATGTCAGTCCCAGTGCAAATAGTGTCGTGAGAGTGGCGATCGCCAGCAGTATAGTTGCTGATTGCCAAGTTGTTTTTATAGTGCGTTTCATGGTGATTAGTCTCTAGTAATGAACAATTCAAATGCTTTAAAAAAGCTGGGGGAGCGACATAGAACCTGAAATCCTTTTGTTGTTCTGTACTTAAAATCATAGTTACTTTATTGAAGACACCATTCAAGTATATTTGAACAATTAATAAATGAACAGTTGCATAAATGAGTGACACATAAATGAGTTAATGCTAATACTAAATCCGAACAAAAACCCTTGTTTATAATTACATCAAAAGTCCTGTTTGTAAGTTTTAAACTCAACAAACAATACATTTCATGACGGATTTTACAGAAATTAACTATAGCGACTCGCAATCATTGAGATTTTTAACTCAAAAAATTCCCCCAGCAATTCACCGGGGCTAACTCAATTGCTGGCCGCTACATTTAGGCATTTAAGTGCTTCATGCTTCAACTCTCTTATTACTATTAACGGTTGTTCCGCAGAAAATATTCCCAAGTTTGTCAAAAATATTTTTCTCAAAAGGTATAGATATAGTTCAAAATATTGCTAGACAAGAATTGCGGCATTGGAATATTGGGTAGTGCCTGTGCGAAAGTGTGGGAATGATAAGATGAATATAGTCCCTAAATTGTGGAAATAATTATGGAATGTCCTCTGTGTGGTCATCATAAACCCCATAAACATGGAAAAACAAGTATTGGAACTCAACGATACTATTGTCCCGAATGTGGACAAACTTTCACTGAAACTATGGCTATAATTTTTTAGGCGTTAGCGGAGCTTTGCGTCAGCAATCGCTCTATTTGGTATACGCTATATATGGTGTCTTTGCGTAAGTCCTGTGCATTATTTTAGTTCTGAAAAACACTATAAACTTTGACTAATAAGGATTTTAGTCATTTTTTTTGCTTAATTCCCAATAATTCTATATTCCCAATAAATATATTTAGAGAATACTTGAGTTAGAATTAAGTGCTAGAAATATACACATCAAAATACCGAGTTTTTTTTGAACAGTAAAAGCATTAGTTAGAACCACACAACCTTGAGATAATCAATCAAATCTCAGGCGCTGCCCTAAACTATATTAACAGTTGCTAAATTATGTTAGAGTTGCTATACTATTCATTAAAAGCAAATCCTTAAATCCAACAAAATTTACGCTATATATAGTGGTACTGAGTAAGTCTTGTATGACAAATCTTTTCAAACAGGGAGTCAGCTTCAATTATTAGCCCAGAAACCGAAATTTAAGGGTCTTTTCTAGAGCCTTAATTTGACTCATATCAAAGCCTTTAGTTATGTAAAATAATCTATTTTCAAGATTTGTGCATCTTTTTTAATCTGGGCTAATAAGCACAAGTTGGTACTAAATTTCAGTTTCTCTAGTTTTACTAATTCTTTTAATTTCTCTAACCCACTCTCGACGACTAAAATGTTCTAAATTCAAAATATTTTCTAAAGACCAATGGAAATGAAAGGCAATATAAGCTACCTCCTCACGGAGTTGTTCTGAGGGGTAGCTTATGACTCCCCCGACAGTGCTAAATCAACTCTAAAATCATGATTACATTGAGGACATTGAACTCCAAAATAGGCGTGATTTTGTTGATTAATCCGATTATAAAACTCCCGCAAATAAGCCAGATCCACTGTAAATAAATTTTCTAATATTTCTGGTGTTACTGAGGATAAAGTCCCTAATATAGTAATCACTCTCGATAAGCGGACTAAAACACTATATATCGGTTCAGTTTGAGCGCGAGTATTTTTCTGAACAACGATTTCGTCTTTTGCCGTAGCTAACCGCATTATACCTTGACGATGAATATTTCCTTCCTCATCAATTAATCCTTTTGGGAGTGTAAAGTTAAATTCTGTTGGGGGTATGTTTGAAGAGATCATTCTTCTTTTTCAGCACTTAAATTATTTTCTTCTAAATCGTTAATATTACGATAAAAATTAATTAAATAGTCTAAATCACAAGCATACAAATTTTCAATAATCACAGGATTAATCTCATCTAATGCACCAAGACGAGTCACAACCCTAGATAAAATTATCACTGTTGCATAAGCAGGGTTTAACTTCACACGGGGATCGCGCAGAGGCACAATTTCATCAATTGCTTTTGCTAAACGCATGATTCCAATCCGATGAACATTGCCATCAGAATCTAAATATCCCTTGGGTAAAGTAAATTCAAACTCGGTTTGCCACATTAGAAATTATTGGGTTCGCCTCAAGATTTCAACCGCTAATTCTAGTTCTTCAATTTCAATCTCGCTACTATTTGCACTAACATCCATTGCACTATAACGAGTTGGCCATGCACCTCTAAATTCAAACCGAGCTTGTTCATTACCAGCTTGATCGTAGATGACGAGAGAACCATCCCGCAATTGTTGGCCCCAGTTTCCCTCTTCCACAGCATTAAACCACTTCCAAAGGGTTAGTGAATTAGTCATACCTCGTCGCAAAACAATGTTCTCCGTCTTGGCGTGACCGGGAATTTTTGTCCGAACAATACGGCCTACTTTAGCAGGTTTACTACCCCATTGTTGGGGCGTAACTTCACAAAACTCAACAACTTCCTGAGAACGTTTAAATCCTTTACATTCCAGAAATATCCCATCTACAGGTTCTTCACTGTCATCTAATTTGAGTTCTAAATAAAAACGGGAAGCTGTTAGCATTTCCGGAAGTTTACCCACAGCCCCGTTTAATCCTTGAGTGTTGTTTTTCGGCATTCTACTGAACTCGCTTGACTCCCTCGTGAACTATTTCCAAGCTTTCATTTGCCATGTTCGTATCTCCAGCAGAAAAACTGGGGCCTTCATATTTGCACGGATAGGCATTAACAATTTCCCAGCGGGCTTGAATATTCCCCCCCTGGTCATAAGCACTAACAGAAGCTGCTTTTCGATTGCTATCCCAGGATGAAGATCCTCCATCATTTGTGTTGCAGTCTTTGTACCAGGTATAGAGGTCTTTGTCAGTGGTTGCCACTAATTTCACTGTGACATTGCTAAATTTTTCGTTAGTCGGTGTAGCTTGACGAGTTTTTTTACCTTGTTTGGTAGAACCCAACACACCCCCGTCTCCAGCGACAGGAGACTCAACCGACAAACCTGCCACTTCTAGAATTTGCTTTTCTGTAATTCCATCAGCTTCAAAGTAAAATTTACAGGCAGTCAACAACTCACCCATAATGCTTCAACTCCTTTTAAAGTAGAAAAAATGATTGAATTATCGATATGAATCAATTTTTGCCTCACCAAAAAATCTGTAGGGGAACCACTCAACTAAACTTACTCAAAGCTCTGAAAGTCTAGTTATTCGTAGTGGGTCAAGCACTACAGGGTTAAACGGCAAACCCTTTATTCCCTGTTCAAAAACATCGGGAATTACTTTTATAATAATATTAAATGCTCCATTCACATCAGCACTAAGAACTTATTATCTCCTATTAAGATTGAGACACTTAACCTTGATATAATCCTTTTAAATCAGGAATTTAGCCGTCTCATTTTTATTTGAAACGACTATAATTAGCAACCTGTCTGTTATTGGTTCGGTGCCCATTGACTAATGCGAATCACAACAAACTCTGCTGGGCGCACTGGTCTTACACCCACCTCAATATAAAGCATACCCATACGCATGGTGTCTTCTGAGTTCAGTTCACCATCACACTTGACATAAAATGCCTCTTCCGGTGAACCACCAAATAAGGCCCCTTCTCGCCAAATGCGTTCTAGGAAGTTGCTAACAGTACGCCGAACTCGCGCCCACAGGTCTTCATCGTTGGGTTCAAACACGACCCATTGGGTTCCCAGTTCAATTGACTTCTCTATATAGCTCATCAGTCGTCGTACACTGATGTAGCGCCAGAGAATATTATCGGGTTCTACCAATGTCCGTGCCCCCCATACCCGAATCCCACGGTTAGGGAAGCGACGAATACAGTTAATTCCCAAGGGGTTCAACATTTCCTGTTCCCGGAAATTGGTGTCGTAGGCCATATCCATTACGCCTTTGGGAACTACGTTAGCTGGTGCTTTATAAACCCCACGACTTTCATCGGTTTGACACCAAATCCCCATCATGTGACCAGAGGGCGGTACATAAATACCTTTACCATTATCTCTAGGATTAGGAACCCGAATCCAAGGATAATAGAGAGCAGCAAATTGAGAACGACGGCCAAATTGCTCTAACCAATCTTTCACATCCTGGGGCTTATTCTGTTCTGGCAAAACTGGATCGTCTCCCCGTCTGACCTTAACTGGAGGAGCATCTAACACCGCCATACGATAGGGTGGACTTGGAGCAGCATTTTCACAGCCTATGAGCATCATTTCCATGATACCGTGAACTTGTTCTAGGTTAAGCATCCCCCGTTGATAGGCTAACATCATATCTGGGCAGGCCACCATTGCCACTTCATCAATTTCATACAAGCCCTGAATTCCGGTTCGACCTTTACGCGCCCCATAGGTCTTGCGGTAAAGCTGGTCAACAGGATAAACTTCTGGGGGAGGACTAACTTCGTAGGAACCATTAGCAGGGCGGCGAGACAAGGCCATACCTTCAGAAGAAAGCACTTCAACATTGATGTATTGTGATTCTTGTAAAGCCGTTTCTACAAAAACTCCTGCTTCTGGTTCGGCACTCATGGAGAGATGACGATAAACCGCATCAACTTCCTGTTCTTGTCCCTCAAGAGTTCTCACTTCCTTTAATATATTGTCACCCTGCATCAGGGTCAGCTTGAAGTATTCTCCCGTATCGAAGGGTTCCTCATCTGGGTCATCGGTTGGTAACGGCTCATCAGGTTGCACAAGAACATTAATCCGGCCATTTTCCTGTTCATCGGGCTTAATGCTAAAGGATAATGACGGCTTCTGACTTACTGTTTTTACTTCAGTTAGAGCTGGCCTTTCTTCTGTTGTAGTTTTTTTACTAGCAGGTAAAGGCAACTGAGTGCCAAGACTCACCACCCAGCAACGACCCCCACCATTTTCAAACCATCCCCTAACGGCAAATGGTAGATAAGCTCCAAAGTCAGTAAATCCATCTGAACCAGGTTTGCCAAAACACTCTAAATACTGACTCCAGTCGGTAATTAGTTGTGGTTCAAATAGTTGTGCATCCCCCCGTATATCTTCTGTAAACCCTACAAATCCAGCAACGCTGAGGCTGACCCCTTGAATGGGGCGACTGCCACGCTCAATTTCTTCAACATATACACCAGGCGCAGAGTAGTCTAGGCGAGCCATATCTAAATTGTCCTTATCTAGTCTGACATTATTTATGAACTAAGCTGTCTAGTATTAAGATTGGAATACTCAAAACAGCAAAGGTTAGAATTTCGAGTGTTCGACATTTATGGGACTTACGCAAAACAATGTATTTGTGTCATTACGAGCGATAGCGAAGTAATCTCAAACGTCGAAATTGTGTTTCTTATACGTAAGTCCTGATTTAAATTGAATTATGAATTTTCCATCTTCTGCTGCTTCATAAAACCGATATAAAACGTCATAACAAGTGACATTTTAATGTTTACTTCCTGCTGTACGGACGTTGCATGCAACGTCCCTAAGACCGTCGGCGGTTACTCATCCACAGGCATTGACGGTCAAGCCGACCGCATCTCTTGAGTGCGTCTTACATTCTGTTGGCGAAGCCTTTCCGGAGGAAATGGAGACCTCGCCAATTAGCACTCGCTCTCTCAAATTTATACTGGCTCCACCTAAAGCCATTGAAAATTGCTATAACTTGATTTAATATCGTCTAAAATTTTGGGAAAAAATTAGTATATATTTTATTTTAAAGTAAAACTTAATTACAGCAAACTTTGTTAAAAATCTTAATATTAAAGGTTGTCAAGAGATTAAATCTTGATTGTTTAGGACTTACGCATTAGGAACGAGTTTTGGTCACTTGAGATTGCTTCCCTGTCGCTCGCAATGACAGAAATACGTTGTTTTGCGTAAGTCCTGTTGTTGATAAAATTGGATACAAACTCCTTAAATACTCCCTAGAATTTATGAGCAACCATCTTGCTATTGCCACCGTTACCGCAGTTCTGCAACGAATGTTACAGACGGGAATCGTGGATGATGTCCCAGGTGCTCAAGTTACAACCTTGCGACCAGATAACTCAGGGAGTGGAATGCCTGATGTAGGGGTTAATATATTTCTTTATCAAGCTAGTCCTAGTCCAGCATGGCGTAATACAGATCTACGCACCCGTCGTCCCAAAGAAAATTTAATAAAACACGCTCAAGCGGGACTTGATTTATTTTATTTATTAAGTTTTTATGGTAACGAACAGGAACTAGAACCGCAGCGTTTATTAGGAAGTGCAATCCAAACTGTTGTCGATCAGCCTATATTAACTCCAGAAATTATTCGCAGTGTTACAGAAAGTTCATCCTTCCGATTTTTAGCCAACTCAACTTTAGATGAACAGGTACAAATGGTACAATTTGTGCCAATTCAGATGAATTCAGAAGAGCTTTCCCGCATCTGGTCTATTTTTTTTCAAATTCCTTATGTTCTTTCTTTTGCCTTCAAAGCTACTGCGGTTTTAATAGAAGGAGAAAAAATGGGTAAAGCATCCTTACCCGTGCGTTATCGTGAATTTTCTACGGTGCTTAATCGCCCCTCGATTGAAAAATTTGAAAGTTCAGATGGCAATAAGCAATCTATTATAATTACTAAGACTTTAACTATTCAAGGGAAACAACTTTTAAATGAAAACGTCAGAGTACAAATTGGAAGAGCTAGAGTCACTCCTCAAGTTGTTAGTGATACGGAAGTCAAACTGGATTTTGCCACACTTTTACCTCAAGAAAGGGAGCAGCTTAAAGCTGGAGTACAAGGGTTACAAATTGTTCATTTAAAATCAATTGATTCTACGTCAGAACCTCAACGTGTTATTGAATCCAACGCCTTACCTTTTATTCTTTGTCCAGAGATAAAAATTGGTGATTTAGAAGATTTAGAAAATTTGGGAGACGATTTTTATTCAGGTAAATTAACCATTCATGTAGACTTGATAGTTGAACCTACTCAACGATTATTTTTGCTTTTAAATAGTCTATCAAGTGAAAATTTAGAGTCTTTGATTTTGCCTGGAAAAAAACGTCGTCAAGCTTCTCATTCTATTCAGTTTTTACTCCCCAAAATAAAAAATGGCGATTACCTAGTTCGAGTTCAAATTGATGGTGCAGAAAGTTCTTTAACTGTTGAGAATAACCGATATTCTGGACCGTTAATTCACATTCCATGACTTCTATGGGAGTAGCCAAAAAATAGACTACCAGTTACATTGATAGAGTAGAGATTGCTTTAGCTGGCTTGACTATTTCCAATTCAGGTTGAGTCTAATATCGCCACCTCGCAATGACAGCTACGGGCATTTCTGCTTCATAAAACTGATACAAAGCGTCACATAATGTGACAAATTGATGTTTACTTCCTGTCTCTTGGTCAGCATTCCCTTGCGTCTTACGCCGACGCGGGGTCTGACCGCCTTCTACTGAGGCCGTCGGCGGTTACTCATCCACAGGCATTGACG
>JAAUYJ010059417.1_pt1 | contig 12299 bp, 15 predicted proteins | sample 7278031 | NCBI WGS metagenome assembly JAAUYJ01 (sample SAMN14350222, study PRJNA611818) | marine sediment metagenome | isolation source: surface marine sediment (1.8m) | place: French Polynesia: Moorea | collected 2018-08 | reverse complement strand
ATATGTACTACGCTACATACTGTATCTTCTTCTCTCTCTTTCTCACGCGCGCGCGGTAACTTGACTACCGCCCTTCTTCTCTCGATGTCGTGATTCTTCGCGCACGACAAAATGAAGGTAACTTCGCTTTTAAGCAAAATTAAATGCACGATGGTTTTACAAACACGTTCAGGTTTCCCGGAGTTTGTAATGTTTGGTAATTCAATTTCTTTGGGCGTTTCCAAAAAAGCACAAGGAGGCAAAGGGAGGGCAAACATGATATTTCCACTGTCGTGCATGCGTGGTATGTGCATTTAACCACTTCGCCCTCTCTGTGCATGTATTTACTGTTTCTCTGAAGTGTCATTCTCTGACGATATACACCGCCTAACGCATACCTAGTGCGAGAAATAGGAAGAAGATTGGGCGGCATGATGGCTCGAAAAACTGCTCAGGTGACTTTCTCAAAAAAATATATTGAACGAAACTATACGTACAAAACGTATCGTACAAAACGTATCTTTTTTGACAGATCGTGTTCTGGATGGCGTTATTCTGCGCCGGGGGTTTGTCTCTCAAAGTTCTTAGGAACACCGTTCCCATCGGACAGCCGGAGCCAACCGGTGTGGCTAAGGTCTGATTTTGCACATAATTAGAAAAAACATTTCAGCATCATTTGTATTGATTATTAATAGGTCATAAACGAGGGGAAAGTGGTGGAAACCAAGGACATCACCATCTGCATGAGGTAACCGTTTAAAGTATTATAACTATTTTACTTTTTGAAACTCACATGCGAGGACTTGACTCAGGTTCAACCTCCGCCGCCTTTCTGGCAAGCACCGCAGCGTCGGCACCGTCCTCTACGTGGGGGACCAGTACGACCAGTGGGGGGTGCCAAAGAGCGGGAAAGATTCACTTTTCAGGCACGAACTGAAGGGAATTGTATTTCCATTTCGAAAAATATACTACTTGAATTTACAGGCTCTTCTTCTTCAACATTGGGTTTCGCATTAATTTTCTGGTGGGAATCAAAGACAGTGCGATCACACCGGAGGGTTTATGTTGGTTTTATTCTCAGGATTTCGGTGACAACCGACGCCCTGGTTCAAGATCGAGTTATCTGTTGAAAGACGTCGAAAATGATAGGTTCATGATTCGCTTCTGATTTTTTTATAATATACTGAAAGTACTTACCGGTAAATGTTTTTTGCCCAGGTATGACCTCTTCGCCCCCAAGCGCTGGACCCACTTCTGCCTGGCCTACGATCACTCCAAGAGTCACATAGCATTCGTAAAGGTGTGAAATAGTAATTGACTCAAACAAAGAGAAACATTACCCGCTCAAACGCAATTTAGGACGGAAAAGTGACAAACGTGGACTTTGAGGACCGATTCCTGGAAAACGTCACCATCGACAATGATTTCCTGCAAAAGTATTGTAGTTTTGTCAATTTGTGTGCGCGTGCATTTTAAAATGAATGTAATTCGATTGCAGCATCCACTTGGGCGGTTGTCCCAACCGCGAGGTCGACTGCACCGCCCCCGAGGGACTCTTCACCGACCTAAACGTGTGGGGGCGGGCGCTGGAGAAAGCGGACATGGAAGAGTGGACAGCGTGCAAGTATGAGCTTTAGACGGATATTGAAAAGAGAATAAAATCGTCGAAATTCAAATTGTAGGAGCGACTTGAAGGGCAACCTTTTGAGCTGGGAGAACTCCAACTGGGCCCTGCACAACATGGAGGTGCTTGACTATAACGACGACGAAAACCTCTGTACCAACCAACTACCCGGAATGCAGCTATTCCCGGAGAGCACGTGAGTTAGAATAGATTTCAGTAAGTTTTTTGTTTCGAAATTCATGTGTTTGAAAGGACCTTTGAGGAGGCCTTGAGCCTTTGCTTAAAGCTGCGCGCTAGCCTGGTGACAGAACTGGACCTGCATATAGAGGAGAAGGCGAGGTTCGCAAAGGAGATACAAAAGAGGAGCCAGGGGAAATCTTGTGAGCTTGCAAGAATATTTTTTCTTTTTGTAATTGTTCGGCCAACCTGCTTCTGTTGGTGCCATTGGTGCTGCCGGTGTTGTTGTTGTTGTTGTTGCTATTGCTGATCCTGCTCCTATTGCTGCTGCTTGTGTTTTTGCTGCTGCTGCTGTATTGTTGGTGCTGCTGGTGCTGCTTCTATTACTGCTGCTTGTGTTGTTGTTGCTGTTGCTGCTACTATTGCTGCTGTTCTTGCAGCTGCTGATTCTTTTCGTGATGGTGATGGTATTGCAACCTTGTTTTTTCTATGTTTTTTTTCTTTTTGATTTTTTTTAAACTTTCAGACCCTCACTTCTGGCTGGCCTGGACTGACGAGAAGGAGGAGGGCGTGTTCGCTGACGCAATGACGGGGGAGAGGCTTGATCAGGAGTCGGCCCTGGCCAAGTGGGCTCCGGGGGAGCCAAACGGGGAGCGGGTGGAGAACTGCGTGGAGGAGTTTGACATGTTTGTCGACAACTGGAGGTGGAACGACGTCTCCTGCCAGGAGAAGCAATGGTTCATTTTCAAGTTCTCGGACTATCCCGTCTTCCAGCTTAGGGGTGATTTTTCCAGAAAAAGTACATGTCTTATTGGGGAGAAATGTTTTACTAGGTCTGTGTGAAAATTCACCTTTTGATGACACCTATTCATGGAGCGAGGAGCTGGTGGGTGGGAAGTACACATTTGTGGGATACTCTGACTCCAGGATTTACTATGACAACAAGAACATGTCAGAGCCAGGCTGGAAGCTGGAGCTCCTTAGCGACCCTGGCAATGTGTATGCTCTGGCTCAGACGCAAGAGATGTTCCCCTTCGGCACAGTGACGTGGCACTTTTTTGGCACCTGCAAGAGGAGGAATGCAGATCCATTTGCCAAGTTGTCCTTGAACTTCAATGCCTGCGAGGACAATGAGCACAACTGTGACAACGGCAATTGCATCCCAGCGTCAGGAAGATGCAATGGTATCAATGACTGTGGAGACATGACTGATGAGCGCTTTTGCAGCCTTATCAAGTGGAACGATAAGTACCTCAAGGATGTGCCAGCTCCACCTGAAGATGAATCCAAAGGACAGCTGGAGGTGAATGTATCAATGGAGCTACTGCAGATCCTCCAGGTCAATGACGTCAACTTCAAACTGCGTCTCCAGCTTGGCCTGACCATGGAGTGGGTTGACAGGAGGCTGACATTTGCCCACCTGAAGGAGAATGACAACCTTAACATCTTCAAAGAAATTGAAAGCCGGCTAATGTGGACTCCAGAGCTCCACTTTGCAAACACAGTGGAGAAGGAGTCCACTGTCTTGGATGAGAGAACCTTGTTCAAGGTGGCGAGGTGCTCTGAATGCTCTCCCAGATACAGTTCCAAGACCAGGCTGCACAATGCCCACTTCTTCAATGGGAGGGACAGCACTCTCCACGCTTTCAGGATCTACACGCCTGACTTTCTCTGCTTCTATGACATGGGGTTCTACCCGTTTGATACCCAGCACTGCACCCTCTATGTAGTGCCTAAGTTTGACTATAGGGACCAAATCAGGTTGGTGGCCAGTGGACTGAAGGACTCTGGAGCTATGGACGGGACACTCTACGTAATCAAGGATGTTGACATGGAGGACGGAGTTCGTTTTCCCCACTCCAACTCTACTGCAGTTACTTTGACGGTTTGAAATTATAGTTATAGCTCCTAAGTGCTTACCTGAGACTTCTCAATCGTTTACATCACAGGTCGTCCTAGGAAGAAGAATTCTAGGAGATCTTCTCACTAACTTTCTTCCTACATTTTTAATCTGTCTGGTCTCCTTCAGTACAAACTATTTCAGGCCGGAATATTTCGAGGTGATCACGTTTTTTTGAACGAGGGTAATTTTATAATATTAACTCTTTTTGCTGCACAAAGGCCAATGTCACTGTCAACTTAACCTCCCTCCTTGTCATGAGCACCCTCTTCCTCGGTGCTTCTGGCTCGCTACCCAAGACATCATACATTAAAATGCTTGACGTGTGGCACCTCGCCAACATGTTTGTCCCCTTTGCGGAAGTTCTCCTTCACACCGTCATCGACAACGTCAGGGGGAACATCGAGGAATACGAGGCTAAGGTGCATAAAAAGTCCCCTTCAACCCTTCATCCATTCCCCACCCTACAATCAATGCCAAAATTCGGGTTGTTTTATAGATCGGTCGCCATGGCAAAGACACTGACGTGCTCAGAGACCAGCGCCGCCTCCTTCGCCAACTCTGCCATCTCGCCAAGTAACGAAAATTCATCATTTTATAATGTTTTTATTGTCTGCATTTTTGTCACCAGAGTTGGTCTGCCTTGCGCTTTCGCCGCTTTCGTCGCCGCTTTCTTCAGCGTAGGGGTGGCAGTGCTCAAGGCAGAGTGAAAATATGGAAGAGAAAAAAACACAAACTCATTAAACAGTGTTATGCTGTAAAAATGTCTCTCTTCGAAACCATGTTGTATTCTTCACGTATCTAAATGTTGTTAAAGGAAAAGAAAAGAAAAATCGATGTAATTACGAACCAAACTTGTATACATTAAAAGCCGGACGGCAACAAAACGATAGGTGATGTATTATGTAGGAAGGCGCGCCTGTCGTCAACTTACAATTACATATGCCGTAAGTAAGCAAACACTTATTTAAAAGACAGTGGCGAGAAACCGAAAAAGCCTTTTGTTCGCTTTTATTCTCCTGGGAGACAAAACAAAGCCACGGGAAGAAACTCAACTCAAAGCAAATAGCCTCCCCTTTTGCATTTGACGAAGGAGTGTTGCCGCCCATTTCCAGCTCTTGGGATCGAAGCGGGCTCGAACTAACACACGCGCTTCTGCTTCATGCCTCTGTTTGCGAACGACCGAAAAGATACTTTAGAGACGCTAGACCTGACGACGAGGCCATCAACCTTTAAAATCATGGATAGCTTTTGTCCCAAATTGTTGGTGGCGATTCTCACTCTCCACCTCTCTTCCTCGTCCGTCTTCTCCCTCCGCCTCATCCGCAACACTTTGGACTTTTCCGACACCGACACTTCCTCCTCTGCCAACGACGAGTCCTCCTTCCTGCCGGGATACGCCAGGCTAAAGGGAGCCAGGGAAGATGTGAAGGTCGAGGACATCACCGTTTGCCTCAGGTTTAATTGGTTTTTCCAAACAACAAATACATAAATGTAGTGTTTTACTTTCCTAATTTGTGAAATTCTGCGGTCTCATCTGCTGGATACTGCTGCTGCTGGTACTACTGTTGTTGTTGTTGCTGCTACTGCTAAAAATTGCTTCTGCTTCAACAATTATGGTATTGCTTCGTTGCTTCATCTCTCCATTTCCATTTCCATTTCCATTTCTCCATCTCCCTCCTGACTTCAGATTCAACCTTGTCCGCCTTGACGGCAGCGACGACGTCCGCTTCCAGTCCGCCTTGGCATACATCGGGGACCCGCTCGGACAGAACGGAACGCGAAGCTTCGACAGCGGCCTACAGGGGCAGGGGCAGTTCTTCTTCCTTTGGCTGTTCAACGCCAGGACGCCGCACACCTTCCTTGACTTTGGGGACAACAGGGCGGAGGGCTCCAGGACAAGCTACCTCATCAAGGAACCGAAGAGCGGAAGGCGAGAAGAATGCCTGTCTTTCACTTTAAGGAAATGTTTAAAGTATTATTTTTATTTTTCAGGTACGACATCTTTTCCCCTCAGCAGTGGACTCACTTCTGCATGGCCTACAAGAGGGAGGGAGGATTTCTCTTGGCAGTAAAGGTAAAGAGCAACATCAAAAATTTTTAAAAAAATCTTAATTTTTATTCGGGAAACAGGACGGTTCTGCGACCAGCATCAATCAAGAGGACCCCCTCCTGAGAAACGTGAAGATAGACCAAGATTTCCTGAGCAAGTTGTACCTCGGCGGTTGCCCACACGGCGCTGGGTGGTGCACAGCGCCTGGGGCAAGATTTACCGACTTCAACCTGTGGGGCAGGTACGGGATTCACCAACTACGTCAAGGATATATGTATGTGTTGAATTCTTTGTTCTCTTTTCCAAGGGCCCTCGAGAGGAAAGAACTCGAAGATTGGACTAGTTGCAAGTAGGCACAGAGGAAATTTTTCCTCTTTCCGAAAAAAATGCAGTTAAACTTCATATTTTTTTATCAGATCAGACCCCCAGCTGAAGGGAGACTTGGTGAGCTGGGACGCGTCTGAGTGGGAGACCACAAACATGGAATTTCTAGAGGTGGACGTAGAAATGGCCTCGCTTTGCAAGGACGAAAACCACAATCCTGAGCTGTTCCCGGAGCAGAATACCTTTTTCGAGGCCGTCAGCCTCTGCAGCAAGATCAAGGCCTCGCTAGAGCCGCTGCCGGTGGGACCGAAGGAGAGGCAGAGGTTCTTGGAGGAGGCGTTGGAGATTAACTCTAAAGTTGCACGTAAAACTAATATCGAAAAAAATTGATGTATTCAAAATTTGTTGTTGCAATTTGATAGCGCAATTTTGGGGTCCTTGGACGGACAACGAGGGGGAGGGCGAATTCGTCCACGCCCAAACTGGCGCTCACCTAAACCAGTCTCTCGCTCTGTGGTCCCCCGGAGAGCCGAACGGGGACGAGGTGGAGAACTGCGTGGAGGAGTTCGAGATGCGCGGAGGGAAGTGGAGCTGGAATGACATCAAGTGCTTCCAGCGGAGGTGGTTCATCTACAAGTTCAAAAAGAGGCCAAAGTTCAAGCTGAGGGGTAAGATATCAAGCAAGAAATGTGATCCTGTAAAGTATTTCTTTCCCTCTTAGGAATGTGCGAGGAATCCAAGCTGGACACTGTCTACAGCCTGGAAGACAAGCTGGTGAACGGGAAGCTCTCGTTCTATGGATACACAAACTCCAGGATGTACTACGATGCCTCCATACATGCCTGGAAGGTTGAACTCCTGAGTGACCCGGAAGTCTATGGCATAAGATCTGTTGACTATCCGCTAGGAGACAAGTACTGGAAACTCAACAATGTTTGCGAGAAAGCACATATTCAGGCCTTGCTGCACTTCAGTGCCTGTAATGGCGATGAGTACAACTGCAACAGTGGTTCTTGCATCCCCATGGAAAGACTGTGCGATGGAAGGAATGACTGTGAAGACATGTCCGATGAGGTGAACTGTGACGGGGTGACATGGGGAACAATGTACCTCCATGCCAATCCGCCCCCTCCCAGCAAGAAGAACAAGAGACTGCTTGAAATCAATGTTTCAGTTGACCTTTTCAACGTTCTGAAGATTGATGAGGTTGAGTCCACCTTGGCAATCCAATTTGGACTAAAATTGGAGTGGTTTGATGTGAGGCTAACTTTTGACAGCCTGAAGGAGCAGGAAGACTCAAATATATTTTCTGGAAGCAAGAGGTTGGAAATATGGATACCTCAAATTGTTTTTTCCAACACAGAGGACATGCAGACCACCACCCTGGACGACAAAGCTGTCCTGAAGGCTTCCAGGCAGTCCTCTGACTACAAGCTGAGCCCTCTCAGCCACCACAAGAACCTGCACCTCTACAGTGGGAGGGACAATTCCCTCAAGATGCAGAGGGTTCACTCCCTTGACTTCATCTGCCGCTTTGACATGAGGTTCTACCCCTTTGACACCCAGCACTGTGAGATGCAGATGGAGAGCATCCAGAGCCAGCAGTCCTTTGTCACACTGGTGCCCAAGATCCTAAAAAACCATGGACCTTCGGACTTCATCCAGTACTTCATAAGGGATCTGGACATGAAGTTGGTAGATAATAATAACCTCAATAGAACCAACTATATTTCTGTCGAGGTAAATTACTAGTCAAAATGTACTTTTTGGTGCAATTTTTTCCCTCATTTTATCTGAAAACAGATCGTGTTGGGTAGGAGGGTGATCAGCAACCTCTTGACCATTTACTTGCCCACCTTCCTCATATGCCTCGTCTCCTTCAGCACAAACTACTACCAATCTTCTAACTTTGAGGTTCTAAAGCCCTTACTAGTTGCTAGAAAAGAAGGAAATTTTGAAAATTCGGTATCTGACATTTATCAGGCCATTGTGACAGTAAATCTGACGTCCCTTCTGGTGATGACAACCCTTTTCATCAGTGTATCGGACTCCCTTCCCAAGACTTCATACGTGAAGATGGTTGACGTGTGGCACCTGCTAACCATGTGCGTCCCCTTTGTCGAGGTCCTACTTCACGCCGCCATGGACAACTTGGAAGGGAAAGAGGAAGGAAAGACCAGGGCAGCGATGAAACAAGTAGTGACGGAAATCAAAGTTCATCCTCAGGTGCCTTTTATAGAGAAAATAGCGAAAAAAATCTGCTGAAGCAAACAGACACATTATTTCTAAAGAGCAGCAGCAGTAGCTCGGAATTCTGAACAGTAATAGCAGAAGCAGGTATTGGTATTCCAATGAAAACTGACAACAGCCTATTTTGCTGTGTAGCAACAACAGACGACTGCAGCAACAGCTCTGGTAGATGCATAAATAGTAGCAACAATAGAGCCAAGACCTGTTCCAACATCAACAACAACTCAGCAGCAGTAGCAACAACAGCAACAACATCACGGAAAGCAGAGGTCCGATCATATAAGTAAAGTTTTTCCATAGCCCGGAGATGTAAGGTCGGCCGTTCTCCGCAAGAGGTCTTCGGCCTTCTCCTCATCGTCCTCCTCCCTGCGCTGGTTGTCCCGTGTGTTTGTTCCGTCCGCCTTCGCCCTCTTCGTCTTTGCATACTTTCTCGTCGGGTTCGTCGCTGTGCAAGCACAATGAAAAGAAGACACAGAAGACAAGAAGACACAGGGAAAGCGTAAATACATAGTTGAATCTGCATATTGTTTTACGTAAAAGTACAATTTATTTCTGGGTACATAATTATCGTTCAATTTTAGACTTACATGCGGAAATAAAAGTGTCCACTGGGTCCACACTCTACACCTTTCCCACTTGTCCGTCCTCCCGCGTACGCAACCTTTTCCTCGAGAGAGAGGATGACTCATGCAACAACAAACAGCCGGCAACGGCAAGTCGCAAGAGGCCAAGAGCCAGCCAGACTGTGTGTGGTGCAACTGGTTTGTGGTGTAACTGTGCAAGAGTGCAATAGCTTTTAAGACGCCGTTGACGCCATAATTGCGTCAGAAAACTCGCCTACGGACAGTCAGTCTGAGTCAGTGACAGCAAAAATTGCTTCCAGTGAATTGCTTACCTTAGAGGCTTAGACTCAGTGTGTATCATGAGCTCTTTGTCGCACCAGTTTTGGTCCTCCCCTGCGCTCGTCCTGGCCGGGGGCATGGGCATCGGGGCCATCATCAGCATGGCCGTGACAAAGTACCTCGACCAGAAGAAGATCCACGAAGACGACAAGGACGAGGAAGAGGATTGGGAGGACGAGGAGTCGGAGGAGTCTGAGGACGAGGGCGAGGTGAGCGACAACGTCTCCGGGCACCTCAAGATGGTGCTGGTGGTGCGGAACGACCTCAAGATGGGCAAGGGCAAGGCGGCCGCGCAGTGCTCGCACGCAGCTGTAGCAGCGTACAAGATGGCCAAGGCAAAGAGTCCCAACGCCCTAAGGAAGTACGAGAGGCAGGTGAGGAGGATACAGGACATTTCATTCCTCTTCTTCAAACGCTTTCTTCTGGCTGTTGTTGTCTTTCCAGGGCCAGCCCAAGGTGGTGGTGAAAGTGGAGACCGAGGACGAGCTGATGACGGCTCTTGCGACGGCGAGGTCTCTTGGACTCGTCTCGGCCTACATCGCGGATGCCGGGCGGACACAGATCGCCGCCGGGTCAAGGACGGTGGTGGCGGTGGGGCCGGGGCCGGAGGCGCTCGTGGACAAGGTCACGGGGCACATGAAGCTGTACTGAGGCCAAGAAGTGATTCCTTCCCTAGTGTGATGGTTTTGGGGCAGGTGACTCCTCCGTTTAATTTGTAAATTTTTAATGCCACCTTGGTACCTTCTTGACTGTGTCTTGGACTGGGGAAAGCTGTGAAAAGTTGCTATAGTGTAGAAGCAAGAAAATAAATTTATCATAATATGTTAAGAGTTGGGATATGAAATTTCGCATAGAAAGAAGTGTTTCTAAAAATGGATAAATGTTGGGCCCTTAATTAATTTTCAAGACCTGATTGCTGGTGGCACAAGATCTCTGGTACATGGTGGGAAAGAGAAGCCAGGAAAAACATCTGCATCAACCATGCATCAACTTACTGCATCAAGATCATCTTCTAGTTAAGAGGTGCTCCAGGTTGCAAAGATGCATCAAGCCAGGATTGTGGAAATGTCAAGCAAGGACTCAGGAGACAAGAATACTGAACAAGCCTTTTTTCTTTGACCCAGTTGTTTGTGAAAAACTGCTACGAGACTTAAACCTCTCAATAAACCAAACCAAAGTAATCATTATGTGTCATTTTGTGTTGTATGCCCTGCTCTTAGCATGATAGCATCAGGATTCTGGAAGGGCTTTCTCCAAAGCTCTCCATCATAAAGTTGGTTCTCTTCCGTTTCCCATTCCCACGTGTGTCAATCGAGGTTCCTCCTGTTTAAAAGCCTCCTTGAATTTAAGTTGCGCTGGAAATGTTTTTTGCGCATGCGCAGAAAAAGGCAAAAGAGAAGTGTTCCTCGGGCCTCGGCTGAGTCGGCTCGTCGGCTCGCTGTCACGGAAAAAGCTGTTCGGAATCCTAATTCCTAAAATGGTCTTTTCTCTCTTCTTGTCGTTCCTTTTGAAAAAACTTCACCCTGGAAAGAAGTTTCGCTCTCTTGAGTGAGGACAAGAAACATTCGGAGCTGGAATCACTCTTGTTTGAGGAAAATCTCCGCTGGTTTTCTTTTCTTCTTTATGCTTTGAGCCTTTGACCTCTGTACTCTGTAGAGGTAGCCTGTCGGCCTTGTCGATTGAGTCCTTTGACCTCGACCTCTGTGTGTCTGTCGGCATGTCTCGCTCCCCTGCCTCCTCCACCTCCTCGTTTGGCGAGGGTCGACGGGGTCGCCTCAAGTGCACGGAGATCGGGTGGGACACGGACGACGACCGCGACCTCAGCTCGTACATGCTGGGGCGCCGGAGCAGGAGGAAGCGCGGGAGGCCAAACTGGGAGTGCGACAGCACCAGCTACAGCAGCGAGGACGGCGACCACGACAAGGACGGGGGGTGAGGAATCCTCTCTCAAAGTCCATCCTACTGTGTTTCATTATGACAGAGTTTGCTAACTTTACTTGACCTTTACAACCTGTTTTGGGAGTGAAAATGAAGGCTGAAAAGGCTAAAAAAACTGAAGGCTGTGTGAAAATGGTTGGGTTAGCAGTTTGGCTGAGCGAGAGCGAAGCCAAACTGTTAACCCAACCATTTTCCTTCATTTTGACTTTACCTTGCTATTCTATGGGACCCCTAAAGTGCAATCCAGGGGGTTAGAAAATACCCTCAGACCCCTAAAGTGCAAGATTACCATCTTCTTCAATGTTGTTCACCCATTTCCCATGATTTCTTCTCAGTTGGCGGCGTCGCAGCGATCCCGCTTGCCATCCTCGTGCCCCTGCCCCTGCCCCTCATCACCACCAGCACTCCCCACCTCATCCTCGTCAGCATCATGTCGTGAGCGAGGACGCCTCCTCCGCCAAGATGTCGTGGCGTCGCCGCGCCATGGCCACAGGGGCCTTCAAGGTCATGATCCCGGAGAGCGGCAGGATCCTGGAGGATACGGACGGCTTCGCGGCGTCGCTGGAGGCCTTCCGTGCGTACGGTCCTCGTCCCCGCTACGACCGTTACCCGCGCGACGTCCTCGTCCCCCGCGAGGCCACCGCAGACCCGCGCAGACGCACTAGGTACTCTCACGTGCCAGAGTTCCCCGGCTCGGGCGAGAGGCACCACGTGCTGTGGATGGGCCCGCTGCCGGGCGGGGACATTAGGGTGGACAGGATGGTCAAGCTATACGACGGGCCCAGCGTGCAGGCATACCAGGTGGACGACCTGTCCGACGGGCCGGCATCGCCAAGGTTCGGGCTGGTCGAGGAGGAGGATAAGGTCAGCTTCGATGCAAACCTCTTCTGGACGGTCGGGCTGCTGTTCAAGCACTTTGGCACTTGCGGGGTGCAATCATGGTAAAACATATTTTGAAATTGTGAATGGCACGGGAAACATCCATAATTCCATATATCTATATATATAAAACAGAAAGGTGTGTCTGTCTGTCTGTCTGTTTGTTTGTTTGTTTGTTTGTCTCCATTCTCCTCCCAAACTACTGGACGGATCCGGACCAAACTTGGCATGGACCTCCCCCTGGACCATGGGAATGTCCTCCACATACTTTTT
>JAAUYJ010051159.1_pt1 | contig 12299 bp, 17 predicted proteins | sample 7278031 | NCBI WGS metagenome assembly JAAUYJ01 (sample SAMN14350222, study PRJNA611818) | marine sediment metagenome | isolation source: surface marine sediment (1.8m) | place: French Polynesia: Moorea | collected 2018-08 | reverse complement strand
CGCCGGGCGGCCGCCAACGGGCGGTGCCCTCTTGGGCCTCCCACGCCGCGTGGCGGGGGAGGCGAGGGGAGGACGGGCGCGAGCCGCAAGGCCGCGCCCCCGGACGGCCCAGCAGGAACCTGCGGAGAAATAAAGTCAAATCATGCAACTACCAAGACACTACTGGTGCAATTTAAATGCTTTTCTCAAGGTCTACTTCCATAATTATGTACACTTTTCCTAGACTCTGTAAAATGCAACGGATATTTTCTTGAGGAATTCTATTGTTCTTTAGTCATTGCTTCGAGTAAAAATCTTTTTAGGTAGGTTTTTTATATTTAGGACGTAATATTTCTTTATGCATACGTAATTCCTAACTGTTTTTTGCTGCATTGTCCAAAGAATCCGAAAGAAAACCTAGTCGTATTTTTAAAGGCTCTCCAAAAATATTTATGGTTAGCAGAAGACGACGTAAAAAAGTTGACACGCCCGCTGCTGAGAGATTGTGGTGGCCAGATAGAGTCAGCCACCGTAATTTAAAGGCGGACATGTCTACGCACAGCGGTTTTCCAACTTTTTTTGCCGATGCCCTTTCTTCCACGCGAGTTTTAAATTTGAAACTCCAAGGCGCGCGGTGTCCCCTTCCTCGTACCCAATAGAGAGAGGAAGTTGGGGGACAAAAAAGTTTCTCCCCTCCTGTCTTAGTCGGACAGTGATTCATTCCAGACCCTCTTTCTCCCACCTGTGGGTGGGGGGAATATTTGCTCAAGATTTTTTCTAGTCCCCCTTTTCTCCTCCCAGAAAAGGAGGGGACCCTTTTTTCACGGCCCAAAAAACGGATTTTCCTTCTTCCCGCCCTTGCCATGCAAACACTTCTCCCCCCTGTCCTGGGTTTCCCTGCCCCCCACCGCACCGCAGCGAGGGCGAATGGGGGAACGGTGTTAGCATGCGAAGTGCGCCCTCCTCTTCTTCAAAGCTCACAAACCACAAAAGGATTAGAGAAATGGGGGGAGGACGGGTCAGACTTTCTCCCCCCTTATTCCTCCTCCTCTGCGATTTTGAGTGTCGATTGCGAAGGAGACAAGGACTGTGACTCACCACGTTTTCCCATGTGTGCGGATAAAAAACCTCCTCTTTTTTTCCTCGTCTCGTTGTGGCAAAACGTGTTCGCTAATTGCAATCCCCGCCCCGTTAGTCCCAAGGAGCAATTAACCAAAGTCAGATGGATGCGAAAAAGGAGGGAGAAGGAAAAGGAGGAGTGAGGATGAGGAATGACTTTGGAAGGGGAGAAAAACTGAGCGGACTTGGCAATTAGCCACGGCCCGTCCGTCAGCGCATTGTCTTATTCGGAAAAAGAAAAAGAAAATGGATTTTTCTCTTCTTTTATGGGCGATCGTGCGTCGTCGTCTCGCCTCTGTGTATGCACCACCGCCACCGCAGAAGGTCCGTCCCTCCCTCCCCCATTCTAGGTCAATGTGCGTAGGAAGGAAGGAAGGAAAGAAGGAAGGATGGCGGCAGAGAGAAGGTTTCGCAACTTTGGAGCTGCCCTGAATGCCAAGAAAGTATCCCCTCCCTCCCTCCCCATCTCATCTACCTTTACCTTGCCCCCTTCTATGGGGTGGCCGTGGTTTAGGTCGCTATTTAATCAGTTCTCCCTCCTTTTTCAAAAAAGCGGCAAAGGGGGAAAATTCCTTTCCTCTCAGGGAGAGGAGGAGAGGGGAGAATCTGAGTATTTATGCGGCCATTGACCAGCAGCGGAGGAGGAGGAGGGGGTGAACCAACCCCTTCATCCTAACCTACCCCCCTCTTTCTTCTTGATAAGGGCAGTTTGGACGGTCGGGAGAGAAGAAGGGGTTGGCGGCGACGGCGGCGGCGGCGGCGGCGGCGCGGTGTTGTTGCTGATGCTCGCGGATTCTTCTTACCTGGAGAGACATTCGCCAATTCCTTATTAACATTTTCAGAAAAAAACTAACTTTTTGCAGACAGTTCATTCACACTTTTCTTAAATACTTTTTTTTGACATTTATTGAATTCCATACTTGGAATGGTCCTCCTCCATCGTAGTTGGTTTAGATGGGCGGGGTGGGGAGAGAGTCTCTGGAATGGATCCCGCCCTTTCCCTCTCTCACCGGCCAAACAATCAACCCTTTCGCCCCCCGCCGCCGCTTTCAGGGGCGGAGGAGGCGAAATAACATTTTCCGATAACGAAACATTTACTCCCACTATCTATCCCCCACCTCCACCTCCGACTTCACAAAGTGGCCAAAAGATATTATTCACAGATAACAACAGAGTCTGGAAAAGAAAGACAGGCGCTGGTTGTTGTTGTTGCTGCAGCTTCTTTCATTTTTACACGCCGCCTGCTTGCACACAAAAGTCGGAAGGAGGAGGAAAAAAGGGTGTGTTGCTGATGTTGGTGGTTGTTAATGCCCTCCTTTCTCCCCCCCTTCCCCTTCCTTCCGTTACGGTTCAAGAAACTTGTTGCTTCCACCAACGCGCCATACTTACTCCCCCTCGCAAGAGAGGCGGCGGCGAAAATTTAAAAAGAAAAACAAGAGGGGGGGGGGAAGGAGAGAGGCATTTTAGCCGCCAACAACTTCTTTTCTTTCCAAAACTTCTTCCTTTTCTTGCGTTCCTTCGCGTGCCGAGAGGAAATCCAAGAATGAAGGAGGGAGGGAGGGGGTAAAAATATCTCTCTTCTTGTTTCTGGCTACCAACTGTGAGGGAGGGAAAGGGTTTCAAAGGAGGGAGAAGGGGTGGACTTAGCAGGAAATAGGGTATCGTAATCGCCAATTACTGATGCCGAATTCAGAGCACAGTTATCCGACTTGGAATTCTTCAAATTAGACGGAAAAATTAACCCAAGGCTATAGATAATAAGCATGAGTATCAGGCGAGTTTGTCGAATTCCATTCCTCGGAATGTGAATTCTGGATGTGGAGAGAAGTAGGTAGGGTAGGTACGGGGGAGAGACGGGTGAGGGTGAAACATAACCGTAAAAGAAAGTACGTACACCGTACACGGCACACCGAGTTCACACTGGAGAAGGGCGGAATATCTTTTTCGTTTCCCTTTTCTCATTTTTTTCTTCGAACGTGCGGGAAATCACAATGCCGCCTCCATCGACCCGAAATAATAATAAAGACCTGCTACCACAATATAAAACCGGCCGCGCCCCGCAAAAAACGTGCGTGACCTCTTTTCCTTTCTCATACTCGCGTGCATCCCTATAGTGTACAGATTGCATGACGAGAAGAACAAAGCCGTTTTGCTAAATATTTTTCCACCAGGCTCACTCCTCTTTCGCGGTTTTGCGCGAATGAATTGCAATGTGCGTATGTGATTTTTTTGTGCCTGCTTGTGCACCGTATTTGTCTGTCCCTCCCTCCGACGAACCAACCAACGATGTTTTGTCAGGCAGTCAAGCGGGGAGCAGAGATAGGACACGCCTCCAAAGGAATTTTGCACGTGATACAAACGATCGCCATAAAAAGGAGACAAGAATGACAACCGCGCGATAGACGAACGAACCCTTCTTTTTCGACGCACGACGAAAATGATAAAGAGAGAGACATACGTAATCACAGCGACGTAAAAACGGACGTCGTTTATTTTTAGCTCGAAAGCAAAACAAAAGAATGAATCGACATATCATTAATCGCACATGTGGGAAAGTGTTTTTTCCCACTTTAGATTATCCTTTTTTTATCACAGTAGTCCGAAATTCAACTCCTGAGTTCCTCCAGGATCTTCCTGATCGTCTTGGGCCTGGCGCTGACCAGGAACCTGGCCCTGGCCTCCTCCCTGAGCCCGACCCTGGTGGCTCCCCCCAGCAGCGGCCCTGACTTGCCCCTACCACGCCGCAGGATCTCACTCAACGCCTGGGCCCGCTCCACGTCCAGCCAGCGCCTCAGGTCCTTTGATGACTTCGGACCCCACAGGGAGACCTCCATCGCCTCGGCGGCCCTCTCAGCCTCTCCCTGCATGAGCATCCTCAGGATGGACTTCAGCTCCTCAGGCTTCTCTGGGTCTCCCACCAGCTCCTCTTCTGTTTCGTATCCGAGCATCTTTGCCATTGCGAAGGTGGCCCCCCTGCCCACGCCCAATTCTTCCTCCTCATCTTCTTCTCCCTTTCTCCTTCCGTCATCGCTCTCCCTAATAATCCCTTGGAGGTCTGCCAAAAAGACGCCCCCTCCTCTCTTTTCCCTAATCAGGACCAAGTCCTCCTCCAAAAAGCGTCTGTTGATGGTAGAAGTGGCTCTTGAATGGTGGAGGAGGCCGCGGATGAGCTGCAAAAGGAGGAAATGGAGAAATTCAATGGCACATTGAAATTGTTTAGCTTTTAAAAAAACTGGAAACATTTTTTTCGAAAAAAGTGCTTAAAGCTTTGTTACATCCCGTACCTGGTGGGTGGCGAAGATGGCGTCGCTCGTGCTGATGGCCTCTTCCGCCTCCAAATCCTCGTCTTCATTATCACTGGTCCAAACCTCGTCTCTCCGCCGCTTCTGCCCCAGTTTTGAGGCGCCCTCGAAAGCGGGGAAGACGGTAACATCTGAAAATGAAGATCAGGAAAATTTAGTTTCTATTTTAAGGATGTTTTTGGGGACATTCGGAGAAACTTTTTTACGACATTCCCTTTCCCTATTTTGCTTTTATTTCGTTCTTGCGTTTTTTGGGGGGTTGGAAGACAAATGGTGTATACGACCGAAAAGGACAGTCTGTCCCCCTCCCCCTCCCCCCCTTTTCCCGAAATCTCTCAGGTGGCCATTGTGCATTTGACGGGGGTTCAAGCTGATGCCATCTCAATCCTCCCCCCAACTCCAAACCGAAACTGACGTCTCTGTTTTTCGGGGGGCGAAATCAGAAATTTCCACTTTGATCTCGTGAATGTCCTCGCTCGTCCACTTACTTTCCGAGATATCCCAAATATTTCGGTGATAAACAAACGAGAAAATGGAAAATCCGTTTTACCGCAAAAGGCGGCGGCAATCTGGCTCCTGAGCCACTTGGTAACAAGGCCCTTTTCCTCCTTCACCGCAAAATCCTCCTCCTCTTGCAAAACATATTTGCTCACCCTCTTCTTCTTCTTCCGTTCCTTTTCCTCCGCCCACGCTCCTCCTCCTCCTCTTGAACGACCCCAGCGAAGCGGCCGCCCGCCACAGGCTCAGGGGTCCTTTTTCGGCCGCCTCCGTATCGGTTACCGCCAATGTCACGCCAATGCCGGTCGACCCTTCCAGGATGGCTCGAGTCAGACCCGAACCGGGACCGATCTCGCGGCCCAATGTGAAGTCTTTGGAGCTGACCCGACTCATTGCGACGGGGCGGTATTCCTCGTCGACGTCTCTGGTGGCCTGAAAAAGAAGAAAATAAATAAATTATAGATTCATCATTTTCCTTTCGCTTAGAACCCATCTCGTATTCATGAGTGCCCGAGGGTTTCCCCCTTTCAAAAAGCCGGAAGGAAGGAAGCGAAATTTGGCTTTTCGGAAAAGAGCGCTTAGCAAAAAAGCCAACTCAACACGGGATAATTCCTCATTAGCTCAGGAGAAGCCCACCCTGCTCACTAGAGAGAGGGAAATGAGCAAAAAATAGACGCCGATCGCTCTTACAGCCCTTAGCCAAATAGAGAGGAGGGGAGGGAGACCGGCTTTTAATTTAATCCGTCCCTTCCCTTCCCCAAACTTCGATTAGCTTTTTTGTGACCGTGGACCTTATTGGAAAAGGGCAAGATCATCTTCGTCCCTCTCCGTCCTGATATCCCGTTTTCCCCTTCCTATCGTGACCGGAAAACGGAAAAAAAAGATGGGAGGAAGAGGATAAGATGATGGTGGCAGGAAAATCTCATCTCTTGATTCCCCCCTCCTCCGGAGAAAACGGAAATTTGGTGGTTTCGTCATCTTTTTCCTTCGCATCCCAGCGTGAAGCTTTTCCCTCCCCCCCCAAACCTTCTTCTTCTGCGTAAAAGCTCCTGCGGTGAAGAGGAGAGAGGATGTGACTTGGATGCATATGTAATACGGCGACTTGGATTTGAGGAAAAACCCTTTTCGCCTCCTTCAAAACCTTCATCCATTGCACATGTTTCACATGTTTTGTAGCCGAGAGGCAAGAAGTCTTGAACACGCGACGACACGAGAGAAGAAGAAGAAGTAAAGGAGTGGTTTTGCAAGAAGTGGTTTTTCTTCTTTTCTTTTTCATTTCTGCAATTTGCCACCGTGAGTGCTTCCTCTCCTCTCCCGTTCTCGAGAAAAAGAGGGGGAAATTCGACGACGACATTTTGCGTGATGCCGCAATTCGGCCTTGCCCAAATAAAAGCAAAAATTCAACGGCGATTTTGCGTTCGTCAAATTACCCATCGTTTCTTCCCGGATGCACCCTTTAAATTTAAGCAAGGTCTCGTTTCGCTCAAAAATAAGTCTCCAGTACATGTCATCACCTCCTCGAGAATCCTGGATAGCACCTCCAGGTTGGCGGAAGCGACGGTGTCATAATTGCCATCCTCCTCGTCCTCATCCTCCTCGTCATTTTCGGCAGTGGGCGTCATCCTCCTTTCCTCCTCCTTATTCGTGGGAGTCTCATTTTTCTGCAAAAAGAAGAGGAGGAAAAAGGAAGTGACTATACGTATGGCGGCGGCGCCTCTTCGTCTCCATATAGAGGCATAACGATGAATAGAAAAAGAAGGGGCGGAATACAAAAAGGGGGCTCGAAAACTCACCTCTTCCTCCTCTTCTTCTTTGGCGGAAGGTGGAGGAAACCTCAGTTGGGACGGCGGAGTGGAGGAGGAGGCGCTTCCTGGAAGAGCCACAAAAGGGTGGAAATTAAGAAGCGAGGAAAAACGGAGGGGAATAAGAAAGAAGAGTCCTTCCTTCCCTTTTCTAGCACGAAGTATGAGTTTCCCCAATTGAACAGCGTTTCCCTTAACCGGAAAAATGATTATCAGGGACATTGGCCAATCCTTCCCTTGCCACCTTCTCAATTTCAGGCAATGAGGGTCCGCTGCGCACAGAGAGCAAAAAAAGCAAAAAGTGCCGCTCAAAAAATGAGGCATGAGGAGCCGCTCATGTTATATTACTTTTTGGGGCAACCCTCCTCCCCCATCTGGCAAGCAAGTCGAGGAAGGAACTCAGGCAAAAATGCCTGAAGGCAGAAAGGAATGGGGAGGTTTTTTCCTCCATTGCGAGAGGGAAGAAAAAATTAGGAATGGGTTGTAATTTCTGCTCTTCTCTCGAGTGGAGCCGAGAAAAAATTGCATGCCACCATGCAAGAAGAAAAGGGAGGAGCAGAGCCCCCAATTAGAGAGTCGTTCCAAGAATGTGTCCCTTCCTTCCTCTTCTTCCACCACATGCCGGCAATAAGCCCCTTAATTCTTCCCAATCCAGAAAACGGGATGTTCTGTGTAATAAAAACTCACTGAGGTTCGCCGAGTTGAATGCGGGGACCCTCAGGGCCCCACCCAGGCTCATCTGTCCTGCCACCACGTATCCGGAAGGAGGGGCTGAGAGCGAAGGGGGCCCGCCTCCGCCTCCGCCGTCAGAGGAGGAGGAGGAGGAGACGGTGGGCGGGGGCACCACCACGGGGCTGGAGGCGTAGGGCGAGGCAGACAGGCCGACAGAGGCCAGTTGCTGTTGTTGCTGCAGTTGTGGCGACCTCAAGCCGTGGAGGTCGCTGTTGCCGCCGTTGTCGCTGCCGCAGATGCTGCTGCCGCCGTCGCTGCTGCTGCTGCTGTTGCTGTTGGAGGAGCTCCTGGGCGGCGGCGGCGGAGGGGCTTGCTTTGACTTGCCTTTTAAGGAGAAGAGGATGGGGGGAAAGGAAAAGGTGAAAACGCGTCACGAATTTCCTGTTCCTCCTCGTTGATGTTGATGAGGAGACATTTTTCCTCTTCCCCTCTTCTTCCTGCTCTACTTACCATTAAGATTTGAAGGCTTGCTGCCGGAAGAAGGAGAAGAAGACTGATGTTGCTGCTGCTGCTGCTCAAAGTTGGTTAATTGCGCCAGGGGGGGCTCGGCCTGAAAAAGAAAAAGCGAAACAATAAAGGTTAAGAGAGCGATTTTGGCCAAAATTGCTGAACGCGGAAGAATGCGAAGGAAGAGAAAAAGGGTTATTTTTCTACAATTTCTGCCCCTAGGGGCAGCCATGAAACGGGGAAAGGGAAGAAGCAAAAAAGACCCGTTAACGCATCTCCCTTCTCCTCTTCTCCCTCCTGCCGACTAAAGTCAGTCATACGCGCGGTTAATTTAGGTCGCTCCCTCGTCAGAAAGGGGAAAAGAAATAATCCCCCCCTCCTCCTTTTCCTCCTCCTCCGTTGCCTCCGTTCCATTCCGTGACGACAACAGCTGCGGAATGAATTCCAGGGAAAAACGAAGAAGAAGGAAGACTTTGGCGAAGATATTTTTTCGCCGCTCACCGCCCGAGTTTTAGCCCAAAAGAAGAAGAGAAAATGGAGGGAAAATATAGGCTTTTCTCTTCTTCTTTTATGGGAGGCAACGGGGCCTTCACATGTGTGTTCTTTGCTGTAGGTGGGAGGGAAGAGAGGCGGACGGGAATTAGTGACAGCCCGGCCTGAATGATTGACTAATCCGTCTTTTTCCCATCTTCGCTCACTCCTCCCTCCCTCCCACAAAAGGAAGGAACGAGAAAAAAGTCAAAGCCCTCCTTTTCTCTTTTGTGCTATGATACTTCCTTGAAGCCCACGCTTTTCGTATAAGCCAAAAAAGGTTCTCGCTGCTTCACTTTTTTTCCATTTGCGGTGGAAGAAGAAGTTGTTATGTGACTTCCAAGGTCGGACGAGAAAAAAAACAATTCGGTTTTTGAGCGGGGGTGGTATCATGTTGGACGGGGAAGTATTTCTTTACTATATTGCATTTCATGTCTCCGATAAATTGAACTCCCACATGCCGTATATCTTCAAAAACTGGCCAATAAAATCCCCCTCCTTTGCCAACGGCGAATTCGCAAAAAATGTGCAGCAGTTGCCAAGGCAAAATAAAACCGAATGATGAAAGAGGTTTTGGTTTTGTCTGATGCCTCTGAAAACATTCTCCTCGCGGCCTCACAAAGATCTGCGTGCTCGATTTGTGGTCAAATTTCTATCGGTGTGCAGAAAAACCCTTTTTTTCCCTAGCGTCAGATTATAGACAGAAACATCTAGTAGTTTTCCTTACACACTTTGCCCGTTTAGAAGAGTAGTTGTTGACTTGTGAATGAAAACAAATGTATTATTTCCCATAGTTGCCTTCAATGTCGATTTCATATCCTAAGAAACCGCCGCCGTGGGCCACGTACGTGGATTCCCATATTTTCTAAAGGCTCCCTATATACTGACCGCGATCTGACGAAATCAAATTTCTTTAAATTGTGAACCATATGGTTTTTGTGGGCGCTATCATGAATGGGACAATAAAATGCGTCCTTTTCGTGGGACACCAAAGGAAATCTAATCAGTGGAAAAGGATTACAAAATTACGCCTGTGGTGGTGATATCAACGCCGTGCGAAGGGAGAGAAAGGGCAAAAGGTACTTTTTTCCTCTATTTGCGGGAGGGATATTTTGCGTGCGGCTGATATGCAATTTAATAATCGAGGGTAAAGGGTACGGAGAGGGAAGATGGGGGTAAAGCCAAAAAAATACACCCGACCCCTTTATTGCACAGGATGCATTTGGATTTGCATGGTGGTGGTGTCCGAATATAAAAGTGCGGGGGAGGCTCAAATGGGCATAGGTGGGAGGAAGGGCTATTCTACTACTGTATGCTGCAGTATGCTGTATGCTGCATGTACAGTAGCTTAATTGAAAATTGCACCCCGTGACTTCCCGCAAAAAGCACTCATACAGCTTCCTTAAGATAAAAAATGAATCCTGCTCGTCAGAAGTAGGAAGGAAGGGTTTGTGCTTTTTTGTCTGAATGTGAAAAACCGCGACAGAAGGCCAAAATCAGACATGGAAGCCGCAAATCATCGTTTTTCCGTTTCCCGCATAACATTGACGACAGTGGAAAAAAGTCCTCGGCTGCGGCGAATCAAAACAAATTAATATTTCTCCTGTCCTTGTATCGATGAGGGAAAAGGAATTCGCCGACGATGCATAAGCACGAAAATATCCTGATGGTGATCGGTGGGTCGTGCGAGGAATCGCGAAAAAAGGGGCGACTTTTAACGAAGGGTTCCTCCTCCTCCCTATTCTTCCAAAGTCAAAGCCAAGAGGGCGGGGATATGTGATGGTGCTCATGTGCGGCGGCGGCGGTGCGATCGGCTCAGACCGATAAGGACTGTTTCGGCGGCGGAGGCGGAGGTGCAGCAGAAAAGGCTTTTGGAATGAATCCTATCTTTCTTTTTTCTCGTGGGAGGACACAACGAGGGTGGAGGGATGACATTGGAGGAGCGCCGTGGTTTTGTTCGCGTTCTCCTCTCCTCTTTCTTTTCTCCGCCCACATGTTGTCGTTTTTCCGTTCGTGTGATGGACGAACCACAAAGAAGTAAAGAAGGAAAAAAGAAGGACCTTAAAAAACATCGCACTTCCTCCATCACGATGGCGGCGGTGTCTTGCGGGAGAGGAGGAGGGGTAGGAAAGAGTTTTCGTGGCTAATTGCCCGCAACATGTGAGGGGGGAGGCGATTTTTTCTGCCATGATGATTATTTCGGGAGGGGATTATGGTGGCTTTAATGACACCTTATACAGAGAGTGTTGTGCCAGTAGCTATCCGAGTCCCAAGGACAGATTGCCAAAAAAGAGAAGTCTCCTTTTTAAGCAACTTCTTGTGCTGTATCGTCACGGACCTAATGATAATCACAAGCTCGCTTCTTGTCTCTCTTTTCTTTTGAAGGTGCGTTCCTTTTTACATCTCTGTTCTTTCTTTTGAGAATTCCCCATGGAATGCCCCGCGGGGATAAAATGCAAGGGAGAAAAAAGAAGAGGAACGGTGTATTACGCATTCATTAAAGTGCCCCCCCCCCCCTTCCTACGCTCTGTCTCATTTGAGGCAGGTGGCGGCGGCGGTTATGGCGCCCTACAGCTCCTCATTTTTCAAGGATGAGGAGCGACAAAGGATTTCCTCAATTATCTGAAGGATACTCCGAATATTTCTTTTCAGTCATCGTTCTCCCCCCCTCCCCCTCATTTCTGCATCCGTCTGTCACGTTTGTCGCTCGCTCGCTTTTTCGATCTTAATTGGCACTTACAAAGTTGGAGCTGCTGCTGGGAGGGACGCTGCTGGCGGTGTTCTCGTGGGAGGCTGAGGCCGAGGACGAGTCTCCCTCTGAGTGAACTGAGGATGTCTCGTGGCCAGAGTCCTTGGAGTCAGAGGAGTATTCCACGGATCGGGAAGACGACGATGAAGAAGATCCCTTTAGAATGGACTTGGTGACAACTGCCGTTGTTGTCAGTTGCTGCTGCTGCTGCTGCTGTGGCGCGGCGGATGCCGCTGCGGCCGCGGCCACCACCACCGGCGCGGCGCCCTTCCTGAGCCCCGCCGCGCGGCTGTTCTTTGCAAAGTGCGCGGCTGCGTGCGGCCGAATAGGCACCACCTCCACCGCACTACTGAGGTCCACGGGGTGAACGATGGAAGTGGGATTGGACTCTGCCGATGTCGTCACCATGGCCGCTGCTGGCGGCGGAGAGTGCATGGCGGCGAGGTGCCTCTTGCTCCTGTCCCTCTCCATGATCTCCCTCTCGTGCTCAGCATCCAGGATCCCCTTGCTGGGCTGCTGCCTAAGACCGACAGAGGAGGCTGCGGCGAACAGTTCCCCGTGGCTCCCCCCTATCCTCTGCGAGGTGGCGGCCAACTGGCGGAAGATCTTCCCGAATGAGAACCTGTCCCTGCTGGCTGCCGCCGCCCTCTGTCTGCGATCGGCCTCGTAAAGCTCAACCCTTGAGGGGCGCTTAGGGGTTGAGGAAGACGATGAAGAACCATTGGCCAAGTTAGGGATGGATGGCATCTGCACGCTGGACAGGTTTGGGAAGAACCTTCCCGACTTCGGCTTTGCCTTGCTGCTCCCCCTCAGCTCCTCTATCTCCGACCCCCTCGGCTGCTGCGATTTCGACCTCTTCTTCTCCGTCCATCGCCTCACCTCGTCCTCCGCGGGAGGGATCGGCTTCTGGGCAGCAACCAATGGCACAACCGCAGGAGCAGGCGCTGCGACGACGGGCGAGACCGCGGACTGCTTTGATGGGGAAGAAGACGGGGACTTGACCCCGTTGGTCTGTTGGTGATGGTTCTGCTGCTGCTGCTGCTGCTGCGTCGGCGGCATGACCCTGACTGGCTGTCCGGTGAAGGAGCTCTCCACGATGCCGTTGACTGGCTGTCTGGCCAGCATGGTGGCCACGGGAGG
>JAAUYJ010190716.1_pt1 | contig 12302 bp, 7 predicted proteins | sample 7278031 | NCBI WGS metagenome assembly JAAUYJ01 (sample SAMN14350222, study PRJNA611818) | marine sediment metagenome | isolation source: surface marine sediment (1.8m) | place: French Polynesia: Moorea | collected 2018-08 | reverse complement strand
TATTTGCTTCTATTACTATGGGAATGCTTTACTGGGGTAATGTTAATCCTGGCTGGTTAATATTACTTGTTTCTCCCATTTTCTCAGCTATCCTTTACAGCTTTTATTTCCCTCTTTGGTTTGCCTGGATAGCTTTGATGGCCTTAATTGCTTGGCGGAGTTTGCCTTGGGGTTGGTTATGGGTTCCAGTAGTTGCGGGAATTAATATTGCATCTGGAAACGTTGGAAAAATACTATGGGATTTGTTGAAAGATTATCAAAAAGACAGATTGACAGGATTTCTTAATCCAGAACAAGACCCTTTAGGTACAGGATATCATCTGATCCAATCTCGCATTGCTATTGGCTCTGGACAACTTTTTGGTAGGGGGCTATATCAAGGTACTCAAACTCAATTGAACTTTATCCCGGAACAGCATACAGATTTTATCTTCTCAGCTATTGGTGAAGAGTTGGGTTTTATTGGTTGTATTATTGTACTCTTGACTTTTTGGTTTATTTGTATGCGCTTGGTTATTATTGCTCAGACTGCTAAGGATAGTTTTGGTTCTCTCATAGCCATTGGGGTATTATCAATGTTGATATTCCAAGTTTTTGTGAATATTGGTATGAATATTGGTTTGGCTCCTGTGACTGGTATCCCACTACCTTTACTTAGTTATGGGCGATCGGCTTTGTTGAGTAATTTTATTGCTCTGGGATTGGTGGAGTCAGTCGCTAATTACCGAAAAATGGGGTTTAAAGCATCGTCGTTCTAGTGGACCGACAAACCTTAGATGGCGAGTGTGGGGACAAAAAGAGACCTGGAAACAAAAATCTATTGCACAGTTTTAGCTGTTTCAGTCTACTAGGGCGACTTTATGAGTTGTTTTTTTTGAATACATACAACATAATATTATTTTTATTGTTATTGGTCACGGGTGGGCAGTCCGAGACAAAAAACGGACAGGTCGGCAAGCCTAAAACTTGGGTATAGAACCCCTAAACGGATCTATTTATTTATTATGTAGTTTAAAGATAGGGAGATAGAAAGATGGGAGTATTGTTCTACCTTTTTCTCCTATTCTATAGAAGCCTTATGGTATCTATTTAACAACTTACAAGTTGAATATCCATCTGGGTTTGATGATTCTGGCAGTCATTTTTCGTGATTTTTCGGTCTTCTGAACCCTTATATTATAGTTAGTTGTTAAGCTCCTTAAAATGCCTTTCCTGAAGTCTTTGTATTTCAAGAGAGGATTAGTAGTCAGGAGTCAAGAGGACTGAGTTAGGAGTTCGAGCAATAGAATAGGGAAAAAAGCATAAAAATAGCCCCTTGCTTCACCATCTCCCCATGGACTTGTCCCCGTGTCCCCGCGTCTCCGCGTCTCCCCATCTCCCCATCTCCCCATGGACTTGTCCCCGTGTCCCCGCGTCTATGTAAAACATAGATACCTTCAGGGGTTTTATATTCTCTCACTCCTGACTTCTGTACGGGCGATTTCCTACGGAATGCTCCTCAGATCGCGAATCGCCCCTATGACTCCTACGCCAAAAACCTACATCTTTACAAAGATACCATAAGGCTTATATTAAAGTCTTTTTATCGCCCTTACTATTCATAAAATTATTTTTTCAAAATAGTATTAATTCCTTAATTATGATCGAACACACAATTTTGGTAATTGTAATATCATATATTTCAGAGTTAAAAATCCTTGATAAATAAGCTTTGATTCAATCGGAGACTTTAGAATTACTAGAATGGCCTCGCTTGTGTCAACATTTGGCCACTTTTACAGCAACTAAATTGGGTGCAATTGCTGCTCATCGTTTACCAATTCCGTCAACAAGGACGGAGACAATACGGTTATTAGCCCAAACTCAGGAGGTCTACAAATTAGAAACTCTTCTCACACAGGGTTTGTCTTTTGATGGTATTGAAGATATTGGTGATTCTCTGGAAAGATCGGAATTAGGTGGTATACTTTCTGGGGGTGAACTTTTAGGTATTGCTACAACTCTTGCTGGCGCTCGTAAGTTGCGTCGGGCAATTGATGGTTATGAGTCGGAATATGAATTGTCTGTTTTGCCAGAATTGGTGGCAGATATGCGGACTTATCCAGAGTTAGAACAAGAAATTCACCGTTGTATAGATGACCGGGGAGATGTTACGGATAGAGCAAGTCCAAAACTAGGAGGAATTCGGGAAAAAATGCGTCATTTGCGGGAGCGCATTGACAATATCCTCCGAGGAATTTTACAACGGAAAGCAGGTGCTATTCAACAACCGATTATTACTCAACGGGGCGATCGCTTTGTAATTCCTGTTAAAGCGCCTCAAAAGGATGCTGTCCCTGGTATTGTTCACGATACATCAGGAACGGGTTCGACATTATACATTGAACCTAATGCGGTTGTCAACCTTAATAATCAAATGCGACAAGTGCAACGTCAAGCTCAAAGGGAAGAGGAAGCTATTCGACAAGCTTTAACTGAGCAGGTGGCGGAGGTTAAGGAAGATTTGGAGCAGTTATTGGCGATCGCTACTATTATTGATTTGGCTACAGCTCGCGCTCGTTATAGTTTGTGGTTGGGAGCTAATCCTCCTCAATTTACTGACCCTGAATCTGACCAACCGATGACTATGCGTCAATTGCGACATCCGTTGTTGGTATGGCAACAGCAGCATGAAGAAGGGAATTCGGTAGTACCTATTGATGTGAATGTTATACCCCCAGTAAGAGTGGTGGCGATTACGGGTCCGAATACTGGTGGTAAAACTGTTACTCTGAAATGTCTTGGGTTAGCTGCACTGATGGCAAAGGTGGGATTGTTTATTCCTGCTAATGACCCTGTAGAGTTGCCTTGGTTTGAGCAAATATTGGCTGATATTGGTGATGAGCAGTCTTTGGAGCAAAGTTTATCTACTTTTTCTGGTCATATTCGGCGAATTATTAGAATTTTGGAAGCAATAGAAAATTCAAAAGTCAAAAGTCAAAATTCAGAAGTAATAGAAAATTCAAAAGTCAAAAGTCAAAATTCAGAAGTAATAGAAAATTCAAAAGCAACAGAAGTTGATGATTTTTCTGAGGATGAAAATAATTCAGAAGTTGATGATTTTTCTGAGGATGAGAATAAGTTAAAAGTCAAAAATCAACATTCAAAAGTAACAGAAATTGATGATTTTTCTGAGGATGAAAACAATTCAGAAGTTGATAATTTATCTGAGGATGAGAATAATTTAAAAGTTAAAATTCAACATTCAAAAGTAATAGAATTTGATGATTTTTCTGAGGATGAAAATAATTCAGAATTTGATGATTTTTCTGGGAATGAAAATAAGTTAAAAGTCAAAATTCAAAAGTCAAAAGTAATAGAAGCTGATGATTTTTCTGAGGATGAAAATAATTTAGAAGCTGATAATTTCTCTGGGAATGAGAATAAGTTAAAAGTCAAACTTAAAAAGTTAAAAGTAATAGAAGCTGATGATTTTTCTGAGGATGAAAATAATTCAGAAGTTGATGATTTCTCTGTAGATGAAAATCTGGAAAATTCTCGTTTATCACCTACTCTTGTTTTATTAGATGAAGTTGGTGCTGGTACTGACCCGACTGAAGGTAGTGCTTTGGCAATTTCTCTATTACAACATTTGGCAGATAACGCATTATTAACGGTGGCGACTACTCACTTTGGAGAACTGAAAGCTCTCAAATATGAAGATGAACGTTTTGAAAATGCTTCAGTAGAATTTGATACTAATTCTTTACAACCAACTTATCGTTTACTTTGGGGAATTCCTGGGCGGTCTAATGCTATGACTATTGCTGGTAGATTAGGTTTAAAACAGGATATTATTGATAGAGCGCAAGGTTATGTTGGAGGAGATTCTGAAGATGTGAATCAGGTAATTGCAGGTTTAGAAGAGCAAAGACAAAAACAAGAAACTAAAGCAAAAGAAGCATCTGAATTATTACAAGAAACTGAATCTTTGCATCAGGAAGTTGCTCGAAAAGCTGCTGCTTTAAAGGAACGGGAACGGGAATTAAAGTTGGCGCAAGAAGTGGCAGTACAGGAAAAAATTGCTGAAGCAAAAGCAGAAATTGCGACAGTAATTCGGAAATTGCAACAGGGTCCCCTGACTGCTAGAAATGCTCAGAAAGCTACTAATACTATTAATGAAATTTCTGAGAAATATTTGCCTTCTCGTACTCCTCCACCCAAGAAACCTAGTTTTATGCCAAAGGTAGGGGATAGAATTAGAATTCCTAAAATTGGGCAAACTGCGGAGGTGTTGACTGCTGCTAATGAAAATGATGAGTTAACTGTTAAATTTGGGATAATGAAAATGACAGTTAATTTAAGAGAAATAGAGTCTCTTGATGGTGAGAAGGTAGAGTCTTTTAAGAAGAGTAAAAATGTAGAGTCTCAAAAGAGTAAAAAGTCAGAAAGTAAGTCTAAGGAAACTAAAGCAGAAATTACTTCTAGTGGTTTAGCTGTTCGTACTTCTCAAAATAGTATAGATGTTCGTGGGAGTCGGGTAGCAGATGCTCAAATTGAGGTTGATCGGGCGTTGTCGAAGGCGATCGAATATGGTTTGTTGTGGATTATTCATGGTAAGGGAACTGGTAAGTTGCGGCAGGGTATCCATGAATTTTTGCAGGAAAATCCGTTGGTGGAACGTTATGAATTAGCTGGTAAGAGTGATGGGGGTAGTGGGGTGACTATTGCTCATTTGAAGTAAGAGGGAGGCAAACAAGGATTTGGCCAGGGATGCACGGATGGATTTAGCAAAATTTGTAGGGTGCGTTAGACGGCTTAAATTCAAACTATGAAAGGAATTCAGCAATCCGTTGTAACGCACCGTTGAATACGTATCAATCCACTATTGGACTTCTACTATCCGTACTACTTCGGTGCGTTACGCTTCGCTAACACACCCTACTGGAGACTCCTATTCCCTATTCCCTATGTTTGAAACTGACTGAATAACCAAGTATAAACTTGGATTTGATTTTCTTGACGAGTGCGTTGCAGTGCTTCTTCTAATAAAGAAATTGCTAAATTTGGCAAAACTTGAGACTGGTTAATTCTTTGACTACCTCTATTGGCAATAGCAAAGGCGATAATTTCTACCTTCTGCACGTCAACTATCCAATATTCAGCAACATTCATTGCTTCGTACAGCAAACGTTTTTCCCCTTTATCATCTGTCAAGGAAGCATCGGCAACTTCTATAACTAGAGTTGGTGGGGGATAAATATTAAGGTCAGTAATAAAAGTTTCCCAAGGAATGACATCTGCATTTTCTCCAATGTAATAGGAAGCATCGGGTTGAGCAGCAAGATATTCGGTTTTGTCATAAGCGCCATTATTGAGGCCATTTAAGGTGATGTTTTTCGCGATCGCAAAAAGATTTACTGCTGTAATAATAGATACATGGTCTCTACCATGAGCATTACCCACTGGTGACATTTCGATTCTGAGTCTTCCTTTGTGGTAGTAAACTTTGGCTTTTTCGTAGAAGGGGTCTTCAATAACTTGGATGTATTCTTCCCAAGTTGCTGTTATCCAAGTGTCTGTGGGTAGTTGGGTCATTTCAGTTATTCAGTTATCAGTTATCAGTTATCAGGCGTAGTGGACTGTTTCATCTTAAATGTTGCAATAGAAAAGTGTCTGGAGATTGCTTCACTATCGTTCGCAATGACAATTATAACGCACTATTTTAGCTGAAACGGTCCAGTAGGGTGGGTTAGGCGGCAATAATTTATGAATCGGAGCAACATCTTAACTTTCCGCCGTAACCCACCGAAAATTAACTACTCTGGTAGTCTTAAAAAATATTGTAGCGTTTTTGAGCCTAGTCTTCATCGCAAAGATGTTTTCTGGTTGTTTTGAGGTAAGCACTCGCTCTACTACAAGCACGTTTAAGTAGGTCGTCTAAGTCTTTATTTAATAGCAATACTCCTGACTGATTTTGTACAGCGATCGCTTTCCCTTTAAATTTTTCCTTTTCCTTTAAAAATGAATTGGTTGTGTAGAGTTGGGTTTCTTTGGTAAACATACCTTTGAGTAGATGGAGTGTTACTTTACCATAGTAGTGTTCAATGGCTAGGATATCACCTTTGTCGTTGAAACTAATACTCTTAACTGACTCGTTATTTTCAATATTTTTGTGTATTCTTTTTCCATTGTTTGCATCCCATATTATGACATTATTATTTTCACTAACTGAGGCGATCTTCTTACCATCAGGGCTAAAAGTTGCTTTGATAATTCTATCTGTATAACCCTCAAAAGTATGGATAAGTCTTCCATCCAAACTCCAAAGCTTTAACATTTTATCACCACCAGAGAGAATCTGTTCATGATGAGGACGAAAACTTACAGTGTTTACTTTCTCCCCTGCTAGAATAGTGTTGATTTCTTCACCATTGTTGCTGTTCCAAATTTTAATAGTTTGATCATCACTACCAGAGACAATTTTTGTTCCATCATCGTTAAAACTAACACTATTTATCGGAGCATTATGACCTTTGAAAGTTCTGATTAATTTACCATCAATACTCCAAAGTTTCAAAGGATATTCTGTTTTACCCCAAACTATTGTTTGGCGATCGCCACTGTAGTCTAGAATTTTGGAAAACTCATCACAAGATTTAGATTCTTGAGGAGTATAGGAGGATTTTTTACGATCAGTTTGCCAGACTATCAAAGTCTCACATCCTGAACCATCATTAGTAGAAGTAACAGAAGTAATAGTATTGTTTTCCTCCTGAAATTCAACTTTATCTCCCCTTACATCTTCTTCTTTTAATTTGAAAATATTACCTTCTTTATCCCAAAAAATTATTGTCTTTTCTCTCTCTAAACTATATTTATTCTCATCATCAATAGATGCAAGGATATTTCCATCAGGACTAAATTCTATAGATTGAACAGGGTATTTATGTCCTCGAAGAGTCTTTTTTTCCGTACCATCCTTGTTCCAAAGCTTAATAGTTTTATCGTCACTAGCTGTAGCAATTGTTTCACCATCAGGACTAAATTTTACATCATTAATCCTTCCATAATGTCCTGTCAATATTTTAATTAATCTTCCATCACTATTCCAAAGCTTGACAACATTATTAGAAGTAGAAACAATAAAGTCACCGTTTGGATGTAAATTAATATTATTGATACCGTAATCAGAAATTTCAGGCGTTTTTAAGGGAGTTCCATCACTTTTCCACAACTTAATTACACTATTTTCTGGTCTGTCATAATTATAGCTCAGAGTAATAATTCTTTCACTGTTCTTGCTAAAATTAAGACTATTAACTTGATCTGGATGGTCTAATTCACCAATATAAGTACCATCTCTTCGCCAAAGTTTGGCAAAATTATCATCACCAATAGAAGCAATAATTTGACCATCAGGACTGAAAATTATCTGTTCAATTTTTTGATAATGTCCGCCTAAATCTTTAATTAATTTACCATCAAGATTCCATAGTTTTGCTTGATTGTAACTTTGAGTAACGATTAATTTTTTATCTGGACTCAGAACTATTTTTTCAATTTTTTTCTCATCACCATCAAAGGACTTAATTAGTTTACCGCTCCGACTAAAAAAATTCACTTTCTCGTGGCTGATAACTGCAAAAGTCTGACTGTCTGGGCTAAAAATAATGTCTTTCAACAATAGATAATCTCCATCTATTTCTGCAATTAATTCACCTTTATTAGTCCATAGTTTTACTTGATTTTTACTGACTGAAACAAGAATCTCACTATCTGGACTAAAAGCAATTTTCTCTACTTCATTATGTTGTAGCAGCTTGAGTGAATTTCCTTCACTATTCCATAACTGAATAGACTTATCGTTATTAATAGCAGCTATTGTTTTGCCATCAGAGCTAACAGTAATACTTTTGACTGATTGAGTATTTTCCTGTAAGCGTATTTCTCCTCTGTCAATATTCCACAGTTTAGGAGTATAACGATAGTCATTGCTGTTAGTAATGAGATTTTTATTGTCAGGACTAAAACTAAAAGTGTAAGAATTAGGTACAATTATTTCTTTTATTTCTTTGGGAAAATCTTGGTTATTCTGTAATACTTCTACTTTGGCGAAATTGCCAATTTTAGTGATAGTTGCAGTTAAATCCTTTTCAAAACTATTTATGTGGTCTTGGTATTCAAGAAAAAGATTCCGCAAACTTTCTAGTTGCCAAAATTTTACTGTATTATCTTCACTCGCTGATACTATAAATTTGTCATTCGGGCTAAAACTGAGATGCAAGATATTTTCATCATGTTTACCTATTGAATATGTGCTATACCTGTCCATGAGACGAGAAAAATAATTTTGATTATACTCTGGAACAACAAATATTAACTCTCTATCATCACTAATAACATTATGAGTATAATCTTCTAAAGATTTACCATACCTTTTAATAAGTTCTCCATCCACTGTATAGACTTTAAAATCATTGCCTCGACTAGACAAAATAATATTTTCATCATTATTTATAAACTTAATATCAGTCGTCGCATAATTATCAATCTTCACTTCTTTCTCTTCATCAATAAACCAAAGCTTGACATTATCATAATCATCAGCAAAAGCAACAATCTTACCATTTGAACTAAAAGTAACGTGAGTAACAGGAACCGGAGGATTACCAAAACTTTTAGCATTAACTTCACTACCATCTTTTACACTCCAAATTCGCACTTTTCCATCTTTACAACCTGTAGCTACAAATTGATTATCTCCACTAAAACTAACATCCAATACATCATCATTATGTGGTAAAGAAATAGTTTTTCCACTATCCAACCATCTAATTATTGCTAGATTATCTTTACTAGCAGAAGTAACCATTTTACCATCAGAACTAAAGTCAACCTGGGTAATATCATCCTTATGTTCTTTAAAAGTTTTTTCCTCTTGACTACCATCAACCGACCAAACTTTTACCGTATTATCTTTACTCCCCGTGGCAATCATTTTCTCATCATTACTAAAGCTAACGTGAGTCACACCACCCTCATGTTTTTCAAATCTATTAAACTCTTTTACTCCCTGAATTGCTGTACTTAATTCTGACAAAATTTGGAATCTAGTTCCTGGAGTTGCTACAAAAGAAAACCGTTTTAATTCCTCTCCCGCTTCAATAGCAGATACTAACCTATCCAATTCTGTTTTTTGCTGAGAATTAGAAATTTGATTTAACAAATAACTGTTAATTCCAAATAACGTTGCAGCAGTAGCAATCCCCCCAATTGTTAACACCATTCCCCATAAAGTAACAGTCGCCCGACGGGCAGTATTTAGTTGTTTTCGCAAAGTCTCATTTAACTTTTTTTCTGTCTTTTTGCGCAGCTCTCTTTCATTTTCCAACTCCGCAGATATTTGAGCAGCTTCCGACATTTCTTTTCTGACGAAATATGCCAAATAATCGTGAACTAATTGATAATTATCTGACGGACTTGCAGGGATTCTAAACACTAAACCAGACTTAACTAAAACAGTTAAAATTAATTCCATCCGTTCGGGTTTATCTATATATTCCTCCAGTTCCACCCGACTTCTGAGGGGGCGAGTATTATTCTCGTCTGTGAAGAAATATAAAACTACTTTTGCTAACCGTTCGTTCTCCGGTCCACAATACTTTATTACCTCTTCTAAATACCGCCCGACGAAAGCTTGTTTCGGACCTCTTTCTTGATATTCTTCTAAAGTAGTAATATTGTCACTTTGTAACTGCGACCCCACAATTTGTAATTCAATTGGTCGGACAGTTTTCACATCTCCTGCTAAATCTTTTACTAATTCATCTATTAGTTCTGGAGTTAAAGTAAAAGTCGTTTGAGCGGTTATTCCTTGAATTACAGATTTAGCATTTTCGATAGAAAAATCCCCAATATAATAGGTATAATTTTTGCTGAGAATATCGTTATTAATAATATCTAAACTGACTATTCGATTACATTCTAAAAGATAATGTATGAAATCTTCCCGCAGGGAAATAATTACATTTACAAAAGATATTTTCAAACATTCTTGCAGAAACTCATAGAATTGTTGACGGCTATCTATATCCTTATTATTAAAGAAAAATTCCTCAAATTGATCGAAAATTAAAACAGTGACTCGATTCTGCTTTTCCTGAGATTTTAAAATTGCCAATAAGTCGTCATTTGTCAAAGTCCCCCTTTCTAAGGGGGATTTAGGGGGATTATATTCCCTATTTTCCAATTCTGAAATAGCCTTTGCTAAACTATCACCAAGGTTTTGCCTCCAATTAGTATAAACTTGCTGCAAAACTGGCAAAATGTCGCTAGTTTCTATAGAATCTCCTTTGAGAATTGGAATTAATCCAGCTTCGACTAAAGAACTTTTACCAACTCCAGAAGAACCGTACAAAATTGTAAATCTATGTTCGGGAAGTTTAATCCGAGCTACTAATTTTTCCACATCTGGTAACCTGCCTGAAGTTGCTATTTCTTGAGTTAGTTTTTCTGATTTTTCAATTCCTGGTAAAGCTAAATTTAATCGGTGTTTTCTAGGCTGTAATTTTCCTGCTCCAATAAAAGCTTTAATGGCAAATTGAGTCTCAATTTCTTGTTGCTCTAATTTTTGATTAAATGCGGTTAAATAATTTCCTTGATGGAAATAGCAATTTACCAATTATTTGAGAATCAACTGATAAAGTTCGGGATCGTAACCAGGCTTAGTTATAGTTTTTGCTGCTTCTAAAGTTGTAATAGCTGTTTCTACTTGGTTAAGCTTTTTTTGAGCTTTAGCTAAAGAAAATAAATACCAACCTTTGTGATAGTCAATTTGCCAATCTAACATCAGGCTATTTCGAGCATAATTTAATATTTCAGCAACTGCTGCTTCTAAAAAAGATAATGCTTGTCGAGCTAATTCTTGAGTTTTAAGCCAAGCTTTTCGATTTGACTGAACTTCTGCTAAAAATCCATAAGCTCTGGCTATTTTAAATTTTGTTTGATGACTTTGATGAATAGTTAAAGCTTTTTCGGCAACTTTTTCTAACTTATCCGAATCTAAAAGTCGATGATTAACTTCTGCTAAATAATTAATAAATCTATCAACTAAATCACTTCTTTCCGCAACTTATAAACAATCTATACATTGCTGAAAATAACTCCTAGCCAGTAGACAACTTTGCTCATACTCCTGACGTTTTATATCAGCATAATTCCGCCACCATAAGCCTAAATAAAATAATAAATATCCTTGTTTTACCAAGTTATTAATTTGTTGCCATAGCTGCAAAATTTGCTCATAATGTTTGCAATAATCTGCCGAATTATCTGCTAATATACCAAGAGAAAATTCCAGATTTGCTTCTAATTATGGCTCTAATTTTACGCCATTTTTTAGTATTTCTTGATAAGCTGCCTTGAGTTGGATACCTGTTCCACTATCAAAGGCATTATTGTCAAGAAAAATATCTCCAGAATCGAAGGTTTTGTTATAGACATTTTGGCTAATTGACTGAATAAAATTAACTACATCATTAGTCGAAGCTTCAAAATCAACTGTTACTGCCCAACTATAAAAATCTGGAGCTAAACGAATAATTTCAGTTAACACAGTATCCGTCACCAAAAGCACCAATGGAAAGTGAAAATTGTCGCTAAATTCTCCCCTAGTTAGATTAGCACTTATTAACAGTTGAGAAATTGCTTTAACTGATTCTAAACCTGATACAATTAAAGCTTCAGGTTGTTCTTTTTCTAGTTTTTTTTCAATAGTCGTATAGAGAGTTATTGCAGAGGTCTATAAGTGAAGTTGCTGAAATTTTACAGAACAAATATTGGCTAGTATTTCTATAAGAGTCTGTTGTAAACTATTGAAATTACAACGAGCTAAAATGAGAGAAAATTTTCTCCCACCCACTTCAAGAGCAAAGGCTAATTCTTGTAAAGAATTTTGATTTTTCTCAGGAAGATTTTCTAAGTTGTGTGAGTTTGTCATTGTGTTATATTTCCCCGAATTTTTTTATATAATTACTTGTGGCAATCTGAGATTGCTTCGGCTAGTTTAATTGTTTTCCCAAAATGTTAAGTGTTAATATTAGCCTCGCAATGACAAGTTAACCTTCGTTATGTCATTGCGAGGGGGACGGGAATAGTAGTAACATAGTTTGCCAACCATTTAACCCCCCGTGGCAATCTGAGATTGCTTCGGCTAGTTTAATTCTTTCTCCAAAAGGTTAAGTGTTAATATTAGCCTCGCAATGACAAGTTAACCTTGATTATGTCATTGCGAGGGGGACGGGAATAGTAGTAACATAGTT
>JAAUYJ010084905.1_pt1 | contig 12302 bp, 18 predicted proteins | sample 7278031 | NCBI WGS metagenome assembly JAAUYJ01 (sample SAMN14350222, study PRJNA611818) | marine sediment metagenome | isolation source: surface marine sediment (1.8m) | place: French Polynesia: Moorea | collected 2018-08 | reverse complement strand
TGATCCTTCTAGCCGCCGCCGCCGCCCTCCTCGGAGGAGGCGGAGCGGGGGCGGAGCCGACCCCTCTGGGTAAGGGAAATTAAAAATACGAAAGAGGGAATATCAGAACTATGCGCTAAAATAATTCGGTGCACAATTTTTCACGCCCTACAGGAGGAGCAGGACAAAACTGCTTCTGGGATTGTAAGTATATATATATACTGAAAAAATGCAAAACAATGTGCTAAACAAATGTCGGAATTGAATTTCAGTGGGCACCACCACCATGCTGTACACTGGCGGCATCCTCGCCGCTGGCAAGCACAGCCCAGCCGAGTGCGAGATCCTCTGCCAGAAGCAGGGACTGGACAAGGACGCCACCTCCTCCAACCCAATGCTGATGGGGATCACGGCGGGAGACGTCTGCCTGTGCGGGTACCGGAGGTCGGCAACCACACCAGATTTTGGTAAGAAACTTCTATTTCTCTACTCATAGTTCTGTACTCATAATTAAACAGCGACACACAATCCGTACTGTGCAACAACAACAGCAGCAACAGTCAAAAATCCGAAAAAAATGGCGAGAAAAGTACGTCTAATCGCATGAACGTTCCTATATACCCTAATTTCTTATGTCTTATGTATTTCAAATTGCCTTCCTTCCAGTTTCACAAATATACATACGACAAAAATTACACCATAATTTCAGGCATGAAGCAAATGGTGGAGGCCGACCACTGCACGGTGGCTTGCGCCGACAGCGCCGGGGACCAGTGCGGCGGGCCGCGCGGCGCCCTCAGCGTCTACCTCTCCGGGTCCCTGGCCTCCGGGCCGCTGGACACGGCCGAGACCGTCCTCAGGGACGAGGCCGGGGGGGCCATCTCGGGGGCGGTGGAGACAGGGAAGGACGTCTACCTGGAGGTCAAGCAGGGAGAGTTCATCTGTACGGTAATAAAAGCAGTGCACATTGCGAAATGGAATTTTGCTAGCCAATATTTTACGCAAGCTATAATTGACAAGGAGCTAGAAAATTAATTTCGACACATTTCTCCAGTCCTACGAGAGCTCCGCCGATGCCCAAGTCAAGGCCATGAAGACCATGTGCATGTCCACCCTGGCCGGGTTCAACGGCACGATGCCCCCGCTGGACATCCTGGTGGACTTTGGCGACGGCACCGGGGCCAGGAAGTGGACCACCCAGCACCCCGTCAACGTGTGGCAGCACAGATACTCCAGGCCCGGCACTTACACAGTGCAGTACCACAGTACGACCGATCTTTTTAAGCGAACTTCTCTCACTTATAGATTTATTATACTCGCGTTCAATTCCCCCTCCGCTTCGCAGGCGTCCACGTGTACTCCAAGTCCGAGGCGGCCTGGGAGACGACCATCACGGTGGCAGAGCCGCTCGTCCCCGAGGACCAGGTGGAGATCCGCTGCCCGGACGTGGTCAGCCCCGGCGAGTACTTCTCGTGCCACATCGACGCCCCGCGCGGCTCCGGCCTGAACGCCACTGTGGAGATGACCGACGACGTCTCCGGCGGCGCCCCCGCCACCTTCGGCCCCGTCGTCCTGGGCGACTACTGGTCCGACATCCCGGGCGGGGAGCACGCCTTCGCCTCCTACGCCGGCGGCGGCCACACCGCGGACACCAGCGTCAACAGCCTGCAGACCGCGGGTAAAGGCTACGTCCTCCTGGAGAGCTACTTCGGCACCACCGGCAACGTCTCCCAGGTGGAGTTCGTACCCGTCACCACAGGGAAGATCACCATCGAGCTCGTCACGCCAGTGTGCGGAGCCGGACTCAACTGGTGCCACCAGGTGAGTTTAATGTCTCCAAAATTTGTACCACGTATTGACTCTCCCGAGCTACTTACAATTTTTCATACAACAGCATGTACTGTTCCTGCTAGTGTATAGTATGTACTGCATTTAACACAACGAAAAAACAAAAATACCCCCCCCCCAAAACAGACTCGCAAGTGCCAGCAAGTCTGCAAGGGCGACCTGGGGCTGGACATCACCGAGGACACCTGCTCCGCCACCGGACTCTACTGCAGCAACGAGGACACCTGCCAGGTGACCAACTCACTCACCTGCCCGGAAGGTACGTGAAGAGCAAAAAAACCCCAAAATTTAAAAAACGATCTTGACCTTTCAACCCCAGACTTTCCCACTCCCGAGAACCCCTTGAGCTACCGCCAGCACCCCAACACGCCGGCGGCCTTCAAGGATATCGTGGTCACGGCGGCGGAGCTCTACATGAAAAAAGTAAAAAAGAAACATAAACTTCTGTTTAGTGACGGAGGACAATTTCTGATTTGTCCCCCCCCCCCCCCGTCGCAGGTGGTGCGACTCGACAAGGTCCTGTTCGACGACACCGACGCCCCGGACCCCCTGCTGGTGTGGAACCACACCAAGACGCACCAGGAGCGCACCTTCGAGGGCGGGATCTACCTGGCCATCCGCTGCGAGGACTCGGGCGACTGCGCCCACCTGGCCGTGGCGCCGCGCCCGGCGGCGGGGGGCGACGTCAGCACCGCCTTCTCCGGCGACTCCTACACCGCGCCGGACTTTACCTCCCACGCCTACTCGGCGCTCGCCAGGGCCGTGCTCTACGAGGACAGGATGATGCCCGTCAACAAGAGGTATAGCGGACACATTGAAAAGCTTACTTTGACTATACGGAAAATCTAAGACTTCAGAAGGCGAGCACTCAATAAACGTTTGCTTTTGAATGAATTGTTTTATTTTCCTCGACCCAGGTTCTTCTGCGACGGCGCGACTGAGAAGACTGTGACCCTGACCCTGCTGGACAAGTTCGGGACGACCCGCCAGGAGAAGACCCGCCAGGTCAGTTGCCAGTACCCGATCGTGGCCATCTCCGACCTTTCCCAGGACCACGCGGACAACACCAACGAAAACACCTGGGAGGTCACGCAGGAGTTCCCCAACGCCACCATGGTGGCGGCGGGGGCGGCAAAAACCTACCAGGTCAGGAAGGGAAAATTTACCAACATGCTGCTGATTCGAATGTTGTTGTTATTGCTGCTGCTGCTGCTGCATTTACTGCATTTACTGCATCTGTTTTGGTGTTGTTTTTTGCTGCTACTGTTGCTGTAGCTATTTTTGTTGTTGCTGTTATAGCTGCTGCTGCTGCTGCTGCTGCTATTGCTGTTGCTGCTGTTAATAATAGAGCTCCTTGGCATCAAGAATGTGCAATAGCTACTGCTTCCACACAGGCCCACCTGTGGGTGCGCAAGGACGAGGAGATCACCTTCCACATCAAATTCGCCAAGGGCAGCCACGTCAAGGTGACCTGGGACATCACCGCCCCCACCGAGGTGCCCGAGGTCAACGACACCTGCGAGACCGTGAACCACGCCGCGCCCGCCGGCAGCTACGGGTCCGTCTCCTACGCGGACGACACAGGGTCCCCATGCGTGTTCCCGTTCAGGCTCAACGACGAGCTCTACTACGGGTGCACCAAGATGACCAACGGAGACAAGGTAAGAAGGCGGTGGTGGAATTACTATTTTTCGGGGTTTTTTTGAAAAAAAATAATTCTCTCACTACTCCGTATCAAATTGAGTTAGCTGAAAATACTTCTCGTCCCAGCTCTGCGCCACGGGCGTGGACCACGACTTCAACGCCGACAGCATCTCCTGGTGCAGCGACGACTGCCACGTGCAGGAGCCGCGCGCGGGCGGGTCGGCCGGGACGCAGACGGCGACGGACGCGGAGACGGGCGAGACGTCCACCTTCGACGTGGCCGTGGAGACCGAGCTCGTCCTCAAGAGGTCCTTCTCCGTCACCGGAAAGCACTACGTGGTCACCATGCTGGCGGAGAACATGCACCAGGAGGACGACCGGGCCACCATGACCTGGAGGGTGCTGTGCGCCAACCCGGTCCTGGGCGACGACTGGCACCTCGCCTACGACCCCTTCCTAAGCACGGCAGACACCTTCGTCATCAAGCTAACCGTCAGCGCCAACGTTCCTCTCCCCACCATGCCGGACATCAAGATCACGGAGGTCACAGGGGATCAGGTAAATAAGACTGTTCAAATTGTAATTGGCGAAGCTTGAATGAGGGTGGCAAAGCCTCAAAAGCGTGCTACGCAAAATGCTGAATCTTCAAAAGCGAAACTGCCGTTCAATATTCAGGTTTATTGTAGATAATGCTAGATTCTGCAGTCCTTTGGCTGCTGAAAGACATGTGCTTTCACTGTCTATTGTCTAGGTGTCCAAACGATGCTTTGTTCACCAAAAGAAATGAGATGAAATTAGGACAAATAAATTTCCTATAGCTGTATGAAAACCTTTAGTACCGCAAGCGCTTTAAAGCTAATCCCAGGAAAACGTTCTTGCTCTTTTCAGTTTTTTATTCCATTAAGCGTCAGGACTTTGCCATGTCGTAAAATTTTTCAGGAGAATATCCAAACATGGCAAATTCCTTGCAAAAAGAGAAGAAGTTGGAGCAGTTACTGGTACTTTCACTGTTGGACAATGAGCTTACCTTTCTGAAAAATTCTGCCATCTCTTTCATCTTCGCCAAGGGTACCGAAGAGAAAAATGTGCGTTCATTCTGAAGAGTGTTGTTATTTGACCTGCGAAAAGGATTTGTGACCTTGTCCTGGTATAAAAACAGTTGGAAAATATGCGGTCAATGTTGTCCAATCTGAACGTATAGATAGCATACCTTGAGATTCAATAGTTCTAGCACAAAAAGCAGGTCAGCTTGAAAGGTCTCCATTGTCAGGATTGCATCAAACTCAACCTTCAAAGCAGAGATACGGAAAAGCCATTGAAGATTTGACCAACATGACTTACCTCACAAAAATCGCACATGGTCAACATTGGCGAGAAGTGTCCTGAAATTTCAAACTTCTTGTCCAGTAAGAATTGCACCGCTTCCAAGGGTGTTGGCCTGATTACGAACAGAATAAAAATTGTACGATAGTTTATTCACTTGTGAAATTTTCTTTAAAAACTTAAGTGTCTCTAAATTTTTATCATTCATCGCAATGTCAATTTTTATAAATATTTTATGCTTTTTTGCCAATAATTTTGGATATTTTTTTTGTTTCTCCACCCTAAAAAGCAAACCTTCTTGTATGTCACTTCTATACTTCATATGCACCAAAAAAACTAAAAGAATCCGAAACTCGGTTCTTCTTCTTACCTTCTGCGCACTCTGTTGTACAGAGGACGCACTTCGTTCGACACCTTGCTCTCCCTCACTTCGGCTCCTTCCGGGCCAAACCTGCGGTAGTAGGCGGACACGACTCGCGAGAAAGGATGGCGGACGGTGACGAAGACAAAGGTGTCAGGCCTGGAATAAAAACGTTATTAGCGCCCATTTTTGAAAATCTGAATGGAGGGAAATTATATACAATCCATTCATAAATTCAATGGACTGACTTCTCTTACTGTTGTGACGGATCCAGAATTTTGTTCACTCTCTCCTGGTCCAAGTCAAAGTTGTAGAGCGTGCTTCGAGCAATCGCTCTGTTGAAGTCCCAATTGTTCCTAAGGCGATTCCACACTCTGCAAAAGTGAAAGAAGGAAGTGAAAATGTTGCTGGGCTAATTTAAAAGTTTTGTTGCCTACCTCAGTTCTTCAGTATCCTTCGCACATTTCCAAAGTGGCCAAAAATATATGTCTTTGAGGTGCTTCACCATTACTGAGCTGCCAGTCTAGATTTTAAAACAGAGCTCAAATACTTGAACTTTCCCTCTGTAGAAAAGGTAGGAGAGAGACATACCTTGTATTGCATGCAGTAAAGAAACTTGTTTTCCCGGGAATACCACCAGTATGTTTTTGCATTTGTTCGCGAAATATTCCTGAAAAACAATTTCGTTTTTTCGAATCTGTTTTCACCAACGGCAATAACAGTCAGCTTTTTTTTCAGTACCCACGTAATTCACGGTCTATGCCGTGCCCTATGATAAAATATGCGAGACATGAAAAGCAGAGTATTCCCACTTTATTTTTGGCATCTGGTCAAATTTCATACGTACTCAACAGTTTTTTTGCAACTAAAGTCCCTCAAAAACTCAAACGACACTCCCGTTGTGTTTCAGGTGTGTCAGCTAGTACTTTATAAAAAGTTTATTTTTTTTAGCCTGCTGAGATATTTTTGGAGAGAGAAAAAAGTCCAGTGTTTTAGCCCATATTTTTTCTTCGAATTTTTAAACCTGCTTAAAGTGCAATGTGCAATGCATCTACACCATGCTTTTTGAACCTGTTAAGCCCGGTATAAAAAAGTGGACTAGCGCCGCCTATCCTTTGTTCTGGACAAGAGTAGCTTTCCTTGGGTCTTGCTGCCAACACCAGTTTGTACTTGCCTTGTTTTGGGCCTCCTGCAAAAGGCATTGAGCCTGTCAAGTCTTTCCTTAAAGTGCTGTCTATAGTACGCTTTTGAAAATCTTACTGCTCTATGGCGAGTGTATCCATGTATGTTACCTGCCAATGACTTTTAATTTGCTCATGTCCAAGTCATTTGGATCAATCTTTAGGGAAGATTGTTTGATGTTCACTTTTGAAGGGAACTGTTAGGGATCACCTAGTCTGCAAACTTTGCTTTCTCACCCGAAAAGTCCTTGGCAAGCAGTTTCATGTTGATGATTAAAGCTATTGCGACAAGAAGAAGTAAAATATGATTTTTTCCCACTTGCTGATAAATCTGGATAGCTTGGTAGTAAAAGAGATAGTTTTCCATATCTGGAGTTTTTTTCCGTACCTGCAAGTAGAAACTGAATTTTATGTCGTAACTTACATAAAAGAAGTAATGTGTTTCAAAGACACTTGTAAATGTACCTGTGTTACACATCTGTTGTGATCAGGTGATACATGGATAAATTGTTTGAATACATATATGGCTCTTTTTGTAAATACTGTATAGCTGTGCTTTACTCAAAATGGGTGTTGTGATAATGTGAAATCTGGAGCATCTGGTTTTATAGCACACTGAAAATGTAAGGCCAGCGTGTCTTTTAGCTGGCTACAAAAAAGTAATTAAAACACGTAAAAAATCGGTTACTAAGGCCCACCAAGGCGTGATTGTTAAAACATAAACATCAGGCATCCTCAAGTTGCGTTGTTCTGGCCAGGTTGAGTTTAAATTTCAAGGTCACTTTCATAGATACTCTCAAATAATTGAAATAGGCTAAACAATAATTTTCCGAAGTCTAAAAGAAAAGGGCAAAAAGCGCAAAATTGAGCAACGCTGCGATTATCAACAAAAATATTATTCTCAGTCCATCTCAGAAAGCTGAATTATTGCGTTCTCGTCAATTAATATCTGGAGAATTTGAACAACAACAATAATATCGACATCAACTGTGATTGTTCATTGGCCTGGCCAACCAGCGATCCGTATATCTCGAGTTTATATGGGAAAGAACAAGTGGAACGATCCTCACGCTCGATTTTTTCCAGACCGTGGCCGCCGGAAACGTGATCGAGGTGGACAACACCAAGGAGATCCAGTTCTACGTCGACGACGGCGGGAGCGCCCCGGACTGCTCCTTCGCCAACCAGTGCCTCCAGATGATCACCCTGACCGACGTGGGCATGAACGACAACATGGACTCGGGGTCGCTGGCCGCCATCAACGTGCAGTACGGGGTCGAGCTGAAGCTGGCGATACCCTCCTTCTCCGCGGCGGGGTCGCACGGGTTCTGCGTGCACATGTTCAACGGCATCTCAGAGCTCAGGGTGGACTACAACGACCCAACCAGGTAGCAGGTCAATTTTTGCGACGAGAACCCCCTTTCTTCTCAAACAGATGATGAACAGGTTTATTTCAGGCAGGAGGCATATTTTCTCCCCCTTTTATTTTGAGAACTGGATAGCTTTTTAATGTCCATTAGTAATTATCTAGAAGTTCATTTCAAATGGGACATTGTAAAATGTCTCCGCACAAACGCACAAAAACACTTTGCAATCAACTTTTTAAAGAACCTTTTTCGACGGAGTTTCATTGCTCTTGGTACTATAGACGTTATGGTGGGAGAGGGCAAAAAGAGACAATGTTTTAAACGCCCTCTGATTTCTCCCCTTTTCATCAGTGATCTTTATGCAAATTGTGTACAGAAAAACAATGGAAAAAAAACTTTTGACGTGCCTATGTCCAAGGATAATCTCGGAGAACATCCAGCTGCTGGACCCGGCCTACCTCGGCACGGGCGAGTGGGTGACGGTGGCGGCGCCCAAGTGGCAGTACAACTGGGCCGAGACCTTCACCCCCTACGCCGGCACCGTCGAGTTCCAGTTCTCCTACACCCAGCCCGACCGCTACGACGCCAGCATCGTCACCGACTGCGGCTTCTTCAACTCCAAGTGGTACATCCCGGCCGACGCGCACCCGCATTTTGGCGTAGGGCTCACGGTGGGAGGTGAGTGAGCGATGCTCCTTTTCAGTTTCAATAGTTTGCACTATAGTCCAGGCAGCGAACTGCTCCTTAATGCTTCGGAATCTATCCTTTTTTTAAAAAAAACAACTCATTATTAATCATAAACTTTTCTACATTTCCTTTTTTATTTCTCAGGCAATGTCCGTCGCATCCAGTACACCTTCAACAACACTGATCCCGAGGGCTACCAGCCCCCTCCCTGCTTCCAGGACTGGCCGGAGGGCACATTCAACGAGACCAAGTACTGGGTCATCGACCACTGCCCGGAACTGGCAAGTATCAACACTTCTCGCTACTTTTCTAAATTACAATATATTGCAACAATTGACATCGTGCAGGAGGAGGGCTCGTACGCGGTTTCGGTGGGCGTGTGGAACCCCGTGGAGGGCTGGCTGACGATGGTGCCGCAGCAGTTCGAGGTGCTGGAGGAGATCGGGCCCATCCACATCGACGACTTCCAGATCCTGTCCGACGTCAACCAGACCAAGCACTTCAACATCACGTTGGACTACGGCGGAGTCAGGACCTGCATCGCCGTCGACTTCGGAGACGGGTGAGTCGTTTTTTTCGAAAATGCAAATGCTGCGAAAAAGTTTGGACCTAAAGGGATCGTCAGAAAGGCGTACCGACAGCAAGAGAATAAGTTTTTTCGCTACTCCTTTTAAACGAGCAGTAATTTTGAAGAAGTAAAACCATTTTGGAGATCATTACACAGCCAAGAATCGATACATCCAGGTTTTATTAAAATTTTCATTTTTTTGGACCTCAAAAGGACTATTTTAGTTAAGCTTTGCTTTCAGGTATTCAAACAGTCCCTACACCTACATGAAATAATTTTTTCATGTAAAAGTAAGATGTATCAACTAAGACAATTAGGTAGAGCAATAATTTATGTGGGTTTGCCAAAAAATCTTTTGGCTAAAGAAGGAGTAGTGAAAAAACTCTTATTCTATGTCGGAAGGCAGTTCTGACGACCTCTGTGGAACAAAATGTGATCCCTTTGATACTATACGATTCATTTTGCGCACTCAGTTCGCCCCTGGAATTCTACGGCAACGTCGAGAGCTGCCGGCTGCGCTACGACAACCTCGACTCCTCCGACGTGGGCACTTACCCACACGAGACAGACGTGCTGCAGGTGAGGAGGACGAACTGAAGAGCGAAAAAAACATCGCGATATTATTCGCTTATTTTCCGTTCAGGTGGAGCACACGTACCTGAGCCCGTACGAGAAGAACGTGTTCGTGTTCGGCTTCGACGAGAGGAACTACGCGGAGGCGCTGCTGCCCGTGTTCATCATAGGGTTCCCCTGCAAGGTGCCCCTGGTGTGGATCCCAGACAACCACACGACCTGGGACCAGATCGAGGCCGTCCCCACCATCTACAGGTCCAAGGGGTTCCTCAAGGAGGCCAAGACGGAGCTGGAGTGCAACGGCACGTACCCAACGATGTGAGCGGATGATTTTACAGTGGCGGAAATGAGATCAATTAATTAAAAAAAATACCCGTTTTATAGCATGGAGTGGCGTGCGTACGAGGTGACCCTGGTTGAGGACAAGGCTAGCCAGGCCGGTCAGTGCGAGCTCCTCTACCTGCTGAACGGCACCTTCCCCTCCGCCAACTCGGCGCTCCTCAACGTGCCCAAGCTGGCCTTCGAGTACGGGCTGCACAAGCTGGTCTTCAAGTTCGAGGTGGTGACCAACAAGCCCGGCGTCGTCCTCTACCGGGAGGCCTTCACCTACATCAACGTCATCAAGAGCCCGCTGGAGCCCATCCTGGTCGAGGGATCCATCACGAAGGTCTCCAGGGGGTGGGAGCAGGACCTGGAGCTCAAGCCGCAGGAGCTGTCCGTAGATCCGGACTACCCGGACGACAAGGTGACCGCGGACGAGGCGGAAGGCGACTCTCATCACCCCCAATTGTTTCAAGCCGCTTTGTTTCTTTGTTTGCAGAACTTCAACTTCACCTGGTTCTGCCGCAAGGTCGCCCCCGCCGCCTTCCGCGAGGAGTACCCTGCGGTGGACGCCGAGGGATACCCGCTCTACAACGCCACGGACCCGCAGCCCATCCCGGGGCCCTCCTCCGCCCATCTCATCAACCCGCCCGCGGGTGAGTACAAGTCGCAATAAAAATGATTAGGGGCACACACCACTTTTTTCGTAGAGGGGGTGAAAATTTTTTTTCGTGTGTGCATGGGTCAAAAATGCTTCCAAGGGAGGTGATGTTTTTGGCTGCTATAGCCTGGGTATAAGGGGGGAATAATTTTTTTAAATGGCATCAAAACAAAACAGGTTTTTTACAATTTTGAGTGAAATTTTGCTGTAGTAAATAGCACAACTTTTCAATAGCCAAAATAAAAAAATGACCTGAACAGTGTAAAAAGTGCAACATTACTGCCAAAGAAAAGAGGGTATAGAACAGAGAGCATTCATGCGATGGGTACCCATTTTTCTTCTACAGGGGAGGGGACTTGTTTTTGACCTTCAGGAAAGGTGCATTGCAACCCCCCTTCTGCCCATGTGTGATAATCGATTTTTGCAGGGTGCTTTGGCCACCCCGGCACCGATATCATCCCCGGGCCCGGGTCCCTCCGCACCGCCAACGGCCACCTCAAGATCAACACCGCCTCCTTCATCTCCTACTCGCTCACCTTCGAGATCCTGCTCATCCTGACCAAGGACACCAGGAGGGAGAAGGTCAAGATCGAGGTGGAGGTGGAGTCGATCCCGCTCCCCATCGCCACCATCAGCTGCGCCTCCGTCTGCTTCCCCACCTTCGGCGGCGTCTTCGTCAACCCCACCTCCAGGCTCGCGCTCAGGGGGAACTGCCTCAGCGGTGAGCATCAGTTTGGTTTGGTTGGTTTGGTTCATTGAGGGGTTCATGTCAATGCTCAAAGTCTATTCACAAACAACTGGATAGGAAGGGTTTCTTCAGCATTCTTCTCCGGAGCTATTGCACAACAGGAAGTCCACAGTTCTGGCTTGACACATTGTTGCGACTTAGAGCACCCCTTAGCTGGGAGATGAGCGTGACACAGAATTCAGTTGCCTTCTTGACCAACGCTTTTTCTAGCTTCACGAGAGGTCCTTGGTCACCAGCAAACTTGATATGAAAAGGGCCCGACATAATAGTGGTGGTGATCTGACATTTGTCTAATTTTTGAAACACCTCTTTTCTCACAATTTCATTTCCCAACTTTAGGCATCAATTTATACAACAAAATTGTTTGTGGGAAATTTCGATTCGTTTAAATTCCAGAGTGCGACGGCAGCGAGACCTACGCGTGGGAGGTCGCCCGCCCGGACGACGCCCCCTCCGGCACCCCCCCGCTCAAGCAGTGCTACTGCGACGGTCAGGAGATCACCACCGCCACCCCGGAGGCGGTCACCACCGAGACCACCTCGGTCTTCAGCACCACCACCGACCCCATCGAGCCCACAGCGGAAAAGAGTAATTAAGAAAGAGAAAGCACCTCCTCCTCTTTCGGAAAGAAAAGGCTACCGAATCGTTTTTCTTCTTTCCTTTTTTAATTCCAGTGGGCACCCTCATGCTGGAGTCCTCCGCCCAGTCCGTGGTCATCTCCGGCTTCGTCGACTCCGACAACAGCGACATCCCGGACGAGCTGACCGTGCTGGTGGAGCCGGTGCCGAGCAGCAGGAAGAGGAGGAGGAGGAGGAGGAGGAGCACCTTCACCGAGGAGGACTCCATCATCTCCCCCGAAGACTTCTCCCCGGCCGAGACGCCGCTGAAGAGGTTCAAGCGCGCCTACACCGACGCGCAGATCGCCGAGTCGAGGTGCAACATTGACGAGCTGGGGATAAGGAAGTGCCAGGTCCGGACGACGACGACGCACTTGAAAAAAATAATTTTAAAAAGCTTTAATTTTGAACTGTTCATCAGTGG
>JAAUYJ010096928.1_pt1 | contig 12304 bp, 7 predicted proteins | sample 7278031 | NCBI WGS metagenome assembly JAAUYJ01 (sample SAMN14350222, study PRJNA611818) | marine sediment metagenome | isolation source: surface marine sediment (1.8m) | place: French Polynesia: Moorea | collected 2018-08 | reverse complement strand
TCTCCTGTCTCCTGACTCCTACCCTTACCCATAAAACTTTTTCAGCAAACCCTATTTATTAATAGCATCCGCAAAAATAGAATAGTTTTAATTCACAAAAATCTGCTGATAATTAGGAACTATGCCTGTAAGCATTCAGCTACAATTTATCAAAATTATCAGGATATAACTCAATCTATAATGTAATTTAATCTATAATAAATAGTCTGTATAATTGTATTATATAGCTTATAGCATTTACGTTTAAAAAGTAAAAAAATTATTATTTCCTAGAGGCTACTATGATAATGCTCACAAATGATCCAAATGCTTTATTATCCCTTAAACACCAAGCAGTATTTGATGAGGACCCAGACTTACAACGAGCAGCAGTGGAACAGCTAGCCATCCAATGGAAAAATCACCCGGATACTGTACCTATTCTCAAACAACTAGCTATATCCGGTCAATTTCCAGATGTACGGAGAGTAGCAACAGAACATCTTGTCCAAGGTTGGCCAAACGACCCCAAGCTCCTACCTTTCCTCAAACAATTAGTAGTATCCAACAATGAGTATTGGTGGTTGCAAGAAGCCATACTTACTCAATTAACTACAGGTTGGCATGACGATCCGAATACGATCGCTTTCCTCAAACAACTAATTTTAGCAGATCGATATCGGTCTTCAAATGTGCGCTATGTAGCCCTCAAACAATTAGCACGAAACTGGAAAAATGAACCAGAAATATTACCTTTTCTGAAACAACGAGCAGTATCTGATATTGATGAAACTTTGCGGGAGACAGCAGTAGAACTCTTAGTTGAGGGTTGGCAAGAAGACCCCCTTACTCTTGCTTGGCTCAAACAACGAGGGGAATCAGATCGACATTGGGGAGTGCGTCTGGCAATAGTAGAAAAATTGAACCAAGATGCAAGATATGATGCCGAGAATATTGCCTGGCTTAAACAAATAGCTATGTCCGATCCAAGTCCCCATGTAGCTTCAGAGGCAGTATCCCAGTTAGCCCGACTAGCCAAAGACGATCCGGATACTGTAACTATTATTAAAAAGTTGGCTGTTTCTGCTCAAGTTTCAGAAGAAGTAAGACGAGCAGCTATGAGTCACCTAGCTAAAAATTGGCAACATGACTCGGAAACCTTATCAACTATCAAACAACTGGCAGTTTTTGACCAATCTTCTCATGTCCGACTGGCAGCAGTGGAAAAGTTAGCACAAGATTGGAGAGAAGATTCTGATACAGTGGCTATTATGAAACGGTTGGCTGTATCAGATGCAGTTTTGGAAGTGCGAAAAGCAGCCTTGGGGTATTTGATAGAAAACTGCCAAGATGACTCAGATACTGTAGCTATTCTGAAACAAGTAGTTCAGTATGATGAATCTTGGCAGATGCGAGAGTTGGCTGTGGTACAATTGGGAGCATTTTGGCAACACGATCCTGATGTGTTAACTTTTCTCAAACAACAGGCTGAATATGCTGAATGTTGGGTAGTGGGAGAGTTGGCAGTAGCACAATTAACTGTTAGGTGGAAAGATGACCCTACTGTTTTACCTCTGCTGCAAAAATTGGCTCTGTCTAACTCCGATGTACGAGTGGCAGCAATACGAGAATTGTCTATAGCTTGGAAAGATAACCCCGATACTATAGCTATCCTCAAAAAAGTTGTTGTCTCTGACAACTGTTGGCACGCCAGGAAAATAGCAGTTGAACAACTAGCGACTGGTTGGCATGACGATCCTGATACGTTTGCAATTGTCAAAAAAGCTGCTTTGTCTGACGAACAGCACGATGTAAAAATTGCAGCAATGGAAATGTTAGTCACTGGTTGGAAAGATGACCCGGAGGCGATCGCTACTATTAAAGAAGTAGCTGTGTCTGATAGTTTCTCAGACGTACGCAGAGCAGCAATGGAACTCTTGGCTAACACTTACAAAAATCACCCTGATACTCTGGCTACTCTCCAGCAAATGGCTGCTGCAGACCAATGTTCAGATATACGAGTAGCAGCAATTAGCAAATTAGCTAATAATAGTAAAGATGATCCTAATATCTTAGCTTTGCTCAAACAACAAGCTGTTGACGATCCGTCCTCTTATGTACAACGAGCAACAATGGAACAGTTAGCTACAGATTGGAAAGATGACCCTGATACTCTAGATATTATTAAAGAACTTGTGATGTCTGGCAAGTGTTCCGAGCTACAACAATCAGCAGTGGTACAGTTAGCTACAGATTGGCAAGATGACCCTGACACCGTATCTGCTCTTAAAAAGCTAGCTGTATCAGCCGAGTGTCCAGATTTACAACAGTTGGCAATGCAACAATTAGCTCTGGGGTGGAAAGATGATCCTGATACTTTTACTATTATCAAACAAAGGATTGAATCTGCAGATGAACTGGAAGTACGACAAGGAGCAATGCAGCAGTTAGCCATCGGATGGAAAGATGATCCTAATACATTGATGTTGTTTAAACGGTTAGCTATTTCTGATCGGGATGTGTGCGTGCGACAAACAGCAGTAGTAGAGTTGGGTATTTGTTGGCAAAATGACCCTCAGACAATAGAAATTCTCAAACAAGTGGCTATCAATGATGATAGTTTTTATGTGCGACAAACTGCTGTGGAATTATTAGCTTTGGTAGAAAAAAATCATCCTCATACCTTTGTCATTCTCAAACAATTAGCTCAGTTCGATCGGAATGCTTATGTGCGACGTTCAGCAATACAGCAGTTAACTTTGGGTTGGTATGATGAACCGGGAATGTTTGAGTTTTTCTGCGATCGCGCCTGCTCCGATCCTTTTGTTCGTCAGGAAGATTGGGAGGATAACCCGCGCCAAACTGCTCTAGAAGCAATTCTCGAACAATATCGAGAAAATGATTTGATGCTCCAGATCTTGCGCGATCGAGCTGAAAATGATTTAGATGAGCAGGTCAAAGTGTTTGCTATGAAAACATTACTCAAGTAGTAGAGCGTCTAGCTTTAAAATGTGGGTAAATTTGAGTCAATGAATACCTCTTCTCCAACTCCTCTCCTACAAGGAGAGGAGAAAATATTCCTCTCTCTTCCCTTTTCACCTTTTTCAAAGGGGGGGTAGCTATTGGTAGGGTGTGTTAGCGCTAGCGTAACGCACCAAGGCACTATTCTGCTTCCTCCCTTTCAAAGGGGGGTAGGGGGGATGCCTTCTGCCTTCCTGACTCCAAAGTGTGGGTATTCAACCGGATATGATATAATTAAGACTTAGGCATGGACGCTATTTGTAGGGTGTGTTAGCGCTAGCGTAACGCACCAATACCCCTTATGTAGTGCCTTTGCGTAAGTCCTGATAATTAAATATTTACAGATTTGACATCAAAATTTTGATAGAAAACTCGCCAGTTATCTTGAGAGCGTAGCTGTTCCCATACTTGTTCTAAATGCTCACCTTTCCATTCCACAACAGGGTTATGAGGATCGGGATTTAACCAAGGTAAATCTAACGGATTATTGATTACAATTCCCATATATTCTTCTGTACTAACCGCATCAAATTGAATATCTTTACACATTGCATCTTGTAGAGGTATTTTTGATAGCTAGGAGCAAAAGCTTGAGAAGGTGTAACTAGGCATTGAGTTATATTACCTTGAGAATCTCGCCCGCGATTAAATAATAGTAGATAACTTCCTGGAGTATCGAGATTTATTTTTAAGTTCAAGGGAGTATTTATGGGAAGACTCTCTTTAGGTAAAGCTGGAGGAATTTTCATTCCTTTAGAAGAATAATCTTCAGTGTGAGTACAAAACTGTATCCAATCTAAATTAGTTTGTGCTTTTTGTTTCCAATTGTCCCAAATATAGTCTGGTAACCAACGATAATATTTTATGCTCCACAACCATTGATAAATAATCTGCCAAGGACTTGCTGTGCTAGATGTCTTTCTACCTGGTTTTCCTTTTTGATTCCCCAAACCAAGCTGTTCTGGGGTAATGCCATCTTGAGCTAGTTCATCTCGAAATACCCGATATATTTTTTCTATTACTACTTTAAGATGCTGATTAATTCCTGATACATAATCTTTATCCTGCATCTGTTCTAATCCTTTAGCTATTTCCGTAGTTTTGAGAGAATAATTATTAGGATGAAAACGTTCGATAAAAGTCCAATACTGAAGTTCGGGAAGGACATTCCCAGGAAATATTTTTTTGCTGATGTACTCTAAGAATTCTCTTTCTAATAAAGGCATTTTTCTCCTCCAAAAGCTCTATATTTTAATTATAAAGTAGCTTCCATAAATATTGGGGGTTTATTTTTATTTATTTTTATTGATGTTCATCTATCTTGTTTGGATATAAGATATAAAAATTTATAGCGATCCCAAATTATTTTGATATAATTGAAAAACGATTAAGATAAATCAAAATCCTGTTATATTCTGACTCCTGACTCCTAATCACCACTAAAATCTCACAACTAAAATATGATTGCTATAATAGTGTAGTTAGTAGAAAAACTATGATTTTTTCTTTGATTAAATAACGATCGGTAATTACGCAAATTAACTTTTAAAACCCCAAATGTAGGAGCGAATGGCATTCGCCCTCACTGCATAATTAAAGTTTAAACCCTCTCCTTATAAAACCCCATATGTAGGGGAGAATGTGATTCAACCTCAGCATAATAGTTAAGGTTTAAACCCTCTCCTTTAAAACGTCATATGTAGGGGAGAATGCGATTCAACCTCAGCATAATAATTAAGGTTTAAACCCTCTCCTTTTTTTATAAGGAAAAACAAGAACAAATTTTCCTCTGAGTAAATCCTATTCTGGAAAATAAGAGATAATTATTAATTTTTGAACAACTCTTATCAAAAAATCTAAATTTGTATATTTAACTTAAGGATTGAAGATTATATATGTCAGCAACAGTAAATAATCCCGGCACACAAAAGTTAGAAAAAAGCCAGGTTAAACTCTGGATGGTTTTAGTCGGAGTTAACCATTATCAAGATACTCAAATTCCCGATCTGAAATACTGCGCTAATGATTGTAAAGAGTTAACAGAAGCTTTGAAAATCGCTACTCAACAGTTTCAGGAAACAGAAATTATTGCTCTTTATGATGGCGGTCATAAAGTTCCTATTTTATCAGAAATTACTACCAGTTTCCAACAATTTCGTGGAACTAAACCGGAAGATACGGTTTTATTTTACTTTTCATGACATGGTTATCTTGACTCTAATAATCGACCAATTTTATGTGTTACGGATACTATTTTAGAAGATTTAGCCGGAACGGGATTAAAGTTAGATATTTTGTTAAATGAACTCAGACAATGTAAGGCACAACGTCAACTTGTATGGTTAGATGCTTGTCAGGAAAGAGAACAACAAGAAGATGACAGAATTAAACAAAATCCTACTGGTCAATTATTAGCAGCTTTAGAATTACAAGCAGAACAAAGTCAGGATTTTTATGCGATGCTTTCCTGCAATAAGACAGAACGTTCTTGGGAAATTCCGGAATTAAAGCATGGTTTATTTACCTATTCTATGATTGAAGGTTTAGGGGGAAAAGCTGCCAATACTGAAGGTAAAATTGATGCGGATAGTTTGTTTAAGTATGTCGAACGCAACAGTAAAAAGTTTATTGAATATAAGAAAAATCCTCTAAATATAGATAGTTTTTCCAAGGGGATGTTAGGGAGTTTAAAAGAATCTTCTACTCAATTAAAAGTTAAGCGACTCCCTGTAGATGCTTCTCAAACTCCCCAAATAATTGCTAGAGGAAGTGGGGAGTTAATTATTGGTTCGGCTAAATCTTCTACTCAGAGAAAGGCTTTAATTGTCGATGAATTATCTAACTCGGAAGCTGATATTAGTCTATGTAGAATACTGCAAGCTAAAGGAAGTTTTGCAGTTGATTATTGTTTTTTGCGAGAGAAACAGAGGCGAAATCTTCAGCAAACTATTGCTAGTTATTTGCAGTCAGAAAGTAATCAAATTGTTCTGTTGTATTTAGCAGGAACAATTGTATCTACTAACTCAGAAACTTACGAGTTGGTTTGCGATGGAGACAACAGCATAAATTTGAATTTGCTTGGTCAACAGTTACATGATTCTCCTGTTAAGGAAATTGTGATTATTGCTGATATTTTAGATACAAGCGGAACTAATAAAAATTTAGTTGAAATTTTGCAACCCAGTCAAGATAAATCTCTGTGTTTGATTACAACAACCACTTCTTCAGCTAACAATAGAAAGTTATTACATCAATTAGTAACTGTATTAGAAACCGCAGGAGAATTGGAAGGGGAATTTTGGGTTTCTGAATTAATTACTCAATTACAGAAATGGCGTGATTCCCAACCGGATATTAATTTAAAATTTTGGTTATCGGGTTCTACTGAGGTGATGGATATTCTCTCAGTAGAAGTGCAACGTTCTCATGATGAAATATTTGATATTGATGTTTGTCCTTATAAAAGTTTAGAAGCTTTTACCCAAGATGATGCTTACTTTTTTCACGGTCGAGAAGAATTAATTGCAGAAATTATCGAGAAATTACAATCTACTTCTTTTTTAACTGTAGTAGGTGCTTCTGGTAGTGGTAAATCTTCTGTGGTTAAAGCGGGAGTTATTCCTCAGTTATTAAAGGAAGGATTATTTGATTTTGAATCGGAACAATTTCAATCCTGTCAGTCTTGGGTGATGCTTCCAGGAGATAATCCTTTAGCTGCTTTAGCAAAAAGTTTAGCACCAAATAATCCGGATTTTTTAGAAGGGGTTTTACATTTAGGAGTTGATTCTTTAGTGGAATGGTTGCGTCAACAACCTCAAGAAATATCGGTGTTAGTAATCGATCAATTTGAGGAATTATTTACCCCGAAACTAGAAAAAGATAATGTTAATTTTCTCAATCTTGTTTTAGGTGCAATTCAAGAAGTTGGGGACTTTTTTAAAGTAATTATTACTCTTAGAAGTGATTTTCTGGATGAGTGTTTGGGAATGAAAGAATTAGCTCCTTTAATTACAAAATCTCAAGTATTAGTTCCATCTTGTCGTCTCGAAGATCGACAATATTATCAAATTATTGCTAAACCCGCACAAAAAGTTGGTTTAGAAGTAGAAGATGGTTTAATTGCGTTGCTGCTGGAAGAATTAAAAGAAGGAAGTTTACCTTTATTACAGTATGCTTTAGAAGAATTATGGCACAAGCGCAAACCAGGAAAATTTACTGTTAAAGATTATCAGCAATATATTGGTAAATTGGGTAAATTTATCAGCAATAAAGCTCAGGAAACTTATAACAATTTGAATGAAGCTCAACAAAAATGTGCCGAGTCTATTTTTCTGTCTTTAGTATTTTTAGTTAAAGAACAAGAAGATAGTAATAAAGATACTCGTCGTCGTTTACCTATATCCGATTTATTAGTTGATAAATATAAAAATGTTTTAGATTCTACTTTGCAAGCTTTGATTAATGCGCGATTAATTGTAGTTAGTGGGGAAGAAAATAATTTATCTTTAGTTAATAAAAAACAACTGAATAATGATAATGAGCAAATAAATGATTTAGCTGAAGTTGATGGAGAAAATATGAATAATAAAAGCAAGGATAAGGTAACAGTAGAAATTGCTCACGAAATTTTATTAAGGGATTGGGAAACTCTCAAATGGTGGTTAGATGAGAATCGAGAAAAATATCGCTTAATTAGAGAAATTAATCAAAAAGCAGATGATTGGAAACAAAATGGCAAGCGAGATGGTTTTTTATTATCTAAAGGTGCTTTAGCAAAATATGAAGAGTTTTATGTTAATTATGCTGATGAACTTTCTAGAATTAGTAACGATTTTATTGATGTTAGTATTCAAGCAAGAGATAAGGCTGAAAAATTAGCAAAACGTCGTCAGCGTCAGATTATTGGTGGTTTAACTGGGGGAATAGTTGCAATCTCAATGGTAGCTGGTGCAGCATTATGGCAGTTGCGTAGAGCAACTATTAATGAAATAAATGCTCTTAGTAATTCTGCTGAAGCATTATTAGAATCAAATCAGGAATTAGATGCACTTGTGACAGGATTGAAAGCAGGAAAAAAGATTAAAAATAGTTTGTTTAGAGTTGATAATAAAACTAGAATTAAGCTTGTAGGAAGGCTACAAAATATTTTCGATAAAGTTAAAGAGTTCAACCGCTTAGAAGGTGATACTAAACAATTTGAGGATATCGTCTTTAGTGCTGATCGTCAAACATTTTTTTCTATTAATGAGGATGGCATAGTTAAACAATGGAATTGGCAAGGAAAATTACTTAATTCTATCAATAAATTTCCTTATAAATCTCACAGCTTAACGTTTAGTTCAGATAATAAAATTATTGTTTTTATTCCCAAAAATAATACGATTGAACTATGGAACTGGCAAGGTAAGTTAGTTAAAACTTTTGATAATTATGACGATCTTTATGGAATTGGTAAATTACAATTAAGTCCTGATGGTAAAACTATCGCTTTTATTAGCCAGGATAAAACAATAAAACTTTGGAATATAAAAGAGCAAATACTTCATACTATCAAGGGTAACACTGATATTAATGAAATTATATTTAGCCCAGATGGTAAAACTATCACTTTTATTAGTAAGGATAAAACAATAAAACTTTGGAATATAAAAGAGCAGATACTTCATACTCTCAAGGCTCATACTGATATTATTAATGAAATCATATTTAGCCCTGATAGCCAAACTTTTGCTTCTGTGAGTTGGGATAAAAAAATAAAGCTTTGGAATCTGAAAAGGGAGTTATTACAGACTTTTGAAGATCATACCAATCGTATAGAAAGTCTAACATTCAGCCCCAATAGTCAAACTATTGCTTCTCTTGATGCAAGTGGCATTTTAATAGTGTGGAATACTATTCAGGGGAAATCTCTTTATTCTCTTAATTATGTCGATCAACTAACATTTAGCCCAAATAGTAAAACTTTTGCTTATGTTAGTTTAGGTAGGATAATAACACTGCGAAATTGGGAAGGACAGTTAATCGGAACTTTTGACGTTGATAAAGGTCTTCTTTCAAAATTAGAATTTAGTCCTGATAGTCGTAAACTTGCTTTCGTTCACGGATTTTCTGGTGAAAAGACAGTTAAACTATGGAATTTGCAAGAGAAATCACCTCAGACTATTCATTCTTATGTTGATGGTGGTGGTCGTCATTCCGTACACCTAGAATTTAGCCCTGATAGTCAGACTATTGCTTCTACTAGCCAGAATAACACAATTAAACTGTGGGATTTAAAAGGAGAATTAGTTCAAGTTCTTAATGGTCATACTGATAGCATTGATATTTTAAAGTTTAGCCCTGATGGTCAAACCATTGCTTCTTATGGTAAAGACAAAGCAGTCAAACTCTGGAACATACAAAAAAAATTATTGCAAACTATTGAAGCTCAAGCTGATAATTCTGAAAGCATAATATTTATTTCTAGCGGTAAAGCGATTGTTTCTATTAGTGATGACAAAACGATAAAACTCTGGAATTGGCAAGGAGAAGTACTTAATTCCCTCAAGGGTATTGTTAATAATTCTAATAAAATAAAATTTAGTCCTAATGGTCAAATTTTTGCTTCTTATGGTGAGGCTAAAATAGCCAAGCTTTGGAATCTACAAGGACAATTACTTCAAACTTTTCAGGATATTATTAACGTCGTATTTAGTCCTGATGGTCAAACCGTCGCTTTATTATATGATTATGATGAGGGAGAGGAGACAACAATCAAACTTTGGAATCTAGAAGGACAATTATTTCCAAGCCTTAAAAGTCGCACTGGTTTTGTTAGGTTCGTAGAATTTAGTCCTGATAGTCAAATCATTGCTTCTGCCTATCATAGAACAGTTAAACTGTGGAATAAGCAAGGGGAGTTACTTTATTCCGTTGAGAATTCTGGTAGTCTAAAATTTAGTCCCGACTCTCAAGTAGTTGCTTCTATTGGTGTAGATGGAACTAAAGCACTGAAACTGTGGAATCCACAGGGTAAATTACTTCATTCTTTTGGAGAAAATACACATAATCAACAAAGTGTAAAGTTTAGTCCCGATAGTCAAGTTTTTGTTTTTGCTAGTTATGACGACACAATTAAAGTGTGGAATATGCAAGAAAAATCACTTCATTCTACTGAAATTAATATCGACAATATAAGTGCTATAAAGTTTAGTCCTGATAATCAGTTTTTTGCTTCTATTATTCTAGATAACACACTTAGAATGTGGGATATAAAAGCAAATTTACTTTATTCTATTAGTAATATTTCTGATGTGGTATTTAGTCCCGATCGCCAAATTTTTGCCTCTATTAGTAATGATAACACATTCAAGCTTTGGGATATAAAAGGAGATTTGCTTCAGACCTTCAAAGGTCATACTGGTTCTATTAAAAATGTAGTATTTAGTCCTGATGGTCAAACTATTGCTTCTGCTAGTAATAATAATATAGTCAAACTCTGGAGCTTAGATTTAGACAAAGTAATGGCACGCGGTTGCGACTGGGTGGGAGACTACCTAACAAATAACCCCAACGTCAGCGAAGAAGACAGAAAAATCTGCGATGGTATTAACATCAAATAAACTACACTCCCAGGACTTACGCAAAATATAAAGTGATACACTAATTGTAGAGGACGAATGCCATTCGCCCCTACTATATATGGTGGTTATGCGTAAGTCCTGACTCTCTTTAACAGCATTTATTTTTATTTATTTATCTCCAATTTACTTTGATTTTGGAGCGCTTTTACCATGGCTTTAGTTGAATTAGCTAAAGTAAAACCAATGAAATTCAAGAAACAATTAAGTCAATTAATCAGCTCCGACGACATAATCAAATTTCTCCCAACAATTGAAATTTTCTCTTGTGCAAAAGACCACAATCACTTTAACCGACGGTTGCAACAAAGAGCAATTAATTGGGACATGATAAAACTAGCAATTGCTTACGGTAAATTCCAATATCATTCCCGAGCAAAAACCTGGACGCTATTAGATAAAAATCTAAAATATACACCCTACGAAAGATTTACTGATAAACTAAGAGGTCTACGAATTATTGCTGTCAACTACTCCTTAGATGACACTCTCAAACTCAGCACCGCTTACTGGACATACGATTTGAGAAGATAATCCATGGAATTTAGATTTATCAGAACTTACGCAAAGGCACTACATACAGGGTACTGGTGCGTTACTACTGGACCGACACACCTTAAATGGTGCATTAGATTCAATTCAAAAGTCAAAAGTCAAAAGTCAAAAGTCAGAATTTTCAAGTTAAAAGCTAATGCACAGTTTTAGATGTGTCAGTCTACTACCAATAGCTTGAGAAGATAATCTATCGAATTTATTTATATTGATTTTCATTGATAGCATCGATTTAGCACCCAAATTACGATGTCACTATAGAGAAATTAAACAGTGACATGAACAAATTATTCATAGTTATCACCGCATTAGGTTTATCCATTACTTATCCAGCTATTGCTAGCGCCAAGCAAATTGTTACGCCAAAAATTTCCGATAATAGCGTTAACAAAGTAATAGATAAAGAGAGGAACATCTCCGAATTTTCCTTATCTAGTACATCTAACAAGAAACAATTAATCGCCCGGTCTGTTGCACGTTTAAACTTCAGTTGGCGTATCGCACCCACAGACCTTGCTGCGGTAGCAATAAATTTAATTATGACCGCCAAGACACCCGATCTTGCTGCACTTGTGCTACTCCTACTTTCAGGACAGGATCTTTACGTTGTGAGGGTTAGGATACATAACACTGGGAACGTTCCTTTGAGAGTTTATCCGCAAAATATCAAGGTTTATTATGGTAACAAATATACCAGCGCGATCGCAATACCAGATAATCGTTTCTTCCAACCGGATATATTACAACCGAATTACTATATAGATAAACCTGTTATTTTTATAGCACCGTATGGTTTAAACCTTATCAGGGATGTCCGAATGGGATACAGAGATAGCTCTATCAAAGTAATTAATGATTAGTTGATGTAGGTTGGGTTGAGGTGCTCACACGGATTATACCACGGATATACGGATTAAGAGGTATGATGAAACTCAACAACAATCTTTACTCCCGTACGGACGTTTTGCTGACGCAAAGCTCCGCTAACGCGGAGCGACATGAATCTCATTTTTTTTATGCACCGTCCCTTCCATACTCCATTATGCACTAAAATAGTGCAATAGATGTTGGTTGGGTTGAGGTGCTCACACGGTTTATGCCACGGATATTCAGATTAAGAGGTATGATGAAAC
>JAAUYJ010030246.1_pt1 | contig 12315 bp, 8 predicted proteins | sample 7278031 | NCBI WGS metagenome assembly JAAUYJ01 (sample SAMN14350222, study PRJNA611818) | marine sediment metagenome | isolation source: surface marine sediment (1.8m) | place: French Polynesia: Moorea | collected 2018-08 | reverse complement strand
CTGAGAATCAGAGCAAGGCGGAAACCCCTGAAAGGGTTAGATGCATGCATGATGTAAAAGGAGGACTATCTTTATTATTTTTATTGGGGAGTGCAAAGCACCCTCCTTTGTTCTGCGATTTAATTGGGGCATCCGGTTCCGCAGCTGCGTATTCACAAAAAATGCGCTTTGATGTATCACAGTTTGTCTCCTTTAATAAGGTAAAATGCAGACCGTAAGTCAAGATTGCAAACCATCTATTCAAAAAAAAGTAATTACTGACAAAGTTTAGCGTTCGTCACGTCTTAATTTCGATTTCTTTAAATTGTCCCTCCCGCTGCAAAAAACAAAAGAAATGAAAAGTCAAAAGCACGTAATTTTCCACATTTTTATTTATTTTATACTTTGGCCATATCACAGTGCGTCTAACAACATTGCCCGATCGTCAGAAGTTCCTCCTGCTGTAGAAGGCCGTTGGGCACCTGGTGTGGCCCAGCGCTGCGTACGCCGGCATCTTCTTCCCGTAGTGCTTTGGCCTGAGGACGGGGCGGGTGTTGGCCACGGAGGACTGGAAAAAGTCGACGGAGAAGGAGGAGGAAAACTCCGATTCCCACTCCTCAACGGATCTAGTGGAAGAGAATAAATTATTTCGTATTGATAGTCAGTATGCCGGTTGTCTTTTTACCTGCGGCGATAGCCGACAGGTCAAGTAATGGTCCGAGTTCTTGTTGTTGTTGTTGTTGGTGGTGGTAGTGGATATTTTGTTTTGAGGTCATCTTGAGGTCAAAAAAGGTCAAAACGCAAAAACGCTTAATATTGCCCAAATTTTGACGCTTTTTACTTTGAAAGTCTTTTCAGTCTCAGTCAGTCCTTTGAAAATCCTCGCCGCAGGTCGTCGAACTTAGTCTGTTCTTGTTCCCTCTTTCCCGCCCCTGCAGTATCTCCCCATTAAAACTTTTTTTCCGCCGTTAGGCCCAAACCCTTTCCGTCCCTTCTTCTGACGTCCCCCCTAAAAAAAGCAAACTTTCACGGCTTTTGCCTGTTGAAGCAGCCTCTGCTGTAGGCTACTACTGCCGACGCCAAACAGGGCCCTCCCCTTCCCTCCGCCTTTCTGTCAAAATTTCAGGAATTCGCCGACCCCTCTCTTCTCTCCTTCACACACGCTTTTCTTCGGAGAAAGAGCCCGTGCGGACAAATCCCGCGAATTCTAACCTGACGGATGGCCTGGATCCTCCCTCCATCCCCGTCCTTTCTTTCTCAGACAAAATATAAAACCAGACGCTGTATGAAGGTACAAAAAGCCTGTCGGCTTACCTATAAAGTTTCGCATTGAGTTGCGCTCCTTTAGTGACTTTTGTTACTCCAGGGGAAACGGGTATACTGTGCCAAGGCAATTTCAGGAAGCGTAAAAGAACGGCATCGCACCCATTTCGTAGTTGCATAGACCTTGGAATGGAAGGTAGCTCAAGATCATTGTCTAATGGGTTTGCCGGTGCACCCTTTTCTCCAGTGAGGCATCTCTCTCTCCAAGCCAAATTACCTCAACCCAATTTCCTCACAAACTTTTCGCCAGAGACGGGATCTCTCACCTCATGGACTTTTCCGCAAAGTGCGCCGACTGCTTCCTTATCCTCCCCGGCTCCCCCTTCTTCCTCTTCTTCTTGGGCCTGTTTCCCGCGAATGCCGCCAGCGCCTCCTCGTCCTCGCTGCAGGAGAGGGGCGACCGGCGGCCGTTGGAGGAGGAGGCGCCGCCGCCGCCGAACGGGGCGGACTCCATCAGGTATTCCATGGCCATGGTATACCACCGTCGTTGATATGCCTAACGAGGATCACCTTTCGCTGAGTAGAAGAGCCCCCTCTCCCTCCTCAGCCGCCGAGGCCGCCTCCATCGAGTCATATTTCCGCGCGAATTAGGGGGGCGCCGCGCGGCCGCCGCCGCCGCCGCCGCCGCCCACGCGGAAGGGGAAGCGGCAGATGTTTCTGAACGGCCTCCGTTGTCTCTCGCTCCCTTTCCTCCCCCCTCGTTTCGCCCCCGCCATAACGGGGGGGAAAGGGGTGAGAGAGGGGAAATGAGATTTATCCTTTTGTTCCCGCGGGGGAAGTGCGGGCGACCGCTGCAATACCTTTTTTGCGGGGAAGGAGAGGGCAATTTATTTCATTTGTCGCACTGTATGTTCGCAGGGGACACTCGTCGGCATGCGTATTTTTGTGCACTTTTCACTGTTCAGCATTGTTCAGTTCATGGTTCACTGATCGCGTATTTCTTTTTGAAAGTTTCTTTTCCATTCGCATCGCTCCATTCTTCTCCCTCGCAGGACTGATTGCCCCACTCAACTAACTGTTCATTCTCTCTTCTCCCCCTCTTCCGACCTTTCACGGGGGGAGGGTTGAGGGAAGGGAATTTTTTGTTTATACACCTTTTCTTCAACGGGCGCAGACGTTCGCTGGCGGAGGGGGGATCGAGCGGAAAGTAACTAACAGTGCAGTATGAGGGAGAAAGAAAGAAGGTTAGGACAGCTGCGTAGGGCGACGGCGGGAAAAAGACCCCTCGGAGTAACTTTTCTCTCCTCTTTCCTCTCTTCACTCTTCGCACTTGCACTGGAAAAAGAGAGGGACGAGAGCTGCAGTCAAAACACCGGCACATCAAGCGCTGTATACTGCATATCTGTTGCAGCTCCTCCCTCGTGTGTATGTGTAGTAACAGTATACTACGTACGTACGCGGAGAGACGAAATCGGCGTCGGTATACGCGAGACGGTGCGAGTGCGACCCGCCGCGGTGTATAAACGGGAGACGCAAAGAAGGAGGAACGGGGCCCGTTCAGGTGTCTTCGTCTCCTTCGCCGACCTCCACTTCTCCGATTTAGCCTCAGCCTGGAACGGGTTTCACCAAACATTAAGGAAAAATAGACTATCATTGTTGTTGCGTCGAAAAGCAAAGGCAAACATGTCTTCATTTCTAGTACTCGGTATCGGCAAATCCCCTACCTGCCTCCTCCTCATCGTTTTCCGATTGCGACGATGATGATGCTTCCTCTTTGCAGGACGACAAGACAGCTCGAAGCGGGCGAAGAGGCCTCCTCCTTCCTCCTCCTTCTTCCTCGGTGTCTGCGATCGTAGGCGGGGAGGAAAGAGCGACGTGTATGTGTACTGCGTGTACACTACTCCGCCATCGGGCCCCTTCCTCTTTTTTTCCCCCGCCGGATTCCTTTTGCTCGATCTGGCTTTCTTTCTCCTCCTTTCGTTCCGACGTTTGTCGAGCCTGAAACGAGAAAATAAATCCAAGAAATGTTGCAGGGTAGTACTTGAGGTTCCAATTATACGGGCGAAAAAAAGGACATGTTCTGCAAACTGTACTGCACACTAAGGAAAAAAGTACAGTATTTCCTTTCAGGTTCTTTCTTCGTGATAGAGATGCATGTATTTGATAGTGTCATGCTCGTATTTGTTTGGTTCAGCGTTCTATATTTTGCGATACTGTGCACAGCAAAACAATGCAACACATTTGGTTGCTGCCCTGCAGGATTAAACCTTTTTTTCGCAGCCTTGCCTTTTTGACCCACGGGAGGGGCGGTTGAGGGGAGAGAGCCAGCACGTGGTAAATGGAGGGGAAAACTGGGATCGGGCGCAACAACTTTTCCCATTCCTCCTTCTCCGTGTTGGCCTGGGCCCTTTTTCTGGCAATAAGAGCAAGGGCTCCGCGCGCGTGAGGCATCATTGGAGCTGACGGGTGCTTCCCTGGCCGCAATGGAGGAGGAGGAGCACACAGCACAGGCATCGAGGGGGGGCGGAATCGACCGAGCACCTTGGGATGTCCCCCTGATAGAATGTATTTCTAGAGGAGGATCTCTTTCTTGGTTCAGACATTAGTGCTCGAAATTATTGGCGAATCCCTCCACGAAGAAGCAGAGGAGGCACCACAAGGGGGGGGGAGGCAGCTGAGAGGCGGCAGGGCTGTCCATTGGCCCACAAATTGGCCAAATTAATGCCTGAATGAGGGTGGGTGCGAGGGCTAGAGACCTTCACTTGCTTGGCACTTGGCAGACACAGCTCGACTTTTCCCAGGCTCGATCCCTTCCCCCCAGGCTCCAAGGGCAGCCCATTTGTAACGTACCCATCAGGCGAGGAAAAGATAAATTCGAGAGGCGAGTCCTCGTCGTCGTCTTCCTTTCCTAAGCTGACGTCACTTTCCGAAGAATTCGACCCCTGCTTTCCTTTGCCGCTTCTCAGTTTTTGAAGACGGTATTTCGTTAATTGCACAGAACAATGTTAATTGGACAATAGAGGATGTCTCAAAAGTTGCTAGGCCATGACACTCCTATTGTTTCTCGATGTTACTGATATGCCGGGAATTTCTGGCGAATCCCTGGCCAAGTCACAAATATAAATTGGTTCCTTCGATCTCTCCCTCCCTCGATCTATCCTTTTCGCGTGTTGTTTTCAAACGGAGGGAAATTGAAGGTCAATAGCGACGTCTAAAGGCAAAAAGAGGAGAGAGAGACCTAGTACAGAACGTACTTCCTTTTACTCACCGGCATTCTCTCCAGACCTTTTATTTTTCGCTCAGGCGGTCACCTGCCGATAACCAGTAGGAGGAAGACGCGTAAAAAACCATAGTGAGTTAGCGGCAACTGCAAGAGGCACGACTACTTCTCTGTGCTGATGATACTATCTCGGAAACTATCTTGGAGGAAAATCAATGCGACTTCTCCCTCTTTACGCTCGGGCGTGCACGCAAAAACCTTTTCGCACCTCATGAACTACGCGTAGTTAAAGGTCGTATACGTTCAAAGAGCGAACGGTGAGAAATGCTCACGATTTTTTTAATGGGAAGTGGTCGTTGTTTTGTGGCCAATTTCCCCTATCATGCGCTCATGTGCTACAATTGCCTTCGCCTTACGCACTACTTACGCGAAAGTCGAGGGCGGCTTTGAAAGAGGGGACGGATCGAACGGATACTCCAAAAGGGAGCTCCGAAGAAAGGGGGAAAGACTGTGTTTATTTTCCCTTCTCCTCCCTTTTCCTTGGACGGAGACGAAGACTAAAGATCCGCCCGGGGAAAAGAGGAAAGTTCCAGGACTGGACTTGTGACGAGGAGGAGACGACTGATTGGAAATCGACAAGGTCAGTTATAGGTTTGAAGGACATACGGGTCGATGAAAACGCTATCTTGCCTGTGGCTGAAAATGTGCAACCGAATGACTCTCTATCGGCAAATTCCGCCGCCGCCGCCGCCCTGTCGTTCCTACTTGAAAATCCTTCAATTCCCTGCGGTGTCCTTAACCTTTGAGAGGAGCAGACTCCCAGTCTCAAGAGAAAGAGAAAGCTTCTTAAAACTTTCTAATTAACCCTGCTCCCCCCCACGCTGTTGCAGCAGCGGGAGGGCGCAACAAATTTTGTGCGCAAGGTGCTGCGCGCAAACATGCCGCCTGCTAATGAATTGCGGCGGCGCCCCCGCCGTCTTCAAAGGGATTTTGCAAGGGCCTCATTCAGATGTAAATAAATGCATCTTGATTTGCGTAGCTCTTTTAGTAAGAAAGAATCGTGATGTAAGGAAGTTCAATCAAAAGTGCATGCTTGGTGAATCCTCCGCCTCCGTTTTCTTCTGCGTGTCACAGAGCCTGTTTTTGTCCTCCATTTCACAACTCATGAGCCAGTTTGCCCCTCGCATGCTCACCCTCCGTAAACTGCCCCGTTGCCCCTTCTGTGTTCCCGAAAGGTTTGCGCTCAGCACAGTGTGTACCGGCATGTACCCAAGAGGGTCTTTCCTCCTCCGCCGAATCCCATTGTTCCTGCATGCCAGTCGTAAAGAGTGAAAAGAGCCGCCGAAAGGATGCGGGGGTCGGTCCGCTTTCTTAGGCCTGGGTGGCGCCGGTCGCGTGCCTCGCTTCGCTTGCCCTTTCGGCAAAGGGCCTTCCGCGCCAAAGGCAGAAGGGACCGCCCGGAAAAAGGTGCGTAAGAAGGGGGGGGGAGCAATTACTGAAAAAGCGATGGAGTGGAATCTCCTTACGAAACGATGCTTTGTTCCCAGCCTGCAGGGAAATGGAAAAGTTGTACCAAAAGGTTTAAGAGTGACAATTAGTCAGCTCCAATAAATCAGCAGCTCCAGTGCAATCCAGTTCCCTTTAGACTGCTCACGGCATCTCCAACGCGAAACGACAGTAACAAGTGATTGATCGTAGAAGGCTTTTAATTGCAAAGTAGCGTTCAACATTTCCGCCCGAAATTGGAGAAAAGTACTTTTCCGCTCGGGATCCCCTTTCTGTTTCTCCTACCCTCTCTCCCGCTCCCGCCTATTTTTATCGCGCTGGCGGCGAGAGGAAAAATGGCTCCGAGTCACGTAACACGTGTTTTAAAGCGCCTCCGCCTCTTCGCATGCACTGGTGCGCACACCACAAAAACCATATCCCCATCCATCCATTCTTCACCCCGCGATCCCCCCCTCCTTTTTTTCGATACGCACCGCATTTCAAATGAAACATTTCCTTTCCGTGACGACTTTCGATTTCCCGACTGCCACAAAGTGGCTTTTCATCCCCCCCAAAAAAAATACACCGTGCCCTGAGCTGTACAACAGTCTCCGGGGTGAATTTAAATGCACGCTATCCAAAGAGGGCCGTTTTGGGCTTTGCCGACCCTGCCCGCCAGCGGTTTCGCGGTTTCCCCTGAATAATGAATGCCGGCGGGCGACGCAAATTTGTCAGGTGGGTCCCTATACCCTATACCCTATACCCTATACCCCAAGGTAACGCAGCACAAGCGTCTAAATTTTGCAAGTTTCACGAAGAGTGGAAATTGCACTTTTTTCAGTAGCAGCTTCAGAGGCAGTTTCGCTTCGGAGAAGAGCTGAGTTTTCAGTCCGTCAAGTCACCGAGCGGTGAAAAAGAGGGGGGAGGGGAGATAGGCAATAAAAGGGGGAGAGAGGGGGGGGGAGGAGCAGGTTAAAGAGGGAAGGGGAGGAGGGCGTTTTCAAGTGGGGAGAGGGTTGGAGGGAGCCCAACGAATGGAAATCTCCTATAACTGCCGCAAAATAATGATTTTTCCTCCTTTTTCTTCCGTTTTTGAAAGTGTAAGAAAAAAAAATTGCCGCGAAAGTGATTTTTCTTCCGTTTTTTTAAATGTGCCAAATAACGCCGCTTGCGCTGCCGCAAAAGTACCTTTTGCGCACGCTTGAATGAAGACGTTTTTTGAACTTTAGACAACTTTTCCTCGCGTGCCAAATAACGCCGCTTGCGCTGCCGCTTGAGTCCCAACGGTTTTCCCCAAAGACGTTAACCCCCCTGTCTTTGGGTTTTCCCCCCTTCATCTGGGGAATCAAATGAGTCCCCAACTCGGCCCCGCTTTTTACCGTTGCGGCGGCGGTGGGCGGGGCTGGAGATTCGTCTGAGTCCCCAGAAAGAAATCTGGACTCCGAGTGAGTTTTCCCGGAGTCCGATTCTCCTCGAATATTGTCGGCTCCGAGTCCCGTTTTCGCTTTTCCCCGGGTATATATACGCGGTTTTTTTCCCGATGAGCATCACATTTACCCATCTACTTCCAAACGAAGATCTCCCGGATTTTCCGAACATTCCAACATGAACGCAGAGCTGGCTTCCAAGGTCGTCTTCAGCAAGAGGAGGGTTTCCTCAACGGATGTTCGTAGACTCATCTCCGACATCAAGCAGGCTGTCAAGGACAAGAAGCCTGAGAAGCAGCCCAAGAGGATCTCCTTGGTCAACGACAAGGACAAGAAAACACTCGACAACTTGGCTTCCAAGAGGAAGCTCCTCGCTGCACGCCTCAACGCCATCGAAGCCAAGAAGGAGGCGAGGCGCCCAAACGCGTCTCTATTTGAGATCCGAAGGGCAGCCTTCCAGGCCAGGGGCAAGGCAAACATGGATGCCTGGCATCTGAAAAAGAAGAGGGAAAGGGAAGAGAACGAGGGAAAGAAAACTGCTTAGATACAGTACATGTCTCACAGTTCAATAAACCGGCCCTTTTCAGGGCCACCAATGGATTCAACAAGAGATATAAAGCTCATAACCATTTTGGCCCTTTTCCCTTTGTGGGGAATGCGGACTTCTTGGCGTTCTCGTCGGCGGTCGGCGGGGGAAGACGGCCAAACGACAGCCTTCTTGGCGGTCGGCGGGGAATACAGACTTCTTGGCGTTCTCGTCGGCGGTCGGCGGGGGAAAATGGCCAAACGACAGCCTTCTTGGCGGTTGGCGGGGAATACAGACTTCTTGGCGTTCTCGTCGGCGGTCGGCGGGGGAAGGCGGCCAAACGACAGTCTTGTCGGCGGTTGGCGGGGAATACAGACTTCTATAAGGGGCCGAGCATACTAAGTTGGGGACTCATTTGATTCCATACCCTAGATGGAAAGGGAAAGGGGGTCCTAGCGGTCGGCGAGGAATACAGTTTACAGGACAGGGGAAAAAAGGTGGAGTAAATAGGTCGGTCGGAAGCAGTGCAATGTACACTAATGATCATTTTTTTATTTTTGCGTCATATGAACGGAGTTACTTTGGATTCAGTAGAAATGGATTGCGAATGAAATGCGTTTGCGTTTAAAAAAACAGAGAGAAGAAGGTGTAGATCTTCTTGTAGGCGTTGACGGCCTTCTCCTTCATCCAGTTCCAGGCCGAGGCCACCTCCTTGCCTGTCCCATTCACGTGGTCGGAGACGGAACGGCGAGTACGTCCGGGTGCCGGGGTGTTGGTGATGTTGATCTGGGCGTTGGAGGCGGCGTCGAAGGAGGTGGCGTTCATGCGGTGGACGTTGGGGTTGGAGGCGGCGTCGGAGGTGATGTTGGGATGAAGGGTCTTCAGGGCCTTTAAGGCCTCCTCCATGCGCCTGACCTTCGCCTGGAGGTCCGTCAACCTCGTGAGGTTGTAGATCAGGACCGGGTCCTCCAAGCCGGCCTCGTCGAGCTTGTTAATGGCCGCGTTCAAGGCTGAGACGATGAGGAGCATCGTTAGAACACCCATGTTGTTCAGAGGTGAATGATGCGATGCTGTCGGTGCTCGATGGAGATTGGAGAATGATGACAACTTGTTATTCTACCCATCTTTTTATACTGGCAGAGGGACTCGAGCCCGACAACGGATGGGGAAAATGGGTGGGCGGGGCTGGACGCCCGAGTCCCGAAATTTCCCGCCGAGTCCCGCGGAAGGGGAAAATGGGTGGGCGGGGCTGGACGCTCGAGTCCCAAAATTTCCCGCCGAGTCCCGCGAAGAATTCTGCAGAAGAAAAACAATGGTTTTGAGCCCCCCAGTTTGTGTTCTTTCTTCTTCTTCCTCTTCCCCTTGTCCTCCTCCTCCAGCTCCTTCTCCGCCTCGGACAGGTATCCCTCCAGGTCCATGCGGAAGGCGAAATCCTTTTTTGGCACCTTCTGCGCAATCTTTTGAATATTTTTTTTTGGAAATTTGGATACTTCTCTACGGGCCATCCATCCTGCTAGTAGAATAATAAAAAATGGTCGATAGCCGAGAGACATAAATTTGTTTCATCAGAAACGTTTGTATGAACGATGGTTTTTATTTTCTCCAGGTATACTCGTTGTTTTCAACCTCTAACAACCTGTGATTGTAGACGAAAATATCTGAATGTTTTTTATTCAATTGTTGTTCAGCATTTATTTCAGTCCCACATCCTACTGTCCCTGTTGACCCTTTTCTGTACATCTTCTCTCAGCTCCCGAGTCATGTGTAGGCTTGCGTTGAGGGTCTTGTTGTAGAAAAACCTCGGAGGCCTGGTCCCCAGGAACTCGCAGATGAGGTTGCCGCTGGCCGGCCCCTCCACCACGTCGGTGATGCGCATGCAGAAGGACCAGTCATCTGACCACCAGCGGTTAATTTGAAGTTTCCACGGGATGGTGCCGGGGGGGAGCGTGGCCGGCACATTTCCCCTGTCCCTCTTGATGACGGCGTCGCCTCCCCTCCTGTCTGCATGGAACGTGTTGATTACTGTCCAGAGACCCGCCATTTTCTTGACGGCAATCACCTACAAAATCGAATGAAACAAAGATTGCGGGGTGGGGGGTGGGGAGAGAATTGCAGGTTTGAAACTTATACCTGGTAGTTCGGCCTGTGGTTAAAAGCAGTAGTGTTCCCCTTCCTGAACGGCGAATTCTTGCAGCCCAAGTAGATGTTTGCGTGGGAGTAGGCACCCTGCCTCTTGCCATTGAGCTCATCGTCCGACTTGGCCGCTACGATAATAGGCTCTCCCATCGGATGCTCTGGGTAAATGCGCGGGTGAATGCGTGCTCTAGGGTTCGTGACAGCAGTGAGTCTTGTCTGGAAGTTGGTATAACCATCTTCTCCCGACACCCTGGCCCTGTTTGCTCTTATTCTTTGTTCGCGCCGTTGACGCCTCGCCTCCTCCACCTGCTCCTCCTCCTCCTCCTCGACGGCGGCGGCGGCTCCGGCGGCGGCGGCGGCTCCGGCGGCGGCTCCGGCGGCGGCGGGCAAAACCGGGAGTTCTTCCTCCTCCTCCTCCTCCTCCTCCTCCTCCTCCTCCTCTTGCATAACCGGTTGGCCGTCCTGCTCCTGGCCGGCAGCAGGGCCAGGAGCATAAAGAGGTAGAACATCATCATCGTCATCATCGTTGATGTCCTCAGGTGGAGGGAGAACAGGATAAACACGACTCCTTCGAGTTGGAGTTGGGCTCCTCGTTGGGGTGGCTCTGCGAGAGCTGGTGCGGCTTCCCCTTTGTCTTTGAGGAGTTGTGCTCCTCCTTGGAGTTGCTCGGCGAGAGCTAGTGCGGCTTCCCCTTTGTTCTTGGGGCGTTGGGCTCCTCCTTGGGGTGGCCCTGCGAGAGCTGGTGGAACTGGGAGGAGTTGTGCTCCTCCTTGGAGTTGCTCGGCGAGAGCTAGTGCGGCTTGTCGGCGGCTGGAATCCTCCCCTTGAGGTAGAGGGACGAGGGCTTCCATCGTCAAAGAAGCCAGACTCCCCTAGGCCGTAGTCGCTGACCTCATCTCCTTCTTGGCCAAACAACTCTTGCCGTGCAGACCGTTCAATTTCCTCCCTTTTTTTCTTGAGTAATGCCATTTCGTGGGCCAGCAGTTCTTTCTTCTTCTCCTCGTTTTTCTTTTGGACGGAGAGGGGGACGCTAATTGTCCGTGATTTCAAGTCGTCCCTCCATTGCGACTCTTGCTGGCGGAGCTTTCCGTGGAGGCTCCTGAAGCGGGAGAAGTGGTCTTCGACTTCGTCTTGGTCGCTTGGCGACTCGCGGTCCCTCCTCCTCGACATTTCGTAGAAGAATTGATATTGAAACCAAAAAGCAATTCTTTTTATACCCAAGACTGGGACTCGGCCGTTGGTCCCGCGGAGGGGAATAGGAGTCCCAAATTTCTTTCCCGGCGGGTATAAAAGGGTGGGAGGGGAGGAGAAACTAGACCAGTCAACATGGATTGTCGCCGCTGCGATCTACTGGCAGAGGAGAACGAGCTCCTTCGGGAGGCCTCCCACAACAACGCCAACCTCGTGAGGATCGAGAACCAACAGATTGTGGACAAGCTGAACGCCAAAATCGCCCAGCTCGAGAAGGAGTTGGAAGCAGGCGATGCTTACAACACTTCCGTCTCCAAGAGGAATCGAGAGCTGGAGAAAAGGTTGAAGGCGGCGTGTGTCGTCCAGATCATCAAGGGCGACGACGACGACGACGACGACGAGGAGGAGGAGGAGGAGGAGGGGGGGGGAGAGAAGTTTCGGCCCATGTACCAGATCCCCTTCATGCCCTTCGGAGGATCGTCCTACACAAGTTGCCTCTTCAAGGTCTTGACCCCGCCGCTCATCAAGAATGTGGTCCTGAAGAAGGGCATGATGGCAGTGTTCGCCATCGAGGTCATAAAGAAGTATGAGCGCGTCTTCATGGAAGCGGCGAGGCGCTACGAAAAGTTTGCCAGGAACAACGTCCCCGCTGAGGCGCGGGAATTCGACGGGGGGGAGGAGTGGACCTACCTCCACCTGAGCACCTTTAAGAGCGCAAACCCGCCACCAGGCCCGGCCGTGTTGAAGGTTTACAAGCCGGAGGAGGTGCTCTTCTGGCACAGGAAGCACTTCCGCCACAGGATCGACAACGACCTGTTCTTGGCCGGGGCTGCCAAGCACAACAGGGTGACCACCATTCAAGAGGTCAAGGATCACTTCAAGAGGAACGTCAAGTAGTAGCAGAATCTTAATTTTTTCAATCGTGCTACACATTTTCAAGAATAAATACGAACGAATCAAACTGTCCTCCATAGTCTTCCCCCTGGGGAATTGGCTGAGTTCCAAAATAAAAATCCTTCCGCGGCTCCTTTTCTGAAAGCGAACGAATTATACCGTCCTCCCTTCCGCCACATCGTTAGTGTCCATCT
>JAAUYJ010079277.1_pt1 | contig 12316 bp, 16 predicted proteins | sample 7278031 | NCBI WGS metagenome assembly JAAUYJ01 (sample SAMN14350222, study PRJNA611818) | marine sediment metagenome | isolation source: surface marine sediment (1.8m) | place: French Polynesia: Moorea | collected 2018-08 | reverse complement strand
GAACAGAAATGCAGAGCTGTGTGTTGGGACAGAAAGATCAGGTTGGGATGGAAGAGGTTACATGGGCGCTGATCAGCTGCTGGAGCTGATCGGACCCTGAGAGGACATGGCCTGACAGGGCTCTGGCACTCCTTGAGTGCTTTTTGTATCTGTGAATAATAGCAAGTATGAAATACTCTACACTGCAGTTTTGCCACTTTGCAGCGGGACAGTTTCTAGTATATAAAGGAAAACTGACTAAAAAGTGCAGAGGAGGAGAAAACATACGTGTAGCTTGAGTTGAGAGGTGCACGTACGCTGCTTTGCTGTACTGAGTCTTGACAGTATTATTAGTGCGGGTCAACTTTTTAATTCAGCATGTCTGCGGAGAAACCCTTCGAGATCCCTTCCTGCCCCAAGGACGTGACCTCCGACTGGGTGGCCGAGCTGTTGCACCGGCACCTGGGGGTTCCCCGGTCGACGGACGAGAAAGACGCCATCACGCTCCTGCAGATCTGCGCCGAGCCCAGCCAGGGCTTCCACGAGACGTGTCACGTCACGGCAAAGTGCTCCAGCCAGCCCGACGTCACGCACAGGCTGCTGGTCGACATCGTGCCGGCGGACCCGGGTAGGAAATGCGTCGGGGGGGAATCGCCTTTTATTTCGAGGCTAAATTGATCCCTTCACAATAATTATTCTTCTTCGTTCTTCTCTCTTCTTTCTTGTTCCGCCAGATCTTCGGGAGGTGATTGTCAAGCACAACTTGTTCGCCAAGGAACTGCTGCTCTACTCGGAAGTCCTGCCCCTACTCAAAGACTACGTCCGACGGAGGGCCAACGTGTCAAAAACAATTGACGTTACATTTTCCGTTCCCAAGTAAGTAAAATAAATTTTGCGCCTTCGGCGCTGGTGTTGCATATTCAATGAACCGATGCCTTTCATCCTTTTGTTGTTCTCCTGTCAGTACGTCTTACTAGGCAATAAGAGCATTACAAGCAGAATGATTCGTCATTCGTTCAGCCGTATTATACAGTGTATTTGCATATCTGCACTATTGGTGATGTTGGAGCAAAAGCAGTATTTCTTCGCAGCACTATAGTGGAGTAGACGACCTTTTTTTCTCGCGCTATTTTAGCCTATTTAGCATTCCAACGAGAACCATTTTCACACTTCTTCAATTTCTTCTGCGGCCAAACATACTGCCGTTTCCTGTAAATAAATATAAATTATATCAATTGAAACTAAAAATATTTTTATTTCAGATTTTTATTTGGGGATTACGATGCTTCAACGGGGAGCGGCGTCATGGTATTTGAAGACTACAGCGAGACCGGCCCCTACCGCCTCGACGACCCGCACCTCATGCTGATCGACCCCGCCCGCGTCCGGGAGGTCGTGCGCAACCTGGCCACCTTCCACGGCATCTGCGTCGCCTTCCGCGCCACCGAGCCGCGCCCGCTGGAGGCAATGTTCCCCGTCCTCGACGGCGAGGCGGGAGGGGCGCCATTCTTCCACGAGGACATGAGGCACTTCCTGGACGAAATGTACTCCACGTGTAGAAACTTTCTTAAGGTAGTTCTTGAGAGAGAGAAATCGTTCAGGATTGTTGATCATTTTTTGAAAACCCATTTCTTTTTGCCCTCGTAGTCTATCCCCGGGCAGGAGGAGGTGAGCGAGTGGTTCGAGAGCCGCATGTCCAGCCCTGAGACGCTGCACCGCGAGTCCTCCGGCGACGCGCTGCCCTCCAGCAACAAGTTCCGCTCCGTCATCCACGGGGACCTCTGGCACAACAACCTATTCTTCCTGCAGAAATCCTCTTCCTCCTCCTCTGGTCAACAATCGGTGGCCACCCCGCTGGAGGAGCTGTCTCGCCCGGCGCCCGACCCTCCTCCGCCGTTCCTTATGGCCGACTGGCAGATGTGCCACGTGGGCAGCGCCACCAACGACCTGTGCTTCCTCCTCTTCTCCAGCACCACCCCGGGCTTCCGGCGAGAGCACTGGGACGACGCCATGGCGCTCTATTTCGACTCCTTCGTCGGCGCCCTCCGCGGGCTGGGAGTGACTGAGAGGGAACTGTCGGTCTCCTTCCAGGAGTTCCTCGCCGCCGTCAAGGCCAGCGTACCCATATCGCTCTTCTTTTGCGGGAATGTGCAGGTTACATTAAAATAAAAATGATGATGATCCTCTAAGTAGCATAATTCTTTGCAGGACTTTGACGTGCACGCCGAAGCTGCCGAGGCCCGGAACATTGGCTCTTGCCAAGAAGACGAGGAAGACTGGGAGGAAACCTTCAGAAAGTTGCAAAGGTGATCCATGCCAGTCTTTGAATGTTTACTCGCTGCAGCACCTATCATCGTATTGTTGCAGTTGTCTGGACCTGAGGGAGGCAGAAAGTACATCTGTAGTGGAGGAACAACCGGCCGAAGAGAAGGAGGACGACTTTCCCGACCTGAACGCAGTCTACAAGGGGGAAGAGGCAGCGGGGGGAATACAGATCAGTTTCTCCAAAAATGACGCTGACGGAGGAGAATCCGTGGGTTCAGAAGAAGGCAAGGCAGAGCAGACTCCTACCAGGCAGTCCAAAGGGTCTTTCGTCGAGGAGGAGGGAAAAGACAAGGACGAGGAGAAGAACATTATTGCAACTGCGTCAGTGGCGCTGGAGATGCGTGGCATGAGCAAGGTGCCTACGATCGCCTCTGAGACCGACCTGCGCAAGCTTGAGGCCCTGAAGCGGGCGCGGCGGCGTTGGGAGCCAGATCCGAGGAGGGCAAGGGCGCTCAGAAGGAAGCTCTACCTCGACCTGTACAAGGAGGCGGCCAGCAAGGGATTTATCTAAGAAACAGGAGCAGAAGTTCCTTTTGCATTGTGGTACGTGCATGATGAATGGAGAGAAAACACTTATGAAATGTAGAGCAATAAAGCACAGCACACTACGGTGTATGTAAAAGTCTTTAATTTGCTCTTTTTAACCGTCTGGGTAAGGCCACATAGTTGTCCGTACAGGGTGGGAAAAAATCACCAATCGTACCATTTAACAAGTATTTATTGCGGAACTTTTGATGGCTTTAAAGTTTGTGAGCGGGAAATATTGAGAGAGCTGCAATGAATGAAGCATGCCTTAAAATTCGTTTTTCTTTGATCCTGTCCTAAAAGTTAATCGGAAATTTTTTTTCTACAGCAATTAATGTTTTCGCTGCGGCTCTCCTTGCACTAGATAGTGCAAAACAGCCAATGTATTTGCATGTACAATCATTTTTTATGCATGTCCAACAAATTCATTCATGAAAAACCATGCCAAAAAAATAAGTAAGCATTTTACGGTCCGTTTAAGTACCTTTTCGCCCTCAGTCACGTCCATGTTTGTACGAAGGCAGTATTCTGGGTGGGCCGTGGAAAGTAGCTAGCACGCCGTCAGGGAGTAGAAGAAACCATAGTGGATAAGAGAAAGGTTCGTAGCGTACAGTACCATTGTAACACGTTTGTATGGACACATACTCAATGTGTGTGAACGATTAAACACTAACTTGTGTACCTAATATGCGACTTCTGCGTAATGACGATGATTAGGGAGGGGATGGGCGCGCCCTCCAGCGGAGTGCTCTCGAGTCGATTCTGCCACATTATTGCTTCGTGGCCTTGTTCTCAGCGGTTGGCTGAGCAAACAGTCTTCGTACGTACTGCCTCTTAGTCGGCGGCGTTTATATACAATGAGCAATGAACAATAGGAATAATGAAAACCACTGTCCCAGAAAAAAGTTCTCTTAAAATCGGTCTGGGAGCCACTCTGAAAACCATGGAAAAGGACCGTTACTCCGCACCTCCGAAAATGAACTTCGCCTCCCTGGAGAAGACTGGCCTGTGGCTGTACGTGCTGATCATGGCGATCTTCTTCGGCATGCAGGCACTCAGCAGCGTCGAATCGTACCTGGGGAAAAAGGTCCGTTGGACCACTGTGCCAATTAATGTTTAAAAGGTATGCTAATTCTTGATTCCAGATTGTAGAGGACGTCGACACTGAACCCCGCCAAAGGGTCTCCCTCCCCTCCATCACCATCTGCCCCTTCCCCGGATACAAGCGGGTCCTCAGCGGAGACTTTATTACCAACATCGACAACTACTGTGACAAGAACGTCACTGAGATCAGCAAGGAGTGCATTGAGGAAAACATGTAAGATTGTCCTCAAACATCGATGGGGAAATCTGCTTTGATTTTTGTGCCTTTCCAGGTTCCAACAGGACGACGTCATAGTCCCCATGGCCCTCCTCTACCCCCTGATGAAACCCGAGAACCTGAGCGGCCACGTCAGCCTCTCCTCCATGAACCTGGGCCTGGGCACCTGCTTCACCTACGAGGACGACCAGGAGAGGGAGTTCTCCGCCCTCACCAGCATCATCTTCGGCCTCAGGAAGTACGAGGCCATCTGGAGCTTTGTCGTAATGGTCCACGACCACGGGAAGTTCATGCCGCTGCTCGGATTAGGGGCGGAATACACCGGGCAGTTCTTCATATCTGTCGAGTGGGTTTGCAGAATATGTTGCCACAATTAATTCGAAATTGACCTGTTCTTATTGCGAGCAGTGATCCCATCTACAGCACCAAGCAGCTGGAGGTTGGGGTGACCCAGGTGAGGCACCTCAACACGGACAAGTTCCCCTGCAACGAGGACGAGGAGTACAACCTGGCGCAGTGCATCGAGGAATATGTCTATAAGACTGTCGGGTGCAAGTCACCGTGGGACAGGTTCCCCGCTTCGGATCCAAAGGTGTAAATTCGATTTTTTTTACCTTTTCAATGAAAGAACAGTTTGTTTTCCCAGGCCAAAGAGTGCCGGTCCAGAGGGGAGCTTGAGGCTCTGAGGGATCAGCACGTGACGCTGTACAACATGAACTCGGTCCGGTTTCGAGAGCTGACAAAGTGCCTCCAGCCGTGCGTGCACCAGGTGAAGCCTAGATGTACAAACCAAACTGTTGAGCTGGAGCAACAACAGCAGCAGCAGCACACCAGCAGCAGCAATAACAACAATAACAAAAGCGAAGCAGCAACAGCAGGAGAAGGAACAAAAAAGTTTTTCGTAAAACTAAGGTGTGTTTTGCAGAAGTACTCCTACATTACAAGACAGATGAAGCAGGAATCCTTTCTCCAACCATTTGGAGTTCCCAACATCACTGGCTTCGCCTTCAGCTTATACTCGACGGACAAGAAGACAGTAAGCGTTATCAATAATAAAAAATAAAATCGACAAAAACCTTTTTCCAGATAACCCAGAGGTACCTGTACGAGCTACCCAACCTGGTGGGCGAGGTTGGCGGCTCGATGGGACTCTTCCTGGGGGCATCCCTAGTGACATTCTACGAGGCCTTTGTCGCAGGGGTCCGCAGGGTGGCGAGATGGTTGATCACGAAATAAGCAACATATGTATATTATTTCGTGTCGGCGTATTTTTTCAAGGAATGTCTGATGTCATAGACTCTGGTTTTTCTCACATTTCCTCTTTCTTTGGATGTGCATTGTGCATTCAACCCCACGTGAGGGCGAAAAAAATGCTGCGTGTCTGAATCTTCTTTTCTGCACTCGTGGGCACATACGACAAATTTAATCGGGAGAGGGCAGAAGAGCTGTTGGTTGAGCCTGAGTTGTGAGAATGCTTGGACGCCTCTTCCTTTTCCCCTTGACCATTGCCGCCCGCCGCCTTAGCTGTCCGCACTTCACATATGCGCGACTCTGGACCGAGACGACAATTCCCTAGCTTCCTCACTCTTTCTCGGCGGAGTGACCCCCATGCACGATCGCCGGTGTGGTGTATGGTACCCCTCCTCTTTCTTTTCCACCCTTTCTTCTTTCATTCTCGGGTCGGGTCGTCGTTCGGTCCCCGGAGGAGGAGCCTCTAAATGTTTATGTGTGTGGCTTTTCGAGAAGAGGAGGAGGAATCCGAAGGCCATCTTCACTTGATTGAGGAGGGAGCGTCGGTCCCAGGTGTCCCCTTCCTTCCATTTCCCTGTTTTGCCCCTTTCTGCGAAAGGAGTCGAATAGATTGTGGCGGAGGCTCCCCCGTGACTAATCACTCGACAAAAGTAGGAAAGGGGAGAAGAGATGCAGTGGAAAGATCTTGAGATCGACCCTCTGCCGCCGCAGCCCAAGATTCCTCCTCCACGCTGGGTAATTAAAATCCTTGGGCTACGAATTGTTTAGTTTCCCTAGGTGTAAAAACTTTCCTGGACAAAATTAGCTACTTGAATACTGACCAATTTCCATTTGTCTACTTTCCCACCCTCCGTCCTCTTTCGACGTCAAACCAGGAAGTCTAGACCCCAAGGCAGGGAGGGAGGAAAGGGGAAGAATTCTGAAGATGTCCGCAAACAAGTCAACAGGAACGAGGGTGCCTAAGAAACCATTATGGGTGGCAAGAGCAAAGCATGGGCAAGAGGGGACGGAATTTTTTTTGCCCCCACCGAGAACTCCACTCAGTAGTGGAAAGGGGAGGAGGGAGGGCCCACTTTGTCCGGAAGCAGACGGTTGCTCGGGCTCATGTGGGAAACGCCGGCGTCTCTAATTCCCCCTTCCTCCTCCTCATCTTCCTCCAAACCGTGGAAGAAAAGGAGTTTGTTGTGTACTGCATGCAGTTTCCGCGGGGGGGCCCGGGCTTCACGGTTGAACGGACACGGACGGACGGACGGACGAGGAAGATGGCGGTCCTCCTCCCGCCCAACAGTCGGCTGGCAGCATCACAAAAGGCCCGGGAAGGATTAAAACGCGCGCTTTATGGGTGAGGGAAACGGGGGAGAAGGGAAGGAAGAATACTCCTGCGCCGCGGGAGGGAAGGGGGGGGGGAGACTGACGCATTCTCGGGCGTCAAATTCGACATTTGTACACCGTGCGTACGGGTCCGTCCGCGTACAAACGCCGATAGGAAAAGAGGCAGCCAAGAGGAGAGGAGTGACCGGGAAGGAAAAGGATCGGATGGATCGAGGGGGAAGGTGGGGGATGCTCATTGAGAGAGAAAAGAAGGGGGAAGAAGAGGAGTCTCATTCGCTCGCTCTTAGAGATATGGCGAGAGGGGGGGGAGGGGAGTCATGATGCAGGCATTCTTCGATGGAGGGGAGGAGATCTGGCATTTCTCGACCCCGACCGGAGCGAAAGGCGCCCTTCTTGGCTTCCATTCCGCCGAGAAGACGGAAGAAATCTCCTCCTCCTCCTCCTATCTACTACATACTGCACCGGATATTCAGGGAGCAAAAGTCCAAGGTGGCTCGTCCGGATTTGTCCTCATCTCCGGGCGATTCAGATGTTTCTCTTGGCGGGTGGGTTCAATATGTCGCTTCCAATGGGATGTAATTTGCGAGCAAGTCATGTTGCTTACACAGATTCCATCACGAATCCTGCCCAAGGTCTTTTCGATACAGATCTAACCAGCCAATTTAAGAAACTGCTTTGAGTCCTGGATTCCTCAAATCTGTGTAAAAATTACTGGTGCTTTTTCCCATAGGTTGCTTGGAAAAAGGAACCTTTTGTTTCTGTGTAGACGGAAGGAGTTTCATATGACAGGAGTCAGGAAATACCTCCCTTCTTCAGCCTTCTCCTTGTCCTGTGAGCGCAGTCTCCTCTCAGGTTTCGCCGATGCAAACTTGCAAAAGACCTTCTTCTTTTCCATCCTTCCTCCTTTTTTCCATTTATAAAACCCTGCATGCAAACGCACGCGACGAAAATTCCGAACGCACCCCTTTCGGTCATCAAGAAAAAAACGATTATGCACACCGTACTCCTTGTCGTTTCGTCAATATGATCTTGACCCTTCCTTGACCAGCCTTAGAGAGATTCGAACGCGCGGTACCGTTACGGTAAATCTTTTTACGGATCAGATGTCGCACCGACTGCGACGATTGGGTTCCTACTATGTCCTCTTTTGCGACCCCAGATCAAGGATGGGGTGGATGAGTGGGCTTGAACTTGAACTTGAACCCCTTGTTGGCCAAGAAGAGAGTGAAGATCGAAGACACTTCTGGGAAGAGATGCAGAGAGAAGAGATCTCCTCTGCGCGTCCGACCGAAACTCTTTTCTTCCCACTTTGGGAGATGGTGGTGGCACCATTTAAGAGTCAATAAAACGCCATTTACAGTGGGATCGAAAGTGTGCACAGCTCATGCAGGGAGGGAGAGAATGAGGAAGAGGAGAGAGAAGGAAATGACCATTTCACCTTGACAGTTGGCACCCCCCACTCCCTCCTCTCTTTTCCCACCTCTGTGTGTGTGTCTTGAACTACCACCAACTCTTCTTCCTCCCTCCCTTGCCGGACTTGAAAGGGTTGCTTGCTTGCATCGCATTCTCCTCCCTCCCTCCTTTCTTCTTTGCCTCTGAATGGCACCAACCGTGAAAAAGAAGATTCCCTCCCCCTGCCATTGGCAGCGGCGGCGATCTGGACACGGCCAAAAAAGTGTGTTCCTCTCTCCCTCCCCACTTTATACTCCTCCCCCTCCTTTTTGTGCGATCGGAAAATCACTTCTCCTCAAGGATCATTCACGGACACAGGGATCGAGAGGAATTGATTATCGTCCTGCGCCGCCAAGAAGCGCTAAAACATACATACACGACGGCCCGAGCAGCAACCACTTTTTTGCGCAAAACGTTGTATTACTTATCCCTCCCCCCTCCTTCCGCCGCCGAGAGAAGAAGGTGTTGGTTTGCCCACTGCACAAACACCCCTTCTCCTTCCATGGGGGGAGTCAAAAGGTCAGGACACGCCGCCGCCGACTCAGAACTCACTTCTCTGGATGCCGCCGCCGTGGAGTTGCTTTTGGGGGGAGTCGTCCAAGCAGTTTTTGCTCAGTTTTTCCGCCTTTTTAGCCAAATTCGTGTGTGTGTGTGCCGAGATGTTTATGACCGGCGGTAACTGTCAAAAATCCCCCGAAGGAAGGATCCTAGGAGGAGAGAAAGGATGGGGCGCCGCGGCGGATGGCCTCTCGTCTCCTTCCCTCCTCAACTACCGTGCGGAGGGATGGCGACTCCCTTTAATCAAGTTCCCTCCTCCCGTTCCTAGCCTGGAGAGGGCAGCAACCCGGCCTTCCCTTTCGCGGAAAATTGATCTGGGGGGGAAACGGACGAAAGGGGAGGAAGAAGAATTTCACGGTCATCGTCGTTTTCGCTCCTTCCCCCAACTCGGCCGCCCTGAGAAAGGAGAATTGAATACTTGCATGAGTCTACCTACTTTAGCAAGAGCAGTCCCCCTAAAAAGCACCTATATTTCACTCGAAGCTTCGAGGGCGGGAGGGGGGAAAGAGGAGGAAGACCCATTTTCTCCTCGCCTTTTGTCGCACGCACCTACGCATTGTTCTTTTAGGAAAAGGAGGCTGGAGGAAAACTTTTTTGGGGACGGTGTGTGTCTTGCATGTCGAATATATAGACGGATGTGACCTCCAGACATAGTGGGGATAAACTTTAGTCAGTTCAAAAAGATAGCGCACCTGTTCAAAAAAAACTAAATAAAACGAAGATACGACGCTTGGTCGGTCCTCTTCTTGGCTTTTATTCCTCGATCGGCCAAAGGGCGGAAAAAGGAAGAAGAAGAGGAGGATCGAGTAGGAGGAAGGAGGCGACGCTGCTTAGTTCCAAACGTTGCCTGACCGAAAACCCGAATCCTCTTCCTTCTCCTCCTCTTCCTTTTGGTCCCAGCGGGAGCTCCGGGGAAAGAGTAAGAATGGGACGTTTGGAGGGGATAGGGTGCCCCAAGGAGGAGGAGGAGAGGGCGGCTCTAGGTCAAGCCATGCATTAAGGAAGGGGGAGGATTGGGGAAGAAGACGGGGGGACCCCATCGCCATCAAACTCCCCCTTCGCTTGTGGATGGCTCGGACGTGTGGCCTATGGGGGAAGAACAATTTTGGTGCAAAAAAGACGTGATTGCGCTCTAGCATCCAGCTTTTAAGCGCCCTGGAACGGTATATTTAGCGGCGTCCTGTCAAAGGAGAAGTACAAACAAACATTATTCGCCCTATAGAGCAATTGCAGGGCAGCGGCAGACGGTGGTCATGCCATAGAATCATAATTGTGATTTATGACCAAGTAGAGGCGTTTCAAAAACGTCCCTTCTTTCATTGCCTACGTCAATTTGAATCCTTTCTCGCCGCGGATGTAATTCGTTGCCGTCGTTTTTCATAGCCACCCAGTTGCATGACGTGATGGCAGTGGCGGGGATGGAAGAAAAAGAGTGCTGTTGTAATCCCCGTACGTTGTTGGCCTGCTCTGGCGAGAGTTCTTTGAAGATGATCCCTTCGGACGTGTCTGCCAGCCTTGCTGTGCGATGATGGAGGGCCAGAAATCGGGAGGACGGCGGAAAGGGGCAAAAATGCGACGTCGCGGCAGGAAGAAGCCACAGAGGGGATACAAAGCACCTCCTTACAAGGAGTTGGAAAGATGTGCAATTGTTGTAACCCCAGACGGAAGGAGAGGAGGAGGGGGAGGCGCGTATCACTTGGTTGGTCGGTGAGACAGGGCCGACGAATGTGCTTGTACGATGTGGTATCCTCGTGCCACCGCTACCGTATGGAGAGGGGTTGGTTGGATCCTTGTCTGCATGGGGGAGAAACAAAAAGGGAAGGTGCCTCATCCATTCCGAGAATTCTTTCTTTTTGGCAGTGGTACAGTGGGTAGTTGTGGCATCATCAAAAATGCTCCCCCGCGGCTGACCTCCACAGAAGCGATGGCGGTGGAATAAAGTTTCTTCGTCCCTGCAGTGCGATCGAAACGGAAACTACAAGGAAACGTCCAAGGGGAGAGACATTGGTGGGCACAGAGGGTGTTTTATGGTCAGGGAAGAAGGTTCCCGAAGTCCCCCGTTGTCGCAAGGGAGGAGGGGTTGAGGAAGGTCGGGCGCCGCCGAACCCAAGTCGCCTTCTTATCAGGTGGGGAGAGGAGGAAGACACCGAGTAATAAAATGGCAGAAAGGGGGGAAGGGGAAAAAGTTTGCGAGGTATGCGAAGAGGAGGAAGTGTGTCTCCGTGTTTGAAATAGCGCCATATACATACCTCCGCTCCGCCCCATGCTAGGTGTCGCCCCCGCCCCCCTCCTCCGTCCGAATGTGTCTGGCCTTCCTGCTCCATCTAACAAGTTGACATTTGGACGGACCAGGCGACGGACGGATGGACATTCGGCGTCGAAGATGCCTCTTTTTGTGGGGGATGGGGAATAGGAGAGAACCTCCTCCTCTCTACTCTTCGTACCCCCGTGATGGACGGCGAAGTCTCCCGGGGGCAAAGGGGAGGGGGGCACAGTTGCCTCAGAGGGAGGCATTATGCCTTTACGCAGTAGGGATGGAGGGAGGACCGTTCTTCGTTCCTCTGACCCTTTTGACGCCTCCCCCACTGTCCTCCCCCTCTTCCTCCTCCTCCTCCTCCTCCACTTCTCATCCTCCTCCTTTTTCCCGTTCCCTTCCTTTATGGTCAGGTTTTATTGCCTACGTACGTTGGTTGCCGTGCGGCTTCTTCTTCGCTGGATGCTGCTCCGATAACATCCCGGCGCTAATGTGGGATAACAGAAGAATGAAGATGGCTCATCCGTCAGTCCGTCGCTGGACGGAGGGGCCTTAACTCTTTTTCTTCTCCCTCGCCGCATTGTTGGTTTTTTTCCTTTTCCCATCTCCCGAGACTCGGTGAGATGGATTCGCCATGCACAGTTCAGTTGCTTGACCGCAGCTCGGTCGAGTAACCGGAGACTTATTGTGTCCATAGAAGATCGCAGGCGTGAAAGGGGGTCAAACACTTTGTCTTCTACCTCATTTTTTCTCTCCCTTTCCTTCCCAACTTTTTTCGACATTCCTTTGAAAAAAAGAACACTGAATAGTGTCAGTTCCAGGAAAGGGGAGTTTTTGAGGCGTCCTTGAGGGTACGGAAGGGATTTTGTATCTCTCATGGTGGTCGGCGGTCGGTCGCTTCCAATGAAGTAGAAGAAGACATCCATCGGATCCCACCCACCTCGCCCGGCCTAATTGTCTCCTGTTGTATGGGCGATCGCCTTTCACACCCAAGCACCCAACAACGGTGCTGTACGTTCCATGCTTCCGTAAAGCAACGTCCAAAATGCCCCTTTTCCTGCTTGATCATCCGTCAATAATGGGGCCAAACTCTTTCCCCCTCTTATATTGGACGCTGGTCGATCGGTGACGCTGCGGGTATAAGGAGTAAATTTTTTGCGAAGTCATGCATTGCGTAGACTCGGGCGGCGTCATCGTCGGGTAGAAAAGGGATGTCCTTTTGAGGGATCCTTGTTGTCCCCGAAATCACAAATCTTGTTGTACCCATAATTTGTGGATCATTGGTTTTGGGCGACCTCGGATTCTTGAATGAGCGATAT
>JAAUYJ010134835.1_pt1 | contig 12319 bp, 8 predicted proteins | sample 7278031 | NCBI WGS metagenome assembly JAAUYJ01 (sample SAMN14350222, study PRJNA611818) | marine sediment metagenome | isolation source: surface marine sediment (1.8m) | place: French Polynesia: Moorea | collected 2018-08 | reverse complement strand
CTTAAATCTTGTATAAGAATTATCGCTCCGTAAGTTTTTTTCCTTCTTTTGTCTTAAATTATCAAGATAGGATTGATGATAATCATCATTGACTAAGGGATGGTTAGTATGATAGATTACTGAGGAATTTTTATTGATAATTAAAGGGGTAATTTTGTTAGCTGAACATTCAAAATTATAAATGTTTTCTGGTCCACCTATTAAATAGTTTTGAGGAGAACAATGTTTGATATTATGCAGAAATTTGATGGCATCTTCTTGATTTGATTGTTGCAAAATTCCTCTAATTACAAATGCGACGGGTAATCCATTTTTTGAAAAGTTTAATTGACTTAGACTATTGACACAAACCCCAATGCCGTGATTATTAATGCCAAAAGCAGCAATAAATCCTGGGTAGGTAAAGATTAAAGATTCTAAGTTAGACTGTTGATATTTAATAGATAAAATGAGTTGAAATCCTTTTAATAGGCCCAATATATCCCAATTTTGTGCAATATATACTTCTTGGCCAGGAATTTTATTGACACCCAGACTACTACAATTTTGAATCTTCATGTCTTGTAGATTTACCAAAATTTCATCTAATAGTTGAAAAGCGAAAATATCCTCAAAATCGATACCAGAGCCTTGAGCAATTCCCTTTACTTCTTCCAGTAAATCAGGGGTGTACTTTTTAATATAATCTATATAGTTTACTCGTTTGAGAAAGTTAGTCAGTAAATTTTCAGATGAAGTTTTATACTCTTTTTTAATTGATATTTTCCAGAGGTTTATTAGCTCTACAATTTTTGTTTTAAATACTTTACCATGAATAAAACCCCGGTGAAATGGAGGCCCTTCTAAACATAAAAAATCATTGCTATTTATTTTTTTCATTATCTTACGCCTTGATATTATTGTGATAATTTTGCTGGTTCTGATAACTTCTCAAAATCATCAACATTTTTGTCTTGTTCGCAGTTTTCTGTCCAGTCGGTTAAACTTTTAGTAGCGCATCGGATATTCTTATTATATATGCCCTTTCTGTAATTATCTATTTATTTTAAACTCTAAACAGCAATAACTGATGTTAGACATTGCCAAACTCGCTCTGAAAATACCAGGAATTAGTCAACATTTTCACCAAGAAATGACAGCTAGTTCCCAAAGACTCCAACAAGCTAAAACCATCTTACAAGAAGCCCAAAATAAACAAACAGAATTAATAGAACAATACCGAAAATGGTGCGATCGCCTGATTTTTTCGGCCGCCATTCCCGTCGAACCCTTAGACACTCGTATCACCCTTACGTCACCCCCTTATAGTCATAGCGTTTTCGCCACCGACGGGTCACAAATAGCCCCCTCTCACCACGAGATCGCCTATTGCTATTTAATTAATGTGGGTCGTGTCATGCTGCATTATGGACAAAACTTACACCCCCTCCTTGATAGCTTACCAGAGGTGTATTATCGTCCTGAAGACCTCTATGTATCCAAACAATGGGGTATTCGCACCGAAGAATGGTTAGGCTATCGTCGTTCCGTCTTAGAAGCCGAATATTTAGCAGAAATGGCCTGCGGTTGGGTTAACCCCCCAGGAGCGCACTATGAACCCAACTTAGCAATGGTGGATGGTTCATTGGTCTATTGGTTTCTTGACGGTTTAAACCATGAAGCTCGTGATTTAATTTTAGTCCCCATTCAAGAAGCGTGGGAACAATTACGGGCTGCACGTATCCCATTGATGGGTTATTTGAGTGCCTCTCGCAGTGTGGAAGGGGTGAATTTTCTACGTCTCCATAACTGCACCTTTGACAGCCCTAACTGTACCCTCAACTGTAGCGATTTAGAGGGAAAACGCGCCCCTTGTCAAATCATTGAACCACTACGGGATACCACCTTATGGGGACAAAACCTTGAACCTGGGCAAAGGGGTCCTTTGTGGCAAAGTTCCGCCCGTATTTTAGAGTTATACGATCAGGCACAACGGATCTATTTTTGTTACGTTAATGTGGGTGCCGAAATAGCTAGAGTGGAAGTACCGGCTTGGGTGGCAGAAGATCAAGCTTTGTTAGATCAAGCCTTAAGCATCATGTTGGGCCAAGTCAGTAAAGGGTTTGGTTATCCCATTGCTTTATCAGAGTCCCATAACGAAGCGGTTATCCGAGGCGGCGATCGCATTCGGTTTTTCGCCTTGCTCGAACAACAAATGATTAAAGTCGGTTTAAAAAATGTAGGAACTTCTTATAAAGAAGCGAGAAAACGAGGCAGTATTGCATAATAAAATGTCCCCCTTTTAAAGTAGAGGGACTTTATACCATGGCATTACAAAAAATAGTTAGGATATATAGACTTTCTGACAAGGGAATAGGGAACAAACAAGGTACTAACTATAATGGTCAATCAATGAAGAACATTGACGAATATCGGGGCTTAAACAACCACTGGATTAACAATAAAGGCACTACCTGAAATATCAGCACCAGAGTTGTCCTCAATAATCTCATCAAGGGTGGTATTATCGAGACCTCTATCCACAATACGTGCTAAGGCATCGAGATACTCATCGTTTTCATAGAAGAAGCGATCGCCGTCTCGTAAATTTTGGAATTGCAGGCCGATAATAGCATTCATAGTTTCTCCAACGATACTATCGCCGAATTTTTCTTCTGCTAAACCACCAATCCAGAGATCCACATCATCAACGGAATCATAAACTGACTCAAATTTGTCCGCTAATACTGTGTCATTTCCTGTTAATTCATCAAAGGTTTCATAACGAGATAAACCTAAACTCTCACGAACAGTATTGAGACTACCAACCCCATGTTCACGTCCCCGTTGAATATTGAGAGAGGCTAAGTCAAAACCTCCTGCTCCTGGAGGTCCAAACAAGAAGTTACGAACATCATCTACCAGTTTGCTATCAAGTTCTTGAGCTTGTTGAGCTTCTAATCCTTGGAGGAAGGAATCAACACCACCGGCAACAATTGCACTGGGGTTAAAGAAAGCATCCCGTAGGGCAACTGAGTCTACATTGCCATTGCCATCTACTTTTAGCAATTGGGGAGAGAGCATGGTATGACCAAAACGGAACAGGCCAGTGGAAAATTCTGTGAAAACTCCAGGGTTAACTGTGTCGTCATAACCGTCATACTGAGTAATGACATTATCGTCTAGAAGTAAAGGTAAAAACTCATTGTAGGTGATAATCTGAACTTTAGCCCCCACTAAACGACGGGCAGATTCATAAATGAAGTCACCACGACTTAACTCAGACTCTTCAAACAATTCATTGAGTCGTCTAAATTTGAAACCCCACCCTTGGTCTAAAATACCTCCTATTTGATCTGCGAGACGGTTATGTTCTCTAACAAAGAGGGTATGGACTGAGGTTAAACCAAATTGTTCATTAACACGGATATCCCCTGCCATGAAGTTACCATCAGCATCAAGGGGAAGCAATACTTCTCCATTGTCACCTATGCTGGTGGCCATTTTTCCTGTACCATCATTAGCTCGTAAAGCATCAGCAGTGGTGGCATTGGAACCATAGACCATCGAGCCATCCAGAAAGGCGGTAATTTCGTTGATCTGTTCGCGGGGGTTAGCTGAACCATCTCCAGGATCAAAACCAGTATCTGTATCAAAAATAGAACGGGTTAAGGGGATAATTTGAGTCCCTGTGTTGAAGGGATCAAAATCAGGATCACCGGCGGGAACGGGGATATTAAAGGGTTCTCCCAAGGGACCTGCTTCGGTCAAACTGATGTCATGGTCAATGAATTGTCCCCATTGCCAAAACCAGTCTGAAAGATCGAAACTGTTGGGAATGGAGACTTCTCCTTGATCCGCAATCGCATTACTGATGGCTCTAGGACTAGGAAGAGTGAAAGGTGTATTGATACCGCCTCCTCTGGGTTCAGAATAGCCATCTTCATAGGCTGCCGGACTCAAGCGCAACAGTTGAATCCCCTCTTCTCCGTATTCGGGTTCATTTAAATTATTATTTAAACCGTTAAAGGTGCGAAAGTTATTATCTGAAATTACATCATCCCAACGGAAGTCATAGGTATTGCCTGAAAAAACAGGATTACCTGAACTATCAACTTCCCCAGAGGTAACTTGGATGAAATATATCCCTGCTCCAGCAACGGTAAAATCTAGAAATTCGTTATCGTCAACAGAAGTGGAAGAGGCAACTTGAGTTCCTGTTATATCAAACAGAAATAAATCCAGATTTCCCTGATTATGGTCGAAAAATAGCTCAACAGATAGGTCTAAAGAACCTGGAGTGACTGCAATTATATAGAAGTCATCGTCCAAGGAAATCCCTGGTGAACCCAATTCACTAAGAAGGGTTTGTTCGGGCAAGAAGCTTAAGTTAAAGATGAAATTACTGATTGATCTTCCACCGAACGCTGTGCTTGAGGTTGTACTTAAACTTGTGCTTGAAGTTCTACTTAAACTTGTGCTTGAGGTGGCACTTAAACTTGTGCTTGAGGTTTCATAGAGAGTATTAGTCTCATCAAAGCTAAAGCTATCTAATTCTTTCAGTTGACTGTCAAGTATTTGCTGTTCTGCTTCTGATAAGTTAAACGGGTCATCAAGAATATCATTCTCGAAAATATCATCCATGGTTACTCCTCCAATGATTAATTTGTAACAAAATGCGGTTAGTGGACGACCAACCAAATCAATGATATTGAAAGTCTTTCTGAGAAAAACAAAAGATTTTGTATAGTGTTTTAAAATACTTAAATCAAGAAAAATAGGGGTTCAATTGACCTAATAAGTCAGAAAAATATGACTTCAACCTTGTTTTTTAATTTAATTTTTATTGTTAATTAACTTTGCATTAACTTTTATGCGGCATCTATAAATTCTACATTCTGATTTAAGGGGTGATACCAGATCCGCTTATTATCGTAGAGCAATATTCTTTCTCCCTCTGCCTCCTCTGCCTCCTGTGCCTTCTTAAGATGATTATCTACTTCCCAAAACGGATTCGGGATGAGAAGAGCGCACCTGGCTCCTCTCACCCCTTAAAAAGGATTATAATTGTGGCAACATCGACAAATGGTGCGGCTTAAATAACCACTGGATCAACAATGAAGGCACTACCTGCAATATCAGCACCAGAGTTACGCTCAATAATCCTATCAAGGGTAACAGTATCCAGATTTTTATCCACAATACCTGCTAACTCATCGAGATAGTCATCGTTTTCATAGAAGAAGCGATCGCCGTCTCGTAAGTTTGTAAATTGTAGGCCGATGATAGCATTCATAGTCTCTCCTATGATGCTATTGCTAACCTTTTCTTCTGCTAAACCACCAATCCAGAGATCCACATCGTCAATGGAATCATAAACTGAATCAAATTTGGCCGCTAATTCTGTATCATTTCCTGTTAATTGATCAAAGGTTTCATAACGAGATAACCCTAAACTCTCACGAACAGTATTGAGACTACCAACCCCATGTTCGCGTCCCCGTTGAAGATTGAGAGAGGCTAAGTCAAAACCTCCTGCTCCTGGAGGTCCAAACAAGAAGTTACGAACATCATCTACCAGTTTGGTATCAAGTTCTTGAGCTTGTTGAGCTTCTAATCCTTTGAGGAAGGAATCAACACCACCGGCAACAATTGCACTGGGGTTAAAGAAAGCATCCCGTAGGGCAACTGAGTCCACATTGCCATTCTTATCTACTTGTAGTAGTTGGGGAGAAAGCATGGTATGACCAAAACGGAAAATACCAGTAGAAAATTCTGTGAAAATTCCAGGGTTAACTGTGTTGTCATAACCTTTATACTCAGGAATAACATCCTCTCCCAGAAGTAAGGGCAAAAACTCATTGTAGGTGATAGTCTGAATTTGAGCCCCCACCACACGACGGGCAGATTCATAAATGAAGTCACCACGACTTAACTCAGATTCTTCAAACAGTTCGTTGAGGTTTTTAAACCGATTGCCACTGCCTCGATCTAAAATACGCCCCATCCTATTCGCTAGACGGTTATGTTCTCGAACAAAGAGGGTATGGGCTGAGATTAAACCGAATTGTTCATTAACACGGATATCCCCTGCCATGAAGTTACCATCAGCATCGAGGGGAAGTAACTCCTCTCCATTGTCACCTATGCTAGTGGCCATTTTTCCAGTACCATCATTAGCCCGTAAAGCGGCAGCAGTGGTGGCATTGGAACCATAGACCATCGAGCCATCTAGAAAGGCGGTAATTTCGTTGATCTGTTCGCGGGGGTTAGCTGAACCATCTCCAGGATCAAAACCGGTGTCGGTATCAAAAATAGAACGGGTTAAGGGGATAATTTGAGTCCCTGTGCCGAAGGGATCAAAAAAAGGATCACCGGCAGGAACAGGAATATTAAAGGGTTCTCCCAAGGGACCAGCTTCGGTTAAATCGATATCATGGTCGATAAATTGCCCCCATTGCCAAAACCAGTCTGAAAGATTGAAACTGTTGGGAATGGATACTTCTCCTTGAGCCGCAATCGCATTACTGATCTCTCTAGGACTAGGAAGAGTGAAAGGTGTATCGATACCACCCCCTCTGGGTTCAGAATAGCCATCTTCATAAGCGGCTGGACTCAAGCGCAACAGTTGAATCCCTTCTTCGCCGTATTCGGGGTTAGTTAAATTATTATTTAAACCGTTAAAGGTGCGAAAGTTGTTTTCTGAAATTACATCATTCCAACGCAAGTCATAGCTATTTCCTGAAAAAACAGGATTCCCTGAACTATCGACTTCCCCAGAACCTACTTTGATGAAATATCTTCCTGCTCTAGAAACAGTAACATTAAAAATTTCGTTATCATCGAGAGAGGTAGAAGAGGCAATTTGATTTCCTTTTCTATCAAACAGAAAGAGATCTAAATTTCCCTGTTCATGGTCAAAAAATAGCTCAATAGATAGGGTTAAGGAACCTGGGGTTGCTCTAATTCTATAGAAGTCATCGTCCAAGGAAATCCCTGGTCCCCCTAATTCACTGAGAAGGGTTTGTTCGTCTCTTGATAAATTAAACGCGTCATCGAGAATATTATTGTTCTCAAAAATGTCATCCATGATTACTCCTCCAATAATTCATATTTGACAGAGTGTAGTGAGTTGATGTCCAACTAACTCAATGGTATTTGAGGAATTCCTGATAAAAACAAAAGACTTTCTATAGTAATTTACGTTATTATAGTTAGTTTGTCCGCTCCCTCTTCGCCTTCTGAACTAGCTCAGCAGATCAAAAGTACCAAAAAAATGACTTAAACTGACTTTCTGCTTAAGATTTTCTTCAACAAAAATTCTCCATTCTCCATTCTCCATTCCCAATTCCCCATTCCCTAAACGCCTACATTAAAAAATAGAGTGGCACGACGAATACCCCCATTACTTCCTTGACTGCTTAAGGTAAGAGAACGAACATTTTTCAGTAATGGTTTAACCCCAAATTCTACAACCCTTGCAATAGGTAGTTTTTGTGTTAGTATAGGCTCACTTTTTTGCCAGTCAAGATAAAAATAACCATCATTTTCAGGAGATAATCCTGTAATAATGTGCTGAAACTCTTCGGTGTCAACTAACTTTGGAAACTCAGAGGAAAGTGCCTGAGAAATTGCTTCTAATGAGGTAGCAAAAATGACATAATTATCAACACTGGCATAAACCCCTGTTACCTCAGTTTCTAAACTGGCTAAACTTTTCTTATTATCCTTAACCGCAGCTTTTAATGTTGTCCACACCGTTACCTTTGTATCTAATAAGGGTAGACTTCCCACCGTGTAACCCGAATTTTCTGCCCATTGATCGAATTGCTGCAATACTTCGTCTATGGTAGTATCAGGACTTTTTTCAGCAATAAAAATCCAATCTGTTTCACCCCCTTTCTCATTGTTCATTAATCCTAGGCTAAACTCTCCTTTAACCCAAGGAAAAACATCTTCAGATAATTTTAAACCTAAAGGCTCTTCTAAATAGCTTAAAGAGCGTTTTAATAGCTGTTGTAGCGGACTATCTTGATCTAATCCTGTTTCAACTTGTTGCCATAATTGATTTAAGTTGGTTCCTGTTGCTGTGAAAATGGTGTTAGCGGGCAGATAGGATAATGCCTTAACCGGTTCCGATAAAACAGGCTGGCGATCGCTATTTCCTGAGACACCAATTAATGCCGTTTGGGCGACTAAACCCTCAGATTTGACGGAAAAGGCAACGGTTAAGGTTTGAGTAATCTCAGGTAATTCAGGAATAGGTAAGTTCGCTAACCAAGCGGATAAAGCCGGAAAATTAGTATAAATCAAGCCAATTTTAGGCTCAATAATGGTTTGTAAAGCCTTTTGATAGCCTGGAGCATTTCTTAAGTTTAAATCAGGTACTTGAACATTATTAATTGACTCTTTTAAGACCGAAATATCGTTAGCAAACAATACCATGTTGCCGACAATTGCCGTAGCGGATAAAGGAGTATTTTTGGTTAAGTTAGGGTTTTTTTGCGTAATTAAATTAATCCCTTTATAGGACTCAAATATTAAATCAGAGGTTCCGGCGATCGCCTCGGTAGAATATGATGCTTGTAAGAACTCTTTTGCTAATTCTTGATCTTTGGTAGAAACAGCGAGTAAATAGCCGGGTTGAATGCCATTATTGCGATTATGATCGTAGTCAAGAGAGGTAACAGCTAAGGTCATTTCTTCCCCTAACCAGGGTTGAATTTGAGATTGATAATCTAGACCGGTTTTGGCTAATAAAGTTTTTTCAATGGTTTGCAGTGCTTGATGCGATCGCCGACGTTTTTCGGGAGAGGCAATGAAGCGCGCTAAACCCTCTAAGCGATCGGGATTTGTCAATAAAGACACCATAACCGGTGCTTGCTTGGGGAGAAATATTGCCGCCGTGGGGTCTTCATTTACTCCTCCGGCTAACAAAGTCAAAGGACTAGGTTTTAGTATCCAGTAAAGACTGCTTCCCCCAAGGGAGAGAAGAATAATTACAGTGAGGATGAGGGTGATGAAAAAAGGACGAAGCTTCACTATTACCTATGACAAGAACGAAGAACCATAGTTTATTTTACCGTTAACGGAGGCAGAGGGAAGAGTTTAGAATTGGGAATCATTAAATTCTATATTTTCCTTCATCTTCTCACTCTTCTCTTTTTCTCATCCCCAATCCTGACTAAAGTATTGAAGACTTTTCTCAGATTGAACTGACAGAAGCGTGTACAATGGTTTTGTTATTTTTCATGTTACTTTTTGTTGTTAATTTGGGTCACTTCTTTTTATGGATATTCGTCTTTTAGTTCTGGATATTGATGATACCATTGCGGGTAAATCGAATACGGTCAGTGAAGGGGTAAAAAAAGCGATAAAATTAGCACAAAATCAAGGAATTAAGGTTGCTTTAGCGACGGGAAGAATGTATTATTCTGCTAAACGGTTTCATGATTTGATTGCTTCTGATTTACCCATTGTTGCTTACAATGGGGCTTGGATTCAATGTCCTCTAACGGGAGTACGTCATCATCATTTTCCCGTTTCTTCTGACATTGCCGCTCAATTATTTGACTATTTTCAACAACCAAATTGGTCAAATAAACTTGAAATTCATTGTTATATTGATGATCGTTTATACGTTCAAGAAATAACTGAGAAAACGGAAATCTATCGAAAGCGTGCGGGGGCAGATCCGGTTTTAGTAGAAGATTTACGCTCTATTTTAGCTCAAGAAACTACTAAAATTTTAGCCATTGGTGAACCAAAATCTATTGGAGACTTACTATCGAGTTTACAGGAAATTTATCCCAGAGAAAAACTATATTTAACCCAGTCTACTCCTATTTATTTTGAAGCAACCCATCCCCAGGCAAGTAAGGGGTTTGGTGTACGTTTTTTAGCGGAAGAATTACTGGGAATCACCTCAGAGCAAGTAATGGCGATCGGTGATAATTTTAATGATTTAGAAATGTTAGAGTATGTGGGGTTAAGTGTGGCCATGGGCAATGCGCCTGAAGCGGTTAAGGCGGCTAGTAAATGGGTTGCTCCAGATGTGGAAAATGATGGAGTTGCTATGGCAATTAACAAGTTTTTGTTAGTTTAATGCTCAAAGGGAGTGTGGTAATTTTGTACTCACCACACTCCCTCTAACTTTGAGCTTTTCTAGGTAGAAATGCGATCGTTGGGACTTGATTTAAGAGGTAAATCTTTCAATTGTGCAACCGCTAATTGTAAAGCAGTAACCCGTTCATTAACTTGATGGTTGTTAGGCACTCGATCTAAGATATTGAATTTTTGGAGTCTTTCTTGAACTTTTCCTTCTCCACCAACAATGAACACTTCCAAACCTTTACCGTAAGCATCATCGATGGTTTTCTCTAGTGCTAGGGTTGCTGTAACACCCAACAAAGGAACATCTGTTAAGTCAATGACTAAGATTTTGTAGTTATCTAAAATTGCCTGACGTTGCGTAATGGCTTTGGCGGCACCGAAACTCATCGGACCACTCAAGTCTAAGACCATAATTTGACCTTTTCCTTCCTGGAGCAAATGTTTAGCAATGTCACAGGATATGGTTTCATCCTCATGGGTATCAATGGCTTTGACTGCGTCTGCTTGAACATTAGCCAATTTTTGAATGGTTAAGACATTGGCAACGAATACCCCTAAGCCTACAGCAATAATTAAGTCATAGAAGACTGTCAGTAACATCACCCCATACATGATTGATGCTGCTTTCCAAGACAGGTTATGAGCGCGTCCAAGGAATTTCCAGTCAATAATATCGATCCCCACTTTAAAAGCAATACCCGCTAACACTGCTAAAGGAATACTTTGAGTTAAGGGGGCCGCCCAAAGGACAACAATTAATAAAATAAAGGCACGAGATAAACCAGATAAAGCGGTTTGCCCTCCTGCTTGAATATTGACCACAGTTCCCATGGTGGCACCAGCACCAGGTAATCCTCCACATAAACCAGAAACTAAGTTAGCTACCCCTTGACCAATTAATTCTTTATCAGAGTTGTGTTGAGTTTGGGTTAAACTGTCAGCAATGACTGCGGTTAACAATGCGTCGATACAGCCTAACATCCCTAAGACTAAGCCATCGATAATCATCACGTTGACTTGTTCGACAGTGAAGGTGGGCATCACTAAAGAAGGTAGTCCGGTGCTAAATTCAGGGATTGTCTTAATGTTTGCTCCAGAGAAGAAGAAAATAGATAGTAAGGTACATCCAATTAAAGCTACTAACTGAGGGGGGACATATTTTTTCAGTTTAGAGGGCATTGAAAATAAGACTGCTACGGTTAAAACTCCTAATATGACTTCACCCATATTGGCACTGATAGAGTTTATAACCATAGGCACATTTCTCAGTGCAGGAATGACTCCTCCTTTGGGATTAGCAGTTCCTAATAAGGGTCCAAATTGTAGGATAATTAGAATCAACCCAATACCCGACATAAAACCAGAAATGACGGTATAGGGCATTAAGGTGATATATTTACCCAGTCTCAGAGCCCCCAGAATAACCTGAAAAACCCCTGCTATCATAACAACGGTGAAAGCCATTGCTAATCCTGTTTCAGGGTTATCGGCGGTTAACTTAGTAATTACTGCTGTCATTACCACTGTCATTGGTCCAGTGGGTTCGGAGATGAGGGTGGGGGTTCCCCCAAACAAAGCCGCGAAAAAGCCGATTAAAACAGCACCCCATAAACCTGCAGCAGGACCTGCTCCCGAAGCAACTCCGAAAGCCAGAGCCATCGGGAGGGCGATTACTGCCGCAGTTACCCCACCAAAGAGGTCCCCCTTGACATTCCTAAAATGAATACGATTGGTTATTTGCATGGTTCAATGTGAAACGTTACTAAAAGTTTTTTGTGTTAAGTGTATGTTTGAGTATAATTTCCTATGGCAAGATTGGGAGCAATTGAGAAAAATAATCATCTCAAATCGCTTCTTTTGGATTAGTTAATGGTATGCTTTAAGGATACTTTTTGTAAAGGTTGGTTAATAATACGTAGTGGGATAGGTGCGATCGCTCCAAGCACACTCCAGTTAGTCTTCATGACGCTTGGGACTTTTTTCGTGATAGAGGATTTGGTTTTCCTCGGTTCAAGAAATATGGACAGATGAAATCCAAGTTATTTCCTCAATTCAAAAGCAATCCCTTGACTGGGTGGCAAATAAAATTACCTAAATTGGGGAAAGTTCAGATAAATCTTCATCGTCCCATTCCTGATGGTTTTGTCATTAAACAGGTAAGAGTCATCAAAAAAGCTTCATGTTGGTTGGCTGTAATAAGCATCCAATCTGAGATCACCTGAGTTCG
>JAAUYJ010081529.1_pt1 | contig 12321 bp, 14 predicted proteins | sample 7278031 | NCBI WGS metagenome assembly JAAUYJ01 (sample SAMN14350222, study PRJNA611818) | marine sediment metagenome | isolation source: surface marine sediment (1.8m) | place: French Polynesia: Moorea | collected 2018-08 | reverse complement strand
TCATTGTTACACGCTGCGTTGCCTGCGCAGCAGCAAAAGGGAGGGAAGATGTCAACCAAAGCACCGACGAGCGACGACGCCAATCTTAGGCAAGCAGGAAGGGAGGAATTTTTTTCCCAAAGAAATTTCAGAGCACGAGCATCTTTTCCCACCAAATCTAGCCCTGCTGCTGCACAGGCAAGACCAGCGTGTAACAATCACGGATTCACCCGTTAGGCTATCGGCGGCGGAGGGGCGGCGGCGCCAGTGCCAGTGCCACAGTCACCAACAGTCTGAAGAGAGGAAAATGGAGGGGAAAAAATCGCCGGAGACACTGGGGCAATGTTGTGACGTAAGCAAGATACTCTGGTCACAGTGTGTAAATTTTGAATACACTGAAAATATATTCTCACTTCGGCTCCGTGTACTTGACGTGTACTTGAAATTGTAGGCAAAACTTTTATTCTGGTTTCTTTTCAAAGTCAGATCAAAATAGAATTGGAGGATAGGTGAACTATGGAATCGGGGAAAAAATATGCATTTACGATAATGGTAATTGACAGAATATAGAGGCGAATCGTACTCACGCACACAGCAACACTGTACGGTACATACTCAGTGCAGCAGTACATACGCAGTAGTACGGTACGGGTATATAGTAGTTAGATGAAGAAGATACATATCTATGCAGATTAGTTTTTTTATTATCGGGTCTATAGTAGCTCTCCTTGGTTCCAGGTCCTGACTTAGACGGCCGTCTCCGAAACCCTCCTGACCACTCCGGCGGCGGCCGCGGTCGTTGATCCCTCCTTTATGATGGCGGACCCCTCCTGCGGATAGAAATCATTTAAATTATACTTTTTGGCGCACGGCTAGAGAATGAGAATGACGATGGATATTACAGACGGAAGTTCTGTTTGTTTGGCACAATATCGAAAAGAGCTAACACAAATACCTGAATGTCAGCGAAATGTCCGGATTGTGAGATTGCTCGGTTTGCTCCCACCCAATCAAACCGCCGAAGGAAGAGGTGTAATTTTTTTTCATTGGCATGGAGAACCTTCAGCGCACTAAGGTACTTTCTACCGTATGCGCAGAGTACGTACTTTACCCGAACCATACTCTCTTTTTACAGCTGGGGCATCATAGTGTGCAGCACATGCAAGGAGACAGTTTCGATCTCCCGCCACCGCCGCCGCGAGGGCCACAAATGGGGATGAGAGAGGAAGAGGAAGAGAAAGGAAGACTCCCCAACCCGAACCCGAACCCGCCGTGGTATGGCATTCGAAAACCTATACGATTCTCACCGTGGAGGACAAACCGCCGCATACAAATTAGCCGGTCTAAATCAGCGACAGGCGACAGAGTATTGCTCGTCGTCGGATCTCTCTCTCTCTTTCCCGCTTCATTGAGACCCCGCGCCAACTCCCCTGGGAGTGGGGTGGGGGAATGAGGCCGAGGATGGCCGGAGGAGGAGGACACGAAAGTGAGTGGTCTCTCTCTATATACTTCTTCCTCTCTTCCTTAATTTCCTTTTCTGCCTCTCCTCTCCTTCATTCCTAAGATCGGAGCTCTTCCTTCTTCCTAGAGGTCGGAGCCACCCGTGAAAAAGGGGAGCTGATCCTACGCAGTGGGATCTTCCGTTCGGGGGACATCAGGAGACATGTTTTTGGTAGGTCTTTGGCAGACGGCTCATAAATATAAAAGACGCTCCCCTCCTTCCTAATCTTCTGTAGAACCAATGCAATGCGTCATTATTATCTCCCTCGTACTCTGGCCTACTATAAAAAAGCCCCCCCCCTTTTCCCAGCGGCCGACTTTGTACCTTGGCCGTACCTTCCTCGCTTCTCGACTCCTTTCGGCTTGCGTACTGCCTACCAACTGGCCAAGAATAACAAAGAGAGTTCCTGTTTGCGCTCCCAAAAAAGTTTTGGACTTTCATTTCGCAAAACTTGTTGGCATAAGAAAACAATAACGGGCCTTTTCCGTAAGCGGGAGGCATGTGATAATGCCAGTCGCCCCAAACCGGCGCCCGTTGAAAGCCTTCCCATTCAGGCAGATTAAAATATTTGGCATTCCAGCAAAATGAAATATAGACCACTCTGCGCCCACGCCCTCCCTGAATGTACCTTGCGAAAAAAAATGGCATGCGACATATACTGTATGTACGACTTGTACGTAGTGATAGGCAGCCTATCATAGGTAGGCGCAACAGACGTGAATCGCATACTGCTGGAAGGGACTAGTGAGATCAAAATGGAGATTGTTTCATATGTGTATGTGAAACAACGTATTGTACGCTAAATTACGGCTTGAAAGGTTTTCGACTATGGACAGCTGTGCACGGAATGCCAGAATGCCCCCATTTCAGTTTGCCGAGTGTCATCCTGTAAAAGATAAAATCTCGTTTCACCTCTTTTGTGGTGCGCACGTCCAGCAGCGGCTCCCTCTCCCTCTCGTCGTCGTCGTCCTGCCCGTCCGCCGCCGAAATTGGGCCTCTGAAGCCGTTGGTCGCGGCGGCGGGCGCGGCGGCGGCGGCGGCGGCCCCTCCTCCTCCTTCCGCCTCCTCGGCGGTGGGGGAGGTCACCTTGATCAGGGTCATGGTGGTGGCAGCTCGGGTGGGACCTGCGAAAATGAATTGAAAACAATCGTTGATGGAACTGAACAGTTGGTAAAAACCCGGTATAATGCAGTTGGAAATGTAATTTACTGTTTCTCCTTCTCACCTGCCGGCGTTCCGTTCGCCCTCGCTTCCACCTTTGTCACCGCCCCTCCTCCTCCTCCTCCGTTCCTCTTCTGCCCAGACCCCATCCCTCCTCCTCCGAACCTCCTGTGCCCTCCTCCTCCGGCCGACCCGCCCCCTCCCCCCCGCACCGCCCTCCTCCCGCCAAAGGCCTCCAGGAAGGCCTTCTTGGCCTCGACGCGGAACTGAGCGTTGAAGACGCAGTAGAAGAGGATGTTCATGGAGGAGTTGGCCACCATCAGGAGGTGGCTGAAGGCGCCCAGCACCAGGGACCACACCGGGAAGGGGCTGCGGGGTGAGGATAATAACAAAAAACATGTAAATCAGGTGTCCAGAGTTATGACAGCCCGGGAGATTGGACCCGGAGGAGGGGCGGGATTTACTCTTCTCTCCTTCGCCGCCGCCTCGTATCACGGACAGTAAATCCCTTTCCCCCCCATCGTCCCTCCCCCCTTTTCCCGCCGTCGGCCTCCATTCCCCACTCCCTCTCCTCCGAAGGTCTGTCCGTCCGTCCGTCTCGCACCTACCGACACCAGTGGGAATGGACAATGGAGAAAATGGGGGAGAACGAATGTGGAAAAATGGGACGGACTCTTCCCCCCCCCCCAGGTTTTATTGTCACGAATTTGGAATGAGGTGTGTGGACGAAAGAGAGGTTTGAAGGAAGGGATTTGCGGGTAGAAAGCAATTTCGGTTAAATTTATGGCGTTAGACTGAGCCTGCATTCGGCCGATTAAAAGTACAAACTTTCGTCCCCTTTAACGCGGGTTTCGTCCTAATGGTGTCGCCCATAGAATCACCGGAAAAAGCTCCTAGGCTGTTGTGGTATAAAAGGGTATATAACCTACCCTACCCCACTACCTTCCGGTAGCGGTGGTGGCGATCCGGGCCTGCATGTTGCTGCTCTGTGGACCGGAATAATCACCGAGAGGTGCCCGCCCGGGCGAGGGTACAGTATACGATACAAGAAAGTTCTTTGTTTGTGGACGGCACAGTGTACTGTGTACACTGCCAGCGTGTTGTAGGAATCTTCTTTGGTGATGGAGGTGGGCCACGCACTGTGCGGCGACGGAAGATGCCATTACCTTAACGGCATCGCAGGTTATCGTTCGTTAAAAAAACTGTAAATCACCTAGAGGAGATGGCGTAATATTTCTACTTTCGGTTTTTATGGAGGTCCCACCGAGGTGCTGTAGGAGAGGAGGGGGGCAAATATTTGGCGTTTCGCGCCTTTGCGCTTAGAAGATATTCCCTGCTTCGGGCCTTCGGGCCTCCGACGCCAGTATACCGTACAGTATTGGCAGTGGTAGAGTGAGCAGGATTAGGGTGTTCCAGGCTTGACTAGGAGTAGGCTAAAATCCACTACTATCCATTCTTTACTCCAGTCTTGAAGAAATTCGGAGGGATAAGGGAAGGATTCTTTTTCTATTTCGTATATATTGGCACATTCCATTCTGGAGCTGACAGCCCTTTTCCCTCCTCTTGCGCTCAATTCTACGTACAAGTATACGGTGTACGAAGCCATGCGCCAACATATAAAACCTACTAGAGCCCCAAGGGAAAAGACAAATTGAAAGGCAGAAGAAGGAAAATCTCCCATAATCATGCCATTTCTAGGAACTGGATTTAGTTTCCTACAGTTCGACTCATGCTTGGTCGGAAGAAAAAGGCAACTCCTTCCTAACCCCATTGGCAACCGCTCCCCCCCCTTCTTCCCACGCTGCGACCGGAGAGAAAGGGAACCGAAACAGATGGGCCAACTGGGAGTGCATTAAGTGAGTTGGGGTCTAAATCTAACTAGTTTGGGCCAGGGATTTGCCCTTCCTTGCAAGGAGTCAAGGCAAGAGATCGTGTAAAAAGTTTTGAGAACCCCTAGCTACCGACTCTCAAATCTCTTGTTGGATTCCAGGAGAACGGGCAAGAGAAGGTCCTTCCACGCCGGCCTGGCTCAAGGGGCCTTGCCCTTGAACTTAGGAGAAAACATGGAAATGGATTTCTAAAGTAGCTTTCCTTCCTTTTTCCTTCCAGTTCTCAGGTGTCTCTTTCTTTCCAATCTTGGCGGATGACTCTCCCATGTGTGCACTACGATTCAATGTTTTTCTCTGTTGCTTTCTCGGCATTATCAATTCAAGCGGAGGAGGAGGCTGCACCTCTCGGGCGTTCCCTTGTAGGGAGGACGTCATTATGGAGATCCTGCCTTTGTTAGAATGCAGAGGTGCGAGGAATTGCACTTTGGCAAATACCCAAGCCGCTTTTTCGGGGCACCCATCCTGGGAGTGCAAAAAGTTTCGTCATTACCAGCACTCGGTGACTAGCTGCCGACAGTTTGCAGCATCAAGGGGGGAAAAGTTGCACGTTTGGCGGTGGCAAAAAAGTAAAATCCGGGGCCCCTTATCACATGCACCAAATTAGGCAGTACAGTACATGACTCACTTCTTGTTCAGCTTGGAGCATGCCATGACGTCGTCGAAGATGACGACCTCGTGGAAGTTGAGGAGGATGCGCGGGAAGTTGGTGAGGAGGAAGCCGGTGACGATGGCGACGAAGATCATGGCCATCTTGTCCTCGGCCTTCCTCCTGCGCGCGTTGCTGGCCTTCTGCTGCAGCTGCTGCCTCTCTGTGGCCGCCGCCGCCTGCACCGCAGCGGAGTTGGAGCCAGAAGCCATGCTGGTCTTCCTGCATGCGTCTAAAATAAAGGAAACCAAGATAATACCACCGATGTGGAGGGTGCATGGTATTGTATAGAAACACTAATGAGGGGGAAATTAAATTTCACGCTGAAAAGGTACTCTGCCTCGTAAGTTGGGCTGATGGGCGTTGAGGAGATTAGAAAGAGGAGGAGCAAAAGGAGGCTTGTTTTGAGAGACTGCAGGAGTGGAGGCTAAGTGGGGTCACAGACGAAGCAGAGGACCAGAAAAAACTTGAGGTAGGAGACAAGTCGAGGTCAAAAAGTTAGGATCCTACCTAAGTACAACTTCTCCCATGTATGTCATGTTTAACAAGCCTCCCAAAAGGAGGAAAATTACTGACCTGGAAGAGAGGTCCTGCATGCTGTTGGCTCCAATGCCGGTCCTAAAATGGAGAGAAATGACATAAGCACGTGAGTCAAGTGGAAATTTCCGATTAGCCTTTTCACAGCCCTCACCCTCCTGCCCACCATAACCACTCTTCTTCCCCTTTTCAAATTCTTTACGCTTCCCCGCGGGGGCGATAAGAAGTTTTCGCGGAAATGGGGAGGGGGCTTCTCCGCCGCCGCCGCAGCTACGGAGAGGCTTGAAAGGCCAATTTGGGGATCGCGCGGGGGGGAGAGCAGGGGAGGTGCAGTTAAGTGCAGCCCTTTCCTCTTACTCCCCCTCCCTCTCCTCATATATTACGGGCGCTTCCGCCGCCACCGCCGGCAACGGACGGGGATTTTCCGGCAGGGTCGCCCACCGGAGGCATGCATTTCTTTGATGGCAGTTACTCTTCCTCCTCCTCCTCATTCCGCGATCCTCGTGGGCTCCGTCCAAGAACTCATGTGAGAGCTTGCCCCTCCTTCTTCCTTGCCATCGGGAAAATTAATGGATGAGATAAAGGTGCATCTAGAGAGTGTACTGTAGTATTGCGGGGAGACCAGGTGCTAGTTACAGGTACTAGATACAGACGTGTAACCTGTGGATGGATGCCCGCTCTTTAAATTCTGTTTGCCAATTGAAAAATCCTGTTTATCGAAGAAAACAGATTCAGGGATGTACGCAAAAGGCGTCTTTGGATAAACGTTGCATTCTCAATGAAGTTAAATTTCCATCCGATTTCCACTCCCAAAATCCGGTTTATGTTCTAGGGAGCACTTTGTCCACGGTGCCCCTGTGTACTGGGTACTTGTATGACTATGCGCACCGAGCGAGCATCCACTATCTCGGCTCTCTTAATACCCCCTCCATGCTCCGTGAAGCACTTTCTTGTCGCTCAAGCATGCATTCGAGCACCTCCTTCTTTTCCTCCTTCTCCCCCTACTTGCAACTTGGGAAACTTTCCCATTTCCGCCTTCTCCTTCACGTGTGCAAGGAGGGAGGAGGGGCCCCTCCTTCTCAGACATTAATCTTTCGCGATATTTTTTTGTCGCACGCAGCGCTGAACATCGCAATTTGGCTTGAGCAGTTTCCAGCCTTTCTCGGAAATTGCCTCGCACCCCGACTATGAAAAGCACACACAGAATACTTTCAGACTAAAAAATTAGTGCAATATAGAAACGCGTTTTTCGAGTTACGTCGTGAGCAGGTTTTTTAAGAGAGCAAAATTATATACAGTAAGTACATGTGTTAAGTACACAGGAGCTTAAAAACAAATTTCCAGAACACATAACGTTACGTAGACATTTCAGATGGAACAATGCCCATGTCGACGTCGGCCTTGAGCATCAGATTAGCAGCAAAACTTTGTCGATAGCGAGGAGGAGGAGCCTCCTCTAAATAAGGTCCCAGGAGAATCCTTGGAGGGAGGAGACAGACAGACAGTTCCAATTGCCCAGCTGAGAGGAGCAATTCTGGAATGGTCATCCGAGCTGAGGGAACCAACAACGAGGCCCATCCGCCCTCTGCCCACCCTCCAGCTGGCTCCCACGGGGGAAGAGGAGTGGAAGAGACTCATTTCAGAATCGATTTGTCAACCGAGGAAGGGGAAAGAGGTTCGTGAAAGTGGTTTCGGCGTTCCACACTCTATCCTCCTTCGTCCGGGCGTTCGAGCACTCCTCTCCCCTATGTTTGAGCGTCGTCATAAAAAACTTTTCCAATCCGGCGAAGTTTCCCTCCTTCCGCGTGAAGCCAAAAAAACCGCTTTACCTGAGCGACTTAAGGTCGTTGACGGACGAGGACGTGGGCGTCCGGCCTCCTCCTCCTCCACCACCACCAACGGCCGCCGCCTGTGCAAGAAGATTGTTGCTGCCCTTCTCATCCAAGTTGGTGAGGGCGCCGCTGCTGGTACTAGATTCTGCGAGGGAGAGAAACACTGTTTTTAAAAATCAGGTATCTCAAGTTCGATTGATTTCAATATTACCGTCGGCAGACTTTTTCTTTTGCTTCTTTTGCCTTTTCTTCCTCAGCCTGAGGCCCTTCTTCTTCCTCTTCTTCTTCTTCCCCTCCTCCTCCTCCCCGTTTGCCCCCGCCGCGGTCGCCGTCGTCGCCGTCGCCCCCGCGGCCCCCGAAGACTGGAGCACAGAGCTGAGGTACGCCTTCTGGGGCCTCTTCCTCCGCTCACGCTCCCTGAGAATAATAAATTTTAATGGAGAGGGTGGAGGGGGTGCAGGATGGGCTTAATTGCTTCGAAAAGGGACTGCGTGACACTCTGCGGCGGCTTTGATTTCGGAGACGGAATCGTGGGATGCGGGAGATGCCAAAAACCCTCTCTGCCCTTTCTACCCGAAATACCGGGCCGCAACGGAAAGTTTGGAAAGCGGGATTTGAATTGAAAGCGACCGAAATTAAAAATGAGTCCTCCTTTGATTCCTCCTCCCGAAAGTAGGTAGATCAAATGAAACCCCCGACTCCTCGCCATCTGTAGTTTCCAGACCTGAGATCACTATTAATTTCCGCCAACGGATGCTTTTCCTTCGGCTTTTGCGGCGAGATTCCATTCCCAGACCCCTATCTATCTATTCCTCTTTGATCAATTCTGGGCTGCCTAGTTTGGCCAGCGTGCCGGCTTAAAAGGAACACGAAAAATACGCGTTTGAGAAACCGTGAAAAGCACGGATCCAATGCTCGAGCAAACGGTTGAATGCGAGGGAAATATTCACGCGGCCATTCCAGGAAAACTATCCCTCTCCCATTTGGTCTGTCGGTTGGTGGGGATGGGGAAGAGATGAAGGGGAAAAAGTTCGTATCTGCGCTGCCGGCAGAAGTTTGATTTGGGCGGGGTACCATAAAACTGGCAATGCACACCCTCCATCCCCCTAGGCGAGGGTATTTTTGACAGCCTTTCCTCCCGAAAAAGTACTTTGCATGCCACCCCTTTTTATGACTCGGTCCAAAGTAACTACAGTAGATAGCTCACCGTATGTCCAGGTATATCTTGGTGTTGAAGTACATGAGGAGGACGGCGGGCGCGAACCCGAGGACGATGCTCTGGCTCCAGTTGACGTACACCGAGTAGTTGGGGTTGATGCGAAGGGCGGTCACGGCAAGTTCAACGTGGGTGACGTTAGCCCCGTCCACCTGAGGTAAAAATAAGACCACGGTTTTTTGTTATATCAGGAACAGTTTGGTGTCTTCTATCGATCGTCCTGTCAATGCGGAAAAATATATTCGGGTGTCCTTCGTGCAAAGAGGGCAATTTCTAGGAGATTGGCAATTACAGTAGATAAACAAAGGTGCGCTCGTTCGCATAGTTTTCGCTCAATGGTGCAGTTGAGTCGCTGTCAAGGTTGAAGTGTCGCCAATACCGCGTAGTACGAACCTTGCCTTATACAGTTCGAGGCTGGAAAAGCATCCAATGCTTTCTACACATAAGGACGGTGCAGAAGTGACCGCCGCCCGCCCGCCCTTGATCTGTCCCTCCCTCCCGCCGCGGACAAACAGGGAAAAAAGGGAGCCTTGTTTACTTCATTATTGCTCCGGTAAACAAAGCGGGGACGGGAAAGAGGGGGGGGGAGGGCATCTTGGCAGTTGGACGAAGAGAGATAATGAACGACATGAGAAGACAGATGGTTAATTAAGATGTCTCTCTCTCTCGGGCGGGCGCTGAAAATGGCACCCCGGGAACGTGGGGGGACAAACTTTTTGTGACTTCCAGTCGATGCTATACTGCGCCATCGGGAAAGACATCTCCCCACGAGGGCCCTCCACCACACCTACAAAAAAGGCCATGTAATAGTGCTGCGTACCACTACGAGGAAGAGTACCCTGCCACATGAATCCTGCTAAAGTCTCGGGTTAGAGTAGTGCCGGTTTTTGGTTTATGTACTAGTACCGGGAGTGCCGCGGCACCACCCAGTGTAGAGAAAATAGCTAAGACATAACAATAAAAATGGCCTCCCCGGCTAAAAATGTCTGCTTTCCGCGGCCAAAACCGGCATGAGTACCTAGTCTAGTGCCGGTTTTTGGGATTGCCGTCTTTCCCCGACACTTTCTCGGCACTTTTTTGTCTGTGACGGGAAAGTGTCGGGAGGGAGCAATGCCGGTTTTCTGCCAAACAGCCCAAAAAAGAGTGGCTAGTGCCGGTTTTGGCCGCGGAAAGCAGATGTTTTTAGCCGGGGAGCCCATTTTTATTGGTATTGCTTAGCTGCTTCCCCGGCACTGGCGCACACCCGGCATGCCTCGTCTAGTGCCTCGTCTAGTGCCGGTGGCATGTGGTAGGGTATAGTACTTAAATCAGTGAATTTGTTCCATTTCGAGCAAAAGAGCTGCCGTCGCATACAAGCCAGGGGGAGATGAAGGGGGCGCGTGAGTGCGCACGTATTTTATATCTCTGCAATTAAGTCTGGGCACGTTCTGCTTCATCCTCACGTACCCCACTGCCGCCACAACCGGCGGAGGCCTCTTTCCCTTCACAGTAGTAGGTAGTATCCCCCCCCTTTTAAAAGCAGGCTCCACTTTCCGCTAAAAGCCCCCCTTTTCGTCTTCTCTCGGCTCCACTTTGCAGGTTATACTACTATGCCCATTTTGAGATCAGCCACTTTTGGGGCTTAAAACTTCTCTCCCCTCCCGGCCCCTTTGTCGACGCCTCAGGCACTTTAACTATAGCATCCGCCTACTTCACCGCGAGAAAAACTTACGTGAGCTGTTACAAAAGTCAAATTTTTGTACCCGGATATAATGAGGCAAAATCTCGCATGGTTTATTCGTTACCAAAGTTTTCCAAATGTGAGAGATAACTTGTTGGTCTTTTTTCAAATTCAGTGGAAATTTGTTCAGCTATTTTTGTTCATGCCAGTACCGACCGCTGGAATATGGAACCGTGGGGGATGTGGAGAAAATCCTGTGACATTTCACGCCGGATGCATAAGCAAACTCCAAGTTTGTTCTGCGGTTTCGGCGGACGCGGTGAAAGATATTTTCAAAAAACTGTTTTGTCCTTGAAGACCGTTCAAATGCTGCAGTACAGCAGCACACTCACCTCCACGGTGACAAAGTTGAAGGTGGACTCGAAGAACCTGGGCACGTTGAAGGCGACTCCGCTGACGATGACGGGGAGGAGGTACTTGAGCAGCCTCCTCCTGATGGCGTCGGAATCGTTCATGGCCTGCTTGTAGTCCAAAGGGTTGTGCACGGCCACGTACCTGCAACAAAGAGGAGCAAAACGCGACAATTGGATCATTTCGTAATATGACTTCTCAGATGATAACGCGCATACAGTGCATTCTCGAAGAAAAGTGAAGATTCACTTTCCTGTTTTGATCTTATGCTACGTACAGTACATATACTTATGGCATTCTGGAGGATGACAATACCAACGGACCTGACTGCATATGCCTTTTCTCTGTTGAATACCGAATAATGGCATAATGGAAAACAGCAGGGACGTCTGATAAGGGATCCACAAGATTCAGCCAGTTCAACAAGGAGCGACATAGTGGAGATGCACCGTAAAGGAGGAGATCTCCCATGGGAACGATGAAAACAGCTTTTCGGTTTCCAAATGACTTTGCATTGCAGGATCAGTTTCTCTTTCTCTTCGTCTTCAAATACCGGTAGGCATGACTGAAAGTACAGTGCGCATTTCACCTAGATGCAGTTCGTCCAGACCCAAACGGAAATACCTTCTCGCCTCTCCTTGCGGCTCGGATTCCCGCCTGCCCAAACATATTCCCTCTTCGGCCACACCGGTGATTCCTCTTGGATCCTCAGATTACCGGCCGCAGGAGAAACCTCCTCATATCACAGAGGAGAAGAGCCTCCATCATCATCGGCGGCGGCGGCCTCGACCGAGGATCGACGGCGGCAGCGGCCTCGACCGCCAACGCCACCCGAGGCTCTGACGTCCGCAGGCAGAAAGCAATATATCCGCGACCGAAGGAGCCAGGTCCCGACATCACGCAAGCACAACATTCCGAGCCCAGGAAAGGTAGGGAGAGGCATACATGTGCGGCCGCGGGCTGTGATGGTCGCAGGACATGTCACATCGAAATTTGCCGGAGGTAAAAACATCTTTTCGGAGACTCAAAGGCGAGGCCAAGATCAGACAAAAGGAGACCTTGGACTATTTATTTATGCAGAGGGACGCAGTGGAATTCTTTCATCCTAAGCCCCTTCCTTGACCATGTATGCCGCCATGGATATTTCCACACATCCTGTTCCGCTTGCCGCTCAACCTGTCGTGGAGAAAGGGACGGAAGTGACGATATCGCGTTCCATCGCGTTGCCGCTGCATGGCCAGTACTGTGAGTACTGTGGTAAAAGAACTGAGACAAGCTGCTGTTATGGTTTTAAGAAGTTTTCGCCAGGGCAAAAAGGTATAAATGGGCAAAATGGACAAATGTTCTTGCCCTAAGGCACTCTGTCAGCCGAGACAAGAGCTCAATGCATTGCATGCATGATGACCTGCAGATGAAAGGCGATGGAAGGCATGGCCAACGACTGGGCATCTCCAGATTGCTTTCGTGTTGCGGTATGTACCACGACAGT
>JAAUYJ010166149.1_pt1 | contig 12322 bp, 9 predicted proteins | sample 7278031 | NCBI WGS metagenome assembly JAAUYJ01 (sample SAMN14350222, study PRJNA611818) | marine sediment metagenome | isolation source: surface marine sediment (1.8m) | place: French Polynesia: Moorea | collected 2018-08 | reverse complement strand
CCATGGCAGAACGGACGCGATCGCATATAAAAGATATTGGTCATGCAGCAAGATATGTATCACTCTTATTTACAATTGTAGTATGTAAATATGCCAGCGCTCATTGCTATACATCTTCAGATTTAGGCCAAGGAATTAGACTAGCCATCACTACCCAACGATTGTCTGGAGATAGTTGGCCATTCAACGGCAGTTCAAAATTTTCTGGTGCAGTTTCACCTTGGCCTACTTGTCTGTACATGGTGTGTGCAGTTATAGATACCTGGTTTTTGGTATATTTTGGCTCAAAATCGGGTACTATTTCTGATTAAAAATCCCTTAAATCCTGACTGTGTAAGTTTTTGCTATTTAATCAGCAAACCCTAATTAACTAATTCCTCAAATTAGGAAGTTAAAATTCTTAGAAGTTTTTGAAATTATCATTCATAACCAGGCAGTTGATAAGAGGTTTGGCGAATCACATTGATATTGCTGGGAGAATAATGAACAATTGCCAACAAAGGTAAGGCTAATGTCAAAACAGCGATCGCTGTTCCCAAAATATTTGCAATGCTTTGAGGAGGTTCATCCTCCGAGTAACTGGCAGGTTGACTATCTGATTCCATATTTAGGAAACTTCTAAAAAACTTAAAACTAATTTTATTAATGGACTTTTGTTGCAGTAGGAATAATTAGATGTTACTTTTAATAATCACCTAATTATTCCTATTATTGACAGCTACGATTTTTTTTGGCAACTTTATCTTTAATGTCTTGAGCTGTTTGTGCTAATGACAGAGCCCTTTGGCCTATATTAATTGGCAACCTGGGAATATCTGCCAATGAAGCACGAGATAAATCCAGTAATAATTGGCGTACATTTTCTACCCATTCTCTTGAGCCTGGCGGTACACTTTGACCATCAGGCTTTTGGATAATGATTGTGGCTTTCTGAACCAGAGGAAGGGCTCTTTCAGAAACATTATCCGGGAGCTTAGGTTTATCTGACAAAGAAGAACGAGCAATTTCCAACAACAATTGATGAACTTGCTCTACCCACTCAATATCTGAGTCGTGGGAACTTAAATTACTCATAACTAGCGCTAGTTGTTTTCAAAATATAAGAGCCAACATGATTTTTCGTTTTTCCAGGAAAATCGTTGATTTTATTTTTCAGTTAACTGCCAAACCCCATCCCAATTTTCTGGCGGGAGTTCGGTCTGAAAAAGCTGACAACGACCCAAATGTAATTTAGCCGCTTTGTTATTTGGATCTACCTTTAATACTTCTTGAAACTCTGCTGCGGCTAATACAAAAGATTCTCTAATTGAAGCATCCGTTAAATTCTTATCTTTTGACGGTCTCAAATAATATTCTCGTCCCTGATGATAATGTTCTACGATCAGATGTTGTTCTGGACTCAATTCTTGTTTAAGCGGACCCTCCTTAAAGCCTAGAAGTTCGTATATGATTACTGGTTTACTTTTTCCCTTCACAGTTATTAAGTCCAGTTCCCTCGCCCAAAGTAATTCTTTGTATGGTTGATAAGTATTATCACTAATGACCAAATCTGTGCCATACTGCTTACTTGTACCCTCTAAGCGAGAGGCCAGGTTTACACCATCCCCAATAGAGGTTAGCTCCATACGTTTACTTGAGCCAATATTACCACTAACTACTTCGTCTGAGTGGATGCCAATACCTATCCTGATCGGTTTTTTGTTATTACCCAACCGCTCTTGATTAAACAATTTTAATCTTTGGCGCATTTCCACTGCACTTTGCATAGCGTAGAGTGGGTGATCGTCCAGAGGAGCTGGAGAACCAAATACGGCCATTAAAGCATCACCTATATATTTATCTAGTGTGCCTTTGTACTTGAATACAGAATCTACCATCTCCTCAAAATATTCGTTCAGCATGGTAACCACTTGCTCGGCTTTCATATCTTCTGTCAAGCTGGTATAGCTACGAATATCACTGAACAGAACAGAGACGTGCTGACGTTTACCTCCTAAACCAGTATCACCACTTGCCAACAATTGTTCTGCCACTTCAGGTGTCATGTAGCGATACATCAGATTTTTAACTTGTTTTTCACCAGTGATGTCTTCCATCACTACTAAAACACCGTTAACTTTACTAGGATTACACACATCAAGCATGGAGTTGATAGACAAATTAATACTTTGAGGTGGTAAATCACCCTTTGGTAATAAAGTTTGATCTGGATAATACTGCTGGCAATCTTTCAGTTCTCCTGGTGAAAGGGCCATATCAAACCATTTACCAAAATCACCTTCTTTAAAAGATACCAAATCTGTGACTGAACGACCTTCTAATAATTCTGTTTCCGAAAAACCTAGTAAATGTCTGGCACTTTCGTTAGTAGCTATCACATGGCCTACTTTATCAGTAGATATTACCCCGTTAGTGAGACTGCGTAGAATATCTTTTTGTCTTTGTTGTTCCTGTTTGACCGTATCAAATAATTTAGCATTTTGGAGGGCCACACCGGCTTGAATATTGAAAGCCTTCATAAACTCTAGATCATTGCGGTTGAAACTTGCTTTCCATCGTTCAGGAGGGTTGGGCCAATCTTCCGGATTATATGGTGGAAATTCTCCCTGTTTCTTTTTATTTATGAGCTGAGTCACACCAATTAATTGATCGTCAGCATTAAATACTGGCATACATAAAAGGCTACTGGTTCGATAACCTGTTTTCTTATCAACCTCTTGAGACTTGACTGAGCGGGGGTCTTTATATACATCAAAAGGAATTAGTAGTGGCTCCCCAGAAGTAGCAACTATACCAGCAAAGCCTTCATCTCTGGCAATTCTAATTTCTGTGAACTTACCATTTATCGGGATTTTTGTCCATAACTGATCTTTGTCATGGTCTATGAGCCATAAGGTACTGCGGTCTGCATTCATGAGTTCCTTGGCCTGATCCATGACTTTTTTCAGAGTATCCTCTAAGTCTAGGCTACTCTTACTCAGAGAATCTACCGCTTTCATTAGAGCTTCTGCAGCTCTTTGTCTTTGGGTTGCTGCGTAGAATGATTTGGAGGATTCTAGAATTAAACTTATAGAGGGAGCAAATTCTTTAAAGACTTTTTCATCTTCATCTGTGAATCCTTTTTGATCAATTTTTTCTGATAGTTCAGCGCTACATTTCTCATCATCTGGCTTTAACTTATTCAGCAGTTGTACTACTGCTATCAAGTCTCCTGTTTCCTCTTTAATTAGAGGCATTACTACCATGGTATAGGTTCTATATCCATACTGTTTATCTAATTTCTTGGCTGCTTCTGAACGGGGATCGTTGTAAAAATCAAAGGGAATATTAATTACTTTTTTGCCTTTAGCTGCTTCCCCTGCAATACCTTTATCTGCTGGTATTCTTAATTCTAAAGGTTTTTCATCTGCTCCTTGTGCTACTGTTGACCAGAGTTCATTTCTTTCTTCGTCTAATAACCATATTGTTGTGCGGTCGGCATTTAATAATTCCCCTGTTTTGAGGGTAATTGAACGCAACATTTCGTGTAAAATAGCATCAAATCCTTGGGCTTCTAATAAGTTATTTAGCATTCCCAAGGTTTGATTAACCGTCTTTAGTTTGTCTTCAACGTCCTTAACAACTCGTACAAAATTTTCTTTTTTTAGAGGTGCAAGAAATGCTGAAAAGTTTCCTTCGGAGCGAACTATGGCATTACTTTCGCTTCCTGTTGATTCAGGTTGATGTTCGTTATTATTTTTCACATCAACAACATTATTATTTTCATGGCAATTTGGGGGGTGATACACCTCGCGGGCATTACCATCTAGGACTTCCACATCCTGTTTTTGGATTGTGGTGTAGTCTGTAGAGATTTGATTAGGAGATGCAGATGTCATATACCTTAATAATTAAAAATTGGACGCACACTCTTGATCAAAAAGAGTTTTTCAGTAATTCAAGCTGAGTCTGCTAATTAATTTTAAGCAATGAATGATTTTTAATAACTATATTGTTTGTTGTTTAGTCTAACACATTAGACTTTGGCTGATACACAGATATTTACCCTAATATTTGGTTTTTTGGGTCTATTTTTGAATTCCCAATTATGGCCTCTAGCTTGCTCTTCTAATTGATTAAAGTCAATCTAGGTAATTTAGTATTCAAAATTTTTTTTTTATGATGAATTATTGTAGCACAAATTATATTTTTTTTGTTTTCAAGGGTGCTGAAAATTATTTGATTATTAATTCATTTTTTCAATTAAATATTTCGATGATTTCGATCACCGATGTTGTGGGGGAGCTAAATTATTTTTAATTTAATATTTTCACTAAATCAGCTACCTAGTTATTTGTTTATTTATTGTGTATATTTTTCAGATACATAACTTAATTAATTAATTAATCAATAACTATAAATTATATATAATGATATTCTAATATTATAGATTACTATTCACCTCCTGAACTAGAAACAGGAGTAGTAAAGTTTTTTTGACGTTTAGAAGCAGCTTGAGTTAAAAGAGATTCAGCAAAAGCAATAGCTTCTTGAACTGATCTACCACTAGCTAATTGTGCTAATTCTTCTCGACGTTCGTTGTTGTCTAGACCTATAACTCTAACTATAGTTCGTACCCCTTGAAGCTCACTATTCAAGGACACATCTTGGGTTTCTTCAATTACCTGCTTACTAACACGAAAGTGGTAGTCTGCCATTGCTGCGACTATAGGTTGATGAGTGACACAAAGAACTTGATGTTGCCGACTAAGTTGGTGTAGTTTTTCTGAAATTGCTCCTGCGACTCTTCCTGATACTCCTACATCTATCTCATCAAAAACCAGAGTTCCTGAGCCTTCTACTTGAGAAAAACAAGCTTTAAGCGCTAATAAAAATCTACTCATTTCTCCACCAGAAGCAATTGAGCTTAAAGGTTGTAAGGGTTCACCAGCATTGGGACTGAAACAGAATGTAATTTGGTCAACACCTGTTGCTGTAGGATTAGTAGGAGTAATTGGTACTTGAAATTGCACTTTTTCCATGGCAAGAGGTTTAAGTTCTCCTACCAAATTTGTTTCTAATTTAGCAGCAGCAGCACGACGCTGCAAGGTAAGTTCGCTACAATTTTTGACCAGTTGTTGTTGAGCTTTTTGATGAGCTTGTTGGAGAGCTTCTAAAGATTCTCCTCCATCTTTAAGTTCTTTAAGTTCAGTTTGAATATTGTGATAATAAGTAACTGCTTCTTCTAGACTAGGACCATACTTACGACAAATTTGTTTAAGTTCTTGAATTCTTTCTTCTACTTCTTGTAATCTATGAGGATCTGCTTCTAATTGTTCTCCATAACTACTAACTTGTCTACCTGCTTCTACAACCTGAGCCAGAGCATCATTAATCATTTCTAATACTGGCTGAAGTGTAGAGTCATAACTAACCATATCATTGAGCATATTTTCTGCTTCACCGAGTAGGTCTGCTGCTGCTGGAGCATCTGCTTCATTTTGATATAAAGCTTGATATAATTGATAGCTTTGATGTTGAAGTTCAACTACATGACTCAGACGTTGGCTTTCTTGTTTTAATTGTTCTAATTCTTGAGGATCATCAATATTGGCTGCATCTAATTCTTGAACTTGATATTCTAATAAATCTATTCTTTGTAAACGTTGCTGTTCTGACTTACGACGATTCTCCAGAGCAGCTGTAGCTTTCTGGGCTTTTTGATATGCAATAGTTACTGCTTCTCGGCGTTGGAGCAAAGGAAGGCCACCATATAAATCAAGCCACTCACGTTGGAGGTTAGAGTTTCCCATCTGCATAGTTTGGCCTTGAGCAGTAATTTCTACGAGGCGATCGCGTAGTTGGTCCATTATTTTGCGGTTAACCAGAATGCCATTAAGACGGGATCTGGTGCGCAGAGAATCTTGCGAGATAGTAATTTCCCGACTACAAACTACTAATGACCCATCTACTGGATCTATTTCTTGATTGGCCAACCATTCAGCTAGGATTTCGTTAAGTTCAAAGGTTGCTTCTAAGATGGCTCGTTTGCTTCCCGTTCGGATGACGCGACGGTCTATTTTACCACCTAATGCTGCATCTAGAGCATCTAGGATAATTGATTTGCCGGCACCTGTTTCACCTGTAAAGACATTTAGTCCGGGACTAAGTTCTAAGTCGAGATGGTCTATGAGAGCGAAGTTTTCAATACGGAGGGAGATAAGCATGATATTGGTGATTCGACATTTAGTATTATTATGTGCTTCAGTGAGTCCAATTGTTTTTATCTTACATATCTCTGAAATACCTAACCCATAAGGTAACTTTTGCTTTTTATCCCCTAGTGCAAGATTTAAAGGTAAAGGATGTCGCCGATCTTAGAGGGGTCTGATGGTAATGGCTAGTAAATATCAATTAGAACTTTAGTAGTGTTCCATATCTTATCTAAATTTTCAACAGTTATTCCACACCAACTAAAAATATAATAACTTTAGTATCTAAAGCAATTTTTTACTTAATAGACATCTCCGGAAAAGAGGGAGTAGGGAGTAGGGAGTAGGGGGAAATAATTGATTATTTCTGTACGATAGTTGATTTGATTTTTTATTACCGGAGATGTCTAATATACCTCTGGTGGAAAAGAGGGAGGAGGGAGCATAGAGGTGGTAGGAGGGAGAAATAATTGATGTTTTATTGACGATAACTGATTTTATTTTTTCTTATTAGAGATGTCTAATCAATAAAGTTTAAAGAAGAAAAAAGACTACTTGATCAAGCGATAGTGTTAGGTTCAGGTGCTTCACATATATAATTTAATTTAGATGAATAGGTAAACTTGAAAAGGAGACAATTGTATGACTCTAAATCCGGCAATAATGACAGCAGTGGAAAATTTGGACTACCGGGTTACTGTGGGAGATGTGGCAGCTCAAGCGGGATTAGATATTAAACTGGCAGAACAGGGACTTTTAGCTTTAGCTAGTGATGCTAAAGGTCATTTACAAGTATCAGAATCTGGAGAAATTGCTTATTTATTTCCTAAGAATTTTAGAGGTGTTTTACGCAATAAATTCTGGCGGTTAAGATTACGAGAATGGTGGGAGAAAGTTTGGCGGGTATTGTTTTATTTGATTCGGATTTCTTTTGGAATTGTACTCATACTTTCTCTGGTAATTATTCTAGTTGCTATTGCGATTATTGTGGTTTCTCTTAACTCTAGTAGTGAACGAAATGACTCAGGAAGTAGGGGAAATAGTTCTTTAGGTGGAATGGTATTTTTATCCCGGTTTAGATTTAGCCCTTATTGGTTTTGGTGGTTTGATTGGGGTTATTATGATGAACCTTATAGATATCAACGTCAAAAACAAAGACAAAGACAAAAACAAAAAAACCGTGGTTCTGGTAAAGAGAATGAGATGAATTTTTTGGAGGCTGTGTTTTCTTTTCTGTTTGGAGATGGCAATCCTAATTTCAATTTAGATGAACGACGTTGGCAGGCGATCGCTACTGTAATTAAAAATAATCAAGGGGCTGTAGCTGCAGAACAAATTGCTCCTTATTTAGATGATTTAGGAACAGGATATGCTCTGGAATATGAAGAGTATATGTTACCTGTATTAACTCGTTTTAATGGTCGCCCAGAAGTCAGTCCTGATGGTCAAATTGTGTATCATTTTCCGGAGCTACAAACAACAGCAAAAGAGTGGCATTCTCAACCTATTTCTGCTTATTTGAAGGAAAAACTTTGGCGATTTAGTGAGGCAAATTCTGGTCAAATAATGTTAGCAACTGGATTAGGTGCTGTGAATTTTGTTGGTGCTTTAGTATTGGGTTCTTTACTAGAAGATGGTACAGCAGCAGCTCAAATTGGGGGATTTATTGCTTTTGTTGAAGTTATTTATCCTCTGCTTCTGGTTTACGGAATAGGTTTTTTAGTATTACCACTAATTCGTTATTTCTGGGTACAATGGCGTAATGGTAAAGTTGAGGCGCGAAATCAAGAAAGGCAAACAAGGGCTATTGAATTAAACCAGGTTAATAATCAGTTAAAAGAAAAAATTGAATATGCTAGAAAATTTGCTATAGAAACAGTTATTAGTGGTGAATATTTAGCCTATACAACTGAAAAAAATATACTGGAACAGGAAGTTGAACAAGTAGATAAAATTGATGCTGAGTGGCAAAAACGACTAAATGAATCTGATAATTGAGAGATAAATTTAACAGATTTAAAAACAGATTTAAAATATCAACTATTTACCAAGAGTTTCTATGTTAATTTTCGGGCGTTTAAATATAAGATAATTATTGTCATATTTTGAGTCATGGCGAACTGCTACTAATTCCCATCCCTTATCACCTAAATAATTCACTAATTCGTGTAACGCTTTATCCTTCCATTCTCGCAATTCTTGACCGTTAATGTATAAACTATTTAACTTATCGCCAAAGGGATAAGGACTTGCTTCAACTAATACATATTCCCACTTTTGCATTTGTTATCTAAATACTATGGAACCATTTATTTATGGGGAAATTTTTCGCAATTTATATTGCCAACTAGAGACAGCAATTAATTACTATCTCTAGAAAGTTTTTTAGCGTAAATCAATTCTAGCTAAAGTTGCACCTTGGTAGTAGTACAACAAAATCTGTTGGTAATTATATCCATTACGAGCTAAATTATATGCTCCCCATTGACTCATACCCACGGCATGACCAAAACCTTTGCCGGTAATTTGAAAACTACTAGGAATTTGTTGGCCTTCACTTTTTTGAGGACTTACGGTAAACCTGGTACTTTTTAATCCTAGAGCTGCTGTAATATCTGTACCTTCAAGATTTTTAACCCCTGAGTCTCCCAAAACTTTAATAGTATTAACACTACCGTGGGGAGTTGTACTCTGGGGTGTCATGGAAATAATATTTCCCACTCCTGGTATTCGCTGTTTGAGTTCCTGTTGAGAAAATGATTCAGTCCATTCATAAACTGGGGCATCTTGATCAAAGTCTGGAACAGCTCGAAGGTAGGGTAGGGGGTTTGACCAAACATCTTCTACATTTTCTGTGTGGCCTCCAGAGGATGAATGAAATAGGGCTAAAATAATTTGACCATTGTAGGTGAGAACTTGACCTTGGGTAGCCTCAACTGCAGCATAAGTCCCTGGAGATTCTGTTTGAATTCCCTGGTAAACTTGCCATAGTTGATCGTTGCCTAAATCGTAGAAACTGCTAGTATTTTCTTGACGCTTGTGCAGGGCATAAGAACGGGCTGCAACTGCTTGGGCCTTAAGTGCTTCTTGGGGCCAGTTACCATTCATTTCTGCTCCAATAACACTGTAGAGGTACTCTTCTAGATTGACGTAATTGATAGCAGTTACACCTTCTTTATGAGGGATGAGGTGGGTGCGTCCACGATACCAGCGATCGCCTATCCATACATACCCATTTTCTTTAGGCTCGATCCACATTTGACCAGATATCAAATTTTCTAAAGCCACTTTTCCAGATTTTGGTGTGGCCGCAAAGCCTTTTGTGGGTGGCAGTTCTCCAATAGCCCTACCTGCTCCATCTCTAACTGTAGCGCTAGTGGAACTACCTACTTTAACTTCTTGTGCCCCTTCTTGAATAGCGATGCGTAAAACTAGGGAAGCTTGGGCCGGGGAAATTGTTAATATCCATAAAAAAATAGATATCCACCAATAGTGTTTTAATGGTTTGATGGAACGAGGTAGAAAAGAAATAAATAGTAATCCAGAATTCATGACTATTTTAGATTTTATATTTAAGGTTAACTAATGGAGGTAAAAGCTAGATTCAATTTAACAATGTAAAATTAAAGGAATAAAGAATGACTCTGTGGATATACTTATCATATTTTTTTAGTTTGATAGAGGAAGTTTTAAGTTTTGCAGGTAACTTTTCTAGGAACTAGTTCTGGTGTCCCGACGCGATCGCGCAATGTTTCGAGCGTTGCTTTACGTTTGCCTCAACGAGCTGAACTATGGTTGTTTGACTGTGGGGAAGGAACCCAGCATCAGTTTCTCCGTAGTCAACTTAAGGTTAGCCAATTAACTCGGATTTTTATTACCCATATGCACGGTGACCATATTTTTGGTTTGATGGGCTTGTTGGCTAGTTGTGGTTTGGGGGGAAATGTTAAAAGTATTGATTTATATGGTTTACCTGCCTTGGAGGATTATTTACAAAGTTGTATTCGATATTCTCAAACTCATTTAGCTTATCCTATTAAGGTTAATAAAATTAAGCCTGGTGTGATTTATGAGGATGATGAGTATATTGTTAGCTGTGGATATTTAAAACATCGGGTTCCGGCTTTTGGTTATCGGGTAAGAGAAAAAGATCGACCAGGACATTTTAATGTGGAAAAGGCTAAGGCTTTGGGTATTCCACCCGGTCCTATATATGCAAACCTGAAACGGGGTGAATGGATTACTTTGCCTGATGGACGGAGAATTAATGGGGCTGATTTGTGTGGAACACCCCAGGTGGGCCGAAAGTTTGTTTATTGTACTGATACTGTTTTTTGTGATGGGGCGGTAGAATTGGCCCAAGATGCAGATTTACTGATTCACGAGGCTACTTTTTCTCACCAAGATGCTGATATGGCTTTCCAAAGACTGCATTCGACTTCGACTATGGCGGCACAGGTGGCTTTGGCTGCTGGTGCAAAGCATTTGATGATGACTCATTTTAGTCCGAGGTATGCTCCTGGTAATCGAATTTTGTTGGATGATTTGTTGCAGGAGGCACGGGCTATTTTTCCTAATACTAATATGGCTTATGATTTTTTGAGTTATGAGATTCCCAGACGTGATGAAGTTCGAGGGTTAAAACTTAAAAGTGGTTCTTGATTTTTTGGCCTAGCTTGAATTTGATGTAGCTTGAATTTAGATGTTTTTTTTGGAGCTGAATATTACTGAATAAATTTGATTGATTCTATTCTAGAGAGTACACACCAAGGGTCGAAGATGCCCGCAAAATAAGACATTCAATTCAAGCCTTGTATATAAGGGGCCCCAAATATATATACTTTATAGTAAAATATGCGGTTAAATTAATTCCCAATTCTATCAAGGCCAAAATCACAAATGCAGTTAAAAAACTTTATGAAATTAGGCTGGCAGCATATCAGCCACGACATGACTGAGGAACTGTACTTAAAAACAGGTATAGATGTCACAAAACCACGTTCAATTAAAGGTAACGTTAATGAAAGATGTAATTATAAATGTCGCTATTGTGACTTCTGGCGATTGAAAGAATATCAAAACGAGATGACTATTTCCCAATGGCAGGCAGCACTTTTAAGTCTCAAGGAATTTCTGGGATGGTATAGTATTGAATTTGTAGGGGGCGAGCCATTCATAAAAAAAGGGTTTATAGACTTATTAGAATTTTGCTACTCTCAAGGAATAAGTTGGGGAGTCATCACAAATGGTTCTGGTTTTTTTAATCGCAAAAACGTTGAAAAAGTAGTAGCAGCACGACCGATAAAAATAGATATCTCAGTAGATAGCGCTAACTCTGAGATACATGATTTTGTCCGAGGTGTGCCTGGTTCCCTCAGTAAGATTACTCAAGGAATTGGTTTTTTACGGGAAGAGCAAAAACGACTTAAACAGAAATTCCCCATCCGAATTAAACCTACCGTTCACAAACACAACTTCCGTTATCTACCGGAATTAGTAGAGTGGACGAAATCTGTGGGTGCAACAACTATAGATTTTAACTTTGTCAAACCCTGGACTTCAGAAGTAACAACAGAGCTATGGATTCGCGATAAGTCTGACCAAAAAGCATTAGCAGAAGTCGTCGAGACTTTGATTTCAATGAAAAAGGATGGAGCACCTATTGAAAACAGCGAGTTGAAACTGCGCTCGTTTGTAGATCATTTTCAAGGAAAAACGGTCAACTACGGAATTTTACCCTGTCGCTTAAGTCTTCGTGATTATCACATTCAGCCTAATGGTGATGTACAAATGTGTTCGTTATACCCAGCTATGGGTAACGTCAAAAATTCCAGTGCAAGGGATATTTGGTACAACGAGGAAACTAAAAAAGTTCGCGCTCAGATGGTTGCTTGTCAACTGTTAGGAAAACCTGGTTGTGAGAATTTCTGTCTTACTTCTCAGACATCTTTCAAGCATCAACTTCAACGCGGTCTGGTAATGCTCCAACAAATGGCTCAGGTTTAAATAATATCAAAAAATTTGAGGTTGCACATTATGGAATGATACTGCAAAAAATTGGCTTGGACTTTGACTGAAAAAAAACCATTAACTAATCATTTTAGTAATTCCCCAATCTCAAATTCGACCAT
>JAAUYJ010175145.1_pt1 | contig 12326 bp, 10 predicted proteins | sample 7278031 | NCBI WGS metagenome assembly JAAUYJ01 (sample SAMN14350222, study PRJNA611818) | marine sediment metagenome | isolation source: surface marine sediment (1.8m) | place: French Polynesia: Moorea | collected 2018-08 | reverse complement strand
TTCTGCTAAGACAATTTTTGTCCCACCAAATGTGTCAGTTTCTATTACATCTGCACCTGCTGCGAGAAAGCCTCGGTGGACCTTGGCTACTGCTTCTGGTTTAGTGTGGACAAGATATTCGTTACAACCTTCATACTCTGCACCGCCGAAATCTTCAGCCGTTAATTCTTGGACTTGTAGATTAGTACCCATTGCGCCATCAAAGACGATTACTGGGCGTTCTGGACTATGGAGACGATTTAAAAAAGGGCTGTTCATAAATTGTTTTGTTTTGATTGTGTGAGTATTAATGCTGATATTTTTAGGTTTTAAGACCAATTTCTTTATCCATGATAGGTCATTTGAGTTCTCACTTCTCAGTTCTCAGTTCTAAGTTTTTAGCGCTTCAGTTGCAATAAATATCATATCCGGATGATTAGTGATCAGAAAAACTTTCTCATTTTTATACTTGATTTTTTCCTCTTCCTGACTGACTCCGTAAGCATTCAGCCGTCAGCTAGCCTCCTGCGGAGGAACTGCTGGCTTCAGCTATTGCTATTGATATGGATAAAAGCTTTATTTCCACCATTTTCTTCAGGGATATTATTAAACCAGAATTCAACTTACTAGAAAAAAAGTCTAAAAGTTAGCTGTATATTGATTTTCAAGGCGAGGTATTATTGCTGAAAGCTGAGAGCTGACAGCTAATAGCTGTTTGCTCCGCATTCCGCAGGAAATGCTTACCTGACTCCTAAGAACAAAGCCACTGTAACGATATTTTATGAAATTGTTAATGATTACTAGAAAAGATAAAAAAACGCAAGTGACTTGCGTAATTGTTAAATAATTTTAACAGACTTGGAATTAATTAACTACTATAGGATTATATAAAAAGCTTTGCTATTCCACCAAACTACCCCGCTTCATTTGTTCTCTCTCTATTGCTTCAAACAAAGCTTTAAAATTACCCTCACCAAAACCTTGAGCTTGCATCAGTTTACCATCTACCCAACTAACTCGGCGTTCAATAAACTCAAAAAATATAGTCGGTTCGGGAAAAATTGGTTGGGTAAAAATTTGTAGTAACATTGCCTCTGAAATCATTTCTTGCCAGTCTAATAAAATTTGATAATTTTGAACTGCTTCCCAGTCAGTTTTTGATAGATAATTTAGTGCTTTTGACTCTAGGTTTGTGTAATAACTAACAGGGACTTTGAGAAAAGATAAACCACGCGATCGCAATTCTCCCACTACCCCCAAAATATTCCCAGTCCGCAAAGCAATATGTTGTATTCCCGCACCATGATTAGCATCCAAAAATTCTTGGACTTGAGAATTAGCAGATGCAGGTTCATTAATGGGAAACTTTACACCACCATCTACATCAACCATAACCCGACTGCGTAAAGCAGATTTATCTGTTTGAATGTCAAAATTTTGCTCAGGTTGAAATCCGAGAATTTGATGATACCAGTTGAGAGCAGATTCTAAATTATCCTCAGCTACATTCAAAACTACATGATCGATATCAACAATATCTGTGAGGAGTTGATGAGTAGGATTTAAAATTTGTGCATCATCAATTTTTTCTATTAAAGTGTGACTCAAATCTCCCCACCCAGAAATTTTGGCCCGTTTCAACCCCTGGGAATTTTGGGTTGGAGGTTGTAAAATTTTGGCTCCGTTTGCTGCTGCTTTCGCCACAACTGACTCAATATCTCCCACCCGAAAAGCAACATCAGCTACTCCGGGAGGATGTAAACTGAGAAAATTAGCCACAGAACTTGCTGAGGTTATGGGAGAAGATAAGACAAAGTATACCTGACCTCTGTTGATAATTTCTGTATGGGTGTCTTGAGTGGTTTGAGCAGAGATAGCTTTAAAGCCTAATTTCTCAACAAACCAGTCTCGTGAGTCGATAGCATTTTCAAGATAGAAATGAATGTGATCGAATTCCATAATCAACTTTTATTATTGATGAGTATAAACTATAAACTGATTTTTTTAGAAAAATAAGTGACTATCTGGCTGAATATTAATTTCCATAGGTATTGCTTGGGGTTCTGCATTCAGAGCAAACATAATTGCATCAGCAGCAGTTTCCGGACTCAGCATTTTTGACCTATCAACTTTCAGACTAACACTATCCCAGAAAGGAGTATTCACTCCTCCGAAATAGAAAAGAGTAATTTTAATACCATAACGTCGCAACTCATCCGCCATACATTTGCTCAATCCCACTAAACCAAATTTAGAGGCACAATAGACTGTCCCCATTGCCATTGAATGCTTGCCCAGAATGCCAATAACGTTACAGATATGGCCTGATTTTTGTCCTTTCATTATATTGGCAGCAGCTTGAGTTGTGTAGAAACTGCCTTTCAAATTCAGGTCAAGCATCACATCCAAGTCTGCAGGTTCGATTTTGTTCCATTGCTTGAGAATACCAGATCCGGCTGCATTTACCAAAACATCAATTTGTCCAAAGTGGCTGGTAGCTTTTGCCATCAGGGTTTCTACTTCCTGTGGGTTGGTGATATTTGTGGGTACGGTAATTATTTCAGTAGTTGAGAGTTGTGCTGCTAAATTGTCTAATTTATTGCGATCTCTGGCAGTTAAAACTAAGTTAGCGCCAGAGTTTGCTAGTTTTTGGGCTACTGCCGAACCAATACCTCCAGTCGCACCGACTATTACTACAACTTTGTCCTGCATTGCTTTTTTATTTACATTTCTTTATATTTTGTTTTATGATACAACCATTACCAATAAATTGCATCTCTAAATTTTGAGTCTGAGTCAAAAAATTATTCGGCTAAGAGCTTTCGGTTTTATCTGTGAAGAGGAAAAATACTTTTAGTAGTTGAAATAGAATTTCTATATAGCATTTCTCAAGCTCGTGACCTACTTATCTTTTTGTCTTTTTGTCTTTTATATAAAATCCGGTTCAACGAGTGTATGTTCATAATTTGATAATTACTTCAAACCTTCAATCTCCCCACCCCCCATCTCTCCCAACTATATAATAAGTATTCAACCGGATTTGATATTATTGCTTGTTCACTGTTCCCTGTTCCCTTAAAAAAAACTAATGAGGGTATCTCACCAAATATGGGAATTGCTATACTTTTGATTATTGATTTCAACTCAATCCCACAAACCAACGACCTTCCTCAGACTTATATAACTTCAGCGCACTACATGACTCCAAAAATTTAGGAAACTTTTTACTTGGTTGAAACCGCTTAATCGTTTTTGTAATTGGTCTACCATATAATCTATTAAACTCACTGCTAATATTAGAAATAGGAACATAACTTCCAGGAGTTCCAGCACTTAAATCATCGACAATTTTTACCAATACTTTTTCCATAATTTCCTGGGAATTAATATCAGCAATATCTGTAATTATCGGAGATAATTCAACATCATTATTAGTTGAAATATCAGGAATTGAATTAGTTTTGTCTGACTTAGAAAACTTAAAAATGGTGACATAGGTTTGGGATTTTTCCGAAGGTTTATGAATGGCAAAATAATCAGGATAATTCACAAAAATACCGCGAGAATCTTGACCAGGAAAATAATTCTCAACCACATCCTTAATAGTCAGTTTATAAGTATCTTTATACAAAGCAGAAATTCTCGAAAACTTAATCCATTGCATCCCTGTTTTTTCAGCTTCTTCTCTAATTAACTCCTGCAACTGAATAATAAATTTATCAAGAGTAGGAATTTCTGACACTGACAGAGAATATATTTTTGATTCCCCTGTTTGACTATTCAAAACAGTAATTTGGTTTTTATATTTCCGCACTTGATAGACAATTAATCCATGAGATTGAAGCGTAGTACCAAGATGAGTCAATCCTCGGTCAGAGGAACAAACTAAAACTTCTTTAGCTTTGGGATAATTAACAAATATAGAAGCGCCGACTGTTGCCATTTTTAAATCAGCACTATCTTTTCCCGGAGGAACATGAATTAATTGATAACCACGTTGATGAAATTCCTCATCTTTTTTTCCCATACTGCGCCAGTTAGCAAAAGCAACTTTAATTTGAATCGGATAATTGCAAATATCTGCGAGAATTTTTTCCGTTTCAGCATCAAGTTGTAAATTTTCTACATCTAATAGTAAAATTGCAATTCCTGGCTCTACTAATTTAGTTCCATTTGTGGAAATATTAGGAATCTGAGCAGAAATAATTTTATCTGAGGAAACAATGTTTATTTCTGGGTAAATATATCTGTCGAGTTCTGTAATTAAATCATTATATCGAGCAGAATTAATAAACTCTGAAGTGAAAATTATTTGGAGATAGTCTTTAATTTTGAGACAAAAATAATTCTTGCTCTTAACACTAGAAAGCCCTTTTGTCAACTTTTCAGTCAAAGTAGATTGATACTTAGAATAATGCCAAGGAATACTCCTGTACTTTAGTGTTATCCATTCTGGGTGTTGCTCTTGAATGAAAACAATTGTTTGGTAAATATAGTAGCTGATGGCCTTGATAGTAGCATAATTATTCCCCACCAGCAAACCAGAATTATCTGACATGGCCCATAAGCAATTAATGGTTACTCAACTTTTAACGATCCATAATTCATAGGGATCGAATATTTTAAGACCTGGTATATGTTAATCATATAAGAAAAGGTGACATTGGACCGTTGGAAAATTGAGAATAATATCAAACATCCAAAATTTTGGCTCGCTGAAAATGGTAGTTATAGATATTGAGCGATGCTTGATGAAATAAAATAGCCTTTAGATTGGCCAGTGGAAGTTAGTCATTATGAAGCAATGGCTTATTGTTGTTGGAGAGGTCATTTCAGTTATCAGTTAATAGTTATCAGTTATCATTACCTTTGGAATCAGGAGGCTTGAAATTTGGCATATTCTCTTTTCTCTTGGTCGATTGGTTATGGCGAGGTTTCGTAGCCATCCCACCCTACCAGAAGCAACGCAGTTGTGCGTCAGCAAAACGACTGCTTTTTATCCCCTTAAAATGGGAGGCGCATACCCAGAATTTTTCGGTAAAAATACTCGGTTAATCAGTTAAGCTGAATATAATTTAGCAACTTATGGTAATGGTAAAGAAGTAGAGACAGAGAATTACAATCTGAATTTTAAATTTGCTTCTCCTAGTCCGGTTGGTTTCTTAGAAACTGCCAAAAATGAATCATGATTATATGATTTGCGGGGTAATGTTTGGGAATGGTTAACTAATAAATTGAATCCTCTTTCGGGATTTAAAACTCATCAACTTTATGAAGATTATTCTGCTCCATTTTTTGATGGCAAAGATAGTATGATTTTAGGAGGATGTTGGATAACTAACGGTACAGAAGCATTAAAATATTATCGAAATTGCTTCCGTCCTAATTTTTATCAACACGCTGGTTTTAGAATAGTTCAGGGAGAGAATTATTAACATCAGGACTTACACAGAAAATAGCTCATTTGTAAAGACAATCATCAGAGCAATAAACCAGGTTTATTAGTGGGTTTGTGTAAGTCCTGAAAATATTACTTTTTGTCTGTACTGTTTAAATATTTTCAGGATAATTATATAATTATAGATTTACATAAATTATGACTCAGAAAAAGTTTTACCTATTAATTGATTCAAGTATTATTTGTTCTTATCTGATATCTAAGTGGATTGAAGCTTTTGAAAAAATGCCAGAATTTCAAGGAATATTAGTTAAAGAGGAAGTTCCATCAAGCAAAGTAATTACAGAGAGAAAAAATTTTCATCAACAATACTTTGGTCAAAAACATTTAACTGGTGAAATATATGAATTATTAACTGATTTATATCCTGATATAGATCGAACTGAAAGAGCAATGATTGAGCGATATGGTGTATCTAAGCATTCTACGACTGAGCATTATCAAACAATTTTTCTTGGAGATAATTTGAATGGAAAATATGCCAAGAATTGGTTAATGGAAGTTGCTGAAAATTCCTCAGTATTCATTTTTGTTTGTGCTACTCAAATACTTAAACCTTGGTGGTTGGAAATAACTAAACATCAAGTGTTTAATAGTCATACAGCTGTTCTACCTTATGCTCGTGGAATGTACGCTATTGAGAATATGGCAATTAATAAAAATATTAATCAGTTTAGACAAGCTGTAGGCGTAACTATACATTATGTTGATGAAGGGGTAGATACAGGTTCAATTATTAGAACAGAAAGAATAGTCGATCCGTTTCGCTTTAATTCTATTTGGGATTTAAAAGGATATTTATATATTACCGAATTTGAGTTATATGTGAAAACTGCCCAAGATATTATTAGTAATAATGAAACTATTCCTGCTGGAGTTTCACCCAATCCTAAATTGTTAGGTCCTAATTTTCGGATAAAAAACTTTACTCCAGAGAAACAAAAACAAGCAGCAGATGGTTATTTATGGATGAAAAATTCCGTAAGCATTCAGCGGTAAGCTCTCAGCTATAAGTTATAATTTATTGACTCATTAATATGATGATATTGTCAGAATAAATTAGTCTTCAAGGAGAATTAAAAGTTACGAATCAAAGTATAGTCTTTTAACCTGAGAAAGAATTATTCATTATTTGCTGTTAACGCAGTTCCTCCATAGGAGACTTGCTGACCCCTAATAGCTGAATGCTTACAAAATTCTAGGCAATAACTTTCTCTTACTTAAGGTAAACTAAGTAAATATTCGTTTAGTTCAAAAATTTTTTAGATGGGAGATAATCAATGATTAAAGTAAAAAAAGTACAAAATAAAGGGCGGGGTATTTTTGCGGTCTAGGATATTCCGAAAGGAACGTTAATTGAAGTTGCTCCGTCAGTAGTTTTGCCACCTGAACAATTACAAATTCTGAATGATACAAAAGTCTTAGATTATTATTTTGTACAGCCATCAGAATATGCTGCAACTAAGAAAATAAAAGGATATTTAGTTTTAGGTTTAGCTTCTCTTTGTAATCATGCAGAAGACCCTAATTCTTATGTTGAATGGATTGAAGATGAAGTAGGTGTATGGTCACATTTGCTCGCCAAAAAAGATATTAAAAATGGTGAGGAAATTACCCTTTTCTACACCAATATTAATGAATATCCTGATGGTGAAACTTTTGTTTAATTCTTGGATTATTTTTGAATATAAGTCATCGTAATTGATTCATTGCCAATTTTTATCAACGTGCCGATTTTAGATGGAAGCATTAATATGTAATTAGTTCGATTCCGATAAAATTACTTTTGAATTGAGTTAATCAACATAATAAAACTATGAGATTTATTAGCCCCAAAACAGACTTTGCTTTTAAAAAAATATTTGGCTCCACTGAGAGTAAAGATATCTTAATTAGTTTTTTGAATGCTTTAATATATTCTGGTAAATCAATCATTCAAGATTTAGAAATAATCGACCCCTATACTCCTGGAGATACCATTAGTTTAAAAGATACTTATCTAGATGTAAGAGCTATTTTAAATGATGGCTCGAATGTGATAATTGAAATGCAAGTTTTAAACGTTCCCGCATTTGAAAAGCGAGTAGTTTATAATCTATGCAAAACTTATGGGAATCAATTAGACACTGGAGAGGGATATCGAAGATTAAAACCAGTAATTGCTTTAACGATTACAGATTTTAAAATGTTTGAGAAAACAGAACGATATATTAATCATTTTGTGTTTAAGGAGAAAGAGAAATCATTTGACTATGTAGATGAAGAAATAGCAATGATATTTGTCGAATTACCAAAATTTCCCAAAAAATTAGAAGAGTTAGAAACCATCACAGATAAATGGATTTATTTTGTGAAATCAGCTCCAAGTTTAGAAGTAATTCCCACTAATTTAGCAGAAATAAAAGAGATAGAAAAAGCTTTAAATATTGCTAATCTGGCAAATCTATCAAGAAAAGAATTAGAGGAAGTACACAAACGGGAAGTATTTTTAGAAGACCGTGCGGGTCAAATTCTGCTAGCTCGACAGGAGGGACGAGAAGAGGGACTAGAAGAGGGTAAGTTGTCAATGCAAAGACTAATATTAGCTCAACTGGAGAGAAAATTTTCAGCAGAAATTCCTGCCATAATTAAAGAGAATATTCAACAGTTATCTCTGGAAAAGTTAGAAAATTTAGGCAGAGCAATTGATAATTTTAGTAGTTTAGAAAATTTGTCTAATTGGTGTCAAGAATCAGAACAGTAGTCGGTGCTCAAAAATTAATAATTAATTATTATTAATTCCCTCTTCTTATAAAAAAGAAGAGGATTAATCTAAAGGAAATTTTTGTCTCCATAAATAGAAAGGCTTTATACCTTAATTTTTTTGGTAAATTGGTGTTAAAAGATTCATAAATTATGACTAAAAAAAAGTTTTACCTATTAACTGACCCAAGTATTATTTGTTCTTATCTAGTATCTAAATGGATTGAAGCTTTTGACAAAAGGCCAGGATTTTAACGTATCTTAGTTAAAGAGGAGGTTCAAGCAAACCAAGTAATTACAGAGAGAAAAAACCTTCATCAAAAATACTTTAGTCAAATAACATATAATAGTCAACAGTTGTTCATGCTCAATTAAGAAACTATTAACAATGAAACCGAATCGAATTCCACCTCAACCAGGCCAAGAATCTGTTTGGGATTATCCCCGTCCTGCTATTTGGCAAGATACTGATAAACATTTGAAAGTAATTTGTAATGATATTGTTTTAGCAGAAACAAATAGAGGTAAAAGAGTGTTAGAAACGAGTCATCCTCCTACCTATTATTTTCCCCCCGAAGATATTAAATTAGAACATCTAATTGAAACACCAAAGAAAGGTTTTTGTGAGTGGAAAGGTGTCTATCAATATTACGATATTAGTATTGGTGATAAGTATATAAAATATGGTTCTTGGCGGTGTGTTGAACCTTCTACAAATTTTGTAGCTATTCAAGAATACTATAGTTTTGTGGCTGCTTTAATGGATGCTTGTTATGTTAATGATGAGTTAGCTACGCCTCAAGCAGGAGATTTTTATGCAGGATGGATTACTGCTGATATTGTCGGACCTTTTAAGGGTGGACCAGGTACCTGGGGTTGGTAAATAATTAATAATGGATAATGGATAATGGATAATTGATAATTAGAGATAGTTTTCATTATCCAAGCTCCATTATCAATTCAATTAATAACAAGGAGATAAATTCTGTGAAAATAGAAGTAATTAAAATAGATAATTTTACAGTTCACGAACACCATCTAAATATTCTCTATAGTATAGTGCCGATAAATTTCAATTCTCGACAAAAATTTTTTATCACGATATATCTTTTTCTTCCCTACAACAAAAATACTCTCAAGAACTTATCGAAAAAATAGCAAGTTATATTGCTTTATTTGAAGGGATGAAATTATGTTCATTATTTCCGAAATATTACGATATTTCGAGAATAGCTGCAAATTTAGAAAAACCTGTTTTAGAACTCTTTGTCAAAATTTATCAAGGGGTATTTGGTCAGCATTGGTATGAAAATAATGTCACAGATTATCAACAACCAGAAATTATTTATGGGCAAGATTTAGGAGAGGCAAATCCTGTATCAATATTAGGAGATAATCATACCATTCTGACAGGTTGTGGCGGTGGTAAAGATAGTATTGTCGCTATGAAAATGTTAGAAGAAGCAAATATTCCTTTTGCCTCTATGCAGTATTCTCATAGTGTTTATGGAAAAGCAGATTTACAACATAATTTAATTGCTGAAGTAGTAGCAGAAGTGAATCCAATTAAAAGTCATAAAATCTCTATTTTCGATGACTTTCTTGATTTTCCATTTTTCCAATTATATTTCCCAGACAATTCAGGAATTACCATTCCAGAAACTCCAGTCTCTGTCTTTGAATCATTATTTTTAATGTTGGATAAAGGATACAATTACTTATGTTTTGCTCACGAAAAAAGTGCTAATATGAGAAATTTGTTCTGGGAAAAAATAGGAAAAGAAGTTAACCATCAATGGGGAAAAGGTTGGGAAGCAGAACAACTTTTAGACCAATTTATTCGGGATAATCTCTTATCTAACTTCAAATACTTTAGTATCCTACAACCTATTTACGACATTCGTATTTTTCAAAACTTGAGTAAATACCCTGAAGTTATTCCGAAAATTCATTCCTGTAATATTCAAAAACCTTGGTGTAAAAAATGCCCGAAATGTGCCTATGTTTGGTTAGGACTAATGACTTTTTGTCAGCGGGATATTGTCGATCGGATTTTTCAATCAAATTTATTTGATGATGAAGATTTACTGCCGATTTTCAAAGCAATGATAGGTTTATCAACCCATAATCCCTTTGAATGTATTGGTGAAATTGATGAAAGTCGCTTGATGATGAAAAAATCTCTGGAACAAGGTTTATCTGGCAAAGCATTAAATATGTTTTCCGAACAAGTTTTATCAGATACTGAAATTGACTGGGAACAAATAGATAAAAAATATAATTCAGTCTATGAAAAAGAACACGCAATTCCAGACTGGTTATTTGAAAAGACTAATGAAAAATTGTAAATCTAATCAGTAATCAAAGGAATAGAAAAAAAGGATAAAAATAATTATGAAAAGTTTACAAAAATCAGCGATCGCTAATTTTTTCTCAGACCCAAAACTCAAGCTAGTTAAACTTAATGAGCAAGAATATATGGAGGGATTAATTGCTTATCGCAGTCAGCATAATGAACAAGAGATGATTCTTGAAGCTACGTTTAAGGCGATAGAAAAACATAAGTCTTTACAAGAAAGCTACACTATCCTTAGTATAGGTTGTGGCAGTGGAATTTTTGAGCAAGCTTTTAGCTATCAGTACCTCTAGCTGAAGTATTAGGATTAAACTACGGAATATTCTTTTTTTATCCCCTTATTAAAGAGGAAGCTTCAGTAATTAACTATTAATTATTAATTAGGGCTTGCTGAATAAATCTCAAACCATTGGTAAACAAAGGTAAATGCCTTTTTCGGAGCGAAATAAGTACCAATTTTTCCATCCCACACCATCAAAAAGTGAGCATTTTTGGGTACATAAAGCAGAAAAATAACTTCTTAAATTGTTCCTCCTACTTTCTGTTTCTTCCCACCCTCTCGACACTTTCCTTTTTTCAATCAACCCTAATTATTCAGTAACTACCCAATTTTTTGGTGAGTTATGAGTGAGTGGGAAGAGAGGAAAATAGGATTGATTCAAAAATTTAATAATTGACAAAAGATTATCAATTTGGCACCAGATTTTAATCAGGTAAAATTCAAACTATTCGTCATTAATTTATTAATCTATGAATCAAACTATGCCAAATTAAACCAACAATAATTAACCCTAAACCAACTAACCAAATTTGCTGCTCTACCCAAAAAGCTAAAAATAAACAAGAAGCTAAACCTACCCAACCTAACCACTTAGGATAAAGTCTTTCTTCTGGAGAAAGTTGGAGAGCAGCAAAATTAGTAATAGCATAATAAATCAAAACATTAAAAGCACTAAAAGACCAAGTAGTTTTCACATCCCCAATTAAAACTAAAAAAGCGATCGCTACTCCCACTACTACCACAGCTATATAAGGTGTAGTTTGCCGACTATTCAACCTAGCAACAACTTTAGGTACATCTCGCCGTCGCCCCATTGCCAACAAAACTCGCGACAAACCCAAAATCAGATTTAACAGCACTCCCAACATTGCCGTAACAGCACCAACAGCAATTAACTTAGGAATTACAGGAACACCTAAACCAGATCTAGCAATAACTTCTAAAGGTGCAGCTAGACTTACATCTGCTTGAGATAATTTTTGAATTACTTCTTGAGCAACTACCACAGTAATTAGAGCGCTCGATATATATAAAATACAAGTAACAATCATAGTTACGGCGATCGCCCTGGGAATAGTACGTCGTGGTTCCTTAACTTCCTCACCCAAAGTTGCAATACGACCATAACCAGTGTAGGCGACAAACATTAGAGCAGCAGCTTGAAGTAAAGATGCTATAGGTTTATCCCCAGAAAAAAAAGGCGTTAAAATTTCCCCTCCAGACAAGACTACTTTAGGTATTCCTGCCAAAATAAATACAGCTAGAGAAAATAACGTAATCGAAACAATAATAATATTAGTGACATTAGAACGACGAATTCCACTTAACACAACAATAGTTAATACAACCACAGCACTTAAAGCAGTCAACACCAACCAAGTTTGATTATTCACACCAAAAGCATTAAGCAAATAACCAGCAAAACCCAAAGCAGCAGTAGCAGCAGAAGCACTTTTCGCCAACAGAAACATCCATCCAGCAATGAAACCTAACCAATGATTCAAATATTT
>JAAUYJ010008452.1_pt1 | contig 12326 bp, 15 predicted proteins | sample 7278031 | NCBI WGS metagenome assembly JAAUYJ01 (sample SAMN14350222, study PRJNA611818) | marine sediment metagenome | isolation source: surface marine sediment (1.8m) | place: French Polynesia: Moorea | collected 2018-08 | reverse complement strand
TACAGATCTAATATGCGGGCAACCGAAGGAGAACAAACCCGCCCCTCCTCCTCCACTTCCTCCCGCTCCTTCCACTCCCGCCCCACCCCCTCAGCGGCCTCCTCCCGGATTCTCCCCAAAGCCTCCTCCGCCTCAGAGAAGGCCTCCTCCGCCTCCGCCTCCTCCCCAGCTACTTCCGATAAGCCCAACTCCGCCGCCGCCGCCGAGAGAGTCGCCAAACATTAGGCCGAGGCCTCTCCCACCAAGGTTTGAAGAATTGCTTCGAACTTTTCGTTGAAAATCCGTTTCAAATGTGGGAAACTGCCTTTTCAGGTCGTCCTCTCCCAACCGCGGCCAGAGCAGCAACTCCGCTCCCGACTCCGTCCGCGTTGTCCTCCCCCCGTCCCCGTCCCCCGGTCGCCCCGGGGACATCGTCACTGAGATCAGGATGACGGTGGGGGACGAGCACAAGGGGAAGCAGAAGAAGACGGAGGAGGAGGAGAGGCCAGAAGTCAGGTGAAAACGATATTTCCCGAACAATGCAAAAGTATCGACGTTTGAAACTTTTGGCTCTATTTCAGGACCCTCAACCCGAGGAAGAACTTGCAGCAGCAGCTCTGGGGTCTCAAGAAAAGACAACAGCAGCAACAACAGCCGCCGCCGCCGCAGCTCCGCGTTCCCCCGCCCACCGTGATATCAAGCGAACCTTTGGGCAGCGTGGCCGGAGGGAGGGGAGGGCTGAGGCCGCCGCCCAGAAATGAGCCTCCGGGACAGGTGCGAGAACCCTTAAAATTATCAAAGTAATTTCTGGTATAAACATTACTTGTGTTTTTTCCTTCCAGATCATTTCCCGCCCTAGGGAGCCTCCTACTAGACCGAGGACATTGGGAGACCAGCAGGACCGACCTCGCTCAGTCCCCCAGCAGCCCCCGCCGCCCCAGGGAGTGGGAGGGCCCAGGATAGTCAACAAGTCCAGCGTGGGAGTGGGGCCTCACAACAACGGCGGTGGCAACAACAACAGCAACAACAACAACAGGCAGAGGGCTCCCCCACCTCCCCCCCCTCCCCCCCCACAGCCACAGAGGCCGGCAGTGGCCGCACCACCGGACGAACGAAACCTAACACTGATTGAAATCACATTGATTTCATAATTGTTTTTCTTTGCCATTTCAGACGCCGTTCCGATCTCGCCCTCCGCCCTGTCCACGGCGACCGCGTTCTGGACCAGCGCCACGGAGGATCGGTCGGCGTTGGAGGGGGGCAGCAGCTCCCAAGGCTGTCGCCCGTGGTCTCCTCCTCCTCGTCAAAGAACGGAGGAGGAGGATCCAAGTCAAAGTCGAAGCAGTCTTCCTCCCCGCCGGAGGAGGTCATCGTCAGGGACGCATACAAGGAGGACACATCCATCGTCATCAAGTGGGAGTCGGAGACGTCTAACATACTCGGATTCAGAGTCGTGTACAGGCATGTAAATCGTCTCTTGTTCCACAAAACAGGTAAACATGTAAATATTTTTTCAACTTATCCTCCAGGCTGTTCGGGAAGCCGGACTTTAAGCAGGGCCCTCCGCTGGCGCCAAGCGAGCGCGAGTTCCGCATCAAGAACGTCCCCGCCAACGAGTGCATCGTGGTGTGCGTGGTCAGCCTGGAGGAGGTCCGGATCACTCCGGGGACTGTGCCCCACGAGCAATGCAGGGAGATACGGACGGAGGGCGTGGGGAGGGCGCGGAGGCTGGACTGGGTGGTGGTGCCGGCGTCGGCGGCCATCGTGGCCACGGTCGTCATCGCCGTCATCGTCTTCATCGCCTGCATCAAATCAAGCCACAAGAGCAGGGAGGCGAAGATACTCGAGGAGAAGCCTATACATACGCTCAGCATGAGCGGTATGGGGACATTGGGTCCGTCGGCCGCTGCAGCGGCTGCCGCGGCCGGAAGGTAAGAAACTTTATTTTTGTTAAGAACAGTTGCTTCTCGCGCTATTGCTTGCTTGAAAAAGATCTATATAATGGGAGAAGCACAAAAATGACAAAATGCTGCCTTTTCTGTATTATGGCTGTTGTTCAGTTCTGTTTCTTAATATTAAATGTTCTTGCAACCTTGTTGTTGAGTATGAATTCATTTTACTTTTCTTGTATCACAGGGGCCCCTCAAGCGCCGGCCCCCCCCTGGCTGGCCTCGCCGCCCTCGGCCTCGGACCTCCCACACAGAAGGACTGGGACCAGCTCTCCATGTACTCGCAGCGCACGGACAGGAGCGTGCCAAGGGCAAGGATGTACCACATGGAGAGGGCAGGTCAGTCGAGGAAGATGAATCAAATTTTGCATGCCGCACCATTTCTTGGCTTTTGATTAGACGAACGCGATTGATTATCTTACGACTTACTGACGGACAAAAAAAAAGATGACTTGAATTTACCTACGTTGCTACAGACAAAATAGACAAGAAACCTTTTCCGACCTGACAAATACAGGCTCCATCAGCGGCGGCTACATCCCCGAGGACGCCCGCTCCCACCTGAGCGCCATGTCCGCCGCCAGGTCAAAGTCCAGGTCCATTGGGGATCTCACCGGGAAGGGTTCCGCAGCGGCGGCGGCGGCGGCGGCCGCGTCCTCCTCCTACTTGGCCGGAGGGGCATCAGGCGGCTTCGGGCTGGGACTCAGCAGGCCAGGTAATTGTACGACGGACGTTCTTGCTGATCTATCCTCTCTAACAGAAGGAAAATTATTCTTTTGTCGGGACATTGCTGATCATGAGGTGTATACTTTTAGACTTGCAAAGAATATTTTCGCCGAAGCACGAAGCCACTACAACACTTTGCCTGCTTGCTATGACTAACACTCTAGTTAACGCACCTATGGTAAATGCATGCTTGCTTTCCTCTATTCAAATATTTCTAAAGCGTGTGCCTTTTCTCTCTCCCCCCTTCCCAATCCAACCCCAGCCCCATACCCTTCCCCGTCCGCCTCAAATGAACACCGCCTCCACCTCCGCCGCCAGCGAAGGATCTGGAGGGAGAGCATGAGGGCGCTGGACGAAATATCCCTCTGGCAGTTGGAGGAGGAACAGCGAAGGCAGGCTCAGGTCATGATGGACGAGGAGGACGAGGAAGAATTCTTCAGGAGGAACGGCCTGTTCCCGCTGTGAAAAAAACTCTCGGGAGAAACTATCCGTGCTAGTCAATTGGGCTGTGAAAACTATTTCTGCATAAATTCTTCCATTTCTTCAAAATATCGAACTAACTGAGCTGCTGTGGTGGGCATTTTTCTTCCATTGCAAAAGGTGAGTTGGGAAATCGCTTCAACTTGATTAATTTGCAATTTTCAATTTGCAAAATAAATTTGAGACATTTCTCCATTCCAGACCTCCGCCAGTCCCGCCAGTCCCTGGTGAGCCACGGCGGCAACTTCGAAAGCCAGAACGGGCGCCAGTCCAGGGCCAGCATCATCTCCAGGGCATCCAGGAGGTCCAAGAGCGGAGGAGGAGGAGGAGCGGGCGGAAACAGCATCGGGATGTTCCGCGCGCCCGGCGGATTGGCGGCCTCAGGCGCCGCCAGTCGCCGGTCGACAATCATTCGCAGGGGGAACAACCGAGGAGGAGGGGGAGGGGGAGGACACTCCCGATCCCGATCTAGGGACAGGCTGACGTACGGCAGCGGAGCCAGCCACAGGGATGAGGAGGAAGACGACGAGGATTCCCTCAACCAGGACGAAGAAGAAGAAGAGGAGGAGGAGCTGTCGGAGGAAGAGGACGATCACTGGGCCACCAGCACGGACAACAACTGGACGGACTATGATCAGGTACGTTAAAAAAGTGTGATAATGTGTCCAGTATCGTTACGCCAAAAACATCCTTCACTTCTCAGGACATCTACATGCACCGCACCACCACCAAGTTCGGCGGTCGGCCCGGGATGGGGATGGGGATGGGAATGGGAGGGGGCGGGATGCACCACCACGGAATGTTTAGGGACGATGTCAATCTGTGAAATGTGAAGAGAAGAAGAAAAAATCGAGTTGTTCATAACGTCTGAGGAAGAGGACTTTCGGGCATGATGATTTTCGCTTGTTGAGGTGCTGCATTACTTTTTGCTTTTCCTCCTACCCCGGAAGTGGAGGAAAAATTAACATAACGGACCATTGTTTCGGAGTGAACGACTTTAGTGCAATCTTAATTTTCCCAGTGTGAATGTGTTTTTGTTGTGTTTTCAAATTGCCGAAATCAAAGTTCGAGGTGCCGACTTTGTAACAATAATAAAGATCCAAAATCAAATGTTTTTTACCATCGAGGAAAAAGGCATACAGTTGTAGCGGAAGTGGGTTACATTGCAAAAACTACAGCAAAAGTGGCTGAAACATCGGCAGAAAAGCATTCAAAATTTTTTGCAGCAAAGCCAGCAACAACAACGGCAAAAAGAGCAACAGCTTCAGCAGTAAAATCGTGCAGCAACCACGGCAAAAGCAGCCAGTAGCAGCACGAGAGCCACCCCCACCAGCAGCAGCAACAACAACAACAGCAACAGTAGCTACAACCAGTAAAAAAAGTGGAAACTCTCCTCTGGTATCATCAGCAGTAATTAAAGTTTCACCAGAACAAAAAGAAGGAACGAGAACAAAAATGGACGCAGAAACATCAATAGCACAAAGTACAAAGTAACAGCAGCAGCAGCAAGTACAAAACACTGCGTCTGCAACCACCAATAACAACAAATGTAGCAAGTAGCAAAAACTTTGGTACTAGGTAGACAAAACAGGTCGCTTGCATACACCTTTCCAACGACGCAATAATCGTTTTCCAGAGATAAGGAAGCGTTTTTGGAGACGTTCATGAGGTCGTCTTCACTCGTCTGTCAAAGCCCCCGCCTGCCCGCCTCTCAACCTCGCCTCTTTCCTCCTCCGCTGTTTTCCGCCCACATTGCCCGCACGAGTTTAGGGATAGACCAAAAACACGTGTTTCCAAACAAAATTTGTCGCAAGTTTAATAGAGGCAAAACTGGAGCAAGTTTGAAGTTAGCATGGTTTCACGTTCATAAATTCAACTGCAGAAGAAAACTACAGCAGACTTATCAAAACTTAATGTGAAGCCAAATTGTTTGAATTTCAATCAAGCTAAGCTCGAGCTTGACCTATCACTAGCAAAAAAGAACTACGAGAAAAAAACGGCGGCGGCGGCGTGCGACAAAAGGATCGAGGTCAAACACTCATTACGCCGTAAAGAGGTCAAGGTCAGCGAGGTCGCGGCCTCTGAGAGAAAGACGAAAGAGAGGCCGAGACTCTTGTGAGGCGCCGCCGTCGCGAGATCGAGTCGGAGATCGGGATTGAGACGAGAGAGGCTCGGTCAAGATGGAGGGCGAGGCGGCGGCCGCGCAGCTCATCCAGGTCCTGGAGAAGACGACTTCGCCGGGTGAGCCAACAATATAGAGTCTTATAAAGTAGAGGAGACCGCACTTTTGTCGAGGCCGCTGGTTTTAGGCCGTAAGGCTCGTTTTTTGGGGTGTTGGGCCCATGGAATCGTCAGCGGGTCGTTTTTATTTGTTGGTTGGTCGGGCGGCGAGGGAAGAGAGGAGTCGGGCTGCGGCTGTGGGGCAGCCGAGCGCCCACCGCCCAATCGGCCCAAAGAAGCGCGCTAAACCGAAATGGAAAAGCAAAACCACCGCTTTTGGGGGCTTTGTCAATTTTTTTGTGCCCATCGTTCACGGCTGTGTTCAGAGTTAATGCACCGGAATTATGTTAACTATTTCCACATGCGATAGATTACGGGGCTTCTTTCTAAACGTTGTTTTAGATCGGTGAATCATCGATAGCTGACCTTATTTCAGAGCACTGTAATCGTACAATTTCCCTCATTCTATGATGTTCCCCATTTCCATTTCTTTAGTACACTTGTCAGCCGATTAGATTAGTACTATATAAGTTGTATCTAGACTCAGACACCATTTTAAACGCGTCACTTATTTGTAGATCAAGCGGAGTTGACAGCGGCGCAGACCTTCCTGGAGCAGGCCGCCCAGAACAACCTTCCACAACTGCTAAAGACCCTCTCCGACATCCTCGTCCACGGAGGCAACAGCTCAGTTGCACGTCGTCAGGCAGGCCTTCAGCTCAAGAACCAGCTGGCATCCAATGACGAGGCCACCAAGGCCTCCTACCAGGAGAGATGGCTGCACATGGACTTCGCCGTGCGGGACTACGTCAAAGCGAACATCCTGGGCGCCCTGGGGTCGGAGGGGTACCGGCCGTCGGCGGCCGCGCAGTGCATACAGCACGTGGCGGTGGTGGAGCTGCCAAGGAACCTCTGGCCCAACCTGCTGCAGGTGCTGGTGAGCAACGTAACGAACCCGTCAAGCACTGAGATGTGCAAGGAGGCTACTCTGGAGGCGATCGGCTACATCTGCCAGGACATCGACCAGCGCTGTCTGGAGGAGAAGTCCAACGAGATCCTCACCGCCATCGTGCATGGAATGAAGCGGGACGAGCCCTCAAACCACGTCAGACTCGCCGCCACCAACGCGCTGCTCAACTCGCTCGAATTCACCAGGGCAAACTTCGAAAAAGACGTGAGTGACTTGATTTCCCTTACTTAACCCAGCTATACGGAATTTGAATTTCATAAATTCTTTTATTGCAGACTGAGCGTCACTTCATCATGCAAGTGGTGTGCGAGGCGACCCAGGCCACAGACATCCAGGTCAAGGTGGCGGCCCTGCAGGTTCTCGTCAAGGTCATGTCTCTCTACTACCAGTACATGGAGACTTACATGGGTCCAGCGCTGTTCGCCATCACCCTTGAGGCCATGAAGGCGGCCGACGAGGAGGAGGTTGCTCTTCAGGGCATCGAGTTCTGGTCCAACGTGTGCGACGAGGAGGTTGACCTTCAGATCGAAGCGCAGGAGGCCGCGGAGATGGGTCGGCCGCCGGAGAACGTCTCCCGCTTCTACGCCAAGGGCGCCCTGCAGTACATCGTGCCCATCCTGCTGGAGACGCTGACCAAGCAGGAGGAGAGCGACGACGACGACGACTGGAACCCGTGCAAGGCCGCCGGCGTCTGCCTCATGCTGCTGGCCACCTGCTGCGAGGACGACGTGGTGCCGCACGTGCTGCCCTTCGTCAAGGACAACATCCGCCACACGGACTGGCGCCGGCGCGACGCAGCCATCATGGCCTTCGGGTCGGTGCTGGAGGGGCCGGATCCGTCGGCGCTGCGCCCCGTGGTGGAGCAGGCCATGCCGGCCCTCATCGAGTCCATGAGGGACCCCTCCGTCGTCGTAAAGGACACCGCCGCCTGGACCATCGGGAGGGTCTGCGAGCTGCACTCGGACGCCGCTATAAACGAGGTCTGTCTAAAGCCCCTTCTGGAGGCCCTCGTCAATGGGCTATCAGCGGAACCAAGGTAAGGAACAAAAAACTTTTAGACCAAATATCATTTGATAACAGCAAACGTAGTGGTGACACCTTGAACCCTCATCAAGGCAGCCAGTTCTCGGCGTTTGCAAAAGAAACAATGAAGACATGCAAATGCCTCCATACCTATTTCATGGATACACTTTGCATAGCCTTTATGACACTGACTTTGAATGATTAATTCTCTTGAAAGCTCAAATGTTCTCTTTTCTTTTCCCAGCCAATGACAATACTCTTAGAGAACTTAAGCAACGCGGCGGGTCTTTGTTTCTGTCCTAATCGTGTTATTTCTTTCTCTTTCAGAGTGGCAGCCAACGTGTGCTGGGCATTCACCTCCCTGGCGGAGGCCGCGCACGAGGCCGTTGAGGTGGAGGGCGGCTCCGACGACGCCACTCCAGCCACCTACTGCCTCTCCGCCTTCTTCGACCCCATCGTGCAGAAGCTCCTTGAAACGACGGACCGCCCCGATGCCGCCACCGCCAACCTGCGCTCGGCCGCCTACGAGGCCCTCATGGAGATGGTCAAGAACTCCCCCCGCGACTGCTACGCCACCGTCCAGCGCACCATCGTGGTGGTGCTGGAGAGGCTGCAGCAGGTCCTGCAGATGGAGGGGAGGGTGCAGTCGCAGTCGGACAGGCTGCAGTACAACGACCTGCAGAGCCAGCTGTGCGCAACGCTGCAGTCGGTCTTGAGAAAGGTAAAAAATGTTTGTCTGGTCCTGGTATTCTGATCAATATTGTTTCGTATTCTAGGTGGAGCCAGAACACGCGCCCCAGATTTCCGACGCCATCATGACGGCCCTGCTGCAGATGTTCCAGTCCTCTGTGAACAACAAGGCCTCCGGCGGCGGCGGCGTCCAGGAGGACGCGCTCATGGCAGTGTCCACACTGGTAGAGGTGCTCGGCGAAGGGTTCTCAAAGTACATGGAGGCCTTCAAGCCCTTCCTGTTGGTCGGGCTGAGGAACGTGGCGGAGTACCAGGTGTGCCACTCGGCCGTAGGGCTGGTGGGAGACATCTGCAGGGCGCTCACCACGGGGGTGCTTCCTTACTGCGACGAGGTACTTTCACATAGAAAATCAAATATTAGTATTTGATATTAGCAAACGTAGTGGTGACACCTTGAAACCCTATCAAGGCAGCCAGTTCTCGGCGTTTGCAAAAGAAATGATGGAGATTTGCGAATTAAATGCCTCCGTACTTTCTCCAAGGAGTGTGTTTGCGTAACCTTCATGACATTTCACTTAAAATGATTTACTCTTTCATGATTGCTCTAATTCATCATGACATGTTAAAATATCATTTGATTTCTGACCAAATATGTTCTCTTGTTCTTTCCAGCTGATGACGATACTTCTGGAGAACTTGAGCAACGCGGAAGTGCACCGCGTGGTGAAGCCTCAGATCCTGTCCGTTTTCGGCGACGTGGCCCTGGCCACGGGCTCCGAGTTTAAAAAGTATCTGGAGGTCGTCATGCAGACCCTCATGCAGGCCAGTCAGGCTCAAGTCGACAGGGTAAGAGGAGCTTGACGTCGGTAACTTTTGATACAAACTAACGGATCATTTTCCTTCCTTTTCTCATTCAGAGCGACTTCGACATGCTGGACTACCTGAACGAGCTGCGGGAGAGCTGCCTGGAGGCGTACACCGGAATCATCCAGGGTCTGAAGGGCGAGACGAGCGCGGCGTCCAACCCCGCTCCGGAGCTGCAGCTGGTGCAGCCGCACGTCGCCTACATCGTCACTTTCATCACCGTCGTGGCGCAGGACTCTGAGAGGTCGGACGGGAGCGTCGCAGCAAGCGCGGGACTCATCGGGTAATGACAAATTCCCTCTTGACTATTTTTTTTGGATGCGCGGCAAACGTAGTGGTGACACCTTGAAGACACATCAAGGCAGCCAGTTCTCGGCGTTTGCTAGAGAAAAGAGGAAGATTTCGCGAATGCCTCCGTACATTTCCCAAGGAGTGTGTTTGTATAACCTTCATGACATCTAATTTCGAGCTCCCTTTCTTGGAAGCTCAATTTTGCGCTGACAAGTTAAACATGCAGCTTTTACCTTCTCTTTTCAGTGACTTATGCCTGGCGTTCGGCAGCAGTATCCTTTCCCTTGTGGACGTAGAGCCCATCGCCGAGCTCCTGACCCAGGGCCGCCGCTCCAAGGTGGCCAAGACCAAGACCCTTAGCCAGTGGGCTACCAAAGAGATCCGGAAGCTCAAGAACGCCATCAACAACGTGTCTAGCAACACCCCGGCGGGCAGCGGCACTCAGCCTGCCTGGTAAGTTCTCCTCTGCTTCCTCGCTCCCATCCCCCGCGGGCATACTGACGGAGAAGGAGATTGGTGAGGAGTGGACAGAGAGAGAGGCCACCAAAAACCCGCTGCTCCCACACGATACCTACCTACCTACCTACTAGATGTAATAGAAGGGGTTGGAAGGCACGAGAGAAAGACGAGAGAGTGTGCGTTGTCTTGATGCTTCCCTCCCTTGTTCCCTCCTTACTCTTCCCCGTTTCTTTTCCTGTTCTGCTTCCCCACATATCAGCAAGACAAAAAGATTTCTTTAGATCCCTTTTGAGAATGCTTCCAGACATGAGTTTTTCAAGTACTGCCTTCTTGTATCTGTAGGAAAGTCCCCAAAGGAGGACGCGGGTGTCTGGATGCCGTCCCCCTAATCCTCCCGAGAACTGGATAGCGCGAGATCGTTTTATATGTTTCCCCCAAACCCCCCTCAAAGCGGATCGTGGTGTTTCTATGCAGACTTGACGCTTCTTGATGCTGTGATGATGATAATTGTAAGTGCTGCGTAAAAAGGTATTTTTCAAAGAATAGTAAGAAGGGGTTGTTGATCCCCAATGTTGCCGTTTTACTGAAAATGCAAAAAAGGTCGCCTAAAAACACCACCACACTGCTCAAACGATCTCCGGTGTCTCAGGTCTTTTTAAGATATTTCTACAGGTTGACGGCGTGAAGATGCAACTTTTGACCCATCTACACGTTAGAACAAAACATTACCTTCGTCAGCAAGAGTTTTTAAACCATTTCCACCTAGCTTCCCCCTTCCCTCCCCATACATGGTTGTTTATCTACGTCAACCCATTCCTGTCTTCTTCTTTTCTCCTCTTTTCTTTTTCTCTCGCAGATTCCTTCTTCCGTTCGGGGATGGCCCCCAAGAAGCTTCATTTCTACACCCACTACTGCTCTCTATCTCTATCTTTCTATTGCCCCCAATCTTTCTATCGAATTGAGCTGTGAGCTCCCCACCCCTCCATCCCCTCCCGTCAATCGCCCGCTTTGCAAGCGAAAAAAGAAACCACAAAATGTGATGGCCACCCGCCGCCGCTTTCGCCCCCCGTGCGGCCGTCGCCGTCGCCCCCCCGTCTTTTGCTGCGCCTAGAAACACGAGAGACGAAAGAGATATTTGCTGCGAGTGCTGAACGACTGAATGGATGGTGGATGGGAGACGAATAAAAGCTTTGTTGAAATGGATTTTGACGCACGTGTGTTCCCCCATTCTTCCTTTCTTAGCGAAACCACTCGTTACAGGGGTAGGTCATCTGCTTCGCCTTCCTACACCAACTCCAGCAAGCAGGGCACCAACGACGTCTACTATAGGATGCGAATAGTCGTTCAGAGCAGGCCTTATATTCAGGAAGAGATGTCTGAAGGTTCGTCTCTAGTGTTGTTTGGTTGACCAAAGGATGCTGCCTGCCTGCAGCTTGCTGACTCACCCCGTGTTTCTCCAGTCCGCTGGTCTGTAGTAGGGCCTCTTCATTTTTCGTAGGCCTTGTTAATACGCGTGCAAATAGGAGTGATTTAACAACCCAGAGTGGCAAGAGCTAAACCGACTACAGATACGCCCGTTATATAAAGCGATGAGAGGCAGTTTTTCCGCTCTTTCCATTCTCTCGAATCTCGAAATTTGCAGAAACGTTCACTCTCCGCTTGCCTCCTCCTCCCGCGCCGACGACGTTCGACTCTGCCTCCGCCTCCGCCACCGTGAAACTCGCGCCCTCGAACCCCGGAGGAGTGGAAGGAGCGGACAAGTTCGAAGGCGGCGGCGAGGACGGTGATGATGGCTTCGACGACGGCTTCGACGGAAGGGTCCTGTTCCTCAGAGACTGTCGCGCGAGGAAAAGGAGGATCCAGCTCAACTCGGCGCAGTCCGGAAGCGGCGGAGGGAAAAAGAGGCGGAGGAGGCAGAGTGCGGAATTGGAGGACTCTGATTAATTGACTGGGAGTGGAAAGTACGTCGCTTGTTCCTCGAGATTCGCATATGAAATGAAAATTCGTTCAGCTTCCCATGTAATGACAAGATATGTCGATATCCTACCACTAGAAAAACCAAGGTGACTACAAACAAATGTGGTGATTCTATTTTAAAAAAAGTTTCCTTTCTGTACATTGCGGAGGTGATTTTTAACTGTGATATTGTGAAAATATAGAGAGCCTTTCACTTCATACCGTAAGGAATTTTCTCGTTGGTATGGTACTGGTGCACCGTTCGCGCAAAAAGTACGGATAGAACTGTTGAGCCAATTGACTGCATTGCGGTGGTGGTAAACATTGATCTTTCTAACTGCCGTGCAGTGTGCAGCATTTGTGGAAGCATTTGTCCTGCTACAAGGAATACCTTATTGAAATACAAAAGAACTGTTTTAAAAACTTATCAAGTTCGCGGTTTCAGAATCCGCTCGGCCTGTACGATATAACCGCGCCATCTCTCGCTGGTGTAAATATGAAAAGCGAGACTGGAGAACAGAAAAACGGTCCCCCCCCTATATAGCCCAGGTAACGAACCTGCGATTGAATGAACGGGAGGCGGAGGCGGTGGAGCGGAGGGTGCAGCAGCACCTTTGGAGCTCTTCCTCTTCCATCGCTGGAAAGAAACGGCCAGGGACGAGTACGACACATCCAGGAGGATCAAGCGGCCTCATATGAATTCCTTAAACTTACGCCTT
>JAAUYJ010094104.1_pt1 | contig 12329 bp, 4 predicted proteins | sample 7278031 | NCBI WGS metagenome assembly JAAUYJ01 (sample SAMN14350222, study PRJNA611818) | marine sediment metagenome | isolation source: surface marine sediment (1.8m) | place: French Polynesia: Moorea | collected 2018-08 | reverse complement strand
TCATCAGGAGAACAGCAACAAGCTCCAAGTTTGCCTTTCTCATTGCAATGTGCAAAGGGGTGTCGCCACTGCCTGTGCTCTGCATTTTCCCAGGACTTGCCCCAAATTCCAGCAAAATGTATGTCATTCTTACATTTTCCTCTATAACACTGTAATGAAGAGCAGTCTTGCCCTCTTCATCCACAAAGTCCACATGGGCTCCAAAGTCAACCAGGATTTTTGCATAATTCGCCATGTTCATTATGGCAGCACGGCAAAGAGGCGTGGTCTTGATGGCTCCAGCCGGCGTCTCAAACCTGTGCTGGTGGTTCGGGTTGGCACCGCGGGAGGCCAGCAGGGCAACACATTTCCTGGTGTCTTCTAAAACAAGAGAAACTTTGTGGAATGCCGCTCCTTTGGACTCTGCTCCTGCGTTCAGCAGGACCTTTAGGCATTTTAGCTTTGAGCTACTGGCGGCAACCATGGCGGCAGTTTCCCCCCTGATGTTGACCTCCTCCAGGTTTGGTTGGCACGTCTCCACAAAGTACTTCAGCCTTTTTTCATTGCCCTCGCGAACCAAGAGGTGGAGGGGCGTGCAACAGTCTCCATTGGACATCACTGAGTTCACATCAAGGGATGGGAACTGCACAAGGATCTTCATTCTTTCCCCTGCCGTTGCCAAGACATCGGTGTGCTTTGCAGTTCCCTTAAAGCAAGTTTCACGTGGCAAGGTACAAGCAAGGTGGAGGGGAGACATTCGCTTTTTCTCAATCGTGCCCATCTGGTTGATGTCCGCCTTGTAGCGCAAGAGCACCCTCATTCCGTCCAGAAAGCATATCCAAGTTGCGACCCCAAGAGGAGTTTTGCCGTCCTCGTCCGCCACGTTTGGATCTGCCCCCTGCTCAAGCAGGTACACGAGGCAATCATACTTCTCACTCCAAACTGCTCTATGGACGGGTGTCTCGTCACAAAAACCTTTTTCTTCTATATTTGCTCCCTGTCTTATTAGTTCTTTTACGCAAGCAAGAGCGCCCTTGTTTGCTGCAAGTAGAAGGGCACTTTCCCAGTTCTTCCATGTGTAGCCCATGTTTGCTCCTCTGCCAATGAGGAACTTCAAGCAATTGATCCTGGTGTCAGAAGCAGCGGCACTTTGGAGGGGAGTGGTTCCTGGACCCACAATTCGATCACCTTTTGCCAATTCCTCAATGTCGGCGCCGGCGTCCAGGAGAACTTCTGCGCTCTTCACGCAGTCTGAGTCCACTGCCATGTGCAAAGGGTGGCTGCGCGGTGAGGCCTGCAAGAGGGCCTCCAGTCCAAATTCTTTCACCAGCAGACTGACAATGTCAGGTCTTCCGACGCCGGCAGCAATTTCCAGAGCCGTCAGGTACCTGTGCCTCTCTGCTGCCTCCTCCAGGGCATTTTCCTTCACCAGCATCTTCTTCACCTCCCTGCTCTTTGCCCCTTTTAGGATGGCCTGGTGCAGGGCAGGAAATCCGCCCATGTCCTTCCTAGGGTTGGCCCGGAACCTTGCCAGGAACTCTCTGCCCGCCGCCTCGTCCGCTTCCATTTCTGGGCCCGGTGGCGGCGCTGTCGCCTGCGGATGGGGGAGCGTTTGGGTTTAAATGTAAGAAGAGCTACTGTACAGTCGGTATTATTTATCTCTTACCTTTTTGACCGCGTGTTCCTTAATTGGAAAAAGCCTCTACAACAAACTATGACAAACACGACCAGTTGCCTTTTTTAGCGTAGTAGTGCGCGTCCATCCCTTCCTCTGGGCTTGACTCAGCAAAAGAGCAAGATATAACCCTTCCACCTGTGTGTGCCTGATGTAGCAAAGGGAGTTGCTGGCCCCTTCCTCTCCTTGCGTATCGTGTGTGCGCCCACCGCCAACACTGAACTTAGGTACACTGGTACAGTGAATCAGTACCTGGGTCACCTGGAGACTGCGACGCCTGAACAAAGAAACAGCGGCGGATTTAAATGACTGACTAATCGACAATAATGCGCCAAAGTTTTTTATGATATACGGACAGTGTACTGGCAATATTTTGGGGAGGAGGGGGATTGCTCAGTGTGATCCACAATCCATGTAGCTAATGGAAATATGTCTATTCTTTCTTTTGCTTCTATTTTCCTATGTAGTTTTTTCCAGTAGTCTATCATTGAAAGAAAAGTTGCAGGAAGAAATACAGTACGTATATCACCGACCTCCCTCCGTTCTTTCCGTATTTTTTGGCTGACAAAAAATCCCAACGAATATGTAAAGGGCCTACTAGAGTGCTTCCTCCCCTAGCCGTCGCCAAAAGTATTTCTTTGGCATCGATTTTTTTTTCTTGATGCTAAAACCTAAAATCGAATTTGAGAGGGTTTTGAGACTGAAAGGGGAAAAGACGTCGACGACTGCATGGGGCGGCAGCAACACCCAAAAATACGACTCGTCTGCAAATAATGGAATCTAGTTAGGTTTTAGTTCCAAAATTAACCTCGACCCTCCTCACATTTTCGCAGTAGGATAAATTTCTGGGGACGAGATATCGTACTTCTATCTACGAAAAATGCGTACGATGCACAAGCTATGTTATTGTTTGCGCCCAGACTTTCTCCTCTCACTAGGTTTTTTTTCTTTGAATAATTCACTATTCAGCCCTTTCTGTTGGGGAGATTGGCAAATTGAAGTCTCGCTAAGTAGTAACAAACATTTTTTTACAAATTCTTTCTGGTTCCTTAATTGCTACATTCCTTTTTACTCTCGGATGCACGGTATTGGCGAAGATTTTTTTCCGACACGTTTCCAACGAGAGAGGAGACGCGGGGGATGGGGAGCAGCAGCAGTTTATTCCTTCTTCCGCCTCCACCACCTGCACCACGCTCACGGTGCAACACATGTGCAAGGCAATAAGAGAAGAAGCTGCCCACCAAGCGAAAATCGACGCCACTAGCTGCTCGAGTTTCTTCAGTCGCGGAAAAAACGGCTCCAATAATATTTCGCAGTAGATGCGGAAAAAACCTCATTCTTGGCTCGTGAGAAGAATTCATCCGCTGCCGTCACAATTACCTTTGGATTGTAGTGTTCTGACAAAAGCATCGAACTCCAGACAATGGTGAGAAGACCTCCTGCCTACGATAGAAAAATGGAGCTTTTGAAAATCATTGACGAGACCCTTAATGTAAATTGTCAAGCCCTTTTCCCCTCAAGTAAGATTCGTTGCCGCAAAAAAAATCTTGATAAAATTCACCATGGACAACCAGTCCACAGTGTGAAGATGCAATAATTATTTGATGGCGAGAAGGGGATTTTCAATTACTTTAAGCATGACTTTCTCTACAGGCGGACCCACCAGCGGAGGAAGGGGAGTCTCCAAGGGCAGGATTCTCCAGGGAGGGAAGAATTTTCCTGCACAACTTCTGGACGGACCCGTCCTCCTGCAAGGGCGAGATCGACCGCTTCCCCAGCATCCACCGGGCGATCCTGTCGGGGGCCAAGGTCAAGGTGCTCAAGAAGATTCTCAAGAAGGAGGGCGCCTTGGAGGAAGCTCTGAGGAAGCACAATGGCCTCACCGCCCTCGATGTGGCTGCCGGCTGCGGAAGAGCTAGCGTAATTTCATGTCTGGTGAAGGCGTTTGGGGTGACGGAATTCCTGAGAGTTTCAGAGAATCACCCCCTGCATTTGGCGGTGGAGACAAACTGTGCGGAAGGCCTCAGGGTTCTGCTGGAAAGTGGTGCCGAAGTTGAAGAATATGCTGCAGAGGGGAAAGAAGCTCCTTGGTGCGGAACCCTTTTGCAACATGCAGCCAGGTCTGACAAGAGTCTTGACTGCCTGAAACTCCTTATTGAAAAAGGAGCCAACCTGGGATACACAGAATATACTAGGAAGAGTGCACTCCACATTGCAGCAGAAAAAGATGCAGATGAGTGCCTCCAAGAGCTGATATGTCATGGAGCCAATGTGGAGGGAAGAAATCAAGAGTGGCAAACTCCCCTGTTAGTAGCACTCTGGCATGACAGCCTGGAGTGTTTGGCTCTACTTCTAGATAATGGTGCTGACCCCAATGTCAAGGACAACTTGGACATGACTCCCCTCGGCATTGCCACCTGGAAAGCAAGTTTGGGAGCCATGGCAGTGCTGATTCACCATAAGGCAGATGTCAACCAGGTTAGTTCTGTATATGGCGAAGAGATGGCTCCAATTCATATTGCTTGCATTGAGACTTTTGATGAAAAAACTCAAAGTTGGCCTACTTGAGAATTTCTTGTCTGGAATTTCACCCAGAGGTTCAAATGAATGCAAAGGTGCCAGGAAGCCAAGAAACAGTCCTGCACCTGTTGACAAAAGAAGGCAAGCACGAGATGCTATATAGATTCATAGAGGTACACAACCCAAATCTGGAAGAAGTGGATTACAGGGGCCACACAGCTGTGGTATATGCCATCGGAAACTCCCGGCCTGATTGCCTTGAGGTCCTGCTCCATCGGGGGGCCAGTCTGGAAGGAAAGGGAGTAGCTCTGCACTTCGTCACCTCCGTCAGTGCCATTGACACACTGAGGTGTGTTTCTCTCATTGCCAACCTTGGGGTGGACCTGAATCACATACATGACTTTCATTTACCTGCCTTTGGAAGCATTCAGACTACGCCTCTGTGCCGAGCAGTCATCCTCAATATGTTGATTTACGCTATGTTTCTCCTTGAAGAGGGAGCTGACGTGGACTATGTCGATGGAGAGGGCAGAACTGCCCTGCACTACTGTGCACTGGCGAGACACGAAATGTTTGCCATGGTGCTATTGAAAAAAGGCGCAGACCCTGCAGCCCGGCAAAAATTTGGAAGCGGAGACACGCCCCTGCACATCGCGGCTAGAAATGGGGATACCAGGCTGGTTCGACTCTTGCTGGAGCATGATCCTAACCTCCACACGATCCACAACAAGAGAGGGCAGACGCCCTTTCAGGTGGCTGCTTTCAATCTGCACGGAGCGTCCGCTGGATTCATTGCCCACAAGGAGACCCTGGTCGAGTGCCAAAGCATGTCAAAGTTCCAAACTCCCTCGGGCACTGCCCTCGCGAAACTGGAAGATGGCTCCTTTAGGACAGATTTTCACCAGATGGTGGCCCTTCTGCAGAACCAGCAAGACCTGCCGACCCCAAACGAAGCCGCGCAGGTGTCCTCCTACCTTGGACCAGAGCTGAACATCAACGGCTGTGTCGCCGCCGCCATCACCCTCATACGTGGAGGGGCGGAAACCTGGGACAAACTGTGTGAGGCCGTCGAACAGCTCTCTACTGCAGAATCAATGCTTGCCCTCAAGGTGTTCTTGACAGTCGCGATTATAGTCAATGATCTTTCTGCTGTGGAGCTCATTCTGTCAAAAAAGGCTCTGGACATCAACAGCGACTTGAACCAGCTCTCCTTTCTCAGCGTTATCAAGGGCAGGACAAACTCGCTTGAAATTCTTGCCGAGCTCGTGCAAAACGGGGCAGATGTTGACTCGGTGGACCGCTACGGCAGGACAGCCCTATACCAGGCAGTGAGATATGGGTTGGTGGAGAACGTTGAGTTTCTGCTGAACAAGGGGGCCAGCCACTTGATTGTGGAAAACAGAGAGGGCTTCACGCTGCTCCATGAGGCCGCACTCAATGGGCACTTGTGCATACTGGAATCTTTGCTGGACAGGAGCACAGCCAATGTGAATGCCAACACGAAGTATGGTGCTAGCCCAATCCACCTGGCTGCTCTATCAGGCTCATCTGCAGCAATTTCCATCCTTCTGGAGAGGGGAGCAGACATTCACCAAAAAGACAATTTAGAAAGTGGTGCGCTGCACTATGCTGCCATGGGGGACGATGGAGGAGAGGCGATGGAAGTCCTGCTGAAACAAGGCCTTGATCACTCAGCATCTGATGCTGATGGCAACACACCTCTTCACTTGGCTGCTGCACACGGCAACACCAGTGCTATCAAAGTCCTTTTGCAATCAGGTTGCAGCATCGAGGCGCGGAACAAGGAACTCACCACCCCGTTCTACTTGGCCTGCAGGAACCAGGCAGGAGAAGCCCTGGAGATTCTGGCAAAAGGTGGAGCAGGCATCAACGCCAAAAACACGGTCAAGTGGGAGACGGCGTTGCACCACTGCGCAAGGGCGGATCTCAATAAGGAGGCCGCCTTCCTCCTGGAGAAGTCGCGCGGAGACCGCCTCCTCCCTGACAAGCTCGGCTTCTACCCGCTGGAGGTGGCGGCGCAGTGCGACAGCGCCAAAGTGGGAATGCTGCTCCTCGAGAGGGTCAAGGACCAGAGCCATCGCGTCAACTGGAGGGTGAACTGCCACTACGAGGGCACCTCCACCAAGAAAAGGCACTTCCTGCACCTGGCAAAGAAGAACGAGAGAGAGTCCGACGAGTTTCTCAGGGCGATGACGGTGCCGGAGAGGCCCTTCCGGCCGGGCGTGCCGCACCTGAACAGGAAGCGGACTAGGCTGCACCCTTTCTTGGACAAGGTGGACGAGACGAACCGAGACGAAGTCGACATTCCCGTGCCTTAAACATCCCCGGGATATTCTTATTTCTTGTAAATTAAAAGCACGGGGAAAATGTTCCCCAAACGAAAAAACATGCTTAAAACAAACGAAGCTTCTTTCTTCGACTGAACACACTTTACAATCAATCTGTTGGAAAGCAAGAGAGAAGGAAGTACCTGCAAGCAGTAATAGAATCTTCTATTTAACGACAATTCAATGCAGATCCTAGAAAGAATAAATGGAAAAGATAATAGAAACTTGTTTGCTGCATATCAGTGACGGTTTTTTTTGAAGGGTTGGGGCCTGGGGGCACGTTTTTATTTCAATCACTTTCTTTGACATACATATGACTAAAAATCCTCCCAGTATCTTTCTACATGATGGACAATTACGGTATTGTGCAGGAAGAGGGTCATCATCCGCAAGCTATTTTGCTTTTGCTGCTAACATTGCTGCTGCTATTGCCGCAGTCAAAAAGGCTCCACTGTGATAGTTAAATTCTCATATCGATCAAGTGTGCGGAGCACACAAATATTCCGTAAAAATGTTTTTTCCAACTTTTCCGCTACCGGCCGACTACATATTGAAGAATTAACATCTGCAACAAATGCTCAACTGTAAGAGAGTATGTGGAAACTGGCATATGTGTCACGTTGGAAACAAACAAGAAGTGTAGGACTGTAGGTAGAGGCTGAGGGGGGCTTCGTTGGGACGCGTCAGAACGGAGGCACGCAATCACAGCAGAAAGGTGGGACGGTGGAAAAATCCCCAGCTGCGAATTGCCGCAGGTAAAAACTGCTGGCTCTTGCTGTTGTGTACGTGAACGAAAGTGAGCGCCAGTGCAGGTATCAAAACGTAAGAGTCGAGTAGGAAGGCATGAAACAATCAATTAATTGAATATATTGGTCCTTTTTCACGTGTAATTACACCTGTCTCTCCAATACACTTCGATACGGAAAAAATGGTATGTAAGAGGAGCACCGGTAATTAGATAACAATTTTCTTCAATCATATCGTAGTGATCAACCATTCGAAACCTTTCTTTTTTCCTTTCTTGCAAATTGAAATTTAAACATGAACGGGAAGTTTTAGTCTTCTTTTTGGGACAGAATGAGACGGCGTTTTCAAAATTTCAATTTTCATTTTTTAAAAGGACGAACACGAAATCCAGAGCGAAAGCAGCGGGAGCAGCGAAAGCGGCCCTCCATCCTGGAACGCGGAGAGCTACAAGGACGAGGGGAGGATCTTCCTGTCGTGGCACCTGGCCGACCCGGTATCCGTCTGGGAGGAGGCCGAGAGGTTCCCTCCCCTCCACAGGGCCATACTGGAGAGGGAAAGTTTGCAGAGGGTGGAGGAGCTGCTGGAGAGTTTAACGGCGGAAGAGATCGCCCTGAAGAAGCACAAGTTCCTCACCGTTCTCGACGTGGCCGCCGGCTGCGGGAGGGCGGACGTGGTGAGGCTCCTCCTGTCAAGATACGGAGGAGAGGCTCTCTTGGCGGCCTCCGTCTCACACCCGCTCCACTTGGCGGTGGAGGCCAAAAGCTTGGAGGCGCTCCGTCTCCTCGTCGATGCCGGCGGGGACATTGAAGAGGCTGCTGTCGAGAGCGACGACATTGACCAGAAGAACACTCCCCTGCAGCGGGCGGCGAGGTCGGACGAATGCCTGGACTGTCTCAAGTACCTGCTGGACAAGGGTGCCAAGACTGGTCTAACAAAGAGCACTGGGGAGACCGCCCTCCACTCCGCCGCCAAGATGGGGTCGGCCGACTGCCTGGCGGAGATGCTGCGCAGGGGGGCGAGCGCGGACGAGAGGGACGACATTGGCTCAACGCCTCTTCATCAAGCAGTGATGAACAGGAGTGAGGAGTGCGTCGAGAGGCTGCTCTCCTTCGGCGCTGATCCCAACGTCGTGCAAGGCAGCAGCGGCGCCACCTCGCTGGGGACGGCCGCCTTCGTCAATCTGCCCGGGGCTTTGGTGGCCCTGTTGCGGGCGGGCGCCGATGTCAACCAAGTCTCCACCGTCTGCATGGAGAAGATGATGCCGCTGCACATTGCCTGCACGCCGCCGAGGAACAACGAGGAAGACATGGGCGTCCCGGACGAGCGGTTGGAGATTGTGTGCGCCTGTGCAGACTTGGACCCCAATGTGAAGGTGCCGGACAGAGACCGAGGCCGCAGCAACAGATGGAGGATTGGGGCGACGGCCCTCCACCTTTTGGTTAGGGAGGGGAGGGCGGAAGCGCTCAAGTTCTTCATCGAGGACGCGAGGCCGGATCTGGAGGCCAAGGACAAGTTGGGGAGGACGCCGCTGTGCTGGGCCGTTGTCCACTCCAGGCCGCTGCACCTGGAGATCCTGCTGGAGAGCGGCGCGGAGGTGCCGCCGGAGGTCCTAATGTCCATCAGCGTCTTCAACAGGGACACGGAGACGAGCCTGAGGATCCTGGCGCATCACGGGGTGAACCTCGACCACCCGGGCAAGATGCGGACCTCCTCAAAGCGGGAATTCTCCACCACCCCGCTGTGCCGGGCGGCCATCCTAGGAAACCGCGGCTATGTGGACACGCTGCTGGAGCTGGGGGCCACCCTCGACCTTCCCGACGAGAGCGGTAGAACAGCTTTGCACTACAGCATCCTGGAGGGCCACCCGGACACGACAAAGCTGCTGTGGGACAAGGAGCGATCCGACCTTCCAAGGCAAGGCTACGGCTCGAAGGATTCTCCATTTCACATCGCGGCCAGGATGGGGGATCTTGATAGCTTGCAATATCTGCTGCAGCACAGCAACAGCCTCCCCACCGAAAACAGTGGCTTCTACCACAACTCCATGGGACTCTGTCCGCTGCAGATCGCCTCCTTCCACCTGCAGAAGCACCTGTACCAGGAATTGAAAGATTCTCCCCTCCCCCTCTCGTCGAAGGGCACCACAGCGGAGAGCAAGAGCATGTCGGAAGTCTGCGAGGAGGAACGGTTCAACGAGCTCCTGCAGGGAGTGGAGTTTTACAAGAAAGCCGTCTCTGTCCCAAGGGAGGAACCACTCGCAAGTGCCGAAGAAATTGAAAGGGCCCTGTACGGAGATCTCTCAGGAGACATTTTCGAGAGGCTTGCTGCCCAGTCCGACTTCTTGAGGGTCTCCGTCTACCTAATTAGTAAAATTGAAGAGGCATCGACGAAAGAAAAAATCATAACTGCTGTAGAATCGTGGATAGCAGCATACGAAACCGACCCTAACAAGAGCGGCCTCAAGGCCAGAGTCTTCCTGATCGTCTCCGTCATGGTGGACAGCCTGGAGGCTGTCAGGCTGATACTGCCCAAGATCCCGGAGCTGAACGTGGACGACGTCCGCCACTACGGCCGCTCCGGACCGCTGACGGGCCACCTTTCCATGGGTAAGGGTTCGGGGGGGATCCTGAGGGAGTTGGTGGCCAGGGGGGCCGACGTGAACTTGGCGGACGAGAAGAGGGTTACTCCCATCTTCAGGGCGGTGAGGAAGGGCAACGTGGAGGTCGTCCGGTACTTGATTGAAGTCGGTGCTGTTGCCGACGAGATGGAGCCGCTGGAGGACCTGAGGCCGCTGCACGAGGCCGCTCTGAGGGGACACGTAAAAGTAATGAAGGCGCTGCTGAAGAAAAGTCCCGAGGACGTGAACGCCCGCTCCTCCCACTTGAGGACACCGCTCCACCTGGCCGCGCTCTCGGGCTCCCTGCCAGCAGTGAAACTATTGCTAAAGAAGGGCGGGGACCTAGGCACCAAGGACAAATTAGAAAGCGGCCCCCTGCACTACGCCGCCATGGGCGACGGCGGGAGCGACTTGGCCCTGTTCCTCCTGCTGACTAGGCTCGACTCACCAGACGTCGAACCTCACGCTGAGGACCTGGACGGCAACACGGCGTCCCACCTGGCGGCGGCGCGAGGCAACAAGGAAGTGCTGGAGGTGCTCCTGGAGCTTGACCCAAAGACCTGCTTCTGCGCCAGGAACAAGGAGCAGCTCACCCCGCTCTACCTCGCCTGCAGGAGCGGGGCCTTGAAGGCAGTCAAGTGCATCCTGCAGTCAGCCCGCTCCTTCGAGGTGGCCGACGTGGTGTTGGACTGCCCCAACGGCTTCAAGTGCGAGACCGCCCTGCACATGTGCGCGGCCTTGGACCTTAGAGAGCCGGCGTCGCTGCTGCTGGAGGCCGGGGCCGACCTGAGATCGACCGACTCCCGCGGCTACACGCCCTTGGCCAGGGCCGTGGAGAGGGACAGCGTCTCGACGGCCTGGCTGCTGCTCCAAGAGACGGCGCGGCGAGGGCAGGGGGATGACCTCAACCTGGAGACGCCCACCAGGGCCGGGAGGATGAACTTCCTGCACTTCCCCACCTTCGGCCTGGGAGGGGAGAGGCTGCTGGCATCGCTGGTGGTACCGGAGAGGGACTTTGAGCCCTTCTTTTTGGACCGGGCCATGAACGCCGAACCTAGGAGCCGGACGCGGCTTCACCCGGTGCTGGACGGGGTTTGGGAGAGGAACAGGGCGGGGGCGGAGGCGAGGGCGGAGATGATGGCGGTGGGGGTGCTCAGTCAGCACGGGCAGGGGATACACCAGCAGCAAGTGGAACAGGAGGGTTCGGAAGACGAGGAGGAGGACGAATTTGGAGGTGGCGATGATAATGAGGAAGGGGAAGAAGACGAAGGAGGAGACAATGGGGAGATGGAAGAAGAGGCAGAGGAGGCGGTTGGGGATCCTCAACAGGGATAGTTCCAGCAACACCACTAAGTCTTTCGTATTAAATTGGCTCCCACATGAGAAGGAAGACCCTCCTACATAAGAAGGAAACCCAGAAATGAGCCTGAGAAAAATATGAATGACGGAAGAATTGCTTTTCTTTTGCTGGCACCATGTAACAGAGACGTGTGATATTCATAAACTTTTTACCTGCACGAAATAAAATGATACTGAACTAACTACAACACAATTTTGTACAAATGTCTTCCTGTAATAGTATGGGTAATATCTCTAGGATCGAATTTCAATTACGACACTGGCGGGCTGTCCGTTCGACAGTTGCCCGGTATAGTAAAGCTACACGTAGCAGCACACATAGTAGTAGAAAAAAAAATCCATAAAAGTATTCACACAGCATGCTGGTTTTTGCCGGAATTTTGCTGTCTGCCACTTTTTGCTTTGTCGTCAGCGCCTCCGTGGTGATGACCAAGAAGGAGCTGAGAGAGTTCGACGGGACAAAGCCCGGCAAAGGTATAAAAACAATTATGGTCGCAAAAAACCGTCTAAATTCCGGTCAAAAAAGGCCCCTACCTTGCCGTCCTGGGGGAGGTCTTTGACGTGTCCTCCAAGCGCGACACCTACGGCCCTGGAGGCAGCTACGGATTCTTCAGCGGCAGGGACGGCAGCAGAGGATTCACCACCGGGAAGTTCGATGATGAAGGGCTGGTGGACGAGGTGGAGGACTTGGACGAGGGGCAACTCGTAGACATCCATGTGGGAAATCCACAATGGAAACATTTAAAAGACTTTTTAAATTTCGGGAACTTGGAAATTTAAGGGTTGGTTGGAATTTTACCACAAGGAGAAGGGCTACCCGTACGTGGGCCGTGTCGAAGGAGCCTTTTTCGATGGGAACGGGGAGGAGACGGAGGCGAGAAAGAGGATTCTGGCCAGGGTGAAGGAGGAAAAGTAGGAACACCTTCAGGGCTCCGTCCGTGTCGGTCGTTGCTGCTAAAATAGTTGTGCAACAGGGCTGCTGTAAAGATTGTGCTGGTGCAACTGTCATGGTGGTTGTTGATGCTGCATGATTCTGTTGCTTCTGTAGTCTAGTTGTTGCTGTTGCTATTGTTGCTAAACCGTT
>JAAUYJ010217496.1_pt1 | contig 12337 bp, 9 predicted proteins | sample 7278031 | NCBI WGS metagenome assembly JAAUYJ01 (sample SAMN14350222, study PRJNA611818) | marine sediment metagenome | isolation source: surface marine sediment (1.8m) | place: French Polynesia: Moorea | collected 2018-08 | reverse complement strand
GTGCTCGGCGGCTGGGTCAAGGTGTTCCGCTCGACGCCCTCGGGCGAGGAGGCGGTCTTCGGTGTCTTCACGCAGGCCGAGACCTTCGCCGAGGCCGCGCTGTTCCTCGGCGGCCGCTATCCGGCGAGCGCCGAGGTCGTCGAAGAAGCGCGCCTGCTCTGCGTGCGCGGCACGCCGTTCCGAGACCGGCTGCTAGACCGACCTGAGATCTGCCTCTCCATGCTCGGTTCGATGTCGATGCATCTGCACAAGATCATCGGCCAGGTCGAGCAGCTGCAGACCCGCTCGAGCACCCAGCGCATGGCCGATTTCCTGCTCGGGCTATGCCCCGTGGTAGAAGGTCCGGCCGTGGTGACGCTGCCCTATGACAAGTCGCTGATCGCCTCGCGCCTGGGCATGAAGCCGGAAAGCCTGTCGCGGGCGCTCTCGAAGCTGCGGGTGCTCGGCGTGACCACGGACGGCAACAGGGTGGTGATCTCCGAGGTCGGCGAGCTCAGCGCCTATTGCGAATCTCGGGAGCTCAAGCCTCGGCTGGCGGCCTGTCGCGCGCGGCCCGTGCGCGGGGCCGGATGAGGATCCGCCAGAAGCGGGCGCCGCCGCCGTCGTCAGGCGACCCGGGTGACCGGTTCGAGGTAGGGGCGCCCGTCGAGGCTGTTGGGCACGGGCACGCCGAGGACGCTCAGCACCGTTGGCCCTACATCCAAGAGATTGGCTTCCGGAAGGCGCCCGCCGCTGGGGATCTGGGGACCCCGAGCGACGAAGAGGGCGTTGGTGGTATGGTCGGCGGTGCGGCTGTTGAGCGCCTTGCCGAAAGGCGCCGTAATCCTGCCGACACGATCCGATTGGCAGCTTTCGAGCGGCACCAAGTCGGCCCGGAACTGGACCGTCAAAAGCGGCGGATCCGGGTGCGCGTTCGGGCCGAAGCGTTCCTCGGTGAGAGTGACCCGCGCGACGATCGGCTCGCCCGAGCCGGGTTGCCACATATCCAGCAGCTCGGCGCAAATCTCCTCGAGCAGCCGGGCCTGTTCGTTTCCCGGCTTTGCCGACCCGAAGGGATCGCGCCCCTCGAGGTTCAATCGAACGGCGCCGATCCTTTAGTTCGGCACGGTGACGGCACACGTCTTCGGCGATTCGAATGGCTGCAGGGAGCGGCGCGCCGCCCGGCGAAGTGCCCGACGGCTTCCGGCTCGTACTTTCTGAAAAGCGTCAGGTGGCGGTGATAGTTCTCGGCGACATTGAAGCGTCGAAAGCCGATCTCCCGCCCGCTGACCTCCTTCCAGGCCAACAGACGGACGCCCATGGGCTGGATCGGGGTTAGCGATTGCGCCTCTAGCTAGGTGTCGATGTTGCGCCGGGACAGATTTTCCACGATGATGGCACCGTATCCGCGGTGCGATGAATGGAGAGTTGTCGGCCAGCCACAGAAGCCGTCACCCGCAAGGATCACAACTTTCATCGCGCCCCTACTCCCGCTTCGTTATTGACTGGTCTCTGCGCTTTTTTGATGGCATCTGGTCTGCCAAGAGTCAAGAAATTGGAGTCCACTATCGCCCTTGAGCACACATTTTATGCAACGGTTGCTGGTAAAATATCGTCACAATATACAACTAGCCGGCACAATTTCATTTATTTATTTACTGACTTGGGTTATTTATTGAATATTCATGGCCTTGGCTCCAACAATGATGGCTTCGTGGCCCAGGGCTGCAAGCCCCAAATGGGCGATCTCGGGCTGTGGGGCGCCGTGCGGTGCATGGGAGGTCAGGGCGAGGCGGCGTCGACTGTCGGGCCGGCGGGCTTCGAGGGCGGCTGCGCGCAGGCTCGCTCCAACCAGGAAACTCCGGCTGCTGGCCCCGATGTAGGGTCTTCACGTTGCGTGGAACTGCCTTCGGAACCCGGTCGGTTAGATCTGTTGCTTTACTCGTGCTCTCCGGGTAACAGATGGCCTCGCGCTCGCCAAAAAGCGTACAGGCCCGGTCAAGCCCAGCCGCTTCCCGGGCCCATTTGACTCAAGAGGGCCCCATGCCGGAGCAACCACTCGTCTCCGTCACCATGCCCGCATACAACGCGGAGCGGTTCATCGCAAAGAGCCTTCAGTCGGCTCTCGACCAGAGCTACCGAAATCTCGAAATCCTCGTTGTCGACGACGGTTCAGAGGATGGCACCGCAAAGATCGTCGAATCCTTCGCGAGACGGGACGCCCGTGTCCGTCTGATCCATCAAGCCAATCAAGGCGTCGGCGGGGCGCGCAACCGCGGGATCGAGGAGTCGAAGGGAGACTTCATCGCTTCGCTCGACGCCGACGATCTCTGGGCGCCCGAAAAGCTGGAAAAGCAGGTCGACTGCATCCTGCGGGGCGGACCGGAGGTCGGCGTCGTCTACTGTTGGTGCCTGTACATCGACGAGGAGGACCGCCCGACTAGCCGCTATGCGGCTAGCGCCGAAGAGGGCGACGTCTACCTGCAAATGCTCTGTTACAATTTGCTAAGCTGTGGGAGCAACGCCCTGGTCCGTCGAGAAGTCATCCAGCAATGCGGACTGTATCGCACCGACATCATGAGAGAGGACCTGGAATTCTACCTGCGGATCGCGGAGCGTTATGATTTCAAGGTCGTTCCGGAGATCCTGGTCGCTTACCGGCAGGTCAAGACGAGCAGGTCGCACCATGGCTACGACAGAGGCGTTCGGGGTTCCGAGTTCATCATTGACGAAGCTCTTCGGCGCCATCCCTCGGTCCCGGCACGTGTCTTTCGATGGAGCCGCGGCATCTCCTATTACTTCGCCGCCTCGAGATGTGCCAAAATCGGCGATCTCAGGGCCGCCCTGCGTTACCTGACGAGGGCGGCTTGGTACGATCCGACGTGTCTGCTACGGGCCGGGATGTACTTCTCGTGGCGCCTCAAGCAATCGAGTGTCCGTTCAAGACCACCTAAGGCCGATTCGCCCGGGAGCCGAGAGCTCGGAAATCCAGGGGCGGGGTCGCAGCGCTGGTGGGACTTTCGGGATTTCTCGCTCGTTCCGGCCCCCTCCCCGTTAGGCGTCTTCAGAAAGCAGCGGCTGGCCTTCCTGAAACAGCACGCACTGAGGAAAGCGCGGTAGTCCTGTTCGCGAGAGCAAGATCGAGCTCGGTCAAATCGATTTAACTCGCAAATCTTGCTCTACGAGCTTAGAGACTGATTCACGGATCACACCGTTTCGGTGTGAACCGATCAGGCTCTGGGTGTGCCCATTTCCAGGTTGACTGGAACCACCAAGTCTCGAGACAGGAATCGCGATAGCAGTCGAACTCCTCACCCGGCTGGACGCACCGCGGTGGCGCGTGACCGACAACCTACGGGCGCGTTGCGCTGTTAGCCGCGCGTCGCCCTTCCAGGTCCGCACAGACCGAGCGAAGACCGGCAGTCCATCAACGCCAAGGGATCTCGCTCAGCCACAGAGGAGACCTGGTCTCGATTTGGAGACTCCTCAAGTAGGCCAGCCGTGCCTCCGTAAACTCACCATAGTGATCGATCGACGCGAACGTCATGGCGTTGGCCGCCGACAAAACGTTCGCACCGCTCACCTCTGGCAGATTCTGGGGTTCCTGGCCTCCGCCAAGCCGAAGGCGCCGGGTCAGGACACGAAACAGGCGACCGAAAAGGTCGCCGGGCGACCGAAGGAATCGAGTGGGGTCGAAGCAGATGGCAACCAGCGAGAGCCGAACCGCTTTAACAAGATCACCGCTCTGTGCCGCGCGGGCCGACGCATAGAGATAGGAGAATGCGCGTGACCAGCCTCTGACACGGTTGGGGATTTGAGGATGGCGGCGACACACTTCGGAAATCAGATCATTCGCGTCGCGGACAATTGCATCCGGATCGCGGCTGAGACTTGTGGGCACTTGGCGGTAGGCGACCAGGAATTCCGGCACCACACCGAAGGCGAAGCGTTCGGCAATACGAATCAAGACACCGAGGTCCTCGACCACTGAGGCGCCTCTGTAGTCCCCGGCGATGTCAAAACACTCCCTGCGGAACAGAGCGTTACTGCCAGAACTGGTGAAGTTGTGACAGAACAGCGGCAGAAAGACGTCGCCTTCTATCAGCGGCGCGGCGGCTCCGCCGGTTGGCAGCCCATCCTCGTCGATGAAGATGCACCAGGTATAGGCCACGGCCGTCTCCGGACCCAATTCGCGCAGCCGAGCGACCTGCTTCTCGATCTTCGTCCGATCCCAGAGGTCGTCGGCATCGAGCGGGGCCACGAACTCGCCCCGGGCCAGCGAGATCCCGCGGTTGCGCGCAGCGGAAACGCCGGAATTCGCCTGGCGAACGAGACGGACTCGAGAACCCCTTTCGACAAACGTCCCTACCACTTCCGGCGTCCGGTCGGTCGAGCCGTCGTCGATCACGATGATTTCGATGTCGGTGTGGCTCTGCGCGAGAGCCGACTCCAGCGTCTCGCCGATAAACTTCTCGGCGTTGTAAGCTGGGACAATGATCGAGACGAGATCCTTCTGCGTCATGGCCCCTTCTAAGTCGTGCCACGTGGTCGAAGTATCGTTGGAAAGCGAAAGGGATACCTGGGAAGCGGTGGGAGCGCTCCTCGCTATGATATCCCCTTGGCAGCCGTTCCGAAAGCGGCGGCCAGGGGAGCCTGGCGGCAACATGGACGCTGAAGAACCGCTCGAGCACAGAACGAGAGACCGATCTGCCCCTCGGGCTCTGGCCGCTCCACGAGTGCTGGGCCGTGTTCAGACTGCCCTCCGGTAAAACGCGGTTCGCCGCGCGCCTGGGCATGAAGCCTGCGAGCTCGGCGCCCACTGCGAAACGCGCGAGCTCAGGCCTCGCGCGGCGAGCCGTCGACCGCAGCGCGTACGCGGGGCCGGGTGAGGATCGGCCAGAAGACGACCGAAAAGACCGCAAAGGCGGCCATCCAGGCGATCCCCGAGAGCACCATGGCGCCGTTGTAATGCGCCGGCAGCAGCGCCGGACCGGCGACCCGGATCACCGCGGCCAGGCTGATCAGGACGTAGGCGGCGACAATGGCGGGAGGCGCGACCAGTTCGCGGCCGGTGTGACCCAAGGCGGCGCGCGACATGACCCCGATCGTCATGCTGCCGATGGCGCCGACGGTGAGCGCATGCAGCGCCGTCACCTCCGAGAGCCAGCCGCCGAGCAAGGCCGCGGCCTTGAGCGCCAGCCCCACGATCAGCCAAGCGTAGCCCAGATGCAGAATCCAAAGGATCGGACGGTCCAGGGTCTCTGAGCCGCGCCAACCGGCCAGCCTCAGCGCGTGAGCCAGCGCGGCCAGGCCCGCCAGGGCGCCGACGAACAACGAGCCGGGCACGATCAGGTCGGCCAGCAGCAGAAACACCATTGCGGCGATGACCGCAATCTCGAGCGGCTTGTGGGAACGCGGCAGCGGCTCGACGCCCGCGTTCCGCAGGACGTTGGTCGTAAAGGCCGGCACGATCCGGCCACCGATCGCGGTGATGAGCAGCAGGATGGTGTCGAGCGCCAGCAAATGCCCGCGCGCCATGCCGCCGTCCAGCAGCCCCAGGATCTCCAAGTGGACCAGCAGGTTGGCGATCAACAGGACCGCTAGGACCGGCAGGAAGACCAAGTTGCGGCGCGACCCGCCGCCGATCAGGGCGCGGCCGATCATGAGACCGAGCAGCGCAATGAAGAGCAGGTCGAGCGCGCCTACCAGCAGGGCCGGCAGCACGGCCGAGCTCCAGCTCGCCAGCCGCGCCGCCAGCCAGGCGCCGGCCAGCAGCGCCAGCGGCCCGCCCAGAATGGGCTCGCGCCCGGTCCAGCTCGGCACGGCGGTGAGAAAGAAGCCGGCGATCACGGCTAGCGTGTAGCCGAAGATCATCTCGTGGGCGTGCCAGAGGTGCGGCGGCAACGCGATGCTCATGCCGACCACCTCGAAGTTCAGGGCGTGCAGGCCGATCCAAGCCAGCCAGGCGGCCACGGCGAGCACGCCGTAGAGCCCGGCGAATAGGAAGAATACCCGGAAGCCATAAGACAGCATCGGCGCCGCGAGCAGCCGTGAAACCAGGCCGGGAACGCCGCCGGCGGCGGAGTCAAGCATCGCTGGGCGCGCCCCGGGTGTCGACCGTGGCCGCCAGCGCCTTGCGCTGCTCGCGGCGCTTGCGCCGGGCGATCAGCGGCGGGCAGGTCTGGTCGTCGTAGTAGAGGTTCTGGCAGTTCAGGCAGTGGATGCATTCGTTGGGATTGATCCGGCCGTTCGGATGGATCGCCTGGACCGTGCAGCGCACGGCGCAGATGTTACATTCCCGGCCGCACTGATGCTTGCGCTTGAGCCAGTCGAACATGCGCAGGCGCGCCGGGATGGCGAGTGCCGCGCCGAGTGGACAGAGATAGCGGCAGAAGAAGCGCTCGATGAAGAGACCCGCCACCAGCAGCGCCACGGCGTAGAGCACGAAGGGCCAGTGACGCATGAACTTGAGCGAGATCGCCGTCTTGAAGGGCTCCACCTCGGCGCCGATCACAGCCAGGTTGGTCGAATGCAGGGAGACCGCGAAGAGGCCGAGAAAGATGATGTACTTGAGCGGCCAGAGCCGCTCGTGCACGGCGAAGGGCAGATCGAGCTGAGGGACCTTGAGGCGCCGGGCGCCCTCGTTCAGCAGCTCCTGCAGGGCGCCGAAGGGGCAGAGCCAGCCGCAGAAAACGCCGCGGCCCCAAAACAACAGGGCGACCGCGACGTAGCCCCAGAGGATGAAGATCACCGGATCGAGCAGGAAGAAGTCCCACCTGAACTCCGTCAGCAGGGCGCTGACGAAGGTCAAGACGTTGACCACCGAGAGCTGGCCGCCGACGATCCAGCCGAGCCAAACCAGCGTGAAGCCCAGAAACGACAGACGGACCGCGCGATAGACCCGCCGGTCGCGAACCAGGGCGTCTTGGAACACCAGCAGAGCGGTGAGCGCCAGCAGCGCTCCCGCCAGCACCGCGACCTCGTATTTGCGCTGCCACCACATGGCGACCCACAGGCTCTCGCCCTCCGCCAGGCGGGCCTCCCGCAGCAGGTCCGCGCCGCTGACGGCCGCCGGGTCGCCAAGGCGGTAGCGCGACGGCAGCTGGTAACCCAGCGGGAAGAGCGTGCGCAGCAGGGCCCCGCTTCCGGTCTGGCGCTCGACCAGCAGCTCGAGCCGCCAGGGGGCCAAGGGATCGAGGCCGGCGTCCCCGGGGATCACGAAGCTGCCGATCTCGCGGAACTCCGGCGCGCCGTCGGCCGCCAGCTTCTCCTGCAGCCGGTAGCCTTCCTCGGAGAAGCGGATGGTGCGCGCGCCCTGCACGATCTGCACCCGGTCGAAGACGCCGGTCCGCCTGTAGGAGGTCCCCTTGTACGAGTAGGCGCCGTTGGCCATCACGACGACGAGCTGGTCCTCGGGCGCCATCTCGGCCGTTAGGCGCGAGAAGTCCTGCTTGCCGAGCAGGTTCTCGCCGACCCGCGGCGGCGTCGCCAGGCCGACCTTCAGCTCGATGAAGAGATCCTCGGGCGAGGTGCCCGGCACGGCGCCCGCCCCGCCGAATGCGGCGTCGACGTCGCCCCGGCTCAGTGTCTGGCTCACCAGCGAGCCGTCATCGATCAGTTCCTGCCAGCTCGCCGGCTCGAAGCGCTCGCGGTCGAGCCTGGGGCCCTCTCCCCCGGTGGTCAGCAGGCCCCGCGCATAGGCCACGGCGCGCCCGGAGCGCAGGATGGCATCGCGGATCACGGCGCTGCTGATGGTCGCCCCGCTGATCGCGTCGGGCAGCCCGGCGCCCTCGGCCGTCGTCTGCGCGGTGATCGTCGGGCGCGTGTCGAGCCCCGCGAAACCCGAGACGTAGCTCTCCAGATCCGACTCCGGCACGCCGATCACCAGGATCGGCTCGCGGTGGCTGCGCAAGAAAGCACCGGTGACGATCCCTTCGAGGTCGAGGCCGACGACGACGTCGATCGGCTTGCCCGAATAACCGACCGATCCGATCACCTCTTGGGTCGAGAGGACGTAGCCGACGAGCTCGCCCTCAGCATAGACCGGTGCGGAGCGCGGCTCGCCCGAGAAAGGACCGAGGCGGTCGGCAGTCGGCACGACCTGGCCGAGCCACGAGGGCGGCTCCGTCTGGGCCGCTACCGGGTTCGCGACTAGGATCGACAGCGTAAGCAACTGCAGCAAGCGGTAGAGCGCCTGCCGCGTTGCATCGAGGACGGCGAACGTGGTCGGCCTTTGGGCGCGACTGGCGGCGGTGCCCCTCGGCATTGCGACCACGGTCCCTTCCGTTGTGGCCAGCCGACGGCGCCTTCCGCCGCGCGGCACGGTGCGCTCGGATCGTCCTAGGTCGTCGATCCGTTCACCTTGACATCCGTCAATCTCGAGACGCCAGAGAATTTCAGAGTTTCTTGACGTCGGTCAAGGCGAGTCCGGGCCCGCGGATCATCCTTTTGGAAAGTCCTTGAGAGAATGAGGGAGAGGGAATCATGCGCAGCATCCATCGCGTAGGGCTCGCTGGGGCTCTGCTGTCGTTGGCGTTTTTGGCCGCACCAATTGAGGCGATCGCCCAGAAAAAGCCGCCGGACGTCCGGGAGCACAAGACCTCGCCGGGCGGGCAGTACCAGCCCAGCCTGGACCAGCTGCCGGACGAAGCGATGCAGCAGCCCGGCGTTCAGCCCGGCGTGGAGGCGATGTCCGACGAGGACTTCAAGCGCGCCAAGCGGATGTATTTCGAGCGCTGTGCCGGTTGTCACGGCGTGCTGCGCAAGGGCGCGACGGGCAAGGCCCTGACCACCGACCTGACGCGTGAGCTGGGCTTCGACTACCTGCGCGATTTCATCAACTACGGCTCGCCGGCCGGCATGCCGAATTGGGGCACCTCGGGCGACTTCACCGAGGAAGAGGTCGAGCTGATGGCCCGCTATCTGCTCATCGACCCGCCGCAGCCGCCCGAGTTCGGCATGAAGGAGATGCGCGAGACCTGGAAGCTCCTGGTTCCCGTCGACCAGCGTCCGACCGAAAAGATGAACGACATCGACGTCGACAACGTCTTCTCGGTGACCCTGCGTGACGTCGGCAAGGTCGCCCTGATCGACGGCGGCACGAAGGAGATTCTGACCACGCTCGACACCGGCTATGCCGTGCACATCTCGCGGATCTCGGCCTCGGGGCGTTATCTCTTCGTCATCGGACGCGACGCCAAGATCAACCTGATCGATATGTGGACGAAAGAGCCGACCACGGTCGCGGAGATCAGGGTCGGCATGGAGGCGCGCTCGGTAGAGACCTCCAAGATGAAGGGCTGGGAGGACAAGTACGCGATCGCCGGCTCCTACTGGCCGCCGCAGTACGTGATCATGGACGGCAACACGCTCGAGCCGCTCAAGATCGTCTCGACCCGCGGCATGACGGTCGACACCCAGGAGTTCCATCCAGAGCCGCGCGTCGCCTCGATCGTGGCCTCGCACAAGCACCCCGAGTTCATCGTCAACGTCAAGGAGACCGGCAAGATCCTGATGGTGAACTTCGAGGACCTCGACAACCTGAAGGTCACCTCCATTGACGCCGCGCGCTTCCTCCATGACGGCGGCTTCGACTCGAGCGGGCGTTACTTCCTGGTCGCCGCCAACGCGAGCAACAAGGTGGCGGTCGTCGACACCGAGACCCGCACGCTTGCCGGGATGGTCGAGACCGGCATCACGCCGCATCCCGGACGCGGCGCCAACTTCGTGCATCCGGAGTTCGGTCCTGTCTGGGCGACCAGCCATCTCGGCGACGAGACCATCGCCCTGATCGGCACCGACCCAGAGCGCAATCCCGACCACGCCTGGAAGGTGGTGCAGTCCCTCGAGGGGCAGGGCGGCGGCTCGCTCTTCATCAAGACGCATCCCGAATCGACGAACCTCTATGTCGACACCCCGCTCAACCCCGAGGCGGAGATCTCATCCTCGATCGCGGTCTTCGACATCAACAATCTCGAGGCCGAGTACAAGGTGCTGCCGATCGGCGAGTGGTCCGGCATCTCCGAGGGCGCGCGCCGGGTCGTTCAAGGCGAGTTCAACCAGGCCGGCGACGAGATCTGGTTCTCGGTCTGGAACGGTGCGGAGGAGGAGTCGGCGATCGTCGTGGTCAACGACAAGGACCTGACGCTCAAGCACGTCATCAAGGACAAGCGTCTGGTGACGCCGACCGGCAAGTTCAACGTCTACAACACGAGGAACGACGTCTACTAGCCAGCGCTCGGCGGGGTGCGGCCAACACGCGGCCGCGACCCCGCCCCTTTTTCACCGAACCGCCCGAGGCATTGGCAGCCGCAGGAGGCAGCGAACAATGACCGACGCTCCCGTCGTCTATCTCGTCGGTGCCGGGCCGGGCGATCCGGATCTCCTGACACTCAAGGCCTGCCGCCTGCTGAACCGGGCCGACGTCGTGGTCTACGACCGCCTGGTGAGCGAGGAGGTGCTCGAGCTGGTGCCGGCGGGCGCGATGCGGATCTGCGTCGGCAAGCAGCCGAACGACCACCCGGTGCCGCAACCCGAAATCAATCAGCTTTTGATCCGCCTGGCCCGTGCCGGGCGCACCGTCGTGCGGCTCAAGGGCGGCGATCCCCTGGTCTTCGGCCGCGGCAGCGAAGAGGCCGAATGCCTCGTCGCCGAGGGCGTACGATTCGAGGTGGTGCCCGGCATTACGGCCGCTTCGGGCTGCGCGGCGGCCTGCGGCATCCCCCTCACGCACCGCGGCGTCGCCAGCGGCGTGCGCTTCCTGACCGGCCATTGCCGCGCCGACGGCGCGCTCGACTTCGACTGGGACGGCCTGGCCGACCCACAGACCACCCTGGTGATCTACATGGGCCTGGCCAACATCGGCCAGATCAGCGGCCAGCTCATGGCCCACGGCCTGGCAGCCGACACGCCGGTCGCCCTGATCAACAACGGCACGACGCCGCGCCAAAGGCTGCTGATCTCGTGCCTGGACTGCGTTTCCGACGCGGCACGGGAGGCGGCCTTGAGCGGGCCCGTGCTCTTCGTGGTCGGGCAAGTCGTGGCCCTGGCCGAGACGCTGGGCCTGTCTCACAGCACGTCCTGGGAGAAGCTCGATGAGCCCGCGCAGGCTCTCTAGCGCCGTCGTCTTGGTCTTCGTGGCCGTCTCGTCCGCCGCGGCCCAGTCCTTGCCGCCCGCGCGCCAGGCCTATTTGACCAATCTCCTGCAGCACGATTGCGGCTCCTGCCACGGGCTCACGCGCAAGGGCGGCCTGGGCCCCGCGCTGGGTCCGGTCGAGCTGGCCGAGTTGGACGACGAGGCGCTGGTCGAGATCATCCTGAACGGCGTGCCGGGCACGCCGATGCCGCCCTGGCGGCCCGAGCTCAGCCGCGACGAAGCCGCCTGGCTGGTCCGCCTGATGAAACAGGGGGCGCAAGATGACTAGTAAGAGACAAAATGTGCTTGGGGCTGCGACGGCCTTGGCTCTCGGAGTGCTCCTGAGCTTCGCAGCGGCCGCGCAGGCCGCAGAACTGCGTGGCACCGGCGATCTCGGCATCGTCATCGAGCGCGCCAGCGGCCAAGTCCAGATCATCGAGACCAGCGGTCGCACGCGGCTCGCGACCGTGAGCGGCCTGGGCGACCTCAGCCATGCCACCGCCGTGTTCTCGCGCGACGGCCGCTACGCTTTCGTGTTCGGCCGCGACGGCGGGCTCAGCAAGATCGACCTGCTGAGCCAGGAACTAGTCAAGCGGGTCGTGCAGGCCGGCAACTCCATCGGCGGCGCGATCTCCCAGGACGGCAGCCTGATCGCCGTCTCCAACTACGAGCCCGGCGGGGTCAAGGTGTTCGACTCCAAGAGCCTCGAGCTCGTCGCCGACATCCCCGCCCTGCACGGCGACGCCGGCGCGCGCTCCAAGGTGGTCGGCCTGGTCGACGCGCCGGGCCAGCGCTTCGTGTTCAGCCTCTACGACGCCGGCGAGATCTGGATCGCCGACCTGTCCGACCCGGCGCAGCCGAAGCTGACCAAGTTCCGCGACGTCGGTAAGCAACCCTACGACGGTCTGATCACGCCGGACGGGCGCCATTACGTCGCCGGGCTGTTCGGCGAGGACGGCCTGGCGCTGGTCGATCTCTGGAAGACCGAGTCCGGCGTGCGCCGGATCCTAGACGGCTACGGCCGCGGCGAGGAACCCTTGCCGGTTTACAAGATGCCGCATCTGGAAGGCTGGGCGGTCGCCGGCGATCTTGCCTTTCTGCCCGCCGTCGGCCGGCACGAGCTCTTGGTCGTCGACAAGACCTCCTGGGAAGAGGTCGGGCGCATCGCCCTGCACGGCCAGCCGGTCTTCGCCGTCGCGCGCCCGGACGGCCGGCAGATCTGGG
>JAAUYJ010027384.1_pt1 | contig 12343 bp, 13 predicted proteins | sample 7278031 | NCBI WGS metagenome assembly JAAUYJ01 (sample SAMN14350222, study PRJNA611818) | marine sediment metagenome | isolation source: surface marine sediment (1.8m) | place: French Polynesia: Moorea | collected 2018-08 | reverse complement strand
CCCAGCTAACGGCCACTCCAAGTCGCAAGGAAGCATCAAGTCGGACTGCAGAATCCAGCCATACAGGACCCCGGGGAAGCTTAACACCGCAACGTCTTTCAGCACCAACATTTCGTGTACAAGATGTGGGGCCTGAGATGGGGCTGTCAATAAATAAATAAATAAACAAACAAGCAATCAAAATCGAGAAAAGTTATTTCGCCGAAGTCAGAACTCGAATGCGAATAAGTGCCTCACCCCATCGCCGCCACCTCGTCGTCTGCCGCCCCCTGCGGAGAGTCCCCCGCCCCCGCCCCCCCGGCGGCGTCGGCGGAGGCAGCGCCACCGGTCTTGGCGGGGTCGAAGTTGAGCCCGGTAGACTCGAGCACCTCCTGCGCGCTGGAGAACTGCCCCGAGTTCTTTGCCCTCTCCAGGGCCCTGATCTGCGCCTCGAGGTGCCCGTTCTGCCGCTTGAGGTCGTCGATGTCCCGCTGGTGGTTGGTGTTCTTCTTGCGCATGAAGCCGATGTACTCGGAGGCCTTCTTGAGGATCTGGGCGCGGGAGGACTTGTCCCCCTGCATGGTGGGGATGGCGTCGCGCAGCCCGGAGAAGCTCTCCTTGATGTGGTCGCGGCGCTTGCGCTCCAGGGCGTTGTGGTGGGCGCGCTTGTCCATGTAGGGGCCGCTGCAAGACGGGAAAACATGCTAAAATGCACCTGGCGAAAAAGTACACTGCCTGTCCTGTCCCCCCCTTACCCCCTGGCTCCGCCGCCATCGTCCGAGTCGATGTCCACGTCCCTCTCGTCGTCGCTCATGCTGGAAAAATGCTGGTTTCGGCAGTAGGTGAGTCCTAAGCAGCTCCTGGGATGGAGCAGGTAGGCCTGCTGGTGCTGGGCAGGTGTAGCAGGTCGTGGGAAACGAGGGCCCCGTGGAGTCACCTGCCTGGTCAATGACTTTTCGTGGGAGTGTAGGGAGGGGCAAAGTGTAGGTTTGGCTCGAACATATTGAAGCTCCTTTGAAAACGTATTAAGGGCTATCGGGAAATAATTCTCTTAGTTTTTTTTACTTTTCAGGAGGCAATAATGAAGCAGCATACTTGGTAAAGGGAACTCCAAAAAAACATAACTCGTGTTCTTTAAATTTGTGTTTTGAGTCTATCCCTACGTTTTTTCCTCAGCTGCCTCTTTTCTTTGTTGCGTCGCCTCCCAGCCATCTCTTCTTTCTTCACGCGAAAAATCAAAGTTGGCAAATAAGCTTTTTTAACCTAAACACAGTAAATCAAGTTTTGTAATATTGTTCCGCGTAGAAAAATTCTGATTGTGAATGCAATACAAACGTCCATTTCAAAGCCAATTATCTTTTTCTCCGTAAAATGTCACTAAAAACCTTTTCATATTTACAGCCTATCTGGCCACCCTGTTTTGCTCCCGTGAATAATAAACAAACTCCGGAGAAAAACGTGATTGCGTGATTCACGAGGAACGTGGGCGACGTGGGCGAGGTGCATTTCGTCGTGACCTCGACCTTGTAGGTCATGACCTGACGAGAGAACCACCAGGATAAGATCACCATCACCATGACCATGTCTTCGTCCAGTTCCTCCTCCGGTCTGAAGCCCACCTCCCGCCTGATCGTCAAGAACCTGCCGGAGAGCGCGAGCGAGGCCAAGGTGAGGAAAATCTTTGGCGGCTGCGGCGGGGAGGTCACCGACGTGGCCCTCAAGCACAAGGACGGCAAGTTCCGCGGGTTCGCCTTCGTCGGGTTCAAGACGCCGGAGGAGGCGGACAGGGCCAGGAAGAGGTGCCACGGGAGCTTCGTGGGGGCGCTCAAGATCCGGGTGGAGTTCTGCGCCGACCTCGGCGACCCCAACAAGCCCCGCGCCTGGAGCAAGCACAACAAGGACTCCTCCGCCTACAAGAAGCTGCACGGGAAGAAGGGCAAAAAGGAGGAGAAACAGGGGGAGGAGAAAGGCAAGAAGGAGAAGAAGAAGAAGTCCAAGTCCAAGAGGCGGGAGGAGGCGGACGCCGTGCTGGAAAAGTACAAGGACGACCCAAAGTTCCAGGAGTTTCTGCGCATCCACAAGAGGAATTCTGCCTCCTGGGACGACAATGCCGTGCTGGACGTGGCAAAGACTTTCCAAGAGCAGGCCGAGGAAGAAGAAGATGAGGGTGAAGAAGAGGAAGTCAAGAAAGAGGAGAAGGAAGAAGATGATGCCGGTGAGGACGATGGCAGTGAGGACGAGGAGGAGGATGAGTCCAAGCCTGCTGCCAACAAGTCCATGTCTGATCTGGACTATCTCAAGCAGCTGAAGAAGGGCGCCAAGGACGACGACGACAAGAGCGAGGAGGTCAAGCCCAAGAAGGAGAAGAAGAAAAAGGAGCCTAAGCAGGAGACCTACCACACCGTGAAGCTGACTGGGCTTCCGTACAAAGCCAAGAAGAAGGACGTCAAGGCATTCTTCAAGCCCCTCAAGTGCCGCTCCATCCGCGTCCCTCCCAAGATCAAGGGAATCGCCTACGCCGGGTTCGCCACCGAGCAGGAGCTCAAGCAGGCGCTCAACAAGAGCAGGAGCATCCTGAAGGGCAGCCAGGTCACCGTCAAGGTCTACTCCTCCGCCCCAGATGGGGGTGCCGGAGACAATAAGTCTCGCTGGGAGGAGCAGGAGAAGGCGCTCGCGACGGAGGAGACCGTGGCAGAGTCAGGGAGGCTATTCGTGCGCAACCTGTGCTACTCAGTGCAGGAGTCTGAGCTGGAAGAACTGTTCGGGGCGTTCGGACCTCTCAGCGAGGTCAATCTTCCGGTGGACAGGCTCACCAGGAAGGTCAAGGGATTCGCCTTCGTCACCTTCATGATGCCGGAGCACGCGGTCAGGGCCTACTCGGAGCTGGATGGGAAACCCTTCCAGGGCAGGTGAGGAAAACAAAGAAAAATCTATTGAACATGTATTGCATTACATTTTTTTTCTCTTTTAAAGGATGCTTCACCTTATTCCGGGCAAGGCCAAGCCAGGGGAGGGCGACGACGAGGAAAACACGGAGGGAATGACCTTCAAGAAGAAGAAGGCCCTGAAGGAGAAGGCCTCGGCGGGGTCGTCCCACAACTGGAACACCCTGTTCCTTGGCGCCTCCGCCGTCGCAGACGTGGTGGCCAAGACGTACGACGTGGAGAAGAGCGACGTGCTGCTGGAGGGGGACAAGAAGAGCAAGCAGTCGGCTGCGGTGAGACTGGCGCTGGGGGAGACGCAGCTGGTGGCGGAGACCAGGAACTTCCTGGAGGAGCAGGGGGTCTCTCTGGACGCCTTCGAAGGGTCGTCCAAGGGCGGCGCCCGCTCCAAGACCACCATCCTGGTGAAGAACCTCCCCGCGGGGGTGGCTCCCGAGAAGATCAGGGACCTGTTCGCGGCCCACGGGGAGCTGGGCAGAGTAGTCCTCCCTCCCGGGTGCATCACCGCGCTGGTCGAGTTCCAGGAGCCGAGCGAGGCCAGGAGGGGCTTCAAGGCGCTGGCATACACCAGGTTCCAGAACACCCCGCTCTACCTGGAGTGGGCGCCGGAGAAGGCATTGTCGCCGAGGGAGTTTGTCAAGAAGGAGGAGAAGGAAGAGAAGCCATCAACGAAGGAAGAGGAGGAGGAGGACACCCCTCCTGAGCCGGACACGACGCTCTTCGTCAAGAACCTCAACTTTGAGACGACGGAGGACTCTTTGAAAGAGCACTTTTCTTCGGCCGGCCGCGTCCACTCCGCCACCATCTCCCGCAAGAGGAGCGCCGGGGAGATGCTCTCCATGGGATACGGCTTCGTCCAGTTCAAGGCGAAGGCGTCGGCGGAGAAGGCGCTCAAAGAACTGCAGCACAGGCAGCTCGACTCTCACTGCCTCGAGCTCAAGAGGTCCAACAGGGCCACCGCCGAGGAATCATCAGGAGGGCAGAAGAGGAAGTCTACCAACGCGACGGACAAGGAGGCCGAGTGCGCCAAGATCATGGTGCGCAACGTGCCCTTCCAGGCCGACCCCTCCGAGGTGGAGCAGGTGTTCAAGGCCTTCGGGGACCTCAAGTCGGTCCGCCTCCCGCGCAAGATGGGCCAGGGCGGGCACAGGGGGTTCGGCTTCATCGAGTTCGCCTCCAAGTCCGACGCCCGCCGCGCCATGGACTCCCTGCGCCACAGCACCCATCTCTACGGGCGGAGGCTAGTGCTGGAGTGGGCCGAGGCGGAGGACACCATCGAGACGCTGCAGAAGAAGACCGCCAGCAAGTTCGCCAGCTCTGGCGGAGGGGCGGAGGGAGGTCCGCCCTCGGCGAAGAGGGTCAAGAAGGCAAAGCTGATGGAGGACGTCATCGTCAGGGGGAAGGAATAGAGGAATGCAGGCCTTTTTTCGAACTGGCGAAATGATCTTCATTGTGCGCTATGTGATGAATACATTCTGTTGCAAAATAATTAAATGGGCTACTACTAAGATAATTCAACGTTCCTTCTAAAGTTCCATTTTACATGTGAACTCCTGTAGTAAATTTTATCCTCATTCTGAATTTCGTCGATCGTTGGTCCTCTTTTGTAAAGCCACAATTTTTTTCAAGCTAAAATTCAGAATTGTTTCGAACTTACTGTCAGTACTGAAATGAGTGAGTGTCTGGTACACTTCCCAAATCCCAATTTAAGTTTGCTCGCTGTCAACCCCTTATTCTACTAAACCTTGGCTGTCAACGACTTCCGAGCCTTGCTCTCCTCCCTCAACCTCGTCAATCTTTGAAAAACAAACAGAAATTGCGCAAAGAAAAGACAGAGAAAAGGCGCAAGAAAAGAGGAGAGCCGAGAGCGACGAAGGAGATCTTGTCGCCGTCGTCCACGTCGATCCTGGATGTCTTCTCCCCCGTGTTCGCCGCCAGCAAAGGCAAACGCAGCACCACCCGCAAGTGGCACCTCCCCCAACAAGGCCGCCAAGGCGTCGCCACAACAGACCAGCAACTCCTCTCCGCCCGGGACATTGGGCCTGGACCCCGCCGAGGTAACCCTACGCAAGCGGGCACCGCCCTCGCTACCCAGGAGGGACGTCGACGTCTACGTCACCGCAAAGTAGGGCCATCCTCGAGCAATAGCCTTGAAAAAGTTTACATGTTTGTTCCTCCCCCAGGACCTCTTTCCCCGCCCAGCTGTCCCGGTGCCGCCAACTGCTGGATAGCGGCCGCCCGCGCCTGTACCTGCACTCCCTTGGCGCCGCCATACCGCTGGCAGCAAACCTGGCCCTGAGGCTGCAGGAGCACTACGGGGGAGAGGCCGCGCTCAAGTTGGACACCTTCACCGACACGGTCGCGCTCACCGACGACTTCGAACCGGTCAGGGGCGGAGCAAGCGGAGACTCATCCACCAGGAACAACTCGGCCCTGCACATCAGGATAACCTCCTCCCTGACCGAAGCAGCAACAGCAACTTCGAGTCCTCCTCCGCCTGCGCAGTCCGCCTGATCCATGTTCTTCACCCTGAAGGAGCTGCTGCGCTGGCTGGGCGTCACCGTCTTCGAGATCTTCGTGGCCTTCGTCTGCTTCCTCGTCTTCACCGTCCTCCTCACCCTCAAGCTCGTGGACGGCGGCCCGCTGGAGGAGACCTCCTGGTGGTGGGTCTACTCCCCGCTCTTCGTCTCGGACGCAGTCAACACGTACTTCTGCGTCATCATCTTCATTCGCATGCAAGTTGAGGTAAAGAAGAGATGGGAAAATCTTAGGTGCAACATTCGAATATGACTTTTTTGCCGGTTTCTTCTTGCAGTGCAACTACAAGTCGGCAGTGTTTCGCGCCCTCTGGAGCCTGGTGTCCCTCTTCCTTCTCTTCCTGTTCAAGTTCCTCCACTGCAAGAAGCTCGAGGGCGACTCGTCCCTCGTCTACTCCGAGGTCATCTCGCCGCTCTTCGTGCACCTCCAGTTTGTCATGGTCAGGGCGTGCCACCTACACTGAGGTCAGCAACTTTTCAGAGCGCTTTTCCTTTTCTCGAATCTGATTCCATTTACCAAACTTGAGTGAGTTTCTCTTTCTTGCTAAAATCCATTTCTACTGTTTTTCAATTTCAGAACTGATAGACCTATCTCTTCGACCGGTATAGACCTATCTCTTCAACCTCTTTTGGATAAGGTATGGATGTTTTTTTCCCAAAATTCACTGTCAAGACAAGCACATCTCAAGCAATTAAACGTTTGCTACTAAAAGTATTTTTATTTGGGAATCTAGCGGCCACTAAGAATTTCAGATTTTGTGTAAGCCCCACTGGACCCTTTGTCTTTCAGTGCGCACATTCTGCAACCACCAATCAAGATGTCCCTGTGCCCTATCGGCGACCTGGGCGACCGCGCCAAGCGGCGCCAGATCGAGTACGCCACCCAGTTCTTCGGCTACACCCCGGACTCCCTGGTGGACTCCCTGCTGGGAGACGTGGCGGACATCGTCGCAGTCAACCTCAAGGCTGCCAAGCGGCACATCCTTGACAAGTTCGCCGGCAAGGTGACGGAGCAGGAGATGGAGGAGGCCTTCGCCGCCATCTCCGACCGCTACTCTCAGGGCTCCGAGGCCGTCTTCTCCAAGTTCGGCTGCTACCTGCGGGAGAAGATCCTGACCGTGCCCGAGCACGTGCTGCTGCCGGAGGACGCCGCCCACGGGAAGAAGACCTCCTCCTCCTCTGCTGCGGACGGTTCCGAGCTGACAGCCGCGCTGGAGCGGTTCGACCTCCTTTGCGCCAGGGCCAAGGAGGCCAAGGTGAAAAGGGCCATGCTGACGGCAAACAGGGAGAACCTGAGGGCAATCCTGGAGCGGCAGGAGAAGGCGCTCAAGAAGATGAGGGCGCTCAAGGAGCGGTCAAAGGTTGGTGATGAAATGATGGTTTTGGAATTCAAAAGCTTTACGAAGTATCTTTTCTTTTTTCTGGTCAAGATGATTGACGCGGTAGAGGAGGAGACCGACAAGCTGGAGAAGCGCCTGGTGGAGCTCCGCCCGCTGGTGGAGAAGGTGGAGAATAACATTCTTTCGGGGAATGACCTCTCTTCTTCGTCGGCCAAGGGGGACAAGAGGAAGCTGGAGGTGCAGGAGGGGATCGTGGAGAAGAAGTTCAAAGCGGCGCAGGACGACGACGAGTAATTCATTGGAAGGACAAGAACGACCAACATCATCTGCCCCTGCTCGGATGAAAAAAAATACCTGTCTGTAAAGTAGAATTTACTGCATATTAAAATAAATCGCGTACGGATATCAAGTTACGCCCTCTCAAAGCTTCGTGTTCGTGTTTTTCCCCGGCCGGCGCCGCCTCAATCTTCTTCCCTGCCATTTCTGCCCTGTCGGAAAGCTTGTGTGGCCAGGAGCAAGGGGTTCGCGAGGCGAGTTGAGAAATCTCGGGCGGTACACACCATTGTTCATCATCTTTTTTTGAGGTAGCAACTTGCAATCGTACTAATTTTTTAAGGACAACATCCTTTCCATGCGCTGACTGAAGTCCTTTTCCTAGCGAGATTGCGAGGTCCTGTTCTTGCCCTCTCCCTTTGCGCTCTCTTTTCTGGTCACAAAAATCGACTCCGGCTGAAAAAGCAAACAAAAATCTCCATCTTGGCATTTTCCCCCGCAGAGCGAGGACGTCGACGAGCTCATCGTCGGCCAGAACACCTCCCCCGACCCCAACAAGATGCCCTCCACGCGCGTGTACGTGGGCAACCTGGCGAGCGACTGCCGCGAGAGGGACGTGGAGAGGTTCTTCAAGGGCTACGGCCGCATCCGCGAGATCGCCCTCAAGAACGGCTACGGCTTCGTCGAGTTCGAGGACGACAGGGACGCCGAGGACGCCGTGCACGACCTCGACGGCAAGCAGATCGTCGGAATGAGGTGAGTGGGGCGGTGAACGTGGTTAAAGTTGTGGATGACTCGTGTTAACATTATTATCTTGCGGTCCTCTCGGATCGATACCCGATGTCAGAGTATCGATTTTTCCATCCACGCGCACTGTACGAACGGTATACAGTAGTTATCTAATCGATACTTTTGCATCTCTTCCAGGGCCCGCGTGGAGCTGGCCCGCGACTCCCGCTTCGGGCGCTCCCCGCCGCGCGGCGGATCTGGAGGCGGCGGCGGCGGGTTCCGCCGCGGAATCCCCCCGGGCCGCAAGACCGAGTACAGGCTCGTCGTCGAGAACCTGGCCTCCAGGACGTCCTGGCAGGTAAAAAGAGCACAAGTTCCTCCTGGTCCCAGGACTCGGGAGGAGGAGGGAGGCTTTATCCCCTTGACGTGGTCGTGGGAGGAAAACCGAAGCCAGCAAAAATCACACTGCGTAATAGGGCTTCTGTCTTCCTCCACGACTCACGGAAATGAATGCCAATTTCCAGTCCTGTACTCTCGCTTTATCGTTGACACTCATATAGGTAAATTAACTGGCTCTCCCAATCCTCCTCCGCTCCGTGGAGTGTGGTAGCAAGGGGCGAAAAAGAGAGAGAGAAAGAAAAATTGTGGCGCGTGGCAGAAAAAGATTGGTCTCCGCCGCCTGCCTCTCCGCCTTCTCCTGGCCTCCGCCGCCGGTTCCAGTGGCGTTCCAACTCCTTTGGGTCTAAGTGGGTGGCGCAAGCAGGGTCGGTCGTTGGGGTGGGAATCCTTCTTCTGTCGCGGCGTGGTCAAAGAATCTGAGGAGCTTAGGAGAGAGGAGTGGAGTGGAGCAGGAGAAATGAAAGTCAGGGTCTCTTGAGAGAGAAAAAAATGAGGATGAGGAAAGAGAGGTCTCACAGTCAAGCGCGCGAGAGGCGTGGCTGGCGGTCGTTGGTTGATCACTGGGCGCGCAGGTAAATGAGAAAAGACTCGGGGGAACGAAATCGTAGGAGAGAGAAGGGGAGAAGCAAAGTTTTTTTTTCTTTTTCGCACCAGTACTTGTAAAATACGCTACTGTACTACATGCCACTTTCCAGTACTCTTCCTTGCTTTTGAAACACCTTGTGACCTTGGTAGCGAGCTGACAAGTCGTCCGCCAAAAGCAAGAAAGGCTACTTTAGCCTAAGGCATCAATCCATTTCAAGTGCTAACATTGCTTCTCTTGCTCGGTCGCCCCCGTCCAGGACCTGAAGGACTTCTTCCGTGCCGCTGGGGAGATCACCTACACCAACGCCCACAAGCCCAGGCACGGGGAAGGGTGAGTTACTTAGCACTTTTCTCGTGTTTCGATGCAACCATCTTCATTGTTCGTTGTTCCTTTGCAGTCTCGTTGAGTTTGGCGACCGCCGCGGCATGGAGTACGCCCTGGACAAGCTGGACGGATCCGAAATCGACGGCCGCAGGATCAGGCTGGTCGAGGAGGGCGGCGGAGGCGGAGGGCGCCGCGGAAGGTCCAGGTCCTACAGCAGGTCCAGGTATTGACTTCTACTTTTTGCTGTCTTTTATTTTTTTTCTTGCCAACATGAAATTCCCACATTTACCAAAAAACATAATTAGTACGAAATTTGAAATTTTGTGCGAAAGCTATTTAGCTGAAACATGTGCTGCAGCATATTTTAGCCATCGGGGTCGCGCACTTGGTTTCACACTTGCGCAAACCTAATCTTCCTAATTGTCCACTTTTTTTATTTCAGGTCCCGCGACCGCTCCCGCTCCAGGGACCGCGACCGCGGGCGCTCCCGCTCCCGCTCTGGCAGCAGGGACTGAAGAAGAAGGAGGCGACACACACAAAAAAAATCGAGAACATGAAAGAAACGACGACGAAGACAAACGCTAAAAAGCAAGAAAAAAGGACTCAAATTGTACAACTCTCCGTTTCCCACCCTATCAATCCTTCGATCACGACCATTGTACTACGTAGCACGGGACGTTGAGCTCCCTTATTTGTGTGCACATCATCTCTTTGATTCCTCCCCCTCTCCTCGTGTGTGAAAAGAAAACCTGAGCATTCAGTACCAAAGTACCTTTTTCTCTCCCACTCCTCTCTTCGTTTCCCCTACGTCTAAAGATTGAGAGACGTTAGTTTGTTCTTAGCGATTAAAAAAAAGGACTTGCTTCGTCGGAGAACGAAAAACGCGTTTCTTATTTGCAGTTTCATTTTGCGTTATCCTCTTTGGTCGAATATCCTGACTAGATCCTGCTCCCTGGCCGGAACGCCCGTCACCGGGCAGCGGCCTTGGATCTCTCCCTCGCCTCTTCGCCGCAGGTGCTGAACTATGCACTTGTAGCAGAAAACGTGCCTGTACGGGAAAACATTCATTATTTTGGATATACAATTTCCCATAAATAAAAAAAGAAAATTAAAATGTAGAGACACTGGAACGAGCGCGCCCGCGTGCGCGCTCTCTGTATGAATGAATACGATAGAAATATAGTCAGTCTGCTTTCGAAACTCTTCATCATCACAACATTGTAATTTACAACGGGAGAAAAATCATACTTGTCCTTTGGGTTGCGGGCGGTTATTTTTTGGGTGGTCACAGTACATAAAGGTTTTGAAAAGTTCATACATTACAAAATAAGAAATTGCTGCTTTTTTTTTTTTGGGGGGGGGGGGGAATCTCCTTTCCCCCCCCTCCATGGACAACTATGGCAAAAAATAACAACGAATTTTTTAAGCAAAAACAACGTGTTCAAGGAATTTCACAATGTTTTAATCGCAACGATATTTATACTAAATTGGTATACTTGGTGCGCAGCGCGGCTGCGAGCGGCTCGTCCACGGCCGTGTCGGCCAGGGAGAGCAGGGCGTGGTCGAGCGGGCCGCCGGGGCCCAGGACGTAAAGGTTGGTCACCAACGTGTTCTCGTTCTCCCTACCCAGGGCGCGGACGCGGAGCACGGTGTCTCCTCCTCCTCCTCCTCCTCCCCCTCCGGCGGCGTCGGCGTCGGCGGCGTCGGCGGCGGCGGGGGGGAGGAAGAACCGGCCCTCTGGGACCGCGCCTCTGGACTCGTACCCCTGTGCGGAGAAGCGGGCGGCAGCCTCCGACGGGGGAGGCCGCAGCTCCAGGGTCGTCTTCACCAGGTTGTACATGTCCTGCGACAGGGGCAAACTCCCGATAAAAAAACAAGAATCAATTATCATTGAAAACTCCCCCTCCTCGAAAAAACAAAAGACCATCTCTGAAAACGGCCGCTGTTCGCTAATTTAGTTTAACCTCCGCCTCTGTGAGGGTCAGGTTCCCCTGCGCCAGCCCCTGCAGGAAGCACCCGCCCCCGAAGAGCTCCCTGGCGAAGCGGTGCACCTCCCCCACGGTCGCCACCGCCACCGCCCCGTGCAGGTCCACGTCCAGGTGGAAGCCCTCCAGCGTGGCCGCGCCCTCCAGGTCCTTGGCGAGGTTCATCGGGTCCACGAAGCGGTTGTAGTAGTCGCGCTGGGCCTGCGGCAGGAAAAACAAGAACGGCCTTTGTTCAAGTACCTGCAGCATTGACAAGATGTTAAGAACAGCAACAACAACAATAATAAAAATAACAACAACAACAACAACAACAACAACATCATCATCATCAACAACAACAACAACAACTGTCACCATTCTACATGACCTGTCGGCTTCACCGCGCATAAAAAAGAAACATAATGGAAAAAAATTCCGGGAAAAATAATTCATTGGTGAATTTTAGATGATGTACCTACAGGACACTGTGTTTAATTAATCGTGGAAAAGCAAATCCCACCTGCTCCTTTACGGCCTCGAACTCCTCCTCGGTGAGCCTCTCCTCCAGCGAGGTGAAGCACTCCAGCAGCGCCCCCAGCAGCACCCCCAGCTTGTCGTTGAAGCCGAAGACCATGAGGTCGATCCCCCTCCACTCCTGCGTGACGGCGAAGTGCAGCTCCGCCAGGAAGGCCGGGTAGGCCTCCTCGGCGCAGAAGAGGTTGACCGCCCTCGCCAGCAGGTCCAGGCAGACAGTCTCACGAACGCTCATCACCGGCTTGTACGAGGAGATCCTGAAGAGGACGTATGCCTCCGGTCGCCCGAACTGGACGTCCCGCTTGTAGAAGAGCTCCCCGGCCCGCTCCCCCACCACCCGCGTGGGGTGCTCCAGCACCAGGTTGAGGTCGAGCGGCCTCAGCTTGGCGTCCTCCACCAGGTAGCGGTTGGGCTCGGGCAGGCGCATCCCGCGGGCGGGGGCGGCCGAACGCCAACGGGACTTCCACTCCGCAGGGATCTCCTCCGACGTGTAGCGAGTGCCGAACCAGAACTCCTTCTTCGTCACCTTGGCGGCGGAGGCGGCATTGGCGGTGGCGGCGTCCCTGCTCGACAGGATGACGGCGGCGGCCTCTGGCGACAGAGCCTCCAGGCACTTCCCCACCAGCGCTGGGTCGAACCTGGAACGAGTTTCACAACGATAGTTGTAATTAAGACGTTGTGTGAAATTCCTTGACCATACTGAAAAAAAGATTTTCTCCCGTTGTAGGTACAATGT
>JAAUYJ010011398.1_pt1 | contig 12345 bp, 11 predicted proteins | sample 7278031 | NCBI WGS metagenome assembly JAAUYJ01 (sample SAMN14350222, study PRJNA611818) | marine sediment metagenome | isolation source: surface marine sediment (1.8m) | place: French Polynesia: Moorea | collected 2018-08 | reverse complement strand
TTCGGGCGCCTCAAGGTCGTCGTTACCGTCATGTGCCTGTCGGCGCTGCTAGCGCTTTGCATCGTCTTCGCGGCGTCATTGCCGTTCATCCTCTTGCTCGCGCTTTTCGTGCTCTACGGCATCACGGTGACCGGCGATTCGGCCTCGATCACCGCCGGGGCAGTCGCCGCGGCCCGGCCGGAGCTGCGCGGAGCGACCATGGCCGTGCACTCCTTCATCGGCTTCATGGGCGCCTTCCTCGGGCCGCTGGTGTTCGGTGTGGTGCTCGACCTGGCCGGCGGCGGCACGAGCGATCTCGCCTGGGGCCTGGCCTTCGCCTCGGCCGGGCTGGCCGTGGCGACGGGACCGTTGGCGCTTTGGCTGTTGGGCCGCTCCGCGTCCTAGCGCTTCGCGCGCGGGTGCGCCTTCTCGTAGACATGGAGCAGGTGGGCGGCGTCGACGGCGGTGTAGCGCTGGGTGGTCGACAGCGAGGCGTGGCCGAGCAGCTCCTGGATCGCGCGCAGGTCGCCGCCGCCGGCCAGGAGGTGCGTCGCGAAGGAGTGGCGCAGGGCGTGCGGCGTGGCGCTCTCGGGCAGACCGAAAAGCCGGCGCAACGCTTGCATGCGCTGCTGCAGGATGCGTGCCCGCAAGGGCCCGCCGCGCGCACCGCGGAACAGCGGCCCGTCGGGCGCCAGCGCGAAGGGGCAGGCGGCGAGATAGTCCTGCACCGCCGCGACGACGACCGGCAGCAGCGGGACGATCCGCTCCTTGCGGCCCTTGCCGAGGACGCGCAGGCTGTCGTGGCCCGGCGCGGGCGCCTCGGCCCGGGTCAGCGACAGCGCCTCGCCGATCCGCAGGCCGCAGCCGTAGAGCAACAGCAGCACCGCGGTGTCGCGCTTGCCGACCCAGTCTTCGGCCGCCAGCGCGGCCACGTGCTCCACGGCGTCGCCCGCTTCCGTGGCGGAGAGCGCCTTGGGCACGGACTGCGGCACCTTGGGCGCGCGGGTAGCGATCACGGCGGGGTTCTCGGCGAGACCCTGGCGCTGCAGCCAGCGGAAGAAGTTGCGCACCACCGAGAGCGCGCGGGCGTTGGAGCTGCGCTCCAGGCCGCGGCCCATGCGCGCGGCGAGCCAGGCGCGCACGTCGGCGGGGCGCAGGGCTTCCAGCTCGGCCAGCGCCGGCGGGCCGCCCAGGTGTCCGGCCTCGAAGGCGAAGAAGTCGATCAGGTCGCGGCTGTAGGCTTCGAGGGTGTGCGGCGAGGCGCGGCGCTCGTCGCGCAGCCAGCCTTGCCAGTCCTCGATGACTGCGAGCAGGTCCGGCTGGGCCGGAAGGGTGATCACGTCGCGAGGCTGAGCCATCCCCGGATGGAGGTCTCGACGGCGTGGCCGAGGAAGCCGAGCAGCTCGGTCCCCTGACCGGGATGGAAATGCTCGGCCTGGCGTGAGCCGAGTGCGAGCATGGCCATGGGCGTCTGCTTACTGATGCGCAGACGGATCAGCGCGTCCGAGGCGACCAGCCCGGCGCCGGCGCCGAAGATCGTCGGGTCGCCGTCGACCTCGGGGCGCAGCAGCATGTCGCGGTTGCGCCCGATCACCGCGTCCACCGTATCGGGCTTGAGCTGGAACAGGCCGCCGACCCGCACCGGCGGCAGCTCCTCGTGCGTGACCTCTACGCCCAGGGTGACCACGTCGAGGTCGAGCATGACCGCCAGATCGACCGTGACGATCTCGATCAGCTGTTCGAAGGAGCGCGCGCGCATCAGCGCCAGCACCGCCTCGTGGATGCGTCCCTGGGCGGCCATGTTGCTGCGGCCGGTCAGAACCAGGTCGTCGCGCGCCAGAAGCGCCTCGGCAAGCTCGCCGCGCAGGCGCTCCACCATGGCCTGCTGAAAGTCGACGATGCCGTCGCCGTTGATCCGTTCCGGCGGATCCAGCACGGACAGCAGCTCGGGATGATCGCGCAGGAACTCCGGGTGCTCGCGCAGATAGCGCTCCACCTCGCCGGCGCTCAGGGCGTTGCCGGCCGCCCCGTCGGCGGCCTGCTTGTCCCGGCGTTTGCCGCCGCGGCCGTTAGGCGCGGCGTCTCGCTGGGACCTGGTCATCGTTCACGTCCTGAGAGGTGCCGGGCCGCTCGACAATAGACTGCCCGGTTTTGGACCAATCGGCCAGGAAGGCCTCGAGGCCCTTGTCGGTCAGCGGATGGCGGAACATGGCGCGCAAGACATTGGGCGGCAGCGTTGCCACGTGCGCGCCCAGCTTGGCGGACTCGACCACGTGAATCGGATGGCGCACCGAGGCGACGAGAACCTCCGTGCCGAAGTCCGGATAGGCGCCGTAGATTTCGACGATGTCGGCAATGAGGCCCAAACCGTCGACGGCGATGTCGTCGAGGCGGCCGACGAAAGGCGAGATGTAGGCGGCGCCCGCCTTGGCGGCGAGGATGGCCTGCGCGGGCGAGAAGCAGAGGGTGACATTGACCCTGATCGACTCGTCCGTGAAGGTCCGGCAGGCCTTCAGGCCGTCGGGCGTGAGCGGCACCTTGACCACGACGTTGTCGGCGACCGAGGCCAGCGCGCGGCCTTCGGCGAGCATGGCGGCCGTGTCCGTTGCAGCGACCTCGGCGCTGACCGGACCCGGCACGAGATCGCAGATCTCGGCCAATACGTCGAAGGAATCGCGCCCACTCTTGGCCACCAGCGACGGGTTCGTGGTGACGCCGTCGACCAAGCCGGTCGCCGCGAGATCGCGGATTTCGGCAACGTCCGCCGTGTCGATGAAGAACTGCATGCTCGCCTTAACCCTAATTCGCCAACGTCAGTCTACGATCCGATTCGGCCCTGGGACCCGATCCCTATTGTCCGACCCGAGGCCGCGCGGCGGTCATGGCGGTGCGGCGCGACCTCGGCTAGAGTTTACCCGATGCCCAACCGCCATGCCAGCACCGCCCGCGCCCGTCCGGCGCCGGCGGACGACAGCGCTTTACTCTGGGATGCGGCACAAGACCCCGAGGCCGAGCCCGCCCGGGTTTCCGTGTTGCTGCCCCTGCCGCTGGCGGGCGCTTACGATTACGCGTCGCCGCCCGGCGAGGCTTTGGCGCCGGGCGACATCGTGCGGGTGCCGCTGGGCAGCCGCGAGCTCGACGGTGTGGTGTGGGCCCCCGACCCGGAGGCGCGCGCCGTCGAGGCCGGACGTCTCAAGGCGGTGATCGCGCGCCGCGATCTGCCGCCGTTGCCGGAGACACAGCGGCGCTTCGTCGATTGGGTCGCCGCTTACACCATGTCCGCGCCGGGCGCAGTCTTGCGCATGTGCCTCAGCTCGCCCGGCGCGCTCGAGCCGCCCCGCCCGTTGACGGCCTACCGGCTGGCGAAAAGCGACACCGAAGTCGCCGCAGATGGCGTCCGTCTCACCCCGGCCCGGCGCCGCGTCATCGCCGTGGCGGCCGAAGGCCCGGCCCGGCCCACGGCCGAACTGGCGCGCGAAGCGGGCGTCACCCCGGCCGTGGTCAAGGGTCTCGCCGACGCCGGCGTGCTCGAGTCGGTCGCGCTGCCGCGCGGACCGCAGTTCGAGCCGCCGGACTGGCGCACGCCGGGGCCGGCGTTGTCCGGCGCACAGCGCGCCGCGGCCGAGGCCTTGACCGCGCGCGTGCCGCCGGCCGCGGGTGCGGAGGACGGCTTTTCGGTCACCCTGCTCGAGGGCGTGACCGGCGCCGGCAAGACCGAGGTTTACTTCGAGGCGATCGCCGCCGCGCTCGCCGCGGGTCGGCAAGTCCTGGTGCTGCTGCCGGAGATCGCGCTGACCGCGCAGTGGCTGGCGCGCTTTCGGCGACGCTTCGGCGCCGCCCCCGCGGAATGGCATTCGGATCTGACCAGCCGCCAGCGGCGCGCCACTTGGCGGGCCGTCGCCTTCGGCGAGGCGCGCGTCGTCGTCGGTGCCCGCTCGGCCTTGTTCCTGCCCTATCCGGAGCTCGGCATGATCGTCGTCGACGAGGAGCACGAGCAGGCCTTCAAGCAAGAAGACGGCGTCACCTATCACGCGCGCGACATGGCGGTGGTGCGCGGCCGCCTTGCGGGCATCCCGCTGATCCTGGTCTCCGCCACGCCGTCGTTGGAGACCCTGAGCAACGTCGAGGCCGGCCGCTACGCCCGGCTGCATCTGCCGGAGCGGCACGGCGCGGCGGGCCTGCCCGAGGTCGAGGTCGTCGACCTGCGCGCCCAAAGGCCGCCTGCGGTGCCGGGGCTGGGGCAGAGCTGGCTCTCGCTGCCGCTGCGCCAGGCCCTTGGCGAAGCTTTTGGCGCCGGCGAGCAGGCGATGCTGTTCCTCAATCGCCGCGGCTACGCGCCCTTGACGCTGTGCCGTGCCTGCGGTCACCGCCTGGCCTGTCCCAACTGTACCGCCTGGCTGGTAGAGCACCGCTTGGTGCAGCGCCTGCAGTGCCATCACTGCGGCTACGCCGCGGGGCTGCCGCAGAGCTGCCCGGAATGCGGCGCGGAAGAGCCTTTCGCCGCCTGCGGACCGGGCGTGGAACGCCTGTCGGAAGAGGTCGGCGCGCTCTTCCCGGAGATCCGCCGCGCCCTGGTCTCGAGCGATTCGATCAGCGGGCCGGCGGCCGCGGCCGAGATCGTGCAGGCCATGCAGGCCGGCGAGATCGACCTGTTGATCGGCACTCAGATCCTGGCCAAGGGCCATCATTTCCCAAGCCTGACCTGCGTCGGCGTGGTCGACGGCGATCTCGGTCTGGCCGGCGGCGACCTGCGGGCGGCCGAACGCACCTATCAACTGCTGCAGCAGGTGGCCGGGCGCGCCGGGCGCGCCGATCGGCCCGGCCGGGTGCTGATCCAGACCTACGAGCCGGAGCATCCGGTCATGCAGGCCCTGGTCGCCGGCGACAGCGAACGCTTCCTCGCCGCCGAGGCGGCGGCCCGGCAGAGCGCCCAGATGCCGCCCTTCACCCGGCTCGCCGCGCTGGTGCTCTCGAGCCCGGACCCGGAGCTGCTGGACGGGGTGGCGCACCGCCTGGCCGGGCAGGCGCCGCGGCGCGCCGGAATCGACATTCTGGGCCCGGCGCCGGCGCCGCTCGCGCTGCTGCGCCGCCGGCACCGCAGGCGCTTCCTGCTGAAGACCCGGCGCGACATCGCGCCCCAAGCGGTGATCAAGGAATGGCTCGCCGAGATCGATCTGCCACGCGCGGTGCGCCTGCAGATCGACATTGATCCCTACAGTTTTCTGTAACAGGGTCCTGGCAAAAGAAGTGCTGCGCCATTCATGGCGTGTCCATAGCAGCAATCGGCGACGGGGAGAGCGGCATGGTCGATCCAGTGCCGGATGGCTACGCCACGGTGACCCCATACATCGTGGTGCGAAACTGTGCGGAGGCCATCGAGTTCTACAAGAAGGCCTTCGGGGCCGAGGAAGTCATGCGCATGCCGGCGCCCGGCGGAGAGCGCGTGATGCATGCCGAGATCCGGGTCGGTGGCTCGGCCATCATGCTGGCCGACGAGCTCCCCGGTATGGACTGCCAGTCGCCGCAAGCGCTGGGCGGCACGGCGGTCACCCTGCACCTCTACCTGCCCGATATCGACAGCGCCTACGCCCGCGCGCAGGACGCCGGCTGCGAGGCCGTCATGCCGCCGCAGGACATGTTCTGGGGCGACCGTTACGGTCGCCTCGTGGACCCTTACGGCCACTCCTGGGCGATGGCCACGCACGTCCGCGACGTCAGCCCCGAGGAGATGCGGGAGGCCGCCGCCGAGGCCTTCGGTTAGGCGCCAGGCGTCTGGCAAGATTGACAGTTTCCCGCCGTTTCTTGCGCCGTGGACTCGTGTTGCAAGGCTAGACCGGCTATGATACCCACTAGCGCGCGTCGGGAAGGGGGGTCTTCCCAAGGACTTTCTTCAATTATCTGAAGAGGTTCTGTCGGGCGCGGCCTGGGCCAATAGGGTTGGGGAAGGTGGTCGTGGCAGCGACAGGGGCAACGGTTGTCAGCGGTATCGCGGAGCGCTACGCCTTGGCGCTTCTGGATCTCGCGGACGACAAGAAACAGCTGGACAGCGTCGCCGACGACCTGCGCAGCCTGAAGAAGGTTCTCGACGAAAGCGACGACCTGCGGAGGCTCATCAGGAGCCCCATGTTCGACCGCGAACAGCAGACCGCCGCTATGAGCAGCATCCTGGAGAAATCCGGCACCGGCGAGTTGGTGCGCCGTTTCGTGATCATCGTAGCGCGCAACCGAAGGCTCTTTGCCTTGCCCCAGATGATCGCGGCCTATCTCGCGGAATTGGCACGCCGCCGCGGTGAGGTGACGGCCGAGGTGGTGACGGCCCGGGCCCTGTCCGAGGCGCAAGAAGCCGCCTTGACGCAGAGCCTGAAGTCGATGCTCGGCGGAAAAGTTCAGGTCGAAAGCAAGATAGAGCCCGACCTGATCGGGGGACTGGTCTTGCGGGTCGGCAGCCGTATGTATGACTCGTCACTGCGTACGAAGCTGCAAAAACTTCAGCTTGCGATGAAAGGGGTCGCGTGATGGGCATCCGCGCCGCGGAGATCTCCGCCATTCTCAAGGAGCAGATCGAGAACTTTGACGTCGAGTCCGACGTTGCCGAAGTTGGGCAGGTCTTGTCGGTCGGCGACGGTGTGGCCCGCGTCTACGGCCTCGACAACATCGAAGCCGGCGAGATGGTCGAGTTTTCGAGCGGCGTGAAGGGCATGGCGCTCAACCTCGAAGAGGACAACGTCGGCGTCGTGATCTTCGGCGACGACCGCGAGATCGAGGAAGGCGACACCGTCAAGCGCACGCGCACGATCGTCGACGTGCCCGTCGGCAAGGAGCTTCTCGGCCGCGCGGTCGATGCGCTGGGCAATCCGGTCGACGGCGGCGGCGAAATCAAGACCACCGAACGCCGCCGCGCCGAAGTGAAAGCGCCGGGCATTATCCCGCGTCAGTCGGTACACGAGCCAATGCAGACCGGGCTCAAAGCGATCGACGGCCTGATCCCGGTCGGCCGCGGCCAACGCGAGCTGGTGATCGGTGACCGCCAAACGGGCAAAACGGCGGTGCTCGTCGATACCATCATCAACCAGAAGAGCATCAACGAATCCGGCGACGAATCGAAGAAGCTCTACTGCATCTACGTGGCGATCGGACAGAAGCGCTCGAGCGTGGTGCGTCTGTTCAAGACCTTGGAGGACTATGGCGCTCTGGACTACACGATCGTGGTCACGGCGTCGGCGTCGGATCCCGCCCCCATGCAGTACCTGGCTCCCTATGCCGCGGTCAGCATGGGAGAGTACTTCCGCGACAACGGTATGCACGCGGTGATCTTCTATGACGACCTGTCCAAGCAGGCGGTCGCCTATCGGCAAATGTCATTGCTGCTGCGCCGGCCGCCTGGCCGCGAGGCCTACCCCGGTGACGTCTTCTACCTGCACTCCCGCCTGCTGGAACGGGCGGCCAAGATGAGCGAGGCGAACGGCGCCGGATCGCTCACCGCGTTGCCGGTGATCGAGACCCAGGCGGGCGACGTCTCGGCCTACATCCCGACCAACGTGATCTCGATCACGGACGGTCAGATCTTCCTCGAATCGGACCTCTTCTATCAGGGCATCCGGCCGGCCCTGAACGTCGGGCTCTCGGTCTCGCGGGTGGGCTCGGCGGCCCAGCTCAAGGCGATGAAGCAGGTGGCCGGCAAGATCAAATTGGAGCTCGCGCAGTACCGAGAGATGGCGGCCTTCGCGCAGTTCGGCTCCGACCTCGATGCCTCGACTCAGCGCCTGCTGGCGCGCGGTGCCCGCCTGACCGAAGCCCTCAAGCAACCCCAGTACCAGCCCTTGCCGTTCGAAGAGCAGGTCGTGGTCATCTTCGCCGGGGTTCAGGGCTTTCTCGACAAGATCGAGGTCGAACAGGTCACCGACTTCGAGGCCAAGCTGCTGGACGCGATTCGCAGCGAAGGCCAGGAGCTACTCAAGGTGATCCGGGACGAGCAGGAGCTGACCGAAGCGACCGAGGAGAAGCTGAAGGCCTATCTGGACAAGTTCACCAACGGCTATATCAAGGCCAGCGGCAAAGGCGCGGCGGCGCCGGCGGAACAGGGCCAGGGCGGCTGACGCCGGCCTGAAGTCGTCCGAGGAAGAGACAGATGGCGACCCTCAAGGACCTCAGGATCCGGATCGCGAGCGTCAAATCGACGCAGAAGATCACGTCCGCCATGAAAATGGTGGCGACGGCCAAATTCCGCCGCGCCGAGCAGCAGGCGGTGGCCTCGCGGCCTTACGGACAGCGGCTCGGCCGCATGCTCGCGTCCCTTGCGGCGTCGCAAAAGGATCGTGCTGGTGCCCCGCCCCTGCTGGTCGGCACCGGCAAGGACGAGGTCCACCTCCTGATCGTCGCCACCGGCGATCGCGGCCTTTGCGGCGCTTTCAACAGCAGCATCGTGCGCGAGGCGCGACGCATCCTCGCCGAGCTCGAGGGGCAGGGCAAGAAGTACAAGATTTTTTGCATCGGTCGTAAGGGACGCGAACAGCTTCGCCGGCAATACGGCGCGGCGATCGTCGAGACCGTCGAGGACATCGCGAAGCCGCAGCTCGTCTACGACAGGGTCGCCGAGATCGGCAGCCGTATCCTCGAGATGTTCGACGCGGGCGAGTTCGACGTCTGCCGCATTGTCTTCGCCGAGTTCAAGTCGGCCATGACCCAGAAAGTCACCTCGCAGAGCCTGATCCCCTTCGAGCTTCCGGAGAAAGAGGATCAAGAGGACAGCGGGGTCGTCGAGTCCGGGCCGAGCGCGATGTACGAATACGAGCCCGAGGAATCCGAGATCCTGGCGCAGCTCCTGCCGGAAAACTTCTCGGTCCAGATCTATCGGGCGCTCATGGAAAACTACGCCGGTGAGCAGGGCGCGCGCATGACAGCGATGGACAGTGCGACCCGGAACGCCGGCGAGGCGATCAACAATTTGACGCTGATCTACAACAGAACGCGTCAGGCCGCGATTACCGGAGAGCTGATCGAGATCGTCTCCGCATCGGAGGCCATGTAGGCGCAGGCCCGCAGGGGCGAGGATCGAACAAAGGCGCCGCCGGCGCGAAATGGTGTCGCAGAGGAGAGTACTTCATGGCTGGTAACATCGTCGGCAAGGTCACGCAGGTGACGGGTCCGGTGGTCGATGTTCACTTCGACAGCGAGCCCTTGCCCAGGATCCTGAACGCCCTCGAGCTCGACAACGGCGGTCAACGCCTGGTGCTCGAGGTGGCGCAGCATCTGGGCGAGAACACGGTGCGCACGATCGCCATGGACGGCACCGACGGTCTGGTGCGCGGCCAGGAGGTGACGGACACCGGTGGGCCTATTTCCGTGCCCGTGGGCGAGGAAACCCTCGGCCGGATCGTGAACGTGATCGGCGAGCCCATCGATGAGCGCGGCCCGGTCCAGACCAAGATGAGGCTGCCGATTCACCGGGAAGCGCCTCTGTTCACCGATCAGTCGACGGAAGCGGAGATCCTGCTCACCGGGATCAAGGTGGTCGATATGCTGGCGCCCTACGCCAAGGGCGGCAAGGTCGGCCTCTTCGGCGGCGCCGGCGTCGGCAAGACCGTCGTCATCATGGAGCTGATCAACAACATCGCCAAGGCGCACGGCGGCTATTCGGTCTTCGGCGGTGTCGGCGAGCGCACGCGCGAGGGCAACGACCTCTACCGCGAGATGAGAGAGTCAGGCGTCATCGACCTCGAAGGGGACTCCAAGGCCGCCCTCGTCTTTGGTCAGATGAACGAGCCGCCCGGCGCGCGTATGCGTGTCGGATTGACGGCCCTGACGCTGGCGGAGTATTTCCGCGACGAGCAAGGCCAGGACGTGCTGCTCTTCATCGACAACATCTTCCGATTCACCCAGGCGGGCTCCGAGGTCTCGGCCATGCTCGGCCGCATCCCCTCGGCAGTCGGATACCAGCCGACGCTGGCCACCGACATGGGTGCGCTGCAGGAGCGCATCACCTCGACCAAGGAAGGCTCGATCACCTCGGTGCAGGCCATTTACGTGCCGGCCGACGACCTCACCGACCCGGCGCCGGCGACCTCCTTTGCGCACCTGGATGCGACCACGGTGCTGTCGCGCCAGATCGCCGAGCTCGGCATCTATCCCGCCGTGGACCCGCTCGACTCGACCAGCCAGATGCTCCGCCCGGACATCGTCGGCGAGGAGCACTACGCGGTGGCGCGCAACGTTCAGGAGATCCTGCAGACCTACAAGTCTCTCCAGGACATCATCGCGATCCTGGGCATGGACGAGCTCTCCGAGGAGGATAAGCTGACCGTGGCGCGGGCGCGCAAGATCCAGCGCTTCCTGTCACAGCCCTTCCACGTCGCCGAGGTCTTCACCGGAACCCCCGGGGTGCTGGTTGGGCTCGAGGACACGATCAAGGGCTTTAAGGGCATCTGCGCCGGCGAGTACGACCATCTTCCGGAGGCCGCTTTCTATATGGTCGGCACGATCGAGGAAGCGGTCGAGAAGGCCAAGCAGCTGGCTGCAGAGGCGGCTTGATGACCTTGTCGGATGGCCGACGCAGGATCCGAGGACATGGCTGAGGACAGGATCGAGTTCGAGTTGGTGGCGCCGGACAGGCTGGTCTTGTCCGAGGCCGTCGACATGGTGGTGATACCCGGTGCCGAGGGCGACTTCGGCGTCCTCGTGCACCACGCGCCCTTCATCTCGGCCATACGGCCCGGCGTGATCCAGGTGCATACCAAGGGAACGGTGGAGCACAAGATCTTCGTCGCTGGCGGCTTTGCCGAGGTCACGCCGGTCCGTTGCACGGTTCTGGCGGCTCAGGCGACACCGGTCGAGGACATCGATCTGCAGCAGACGGAGCAGGATCTCAAGGACGCGCGCGAGGATCTCGAAGACGCGAAGGACGACAACGAAAAGGCCGTGGCTGCGCGACAGGTCGCGGTCTACGAAGCGAAAATGCAGGCGAGGGACGCCTAGACAGCGAGAAGAATATCCTGATTTCGCCGGTGGCGAGGGCTATGATATGAAGCGTCGGGGGCAGCTTTATACCGAAAATGGCCAAGGCCGAGAATCACTGGAGTCTCGACGATATCCCTTGGGGGGCCTTCGATCCCTCCAAGGTTGACCCGGAATTGCTCAAGGTCGTGAAGGCCGCGAGCATGGTCGAGTCGAACGGTCGGGACTACGCGACGTACCTCTGCAACGTCTTTCCGGACGACCCGGTTTTTCAGACGGCTGCCAACGCGTGGGCCCTCGAGGAAGTGCAGCACGGGGCGGTGCTGGCGCGCTGGGCCGAGATGGCCGATCCCGGCTTCAGCTTCGAGCGCAGCTTCAAGCGTTTCACCGACGGCTACCGCCTGCCGCTCGAGGCCACGCAATCGGTGCGCGGCTCGCGCTGGGGCGAGCTGGTCTCGCGTTGTATCGTCGAGGTCGGCACCTCGTCCTACTATGCCGCCTTGAGCGAAGCCGCCGAGGAGCCGGTCCTCAAGGAAATCTGCAAGCGCGTCGCGGCCGACGAGCTGCGTCACTACAAGCTGTTCTACAGCCATCTCAAGCGCTACCTGAAACAGGAGAAAGTCGGGCGCTGGCGCCGACTGGCCGTCGCGCTCGGACGTATCGGCGAGTCAGAAGACGACGAGCTCGCCTACGCTTACTATGCGGCCAATGCCGGCGACGAGCCCTACGAACGCAAACGCTGGTCGGCGGCCTACGTCACTCGTGCCTATGGCTACTACCGCCCCAAGCATGTCGACCGCGCGGTGGCCATGACCTACAAGGCGGCCGGCCTAGACCCGCAACGGCGGCACGCCCGCTGGGCCTCGAGACTGGCCTATCGCCTGATGAAATCGCGCAGCCGTCGGCTCGCCGCCATGGCCGCCTGAGCCGCCGGAGGCTGGCCTCCGCTCACCCCGCCGCCGGCGTTGCCAGGTGGCCGAATTCCTCGAAGAGATCGCCATAGAGCTGGCGCTTGAAGGGCACGATCAGCTCCGTCAGCTCGCGGAAGTCGGCCCAGCGCCAGTCCGAGAACTCCGGGCTATGGTGCGCGAGGTCGACCTCCGCGTCGTGGCCCAGGAAGCGCATGGCGAACCATTTTTGGGATTGGCCCCGGTAGCGCCCGCCCCAGATCCGTCCGGCCACTTCCGGGGGCAGATCGTAGCTGAACCAGCCTTCGCTCTCGGCCAGCAGCTCGACGCTTTCGATGCCGGTCTCCTCCTTGAGCTCGCGCAGCGCGGCGGCGCGCGGCGTCTCGCCCTCGTCGATGCCGCCCTGGGGCATCTGCCAGGCCTCGCCCGGGGTGTCGTTCCGGCGTGCGGCGAAGACCCGGCCGCGGGCGTCGAACAGCACGATGCCGACGCCGCGCCGGTAGGGCAG
>JAAUYJ010203819.1_pt1 | contig 12365 bp, 11 predicted proteins | sample 7278031 | NCBI WGS metagenome assembly JAAUYJ01 (sample SAMN14350222, study PRJNA611818) | marine sediment metagenome | isolation source: surface marine sediment (1.8m) | place: French Polynesia: Moorea | collected 2018-08 | reverse complement strand
TCTGGAAAAATTAAATTTGCTATTCATACATGGGAAACTTTAATGTCATCCGTGGGAGGTTTCCAAGAATATTTCCAAGTCAAACAAATTAATTCCTTTTGTGTTTTACATCTCTATCATGTCAGTGGTTTAATGCAGTTTATGCGCTCCTTTACCACTGGAGGAAATCTAATAATTTTGCCATCCTATAAAGATATTTTTGACAAAACTGAATGGAATATTAATCCCAATGAATTTTTCATTTCCCTGGTGCCAACCCAGTTACAAAATTTTCTACAAAATCCAGAAATAGCTAACTGGTTATCAAGTTTTCAGACAGTGCTTTTAGGTGGTGCTGCTGGTTGGGAAGAATTATTTGAGGCAGCAAGAAAATATCAGATTAAATTAGCTCCAACTTATGGAATGACGGAAACTGCTTCTCAAGTTGCCACTCTTAAACCAGAAGATTTTTTAGCAGGAAATAATAGTAATGGTCAAGTATTACCTCACGCTAAAATTATCGTTCAAAGTGAAAGTGGGGAAATACTAAGTCAGAATAAAATTGGTAATATTAGTATCAAAGCTAATTCTTTGGCATTAGGGTATTACCCTAATATGTTTAATAATTCTGAAAGTTTGCGAACGGATGATTTAGGATTTTTTGATCATCAAGGTTATTTAAAAATAGTAGGTCGTAGCAGTCAAAAAATTATTACTGGTGGAGAAAATGTTTTTCCGGCAGAAGTGGAAGCTGCTATTTTGGCAACTGGTTTAGTTATTGATGTTTGTGTAATTGGTTTACCTGATAAATATTGGGGTGAAGTTGTCACTGCTATTTACGTTGGTAATAATTTTGAACTTTCTAGGGAAAAATTGTTAGCAGCTATTGATGGAAATTTGAGCAAATTTAAACAACCTAAATATTGGGTGAAAGTGGAAAGTTTACCTCGTAATTCTCAAGGAAAAATTAATCGGGAATTGTTGAAGGAAATTGCTATTCAAAGAATTATAGCGCTACGCGCTAGGGAATAGGGAATAGGGAATAGGGAATAGGGAATAGGGAATAGGGAATAGTAAATTGTCAAAGGGTTTCACGATTTAGAAATGTCCTAACCTTAATGCGTAGGGCTATAAAAGTCAAAAGTCAAAAGTCAAAAGTAAGATTTTAAAGGAAAAAAGAATGCTACAAAAAGGTGTGTCTAGGTCATAGATGCTCAAAAATAGCTACTCCAATTCATTTTAGACAGCTATCTTTATCATTTTTCCTTTTTTTTCAATCTTTACTCCTTCTTTTCTAGATAACTAAATTCTTCTTCCTTTTTCCTTTTTCCTTTTTCCCTCTTCCCTCTTTCTTACTTCTACTAGATAACTAAATTTTTCTTCCTTCTTCCCTCTTCCCTCTTCCCTCTTCCTTGTGTCTATTCCTAGCATCTAAAAATTTTAATTGTTGATACAACATCTCAATTTTTGGTAACTTCATACCAGCTTTACTTGCCATTCGTAAAGGGTTGCCAATAATGCCTTCTATTTCCAAAGGTTGTCGTCGCTCATAGTCAATTTTCATGCTAGTTAAATAAGGTTGTAATTTGTCAGTATGGTCTAACATTTTTTGAATATGACTATCTGGAATTTGACGCTGACAACTTTTTGCACCCTCTAAAACTTCCTGCATTATTTCTGTTACTAAATTTCTCGTATTAGCATCTCCCATCATTTCATTAGTTCGAGCATCTAAAATTACTGACAAGCTGTTATAAGGAATATTCCAAACTAATTTTTTCCATCTTTCTAGTAGTAAATCTTCAGTGAGATTAACCGGAACTCCTGTACTTTCAAAATATTGAGTAATCTCGCGCATTTTATTAGTAATTTCAGCAATTTGATGATTTATGGCATATCTTCCGATTATAATTAAACCACCACCTGTATGATTAATATAACCAAAACTTACTTTATTAGAGCCAATATGACATACTCCTCCAATTACTCTATCCTCCCCAACAATTTTAGCAATTTCTGGTTCTGCACCTAAGCCATTTTGTAAAAGTAAGACAACAGTATTTTCTTTTAATAAGGGTGGGAGTAATTCTGCTAATAAATGATTTTCTGTTGTTTTTAATGCGATGAGAATTACATCACATTTTGGCATTTTATTAGTATTGTTATAGGCGTTAACTTGAGGGAGATTAAAATCGCCATCTTTTGATTTTATAATTAAGCCATTTTCCTGAACGTGCTGATAATCACTGTGTAGTAAAAAATGAACTTCTAATCCTACTTTTTGTAGTTTTGCACCATAAAAAACTCCTAGTGCGCCACTGCCAATTATTGCATAAGTATTGTTTGACATTTAATTTAATTTAATTTGATATGAAATTCGACTGTAGCAATATGAAATGATTCGTGAAAAAAACTGTAGGGGTTTAGTCATATTAATTCCACTTTTACTTGGGTTTGGAGACTAAACCCCTACGATAAAATATTATAATCCATGGGCAGGTTGCTATATTTTTTATTTTATAGTTTTCAGCATTTAGCTATCAGGTCAAATCAAAACTATTGGTTGTAAAGGATTTCAATTTTATTAATATCCTAAAAGTTTTTTGTAGTGCTGTAGTTAATCAAAAAGAAATAAGAATGAAAATGGAAAGTATAATGCTATGTGCAAGTCAAAAGTTAAAAGTAATCTCTAACTGAATTTGATAATTTATAAATTTCCTAACCTATTTGCGTAGTGCTATACATCAATAAATTTTTTATTTGTGAAAGTCTTGTGCTATTTTTAAATAGATGAAAGTTGGCTAGGAAATTATTATGACTAATACATTTCAACCTCTAGAATGTGATACTGATATTTTGATGATTGGGAAAGATACTTTTACCGTTGAAAGGTTTAAGGAGTTGGTAGTAGAAAAAGTTAGAAAATCCTTCAATGAACTTCCTATATTGCATAAGGCAGACCGCCGGACTTTTAACCAAAACATATATGGTTATAGTATGTTTCAGAGATTGAATCAGATGAATAATATTAATATACTTGACAATTCATCAGTAAGACTTAATCTCAAAAATATACAGTTGATTTCTCCACCTGAAGGTATAGAATGTAAGATTATAAAATTAGGTAATTATGAGTGGCAAATAGGTAAAGTAAGAATTCATATTATGTTCAGAAATGCTTCAGATGTAGGAGTTGTTAAATTAGAATTCTGTTATGACGAACCTCCACAACCAGAATCACTATTAGATGATATTCGACAAAGAGAAGATTATCAACAACTTTTGAATAATCAATAAACCTATACCGTTTCACGAAAGTTAAAAGTTAAAAGTAATCTCTAACTGAGTTAAAGCATTTATAAATTTCCTAACCTATTTGCTTAGTGCTATACATCAATAAATTTTTGATTAGTGAAAGTCTTGTGTTATTTTTAATATACATGAAAGTTGGCTCGGATATTATGACTAAATACATTTGAAACTCTAGAATATGATACTGATATTTTGATGATTGGGAAGGATACTTTTACTGTTGAAAGGTTTAAGGAGTTGGTAGTGGGAAAAACTATAAATTATCTCAATTACCGTGCAAATAGTAATAGTAGTAATACATCTTATCATCTTTACCAAAGTAAAATGATAATAATAGACTCTGTGGTATTTGACCTTAAAAAAATTGAATTAATTTTTCCTCCTGAAGGCAGAGAATGTAAGATTTTAAAACTAGGTACTCCTGAATGGCAAGCAGGTAAAATTAGAATTCATCTTAATGCTAAGGCAAAGTTTGAACAGCACATCATGGAGTTCACAAGTAGAAGTCATTAAATTAGAATTCTGTTATGATGAAATCCCACAACCAGAATCACCATTAGATGATATTCGACAAAGAGAAGATTATCAACAACTTTTGAATAATCAATAAACTTATGGCGTTTAAAGTTTTGTGTTATTTTTAACTAGATGAAAGTTGGCTCTAATATTATGACTAATACATTTGAACCTCTAGAATGTGATACTGATATTTTTTTAATGATTGGGAAGGATACTTTTACTGTTGAATGGTTTAAGGAGTTAGCACAAACAAGACTTAGAGATAGATTATGGCAGCGATATGTATATAAAGACGCAAATTGTTCTCAGCAAATTGCCTCTTGGCTTTTTGAACAAAGACTAGAAATTATTGAAAATGAATTAGGAATTACCTTCGGAAATGTTAAGTTGATTTTTCCTATAGAAGGTATTAACTGCAAGATCTTAAAACTTGGTTCTAAAACTAGGAAACCTGGTAAGCTGAGAATTCAAGTTATGCTCAAAAATGCTAGTATTCAAACTATGGAATTTGAATTTTGTTATGACGAACCTCCACAACCAGAATCTCCATTAGATGATATTCGAGAAAGAGAAGATTACCAACAACTTTTAAATAATCAATAATCTTATAACTCCTCTATTATTCACTCTGAAAACTCAAAAAAATTTTCTAATCTATCAATCAAATTATTAGAGGAATATAACTAACTTGACTAATATAAAATTCTGGTCTGTTATGACTTTATCTATTCAAATTTTTCAATAATAGTCTTTTTACTATCCGCTTTAATATTTCTCCTAAAGCAAATCCTCCCGTCAATTCTAAGAAAGTAGAATTGATATCTATAGCAGTATGAAATGATTCGTAAAAAAAACTGTAGAGGTTTAGTCTTCCAGACCGAAGCCAAAATCTTGGACACCAACCCTGACGATAAAATAAGTTCCTTGAATATTCTGAATAAAGGTAGAAATAACAGCAGCAAGTCAAAACAGAATTACAGCTACAATTACCCGAAAAATCAGATATTTCTTGTCAAATGCTGTAACTAAACCAACTACAAAAACCATTTGCTATCTAAACTTTTGCATTCTGTGAAGCTCCAAAAAATTCAGAGGGTTTTGCTCTTGCATTTCCCAAAAAATGATGATACCATTAAACTATTGGTAGTTACTCGCCTATACGCATGATTTTTTATTCAACCATGTTTGATAAATGATAGAACTCCGTTCCGCTTTGCTAACCATAAGAAACGTGCTTGCTCAGGTTGTAGAAACTAAAATAAATGTCAAAGATAGCAAATAGGTTCTATACAGGAAAAAGATTCAAAAATACTCCCCCTTATTCCTTCTTCCCTCTTCCTTCTGCCTTAAACTATGAACTTTCAAAACTCAATAACCATCGCCTCATTTCATCAGATAAATTTTGCCGACTTCTACTTTTAGGATAAATACAAACGTGCTTCGTATTAGCTCTCGCCACCCACTTTTCTCCCACCTCCTTTAAAAAGACTTGATAATAAATTTCAAACTCATCATCCCCCCAACTTTTAGGCATTAATTCAATAGTTAACTCATCCCCACAAAACATCGGACTACGAAAATCAACATCAGCATGAATAATTGGAATAGCAATTTCTGGATTACTAAAAAAAACCTTTAAATTAATGCCAAATGCTGCCAAAGATGCCTCATAAGCTTCATGGCAAATTGCTAAAACATTAGCAAAATAAACCACACCAGCAGCATCAGTATCCTGAAAATGAAGTATTCTTGTATAGTAAAAAGACATTAATAAAAATCAATCGAATAGTGAGGATAAAAAATATAGCGAATTTAATTTCAATTATACTAATTCCCATGCCTTCATGCTATACTCGGATAAAACTTTAGTTATTAAGTAATTAAACTAAGGTAATTAATTTTTTGTTAGAAAAGAGCAAATTTAGCATTAATTATTATTGTTTGTACGGACGCCCTGATGCAACGTCCCTACCTCTTTGTACCGACGCCCTGATGCAACGTCCCTACTTCAATCAAATGTAGAAAAGTTTTTGAGAAATAGTATTAGTTAGCGGGCAGGATGCCCGCACTAAATAAATTTGAACATTAATATTTCAACTTACCAGTTTCAGTAATAGCTACTGATACTCAATAAGGTTCAGATAAGACTAAAACTCACAAGGAATAGAAGAATCAGAGGATATCTTCAGATTACAGAAATACCAGAAAAAATCCCTCAATTAACTACAATTATCTATAGACTAATCTACCTTCCTTGTTCCTTATTCATTATTCAAAAAATTCTTAACTGAACTGTATTGACTGAATAACTGATAACTGAATTGCGCAGTTACGACCATAGGAGGCTAACTGATAACTGAAATTACCCCTTATTTTTAATCATCATTACATCAATAATATTAGTAGCCACTGTTTCAGAAATTTCCAAAGCATTATACAATTCATTCAAAAGTTGTTCTTCCTCTTCAGCAAGGTCTCCATCTACTAAAACTAAGTCTGTACTAACAGCAAAAACTGTTTCTCTTAACTCTTTAGGAAGTTTAGTAACAGCAGCATCAAACAAAGGCTTAATCTCGTGATTCTTAATCATACCTAAGAGACGAGCTAACATTTCTCTCTTACCTTCTTCTGAATAATTGCTAAACAGTTCCATACGAGAAAAAATATTACTAATACCTTGTTTTTCACTCTCAGTAATAATACCATCAGCAGCTACAGCAATTAAAGCGATCGCTGCAAAAGCTTCAGCAGGTTCTAATTTAATATCAGTAGCTTGTATTGTTGCTGTTCCTCGATCAAAAAGACCCATTTTAGTTACCTCATTAGTAATTTTTTTACTGTTACTAGGCTCCGATTTTTCGGCAACCCTAAGTATTAGGTTTTAGGAAATAGGTTGTAAGTCCTAGGTTATATATGAGAAAATTTTAGGTAACATCTAATACCTATAAAATTGTGTGAAAGACTCCACTGTTATTCAAGAAAACCTCAAACCTATCATCTGCCACCTATTATCTTCTTCAATACTTCTCAAAAATTGCTAAATTAGCTTTGAGAAAATCAATAAATTGTCGTGCCGTTCGCCCAGAACGACCATTATTTCTAGTTGCCCATTGTAAGGCTTGATAGTCTAAATCTTCAGGATTTAGATTTATGTTTTCTTGCTTTGCCAGATGTCTGACAATTGTTAAATAGGTCTCTTGGTTAGCAGGTTCAAAAGTTAAAGTTAAACCAAAGCGATCGCTAAAAGAAAGCTTCTCCTGAACTGTATCCCAATTATGAACTTCATCACTATCTTTTGGGCGAGGGCGATCGTTAAAAAATTCTCTTATTAAATGCCTTCTATTTGATGTAGCATAGACTACCACATTTGCTGGTCTAGCAGTTAAATTACCTTCTAAAACAACTTTTAAAGCTTTAAAAGTATCATCATCTTCTTCAAAGGAAAGGTCATCGACAAAGATAATAAATTTTTGTGGAACATTCCGTAATTTTTCCACAATTAATGGTAAATCTTTTAAATCTGATTTAGCCACTTCAACCAAACGGAGATTGCGTTGACTATACTCATTTAATAAAGCTTTTACTAAGGAAGATTTCCCCGAACCACGACTACCATAAAGTAAAACATTAAGTGCTGGATATCCTGCTAGGAGAAATTCTGTATTTTTAATTAAAGTGTCTCGTTGGAATTCATATCCTACTAATTCTTTTAATTTAATTGGATCGGGATGGGTAATAGTTAATAGTTGACCGTTACGCCATTCAAAGGCAATTGATTCAGGGAATAAACCTGTCCCAAAATGACTATAGTGAGTGGCTAAGGTTTCAATAGCATCTGACCAATTTTCTAAACTTCTTAACTTTTCATATATAGCTTCTTTTTTTTCTGATTCTAGTTCCCAAGCAATGGGAGGTTTTTCTAATTTAGCTATTATTTTTACCCACTGACTAATTGTTGTACCACTGCACTGATAAAGATTTTGTAAAATTTGCAAATCATGTTTTGCTGCTGCAATTAAATTTGGAGATAGGGTGTTAATATTTATTTTTTGAACTTGTTGACTAAAGGGATTCTCATCCTGAAGAATCTGAGAAATTAGATATTCTTGCCAGGAAATATTTTTACTAGCAATAGTTCCAAACCAATTACCATAAGCTCTAATACATTCTATTCCACTTCCATCATTTTTAGACAAAGATTCTAATAACTGGATAAAAGCTTCACCCACTGTTTTTTTGAGAACAGACTGATATAACAATAGAGATGCTATTTGCTTTTGCAAGTTTTGAATTTGGGGGATAACTTGGGCATCTAAACAAGACATAATTGATAATGAATAATTAATAATGAATAATTAATAATTAAAACTATCTCTAATTAGGGTTTGATGAATAATTAATAATTAAAACTATCTCTAATTAGGGTTTGATCATTAAATCTAAAAGCATTGAAAAATATAGGATTGCTAGATCTATAATTATCCATTACCCATTAGTAACTTTATAAAAAATTTTACTCTCTGTATTTATAAATAACTATTTTTTTACATTTATTTAAGATATAAGTTAAGGACGAGAAATATTCCCAAAAATGTGATTGAATAGTTGAAAATTTCAGCTTTAATCATAAATTAAGAATTATTGAATCTTAGAAGGTATCTGTAAAATAAAGATAAAGAAATGTCTCAAATATCTAGTATTCGGTGGGTTACGGCGACAAGAGAAATATTACTTTATATTGTGAGATTATTTCCGCCTAACCCACCCTACATAAAGGCTTAATTTTTTATTTCATAGATACCCTCTTAAATTAGGCAATATTAAGTTTTGATAAATTGGCTGGCTATTTGCCGAAGTAGGGTGTATAAATTAGTTTTAGTTTTTGGAATTTAATAAAAATGAGTATAAATATAGCCATAATAGCAGCGATCGCCTATGGTATATTAGCCATTGTTGGAGGCATTATTGGATATACGAAAGTAGGCAGCAAAATATCTTTAATATCTGGTAGTATTAGCGGTTTACTACTAATTATTAGTGGAATTATTCAGCTAATGGGAATAAACTGGGGTTTAATATTTTCTATAGTTATTACCACTATTTTAGTAATTACATTCATTATCCGCTTAATTAAAACTCGTAAAATGATGCCTGCTGGATTAATGATTTTAACTGGTATTGTTGCTGTAGCAGTTATGGTATATCAAATTAGTCTGAATAATTCAGTCACAATTTAATCATTTATCAGTTATCAGTGATATAAGTAACACTTGCTTTGGAGTGTTTAAGAAACCGGGTTTATGGAAGGTAGATACCAGTATGGCGAACTATTTAATAAACCCGGTTTCTCTGCTTTTTTAGCTGAAAAACTTGCACTTTATTTTCGTCATAAAAAGTGCCAGCTTTTAGGTCACTCAGATTCAAAAAGTTAGGATTTTGACCAGACAAGGGCAAAGAAATTAAGGAGCAGTTATTCCCACTACATTCCCTGTAATTCCGATTCCCATAAGACTCCTGACTCCTACCCTCACCCATAAAACTTTTTCAGCAAACTCTAATTATTAATTATTAATTATTAATTATTCATTATTTACTTGTGGCATTATCGGATTAATCAACCCATTAGCCGTACCAAAAAGATTGATTGGACTCTTACCATCAGTAATCAAAACACTTTGAAGACCAAGCCCCTCTAACAACCTCGCCTGCATTTCCGGACCAGCTTGAGCGATCGCCCGAATTGTCTCAGCCCCCAAAGCCTGTACCTTTTGTTGAAACTCAGTAGCAGTAATTTCAGCCATTTCCCTTGTCTTCTCAATCTCCAAACCATTCAATGCTTGCTGATGAGCCAACTCAGCCTCCTGACGCGCCCTCAAATGAGCCATTTCCGCTTCATGGCGAATCCGTGTTGCTTCTACTTCCTGCTGTGCCAAATTTACCGCCAACTGGCCTTGAATCTGAGCAGCTTCTGCCTTAGCCCTAGCCTCAGCACCAGCTATACCCGTCGCCTGAATAGCAGCATTTTCCGCCTCCAACTCCAATAATTGTTTCCGCTCTACTTCCGAAGCACCCCTATCTACAATTATCTGTCGCTCCAACCTCGCCTTAGCCTCCTGTTCAATTCTTTCAGCATCTTGACGGGCAGCAGCTTCCTGAGCATCAGTCGTAATTTGAATTGCCAGTTGTACCGACTTCTGTAAACTCTTCAATGTCTCCTCATCAACTGGCTCCACCGACTGAATATCAATATTAGTCACCACCAAATTATTGACTCTAAATCTAAATTCATCTCTAATTCTCCCTTCCTCATCCAGGCCAAACACAGCCTCCCGAATAATGCGAGCCGAGTTACGGTGAAACTCATCAAACTTTTGCCCAGCAACTGCCCCCCGCACCCGAGAAGCGATCGCCTTACAAGTATCTCCCACAAAATCAGGCACTTGAAATAATCTTGCTGCTGCCTGGGGATTATCTCTTTCTACATCAAAATACCAATTATAAGACAACTGTAACTGTAGCCTGGCATGATCTGAAGTTTCCACAGTAAAAATATCCGTCATAAAATCCGGCCCCAATAACAAAGCCAAAGACTTAATCATATTTGGTTGCTTCGGTTTACCCCCAGACAAACTCAATACTGTAAACGCTTCATCTGGCCCTAACATCACCAAGTCAGGCCCCAATACTGTTCTGGCGGTACGATTTTTGTAATCATGGATTTGAACTATAGCATTTTGAGGTACATGAAACACCACTGCCCGGGTGGGGTCTCGTTGAACTTGTGTTAACTCCTCTTCCCGGAGACCACGATCGGCAATAGGATCGACTTTTTGCAATAACAATTTTTCTACAAATTCTGGCAGTTCTTTTTCCCAAAGTTCCTCATAAGGAGATAACATATAAGCTTGAGGTCCACTGACTAATTTTAGTTCCCCACTTTGAACATCTCGTACATATATACCTTCATTTTTGTCTAGGGGAATAGCCTGACGTTTTTCTAATACTTCTAATTCCACTGGGGGAATATAATCTCTTCGCCCAGTAATCATCCATAAATCTCCTGGTTGCCGAGTAATAAGGTTTGCTCCTGTTCCCTCAGTGAAAGTTTCCTCAGCTCTGAGTAGAAGTGCTTCTTGTTCACCAAGAATATAGACCTTTTTAATTCCTGTTTCTAAATCTTCTCCTGGATGTAAAAAGAAAGATGTTCTGCCCTGACGCACTTCTTTCATACCCCACTGCGGTTTACCATCTGCATCTATGGGATTAGTAACTATACACCATTCGCGATCGCTCAAAGTAGTGATTTTGACTTCCCCCACTACTTCTTCATAAACGTCGGGAATATGAATTTCAGCATCTGCAAAAGTAACTAACCATTCATCTCCTGCTTTGCGTTGCTGACCAAAAATATCAGTGAAAGTACGTTTTGCTCTTAGGTGTAGCGCTTGGAGTTCTGTTAATACATAAGCATTAATAGTATCGACAATTTCTTCATCTACTCCAGGTAAATAAGCACCTTCTTCCCTGATCAACCATTCTTCCCCTGCTCTACGTCTGTTACCTTGACGATCTATACAATTTTGTCGTGCCAGCAGTCGTAAGGCTTGGTTGGGTCTAATTATTTTAGCTATGACTGTGGCTACCACTTCAACTTCTACCCTTGGGGTGTAAGTTCCCGGCCCCTCAAATAACCATTCATCCCCTGTAGTACGAGTGACAGTTTGAGATTCTCCATCAAGAGTGACTGTATCGGTAAAATCTCGTATTGCTTTGAGGCGTAGTGCTTGGTTTGTCTCAACTACCTGTAGTTGAGTTACATCTTCTTCCAGTATTTCTCCTGGATATAAAGGGAAAGGGTCTTGAGCAAAGCGAATTTCCCGATCGCCATATTTGAGTCTAATTTGACCATATTCATCGACCACAAGTTGACCATCACTATCTCTTAATACGGGGTTAGCGACTACACAATAATGGCGAGGTGGAACCATAATTGTCAGTTTTGCTTGTAAGACTAACCTCTCTGCATCTCCCAGGGTAATGGTTTGAGGGCCTATTTCTAGTCTAGTGACACCAGTATTATTGTCAAGAACATGAATATACTGTTGTGGCTTGAGACGAATTATACCATTGTTCTCTATTTTAATTGGATATTCTATAGTACTTTCTTTCTTACTCATAGTTTAATCCTACATTTCGCACTTCAAAGTGTAGCATAAATACCAAGTAGTCAGTAGGGAATGATGTTATATCAAATCCGGTAGCATCGGTGTAATTAGATAGTTAATCTAGGAGTCAGGAGTCAGGAGAAAAGAAAATTTAGAAACATTTGCTCTTTAGGTAAAGATGAAAATTTTTTTTATACCGAATTAAGCGGATTTGATATTAGATAACTTTGTGGCTTTGCCAAGTACAAATACTTAGTATTTCCCTGAAAATTTGACCATTCTTAAGGGTCAATAAATCAGAGTTACAGAGTATAAATACTTGCTAAATCATCAATCTTTAATATTACTTTGAATACTACCAATTGACGTGCGGAATGTGAGTTTAATAGT
>JAAUYJ010024507.1_pt1 | contig 12367 bp, 15 predicted proteins | sample 7278031 | NCBI WGS metagenome assembly JAAUYJ01 (sample SAMN14350222, study PRJNA611818) | marine sediment metagenome | isolation source: surface marine sediment (1.8m) | place: French Polynesia: Moorea | collected 2018-08 | reverse complement strand
TCTCCCCTCCTGGCTTGAGTCGCCGCCCACCCAGGGAGACGACTCCCCCTCTGGCCGAATGGGTCACAGTCCGAGCAAGGGCAGCAGCCCCGCTCTAAATTACCTTCCATTACAATTTTCTGACAAAAAGAGAGGAGGAGGGCGCCCTCCTCGCCCACCAAAAAGACAGCCATTTCTGGCACCGTCGCTATTTGTTTGAGTGGTCCAACGGTCTCTCCTTCCCTCCCCTCAATTCCCAAGGACAAGGGAGGAAAAGTGACGAAAGTGCCATTGCTTAATTAGGGGAACATGGGAGTCAATTTTGAAGAGGAGAAAGGACTAGCAGCAATTTCTTCACTTTTCCCACTCCCCTTTTTTCTCCCATCGCTCTACTTGCACTCCTATCCTGTAATTGCATTCCGTCACGACAGTCGAAACTCCCTCCCACTTACTCTGCAAGCAAGCTCCTTGGGCCGCCCATTCTTGTCTCTCTTGGGCCAAAGAAGAAGAAGAGGCTGCGGCTGCGTCGGTGTCTATCGCTGATGAACGAGCTCCCCACGCCCTCCTCCTCCTCCTTTCTTTCTCCTCTCACCCCTTTCCTCATTCTCCCCCTTCGTCGCTGGGCGGCGGTCATAGTCATTTGCTTGTCCTCGTAAACATTGTCGTTGAGTGAAGTATATTATTACTGGACCCCCTTCGCGAACACGAGACGAGAGAGAGAGAGAAAAAAAGTGGTGGTGGCGTTGGCCTGCCTCCGGGGAAAGGAGGAACAGGACTCTCCTCCTCCTCCTTCAGTGGTGGGAAAACGAAGGGGTTGAGCCGGACCTAATTACCCGAGGGTTTTTCTGAACCCTCCCTCCCCCGTTTTCTTACACGTATGATTTGACGCGTGGCGCCTCCCAGCGAAAAGGGGAGGAGGAGGAAGAGGTAACCCGACCCCGCCCCATTCTGCCTCCTCCTCCTCCTCCTCGGCTTTATGACCCAGGAGGATCCACGGTCTTCAGCTCGCTCGCGGGAGAAAAAAGTCATTAGTGATGCTTGTTTTGAGCTGCTGCTCTCCCATTGAAAAATCCGCAAGTTACCCTTTCCCAAGTTTGTTCGAGAGAAAATCACACATTTTTTTTCGTGGCGGCTCATTGGGCATGCAGCAGCTGAGATCGAGTTTTTGGCCCACTTTTTTTCGCGCCACCAGCCAACATGGGTGTGCAAACGACACCTAAGGCAGGCAGCCAAAAAGAGCGGGGAGGGGAGCGGAAAATCAATAGCGACTTGGCACTCGACATTCGGAGGGAGGAAAAGAGAGTCTCGACGAAAAAGGGACGATGATGATGATGCTAGCAGCACGCCTTCCTTCCTCCTCCTCTTCTCTTCCCTCCCTGGTCTCAGCCCCAAGTTCACGGGCGCCATTTAGGGAATTGCTCATCTTGGCTCTTTTCCCTAACTGCTTTTCCCTACAACGGAGAGAGGAGGGAGGAGCGGCACTCAGTCTAATTATTTTCCGGGCAAATGATACGACTGCTGCGCTCACGTACGAATTAACTCCGCTCACGCCTCCCTCCCCTCCCCTCCCCTCCTCCCCTTTCCAACAAACTTTGGGGTGGACTAAGGAGTTACTTTCCAGCGGTGATCCCAGAGGGGGAAGGAGGAAGAGACATGTTTGCTGCGAGGAGAGGAAGAGCAGTCTCTCTCTCCCTCCCTCCCTCTCTCTTGCATCCACCGTGCTATCCCACCCTCTCTCTTCCCTCCCCGTCTATCCCATCCCCCCCCTCTCTTCCTCGTCTCTCCGCCGGCAACATTAGCATAAAACTTCAATTATGAGCCATCCGAGCTGGAAGGGGGGAGGGAGGCCAGCTGAGTTTTTGTTACGCTTTGCTCATCAGCCAGCCAGTCTCTCCTTCTTCTATATATACCGACCGCGGTTGCGGAGGGGAGAGGGAGAAAAAAAGGCACGTAAGCCCCCCTTCCCTCCCCTTCCCAGAAAAGTGTATGCAGCGAGCCCCGGTCGTTACTGTTTCTTCCATCGCCCGTTTCATTTCGAAGGTTCTCTCCGCTAAAAAAAGTTTGAAGAGCGAAGAAGGAACGGGAGAGAGGGAGGAAGTAAACTGCCCTATGGCAGGGGAGGCTAGGAGGATGCGTCCGGTGTATTTTTTCTCCCCCCCCCCCCCTGCAACAGGGTGGTCTTGGCGGAACGCAGGCAAAAAAAGGAGAATTGCCCAATAATTGCTAGGTGTTTTTGAAGGCGTCACGGGATATTTTATCCCTTCCTCTTCTTTTTTGCGCCTTTCTGACCGACCGCGCCGACCAACCATCCCACCACCCTGTCTCAGCAAGCAACAACCACAAGCAACCTTGCATACGAGGGAGAGAAGAGGAAAGAGGCAAAAGAATGCCTAATGACGGTTGATAGCCGACAGGGCGAGGAGGAGAAGGAGGGAAAGGGGGCTTTTTTAAGTTTTGGCGGCGCGCCCGGAGGAGGAGGCAGAGCACACACCTTTGAATAGGGGGAGGGCTGCAGAAAAAGAGGCGGAGGAAGAAAAAACAAAAAGGAAAGGAGAGCCATTCCGCATCTGAAGAAAAAGACAAAAAAAAAGGCAAAAGAGAAAAAAGCGGCCGCCCAAAAAAGCCAGAGGAAAAAAGTACGTATACAACCAGCCGCGGTGCGCTCATCAGAGGCTGAGGCATTCAGCTCCTCTCAGGCAAAAATTCTTTTTGGAGCTGGAAAGACAAAAAGGGGTGGATGAAAAAAATTAGCGGAGGTCTGCGTTTGTCACTCCACCCTAGCTTCAACTTTTTTGTGTTTTGAGGCGGCCGAGGGAAGATGATGGTTCCAGAGCAGAAAGAGCAGAGCAGCCAAGTTAATGGCTTAGTTAATTTCGATAAGATTTTTAATTAAAAGAAGAGGGGGAAGAGAAGAAGGGGAGCGGAGAAAATGAGCAAAACGCTGGCGCGCGTGGCTCTTGTGTCGGGGCGTTTGGGTGAGGGGGTGGAAAAGAGGGCAGCAAGAACCATCATCCCAGCCTCCCCTCCCCTCCCCTCAACATTGCCGCCGTTAAGATTGCAAGGGGGAGGAAATTAAACAGCTCATACCGAGATGAGACTAGGAGAAAAGTCTTAGCAAAGGAGAAAAAGGAGAAAACAAACTCTCCTTGCGGCAGCATCATGACTGGGCGCAAAAAGCACATCTCAAAGAAAAAAGGAGGAAGGGCCGGGTCGGTGCGGAAATAGAATTTAAAGAGGGAAGCGCAAAAGTCTGTGCATGCCTCTCCCCTTTCTTTTCTTTCCTTTTCTTCGTCCCATGCGGTCTCTGTGCTTCTTCTTCTGGGACATTATGTTACTTTGTCACGTCCGTAATGTCTTGTCAACTTTATCTGGTGATGAGGGCTGGCGCTGCTACCGCCGCCTCCGCCGCCGCCGCCTCCCTCGACGGGAAAGACCGACCGACCCCTTCCTCTTCCTCCTCCTCCCTTCTCAGCACATAATTTCCAGGCAGGAGGAGGAGGAACGGCGTGACACATTTGTATTCCGCGGCCGGCGACGCCCCCCCCTCTTCTCCGCTAGGACTTGGGTTCCCCCCGTGAGAAGGAGAATGAGTTGACCGCCTTGGGGACAGTCTTGGGATTGGACGGGAGAGCTTTCACCAAAAGGTGTTTATGGTATGTTTGGCATTAAAAATGAAGGCCGTAATCTACCTGGGGGGAACCTTAGTGGAGGGAGTTGGCGAATCCCATCCCGCTTAAGAAAAAGGGGGTGAAAGGGGGGGAGGCAGCAATGTATGGAGCTCTGCAACACACGGAGAGAGAGAGAGAGACGGGAGACGCGGTCGCCTTCGCCTTGCCCTCCTCCCCCATCCGCTTTGCTCGTTGCCTCGCCTCTCGTTCGGCATAGCGAGCGTTGATTACTTATCTGAGAATCCCATCTCCTCCTCCTCCTCCTCCGGGGTCTTCTTGTCTGTGTCAGTAGTGAGGGAATGGGGAATGGAAGGAGGAGGAGGGGGCGCCTCGTTTCTCGGTTAAGGCGAGGCGAGAGTGAGGCACATGTTGGGTTAGAAGACGGAGGAGGAGGAGAAGACCGGTCCCGATGCAATGATGTGAAGGGGAAGGAGAGGAACACATCGAAATAAAAAAAGAAGGGTGCTGCAGCCAAAGCGAGCTGCGCGGGGATACATAATACTACAAGAACTCATCATTTCTTTTTCTGTTCTCGCCGTCGGCCACTCATGCTGCGCCTCCGCCTCTCTTTCCACTCATTTTTGCCCGGGACGGGTTTCTTCTTCTGTTCGTTCGTTGCAAACTTTTTTTTTGAAAATGGGTTTCGGTCCGCAGCCGCGGAAAACCCAAACCTCTGGTTCGTTCCTCCGAATCCCATTCCCCCCCTCCTCCTTCCAATATGCACTGCCTCCTTCTTCTCTTTCTCATCTGTGGCGTAATCCCTCTCTCCCTTCTTCTCCTTTCCCTCTCCAACCAGACAGGTAACTAACTCTTTTGTTGTACGGCACCTCAACATCTCTGCTCCTCCTCCTCCTGAGATAGATAACTCCCCCCCCTCTTTCTCTCTCCCATCTCCCAAAGCGAAAAAAACGCTGCTGCCTTTTTGGCAGAGAGAGACGAAAAAACGGGGGGAGGGAGAAGGGAGCTTTGCTTTGCAAAAGCCAACGGGAGACGGCGGTCGACCGGTTGGATGCCTCCGCGGGTGCCTTTTTTCAACTCTTGTGTGCGCCTGTGATGCTGTTGGTGGTGGTGCCTTCTTCTAGCTTCCAAAGGCGGCTTCGGCTTCGGCCTTTTGCTCGCCATTAGTGCCGTGCCATCTAGCTCACGTCCAATTCGGCTCCAAACGATAGCTCGGCACACGTTCTGTTCCTTCTTCTTCTTTCTCCCGAGATTCCTCGTCTCGTTTTGGGAAGAAGAACAAAAGGGGGAACGAGAGGGAAGAAGAGACACATGCCAAAAAGGCAACACATAGACAGAGATGCAGCTCTGGAAAAAAAAGGGAGAGGAAGAAAGAGGGACCGGTCTGGAAGAGTCGAAGCCGAACTCTCGTTCCGGCGAGATCGGGCATTCAGATTTCTCCCTCCCTCCCTGTGGCTCAGAGGCGCTCATTCCAGCCTACAAAAAATGTGCCCTTCCTTCCTCTTCCAGAGAAAATTGAGATCTGTCCTCCTTTTCCTCCCTCCTCCCTTTTTTGTGAGGCAGCTTGTGTGCAGTGCTCCACCAAAAAAGTCCCATTCGTCCGTTCTCCCTCCCTTCGCCCGACCCCAGAGTGGTACAAATTCTTGCTCTTTTGCTTTATCAGCTCCTCGGCGCTATCTGCTATGTCGCCCTCCTCCCCTCCTCCCCTCCTCCCTCCTTTCTTCTTCCATCTGCCTGTAACTGACAAGCACACGAGAGGGGGCGAGTTCCAAAAGGAGGAGGAGGAGGGAGGCTTCTTTCCCGACAGATTTGGTGATCAGAGAACAAGAAGCATGCGGCGGCGGCGGCCGTCCCCTCCTCCCCCCCCTCCCTTCTGCCCTGCTGGACAGAGTTGGGGGTTGACCCGACCGACCGACCGACCGGGTTTGAAACTCACCGATCGCCGGAAAGAAGAAAAAAGGTCCTTTTAAGCACCCAATAAAACAACTTAACTAGGGGAAGGGGCACCTGCTGCATACTGTGCCTTCGACTTTGAAACAAAAGCCGCAGGTTAGAGGCGAGCATGGGTGAATGTCTCTCCTGGATCTCTGCCCTCCTCCCCTTCCTTCTCCAGGGCTGCATAGCCCTCCCTCCCTGGCTTCCTCCTCCTCCCTTTCCCCTCCCCCCGTGGACAACGACATTCCAGGTTCGCTTCGCGCTTTTGTGACGAAGACTTTGTATCTTTCACCTTCCCTCGTTTCAATGCCCCGTCGTCCCCTCCTCCTCCTCCTCCTCCTAACGGCCTCCCCCCAGCTATCAGGTATGCAACGAACGAGAGAGTGTAGTAGAGGGGGACGGACGCATGCAGCTCAGGCAGTCTCCTCTCTTCTCTTTCTCCCTTTTTTCCCTTTTGGACCCTCGGCGGCCGGCGCCTCCCTCCACCCTATAATGAGCTATTGATAACATAAATGACGACACTTAAGGGGCTCTCTCACACTCGCTGGCCCCTCCACCACCACCACCCTCCTCCTCCTCTTTCCTTTTCATCTTGAGGAATGCAAGGCGTGAATTCGTGGAGGCGTTGGATGGCCTGTTCCCTCTCCTCCCCCCACTCCTTTCCCCTCTCTTTGCTATCGGGGGTCTCTCTCCTCCTCCTCCTCCGCCCACGTGATACGGGTTTACATGCAACCCCTCTTTAAAAAGAGAACTTTTTTCTTTTCTTCTCCCTCGTCGGCGTGGGGACTCGACACCCGAGTGAGTTAAGATTGGAGGCGGAGAGAAACGGAGAAGAAGAGAGAGGGGAAGACTGCAGTGGCTTCGTCGTCGCCCCCATCGCCATCAATGGCGGCAAACGAGGCTCCTTCTCAAATGGAGCGAAGAATGCTGGCCTGGCCCAGTATGCCGCCTCAAGCCTCTCTCCCCCATTCGCTATAGCTGGACAACAGAGGCCGAGACAGACACAGACTGTTGTGGACCACATTCGACTCAATTATCAGGGGGGAAGAGAAACATTCTTGAAGTTGATTAGCATTCCAGCCCTTCTCTTCTCTCCCCCCTCGATCTCGTCCCCTCTCCTTTTCCCCTTTTCTTTCGGACAGTGTTGTTCTTAATCAGATTCACCGCCTCCCTCCGTCTGCTGCGTACCTTTTCGCCGAGGGGAAAGGAGTTAGTGATAGCGGTTGAGGAGGAGGAGAAGTAGGTGGGGATTCCATCGGTTCCTCCCCCTCCTTACCAAAACGGGGAATCGCATCTTAGAATTCCGCTCCTCCTCCTTGCTCCGTCTCTTCAGAGCCCACGAATTGAAAGCATCTAGCCAAAAATTCGGCCATGTCCAAAAAAAGGAGTCGAGTCCTTCCCCTTGACACACCCTGTGCATCAAAATGTTTTGGCGGAGGTTTGACCGCTCGCGGTCACCCCCACTCCCTCCCCTCATTCCGCTGCTGGGCTGGCTGCACGTCAGTCAGTTCGTCAGAAAAACCCCTTCTCCTCCTCCTCCAGCGATGTCGTCTGTGATCCGAAAAGTAATAGGTTCAACGCTTTCGCTGGGCGAGGGAAGGGGAACCCCGAGATCAAGGAAGACTCCTCTTCTTCTCCCCCCTTTTGCTGTGGAAGAGGAGGAGGAGGTGGGGCAGCCGGCCAAAACCTTTCATTAAGCGCGGACGATCACAGGGAAAAGCAGCAGGGGGAAGAGAGCAGACAGGTGGTTTGGCTAGATCCTTCCCTCTCCAAGGGCAGCGCCGGCTGCTGCAAGGAAGAAGAGAGAAAGAGAGATACCGCCGGGGAAATGAGTTTTCCAGGGATGATTCCACCCTCTCTACATTGTTGTGGTCGGACGGGCGGTCAGAGGGATCGAGAGGGCGAATTTCCCTCCTGCTCCGAACGATCCTCTTCTCCTCTTCCACCCCGAAAACATTTGGCAGAATGGAACGAAGGTGGATCATCCGAAGAGGGGGGGGAAGAAAGGGTAGGAGAGGAAAATGAAGGGAGAGAGGATGGGATGGGATCCATGATAAATAGTCCTTCTCCTCCTCCTCGCGGCCCACCGACAGGAAAAACATATTGATAGCACATCTCTAACAAATTTCTCCCTCCTCCTTGCTCCACCCCCTCGTTTCCACTCAGTATCCTCCCCCAATAATGAGGTGTGAAAATGATACCACAGACCCTCTTCCATTCTGTTTCTGTTTTACCTACAAAGAATGAAGGAAGTATTTTGTGTCCCCTTCCAGTCAATCAGAGCGTGGAAAAATGCTTCGGGGAAAAAAGAGGGGAAAATAAGGGAATTTCGTCTCCTAGTTTCGCCTTTTTCTTCTGCGGGCCCTTGTGTGAGTGCCGTTCGCTCTGCTTGCGTGCGGGAATTGGTCTCGATCCGAACTTTTTCCCTTTTCTTTCCTTTTCCTTCGGTGCCGCCTCCTTTGGCCGCCGAAACACGAAACTGGAAAGGGACTTATGGATCTATGACGACGGAAAGGCAAATTGAGTTGTAATACGTTTCCTGTTCGCCTCCCCCCTCCTTCTCCGCATGCTGCCACAATAAGGCAAAACGAACGCCTTTTTTGCTCATTCATGACTTGCAAGGAGTTTGTGGCTGCGGAGAAGAGGGAGGGGAAGTGTGCGGCGGCGGCCGCCTCTCCCGTTTCTCGTTCTTCTTCCAAACAGTCGTCGCCGCAACTGGAGGCGGAGGAAGTGTCCATCAAAGCTCCCTCCCTCCCCCTTCGGCTGTTTGCTGGAACAAACACAGTCCGTCTCCCCTCCCATGCAGTAGCAGTAGTAGTCGAACGAGCAAAGTCAGTCAATGCTTGCCAATCTACATAACGCTCACGCAGACGCTACAAAAAAATTGCGGCCCTCTCTTTCCTCTCGTACTGATCAGCAGCTGGAGGATGAGAGAGAAAAAAAACTCCGTATTCCTCTTGTAGAGAGTCTCCTAGCTACATCAGGGGCGGTGTCGCCAAAAAAGCAAGTCTGTAGAGAGGAGATCTCTTGTTGCTCCGTTCTCAGATTCCGTCCGCCTGGGCTGCGCCACGGAGAGATGGGAGGGGGGCGCAAAAAAGTTTTCTTCGGATCGGAGGAGGAGCTGCAAAAAAGAGGGAGGGGTACGTCAGTGGGGGGATTTTTCTTGCGGAAAGCAGGAGGAGGGAGAGGCGCTCGATGGCGGGTTCGTTCGGTTCGGGCCCCTCATCCGCACGCCGCCCTCTTTCTTTCCCCCAACTTTTTCCTTCTTCTCCTTCCCGTCGGTTTTTGCCATGTCCATGTCAAATTACAGCCGGAGTGATGGATCAGTCTGTCTCAAAAGGTGCAGCTAGTACACGAAGGCGGGAAGGCAGTATGGGATCGTTTCTCTCAGGGGTTCTTAGCAGCCAACAACAACCCAAGAAGGTGTCCCCCTCCCCTCCCCTCCCCTTCCCCCTTCAACCTTTTAGCTTCATCCCACGGAGCTTGGGAAGAAGAGAAGGAGGGGATTGACTTGACCCCCCGCCAGGCCCACCACGGTCGCCAGAGCAGACCCTCCTCTACGTACATCCATCCCCCCCTCATCCTCTCAGCCCTGATCTCCCTCCCTCAATACCTCCAAAGGTGGAGAAAGAAGAAAAAGACCATTCTAGCCAGACCAGAGAGCTGCTGCTGCTGTTGTAGTCGGTTGGGAGAGCAACAGTGCTGTCGGCGGCAGCAGCGCCCCAAACCCCCCTCTCCTCCTGCTCCACCCACCTGGGCAGAGAATGGAAAGAAGAAGGTTGATGCGCGTTATTGACAGGCTGACCTGGGGCGACGTCCGTCCGTCCGTCTCCTCCGCCTCCCGCGGCGAGGGCTACATTCCGAGTCGGACCCCCGCTGATCGCCGCCCGGGCGTAAGAAAAGGGGACCCGGCGACGGCGGCGGCGACGGCGACGACCGTGGTGGTGCTGCAAAAGGCGGCGGCGGCGGACAGAGTCAAGAAGTCTTTTCTCCCCCTCTTTCTATCTGCCCGTCCTCATCTCTCGGTGCAACTAGGGAAGATTTTTTTTCTCTCTTGGCGCGAAGGGGGCAAAAAAAGGTCTCTCCTCCTCACCTCCCTCCCTTTTCTCATTTTCATTTTGGGCACAAGAATAAGCGCGAAAGATGATGGTCGACCGTCGACCGTCGACCGTTTGCCTCGAAGAGAGAGAAGAGGGAAATAACATCTCCGACGAAAAAGAGGAATGTTTTTCTCTCCCGGCCAAGCGCCGTTCATGCTGCTGATGTGATAGCTAGGAGAGGGTGGACGGAATTTATATGGCGATATCAATGACGGATGTGTGTTTTGTACGCCCATTCACTCCTTCCCCTTGGCTATCCAAACTTTCGCCAGCAATCTCTTCCCGGCCGGGAGAGTGAAAGAGGCATCCACCACTCAGGTCACGTGACTGGACATGGGTCATTGGTGCCGCCGCCGCCGCCGTTGCTCGCCACCCCCACCCCCATCCCCTGGCCGAACCCCACTGGAAATGTCCGTCTATCCCGGTGATGGATGGCCGCCATCGCCTTCCCCCTCACCACCACCCCCACCCCCGGCGGCCGACTCCGCTCGCATTGATTTTTCTCCCCTCCCCTGTTTGCTCTTAGCATTAAGTGGCATCTCATGCTGCTTTTTCCCTCTGACTCATCCATTCCATTTTCTTTCTACATTTTTTGCAGAGACCTCCCAGCTCGTCGCTTTCCGCGTACGGGATGCTGCACGGCGACCCGTCGGACGTCCGGTCGCCCAGCTCCGGCGGCGGGACGCCCGGGCTGCTCCCGCCCGGATCACACTCGGGGGACAACATCAGCGAAGCAGGTAGGAACAGAAAGAAACCCACATTCGCCGAAAAACTCCCCTTTTGTTATTTTCCTTTTCTTGAAACCCCCTGCCTGTCTTCAACCCTTTTAACTCTGCGCGGTTAGAAAGACAGAGAGAAAATTATTACGTAGTAGCCGGGGACCCTGCTGGGGGAGAGGACGGGGCGGCCCCAGGCTCCTTAGGCCGGTGGGTCTGATGGTCGGGTGGGTCGGCCGCGGCGTCTGCGGGGGTTTTCTCCATCGTCCGTCCGCGTAAGGAGCCGGACTCCAGCTGCTTGAAATGATGCCAGATGAAGGAAAAGGAAGGGAGCAATACTTTCACCGGGGCTTGCCCGGAATTTCAATTAGAATAACGGCCTTTTAAAGCCCTTGCGCTAAGAGCCGAAGTGCCCTTTTTATCTGGTATCTATTGGCGAATTCCTCCTCCTCCTTCGTGGGCCGAGACTGTTGCCTCGCTGCAGCGGCGGCTCCTTCCCTCCCTCCCTCCTCCTCCTCTTCTCGCTGCATGAGGTCTCTCATCAAAACATCACTTGATCCCTCTCGTTTGCAATGGTGGATGGAGGAAGAAGAGGGAGGCGGTAACAACAGAAGGAGGAGGAGGAGGAGGGGCTCACACACGTAAGGGCTCTCTCTCTCTTCTTCCAAACTTGGACTCTGCTGCGAAGGAGGAGGAGGCGGTGGTCGACGTGGCGGAGGGAAAAAGGAAGGAGAAGATGAGTTTTCATCAAAAAGTTGGATCTCCCTCCTCCTTCTCTCTATCTCTGGCCGCCAAAGGGGGGGGGGAGACCTGGCTTGGTTCGCCCGCCGCCGCCGCGCCTGGATGTCTGACTTGTCAGTCAGCCACTCAACTTTTTTCTCCCCCTTTTTTCTGTCTTTCTCCCTCGTTGCTTCTCCTAATGCGATGAAGGCAAGAGAGAGAGAAAGACCATCTTCGGCGGCGGCGGCGACAAAGAAGTATTCTCCCTTCGTTCGAACTCCGCGGGAGGGGAGGGATTCCTCGGACCCCGCCGGCCTCAATCGGAGAAAAGTCCTCCTCCGCCTATTTTGGGAACCTCAGTATTCCTAGTTGAAAGAGAACTCTCCTCTTTTCCGCCCGGGGCAGGTCAATCAACAGAGTCCCTCCCTCCCTCTTTGTTGGTAAAACGCGACACATATGACGTCCATCTCAGCTTCGAGGTCTGGTTTGCCGAGCGGGCGGTAATGGTCATGTCAGACTCCATCCGAACTGGATAAAGTAGGAGGAGGAAGCCCCCGCAGCCTGCCCAGCCCTCCTCCTCCTCCTCACTCCTTCCCTAATGTTTTCTGGGGCGAGGAAATTTCGCCATGGGGGAGGAGAGGAAGCGGCGGAACCCCCCGCCGGTCCAAGAGGAGGAGGAGATCCGACTACTACTACAGTACTAGAGCTCCTAATATACGGACTAGTGAGTCCATCCACGGCCACTTTTTTTCCTTCCTTCCATCCCCACTATTGCTTCCACTTCCATTCCCGCGCTTGTTGTGCACACGGATCCGCCGAGAAGAGCGGCCAAAAGCCCCGCAGACTATATAAGGGAAAGAAAGAGGGAGGAAAGCGATCGAGCATCCCCCCACACTCCATGCAGGCATCCCCCCTTCTTTTTTCCCAAAAACTTCCCCCGTCCGTTTTCCCATACGCACCCCACACCTCCCAAAGCGGAGTGCATGGGTTGGGGCTGCTCTCTCGCTTTTGTGTTCTCGCCTCGCTCCACCTCCCCTCCCCCACGCCCGTCCCCCCTCACAACATAGCCCCAAACACACGCTTGCTTGCTTTGACAAGATATTGGAAATCGTTCAAATAGCGCCGGGGAAAGAAGCGAAGGAACGGAGGACCACCCTATGTGTGTATGTGCTCGCCGGGCGTAAAGGGAAGGAAAACCTCCCCATGCTATCCCCTCCCTCCCTCCTTTTCTTCCCCCTCCTTCCCCTATAACCCCCCTCCCCGTCCGCATTGAACTGAGAATTAAATTTTG
>JAAUYJ010109358.1_pt1 | contig 12371 bp, 9 predicted proteins | sample 7278031 | NCBI WGS metagenome assembly JAAUYJ01 (sample SAMN14350222, study PRJNA611818) | marine sediment metagenome | isolation source: surface marine sediment (1.8m) | place: French Polynesia: Moorea | collected 2018-08 | reverse complement strand
GGCGTGGAAGAAGCTCAGGTTTTGCGCGTTGCCCTCGGCGTCGACCCCGGGGATCAGGATCCAGCCGATCATGGAGGTGGCGTAGACCGCGACCAGCACCAGGATCGGCCGGCGCATGTAGCGCAGGACGATGTAGCTGACCCGGCTCGATTTCGGGGTCTGTGGCATTTTTCCTTTACCGCCGGAGCATCAGGGTCTCGGTCACCACCATGGCGACCGAGATGATGTTGGCGACGAGCGCACCGCCGGAGAGCGAGACGATGCTCGCCATGACCGTGGGCGTCAGCCCGATCTCGGTGACGTGAACGGTGATCGCCCAGGTGATCGCCGCCGCGATCAGCTGCAGGTCTGCCACCAGGCTGGTGGACAGCAGCACGGCGCCGATCTGCGAGCGGTCGCCGAGCTTGAGGCCGGTCGCGATCAGGTTGACGATGATCGCCAGAAACAGCTCGACCAGATCGTGATGCGCCGGATTGTCGATGTCGCCCAGGAAGAAGCCGAAGTTCAGCGTCAGCGCCAGGACGATGAAGAAACCGAAGATGACCTTTTCGAGGTTCATGCCGCCGCTGCCTCCCCCCTTTGCTATCGGGCAGTCTTAGGCCGAATCCTTTGTGAGCGAACAGGATAGCACCGACGGCGCGCCCGTCAGTTGCAATTCTGGGCGATCGACGAGGCGAAAGCGCCCTGGTACTGCATCGCGGCCGGCGGCACCTGGCAGCCGGCAGCTTGCATGCGCGAGAGGATCTGCTGGCCGCGCTGGCCCTCGCGCATGATCTCGCAGGCCGTGGCCTGCAGTTGGGCGCGGTTGCTGGCGCTTGCCCGGTAGCGCGCAGTCAGGCTCTGCATGCGCGCCGCATGGGCGTTGGCCTCGCCGGAGAACCCCTGGCAGCTCGCCGACGCGCCGCCGCCCCCGCCATAGGCGCCGCCCGTGCCGCCGCCGTGGCCGCCGCGTTGCATCCGGTCCAGGCCCTGCAGGAAGTCGCCCAGCCCTCTCATGAAGTCCGCGGCTTGCTGCGCGTCGTCGTAGCAGGTGCCGGTCGACTCCTCGTAGCGCGTGGTGCCCTGCGGACAGCACTTGTAGTCGCCGATCCCGTCGATCCTGACCGCGATATGGCCTTGGCGGCCGCAGGCATCCTGCGCGTCGGCCACCAGGTTGTCCCAGCTCCAGCAGCTGTTCGTCGCCTCGTCGTAGCTGTGGGTGCCGGCCGGGCAACAGACGTAGTCCTCCGGCCCGCTCACCGAGACCAGCACAGCGTCCTCGGCCTGGCAGCCGCGCTCGGCGTCGGCCACCACCTGGTCCCAGGTCAGGCAGGCGGCGCGGGACTCGTGGGCGTAGCGCCCTTCGGGACAGGCGCAGCTGTAGCCGCCGCCGCTGAGCACCTCGACGAGAACGCCGCCGTCGTACTTCAGCGCGCAATAGGCCTCGCCCTCGTCCTCGGCCTGGGCGGTGGAAAGGCAGCGTTTGCCGGAACGGTCCTTGCTGGTACCCGGTCCGCAGCGGCAGCCGTAGCCGCCGCCTTCTCGGGCGTAGGCCTCCGCGCCTTCGCCGTGCTTGGCCCGGCAGGCCGCCTCGGCCTCGGCGAGACTGGTCTTGGCTTCGACGTGGGCGCACCCGGGTCGCGCCTTGCTCAGTTCGGCGCCCTTGGATTTCAACAGCGCATGTGACTGGCCCGAAAGCCTACCGAGTAGGCTGTCGATCGCCGCGCTGTCGCAGGCGGCGATGGCGCGGTCCGCCTCCGCCAGGGCCCGGCGCAGGCGCGCGACCTTATCGACGCGCTCGGCGATGGCCTGGCGCAGCACGGGACAAGCCTCGGGGCCGATCGCGTCCAGGCTCTGCTTGGCGCTGCCCAGCCGCGCCTCGGCCCGGCCCAGGTCGCCCGACAAATAGGCCGGTTTCGCCTCTTCGTTGGCGGCGACGGCTTTCGCCAAGGCGCCGGCCACGGCGTCGAGCTCGGCGCCGGCCTGCGCCAAGAGGACATGCGACTTGCCCTCGAGCTGTTGGCCGTAGCGCCGGATCCGCTCCAGATCGCAGCTTTCACGCGCCGCCGCGACCTTCTGCAGCACGCCGCGCATCTTCTCGACCTTGGCTTGGCGCGCGGCCACGGCTTCCTGACGCGCCATGCATTGCGTCGCGCCCGCTCGATCGAGCTGGGCCTCGGCCGCATCGAGGTCGCCGGAGACATAGGAGTCACGCGCTTGGCCGAAGGCGGCGTCGGCCTCGACCTCGCGCGAGAGCGATGCCAGGAGCTCGTTACCGCGCGCGTCGAGACCGTCACGCATCGGCTCCAACGCAGCCAGTTGCGTCGCCATCGCGCCGAAGTCGCAGGCCTGCAAAGCAGCATGGCCGGATTCGACCGCCGACTTCTGCGCCTCGGGATCGATCGGCGCCGGGAAGTCGCACGGCGGGATCGCCGCTTGGTCAAGCGCCTTCAACCGGACCAGGTTCGATTCGGTCTCCAGTTTAATCTCCAGCGCCGCCTGCATCATCGTCGCGGCTTGTCCGAAGGGGATCGGGTGGGCGGCGCGGGCCACTTCGTCGCGTAGGCCCGAGAGTACATCTCCCTCGCCCGCCGCGGTGATCAATCGGCCGAGACGGCCGGCCATGACGACCTGCAGCTCGGCCTGTTGTTCGTGGAGCCGGGCCAGGCCATCCGGATTGGACAGGATTCGCTCCGCCGTCACCGCGGCGTTACGGGCTTGAAATGTCGCCAGGGCCGCCTTGCGCACGCGCTCTTCCTGGTCTTGCCGAAGCTGCCGCCACTGCTTCTTCGCCGCGTCCACGGCGGTCGGGTCGGGAGTCGCCGGCAGCGCGGCGAGCAGCCTATTGCAGCTTGCAGCGAAGTCCGGCGCCGCCTCGGCCTGACCCAGCAGCAAGACCATGTCGTCGCGGGCGAGCACGGCCTTGTCGATGCTGGCGGTGCCGAAGCTCCAGGTATCGCGCAACAGACCGGTCAGTTGGCGCAGCCGTCCGACATCGCCGATGAGCTGAGCCAGGCCGCCGTCCATCAAACGGGCCCAGAGCCGCTCCTCCATCTCGCCGGCGCCGAGCTCGGCCTTGATCGCCTCCAATTCGGCCCGACCCGCCGCGTAGATGTCTTCAGCCCGCTGCTTGCTCCATTCGGCAAACCACTGCGAGGTCTCCTTGGCGAGCTGCTTGCTGAGGTCGACGGCGTTCAGCCGGGCCAGGACGCCGAGCTTGTTGGCCGCCCGGCCCTCGCGCTGCGCCGCCTCGATCTCGGCCCGCTCGGCCAGCCCGTGAATGCCTTGGCCGATGGCGTAGGTTCCCCCAATGACGGTCACGCCGATCACGTCGGCGATGCCGATGACGGTGCCGAGTCCCACCGTCACCAGATAGCCCGGCACCTTTTCCCAGCGTCGAAGTTCCGACCAATTCGGCACCTCGATGTCGGTGTGCCGGTTGATCAATTCGACGGACGTCTCGGCGCCGGTGTAGGCGGCGTAGCCCGTGCCGAGAATCCCGAGAACGCCCTGACGCTTGATCGCGTTGCGCAGCGCCTGGCCCTTGGCCGGCTGCGGCTGAAAAGAGGAGAAGCGAGGCCGGGTCTCGAAGGGCGGGCCGGTGTACTGGCTGCGCACCGCGTTCTTGAGGATCGCGTTGCGCGCGGCCCGCCGCACTTCGGCTTGGGTCAGCGTCTTGGTGACCACGGGGCCGCCGGGACCGTCTTCGATGACCTCGAAGACGGGCGGCTTGCCCGGCCGCTCGACCTTGCGCAGCCGCTCGCCGGTGGTCCATTCGTGGAACGTCTCGGCGGCGTGCGGCACGTGGTCGTTCTTGATCAACTCGTCGACCGTGATCCCGAGCCTGCGCGCCGCCTCGCGGCGGGTCTTCATCGCCTTCTCGATCTCCGCCAGCGCCTTCTTGTCGCCCGCCGCCTGCGCCGCGCGGTATTGCTCGACCAGTTCCTGGTTGCGGCGCTGCTCTTTGGCGAGCGCCGCCTGGTGCGACTGGTGGAAGGCCTCACGGATATCGCGTTTGAGAGCCGCCTCCGCCTCGGCATAGCCCGCTGGATCGGTCGGCAGCACACGCTTCTTGTCGGCGAAGGCCGCGAGTCGTCGCTTCAGGGCCTGCTGCTCCGGTGTCGGATCGTGGAAGTTCTCCGACAGGATGCGTTTCGCCGCCTTCGCCGCCTGGCGCGGCTCCTCGAAGCAGTGATAAGCCTGGTTCGGCGGGCACCACTTGGCCGGGCTCATGTGATGCGCGCCCTTCTTCATCTGATCGCCGTTGAAGCCGTGGATGTCGTTGATCTCGAATCCCCGGACCTTCTTGGTGAGCTTGGCGATCTCGTCTTCGGCGGCCGCAAGTCGGGTGTGGAGTTTTGCCTCGCTGGCGCTGTCCAGCCCGCCCCTGTCCAGCTGCTCGAGGATCGCTTGGCGTTCCTTGCCCAGATCGCCGATCCGGCCCTCAGGCTGGACCTTGCCCTTGATCCACTCCTGACTGCCCAGCGCCTTCAGGTTGTCCTCGTTGCGCGCCGCCGCGCGCAGCCCGGCTTCCGCTTCGGGCGAGCCCGGCACAAGGTTCGGTTCTTCCATGCTGAAGCCGACGTAGTCGATCTCCTTGACGCTGAAAGAATTGGGCGTGTCCCACTCGACCGTGTAACCACGCCGCTTGAAGGACTCGGCAGCCGCTTCGGCGTCTTCGAGAGTCGCATAGGCATCGTCGACGTCGGTCAGAATTCCCGCCGAGCCCTCAGCGTGCGGCGGCGTACCGCTCGGCTGGGCCGGCCGCAGGTCGCGCGCCCTCAATTCATCCTGCACGCAGTCGACGATCTTCTTGCGCGTCGCCTCTTCCAAGGCACGCCCCGTGGCCGAAAGGGCTTGAATGTCGGCGGCGCTGGAAGGCGGCGAATCGTGCCACAGCTTGCTGCGCGCGGCGTGAATATCGAACAATGGAAGCGAAGCGCAATCGGCCTGCGCCAGGCCCGGCATCAACAGCGCAAAGGCCGCCGCAAGACCCGTACGATGCCAATGCCAAGAGGTCATGGCGCCGCCCCCCGCTCCAGCAGGCTGCGTGCGACCTTGGCTTGGCCGCTTTCCGGACCGGTCTCGGCTAGAACCTGTTCGGCCAGGCGCGCCACTTCGGCCTGATCGCCTCGGTACTGATGCAACGCGGCCATGGCGAGCCGGACGCTCGCCGGGTCCGCGCTCTGCGGCAAAGCCTCGGCGAGACTTTCGAGTCCCCGATCCGGCTCATCCACCAGAATCCAGAGGGCGGTTACCGCGGGCAGGTATTCCAGATAGACCCGGTCTCCATGCCGAAACAACTTCTCGGTCGCGTCCAGCGCGATCAGCGGCCGGTCGTCGAGCAGAGCGGCGACGCGCAGTCCTTCCAGGGCGTCACGACGGCCAGGTTCGAGTTCCAAAGCCGTCAGATAGGCCTCGATCGCCAGGGCCAAAGCGCCGTCGCTACGCAGTTCGAGAAAGGCCCCGGCAAGCGTCTCCAGATAGAGCGCCTGTTCCGGATCGCGCGCGACCGCCATCTGAAGGAAAGGCAAAGCTGCCGCAGCGCCCTCCTCTTCGAGCAGGGTCAGGCCATGGTCGAAGGCAAAACCGGCGAGCCGGCGCAGATCCGCGTGAGGGTCCGAGTCAGCGAGCGGCGGCGTCGGATCGGGCTGCGGCAGTATCGTCTCGGCATCGCTCAGCGCCTTGAGCCGCAGGCGGGCCAGCGACGTGAAATGGCCGTCGGGATAGGCCTCGAGATAGGCCCGCAGCTCCTCCGGATTGGCGCTGTCGCGCACGCTCTCCCAGAAAGTGATTTCGGCCGGTGCGGCCTGCGCCAACTGGACGCGGCCTGCCGGAGGCGCGGCATTGGCTTGCCCCGGGCCAAAAAAAAGGCCCGCCGCCAAAACGACCGCCAAAGATTTCGCTGCCGATCTCGGGCCGGGCCACATTCGGGCAGTCTCCGTTTCCCCCCGCGTTCCCTTCCCCCCTTAGGTTAGGCGGTTTGTCCGGCCGTGGCGACCGGCCTAGAAGTCGCTCAGATCCTCGAGATCGCCGAGGTCTTCCGGCTGAGCAGATGCCTTGGCTGCGGGACTGGCCAACGCCGGCGCTTCCGCTGCGGCGCTGCGCAATCGAGCCAATAGGGCCGCGCTGGCAGCGCTGTCCGCCGGCAGGCCGCGGTCCTTCTGGAACCGTTCGATGGCTTTGCGGGTCTTGCGGCCCATGAGCCCGTCCGCCGGACCGGGCCGGTAGCCGAGCCGGGTCAGGAGCCGTTGCACTTCCCGCACCTCCTCGCTCGCCGTCGGCGCGGCCTTCGGCGCCGGCGCTTGGGCCTTGGGCGTCGCCCTCAATGCCTCGACGGCCGCCGGATCGGGCAAGGTTTGGGCGAGTCGCTCGGCCTCTTCGATCTGACTGAGCGTCAAGACGCGCGCCATCTCGTCACGCGCCTTGGCGGCCTCCTGGTTATCGCCTTCGGCGCCCACCGAGAACCAGTAGTAGGCGCGCACCTCGTCCTGCTCGACGCCGGCGCCGCGCCGGTAGAGCTGGCCCAGTTCATAGGCGCCCAAGTTGGTGCGCATCTCGCCGCACAGGCGATACCACCGCGCCGCCTGGCGCAGGTCCTTGAAGAGACCGCCCTCGCCGTGCTCGTGCATGTAGCCGAGGTTGTAGCAGGGATAGTGCAGCCCCTGCTCCATCACCCGTCTGAACAGGTCCAGCGCCCGGCCTTTGTCGCCCGCGTTGTAGACTTCTACGGCCTTGTTGTAGTCCGCCGTCAGCGTCTCCTCGGACGGCAGCCGTTCCCAGGGCTTTTCGCTGCGATCACCGAGCGTGACGGGCAGGCGCTGCAGACGGCGGTTCCGGAACAGGGCGACCTCGACGGTCGCGCCCGCTTGCCGGGACCGCAGAACCGCGGTGAGGATTTCCCCGTCCAGCGTCTGGCGTCCATCGACCTCGACCAGAATGTCGTCCGGCCTGATCCCGGCGCGCGCCGCCGGGCTGCCAGGATAGATGAAGTAGACGAGGACGCCGCCGGGGCCCTCGAAGCCGCGTGCTTCGGCCGATTCCCGGGTCAAGGTCCTGAGGTGCTTGAGCCCGAGCCAGGCGCCCTTCTCTTGCGCGGTCTGCTGGGCCAAAGCCGGGATCGAGAGACTTGCCACCAGAAGCCAGGCGATTCCCGGCAGCCAGACCCCGACGGCCCGTTTAGAGTCTGCGCCGCGGGTCTCTGGTAACGGCATGAAGAGACATCCTTGCCGTGTTCGGACCGGGAGTCTGCCCCGGGCGGCCGCAAGGGGTCAATGCGCGCCCTTGGAAGGCCTGGCAATCATCCTAGTGTGACAAGGCCCGGAGGATGTGATCCCATAGCTCCGGCCAGATGGGGCCTGGAGGCCAATTTCGACCAGGGAGGATCGAGGTGATGAGCAAAAAGAAGTCAAAGGATAAAGAGGCTGCCGCCAAGGACGGCGAGAACGGCAAGAAGAAGCGGATTTCCCGCAAGGAACACGACAAGCAGATGGCGAAGCTGCAGGTCGAGCTCTGCAGACTCCAGGAATGGGTCAAGGCCAAGGGCCTGCGGGTGATCGTGATCTTCGAGGGCCGCGACGCCGCCGGCAAAGGAGGCGTCATCAAGCGCATCACCGAGCGCGTCAGTCCGCGCGTGTTCCGGGTCGTCGCGCTGCCCACCCCGACCGAGCGCCAGAAGTCGCAGATGTATATGCAGCGCTACATCCCGCACTTCCCGGCCGCGGGTGAGATCATGTTATTCGACAGGAGCTGGTACAATCGGCTCGGCGTCGAGCACGTCATGGGCTTTTGCACGCAGGATCAGTACGAGCGCTTCAAGACCATCTGCCCGCTGATCGAGCGCGAGATCGTCGAGGACGGCGTGATCCTGATCAAGTACTTCTTCGACGTCAGCCAGCAAGTCCAGGAGGAGCGCTTCGTGGCTCGCATGGAAGATCCCATGAAGCATTGGAAGCTGAGCCCGATGGACGTCCAATCCTGGGCCCGTTGGTGGGATTACACCAAGGCCTATGATGCCATGATCAAGGCCACGGACACGGATTACGCACCCTGGTGGCGAGTCAAGGCCGACGACAAACGGAGCGCCCGGCTGAACTGCATCACGCACCTCTTGAGCGTGATCCCTTACAAGAAGATTCCCTTCGAGGTGCCCGTTCCCCCCAAGCGGAGGAAGCGTGGCAGGGGCGTGCCCGAGACATTGGAGTTCGCGCACACCGTGCCGGAGAAGTACTGAGCGCGGCTGGCTTCAGGGGTTGAAGACCAACACCAGGAAGACGATGAACAGCACCAGGTGCACGGCGCCCTGAAGCACATTGGTGCGCACGCCACCGAAGGTGAGCGCGCTGACGAAGAGCGTCAGCACGAGCAGCACGATGTTGGCCTGCTCGAGGCCGAGAACGATGTGCTTGCCGGTCACGAGCGAGATCGTGACCACCGCGGGTACCGTCAGTCCGATCGTCGAGAGCGAGGAGCCCAGGCAGATGTTAACCGAGCGCTGCAGCCGGTCGGACTGCGCCGCGTAGACTGCGGCCAGCGCTTCCGGAGTCAGGACCACGACGGCGACCAGGATGCCGCCCAGCGCGGCCGGCGCTTGCAGGCTGGCGATGCCGAAATCGACAAAGAGCGCCAGCTTCTTGGATAGCAGCACGATTGGCAGCATGGTCAAAAACAAAAGGAGCGCGTGGTAGGGCACCGAGCGGACGCCGTGGGCGTGATGCTCCTCTTCGGTCTCGGTCACCAAACCTCCGGCGGCGTCGGTCCGCTCCTTGGCCGGCTGCAGAAAGAAGCCCCGGTGCCGCACCGTTTGGATCGCGAGAAAAATACCGTAGAGCAGCGTCGTCAGCGCGGCGAAGACGGAAGCCTGTAGCGTCGTCAGGGAGGCATCCGGCGTCGACTTCGTGAAGACCGGCAGGATCAGTGCGATCGTCGCCAGAGGAACAATCACCCCGAGAAAAGCGCGAGCGCCGCGCAGATTGTACTCCTGCTCGAGGTGGCGCAGCCCTCCGATCAGAAGCACCAGGCCGACCATGCCGTTGAGCACGATCATCAAGATCGCGAACATGGTGTCGCGCGCGAGCGCCGGGTTGGCACTGCCGGTCAGCATGATGGCGACGATCAGCGTGACCTCGATGCCGATGACCGAGAGCGTCAGGATCAGGGTCCCGTAGGGTTCGCCTAGCAGCTCGGCCAGGCAGTCGGCGTGGCGCACCACGCCGAAGGCGCACCACAGCATGGCCGCGAAGATCCAGCCGAAGAGCAGCCCATCGCCGATGGAGAGCGACAGCTCGGCCATCCAAGCGTCGCCGAACAGCGTGAAGGCCGCCGTGGTCGCGGCACCGGCGATGAACGGCAGCTCCGCGCGAAAGAACTCGAGCGGAGCCGTTCGGCTCGTCTGGTCAGCCCCCTTGTTCACGCTTGTCCTCTTCGACAGCACGGATCATCCTCAGTATGGCATCCCCGCCGGGTTTTGCGAGCTAACCCGCGCAGCAATCAACTCGTCGTGGCTTGACTCTAGTCAAGACCCGGTTCCTCCGGGGTTGCTATCTCGGCCCCTGCGAATACCGTGGGGTCCAAGAGACGCAATAGAACAGGGTACCGCACAGGGGGAATTTCAGTATGGCACGAACAATCGCCACGGCTGCCACTTGGCTGGTCGCGCTCGCCCTGCTTGCAGGCTGCGCTTCGACCGAGGTTACCCAGCGCGAGAGTCTCGCGGGCGACGAGCGGCTGCCTAGACCGGACCGCATCATCGTCTACGACGTCGGCGCCACTTCGTCGGACGTGCGAAGCGATTCCGCGATGGCCGGGCGTTACAGCGAGCACGGCACGCCGCAGACGGCCGAGCAGGTCGAGGCCGGGCGCACGCTCGGGGCCCTAATGGCGCAGGAATTGGTCAACGAGATCCGGAACCTGGGCCTGCCGGCCGTGCGCGCCGCGGGGCAGCCGCCGCCGCGGCCCGGCGACATCGTGATCAGCGGCTATCTGGTCTCCGCCGAGAAGGGCAGCCGGGGCAAGCGCCTGATCATCGGTTTCGGGTCCGGCTCTAGCGAGCTGACGACCGTGATCGAGGGTCACCAGATGACGCCGCAGGGCCTGCGCCGGCTCGGCTCGCGCGAGTTCGAATCCGGCGGCGGCAAGATGCCCGGCCTCTTCGCGCCGGTCGCGGTCATGGCCGCAACGGGCAACCCAATCGGCCTGATCGTCGGCGGCGGCGCGAATGTCGCAGGAGAGGCGACCGGCAAGGAAACCCTCGAGGGCGCGGCCAAGCGCACGGCCGCGGAGGCCGGGAAGGAGTTCCGGGCGATTTTCCAACGGCAGGGTTGGATCTAGGCGGGGCTGCGATCGAGTCGACCCTCGACCCGTCATCGCGAGGTCGCACAAGCGACCGCGGCGATCCAGCCGGCCAGAGAGAGCCTGCGTGCCGGCCACTTGCTGGATTGCTTCGCTTTGCTCGCAATGACGCGCTGGCAGACCTTTTCGAGTTAATGCCGTCTTAGGCCGGATCGCATCGACGACGAAGTGCGGGCCCTGTGGACCTCGCACCGGCCGCTAGGTCACCCAGCCGCGCGCCTTGAAGATCTTGCGCAGTTCCTTGGCGATGGCGTCGGCGGTCCGTTTCCCCGCGCTCGACATGCGTTCCGGGCCGAGCTCTGAGGCAACGTTCATGCTGCCGGCGACCACCGTGGACATCACAATGCGCCCGGTCGCGGCGCCGACGGTAACCGGCACCATGACACCGGGCATCCGGCTGCCCGCGGCCACGAATTCGCGCGAGCCGAGCCGGCGCGTGCCCTCGCCCGTCACCTGGTAGCCCTCGACGACGGTCCTGAGCTCGTTGCGCCCGGCGCCGAATCCGATCGTCATGCGCGCGAGGCGGTTGCCCGGATCGATGGTTACGAACTGGCCGCTGATCAGGATGTCGCCGGGCTGCGGCGTTCCGGCATCCTTTGCGCGCACGGCGGGCAGACCCATCTGCTGGATGTCGAGCACCAGCTTTCTGGCGATGCTGTCGGCCAGGGCCCGACCGACGGCGATATCCTCCTCGGTCTGCGGCGTAGAGCGCCTTTGGTAGTTGCCGTCGATCGCGGCATCAGAAGGAACATCGTCGGGGGTGGCAGCGAAGTCGTAGACGACGATGCGTTGCGGACGCTCGAGCCACTCGCCGGCCACCTCGGATTGCTGGTCAACGACCTTGCTGGAGGCGCAGCCGGCAAGCATGGCCAGCCCGACAAGGCCGGCGGCGCTTCTGGTCAATGTGTTCATTGAACTGTTCCCTGTGTGGATTGGAAAGCGTAGCGGCTTGGTGAAGCCGCATGCACACTGCTGCTGAGTTTCTGCACAGACACCAAATGGTCTGCATTGACTTGTATCACAGCCAGCGCGACACCGGAGCGTCTTCAACCCGGGCCTTCGAGGCCTTCCCGCAGCCAAGCCCAAGCCGCCTCGCGATCGGCCGGGTCGAACAGGCGGACTTCGCAGTCCACGACCTCGGCCAGGCGCGCGCCCTCCTGCTCCCACCTGTCATCGCCGACGATGGCAATGCGCTGGAAATCGCCCCGGTGCGCCTTGCGGAAGAGAAAGCGATCCGATTCGACATCCGCGTCCCAGCCATCGAAATTCCGCCAGTCGAGAAAGCAGCGAAACGGCCCTCCGCCCGCCATCTTCTCTTCCGCTGCCGGTATGAAGGCCTGGGCGTCGTCGAAGGTGACGCTGCCAGACAATCGCACCACCAGAATGCCATCGCTGCTCTCCGGCAATAGCTCAATCATCTAGGTCCATGTCCCGTCCCTGTCTTGCCAGGTTTGGATACTAGTCCAAAAACCCGATCTTCTGGTCGACGTTCTGAGTGATCTGGAAGCCGAGTTTCGCGTATTCCTCCACCCCCCTTGGCGAGACCGTGCCCGCGACCCAGACCGCGAAGCGGCCGTTAAAACCGGGCGCCTGGTAGGTCTTCTTGAGTTGGGTCATGAAGCCGTGGCCGCGTTCCGCGTAGATGCCGTGGTCCAGCGGGAAGGCCATGAGCGCCGTGCCGTTGGCGTCTTGGGCGATGGGGAACTTGGCGTACAGGGTAAAGCTCTTGATCGGCGCGACCTCATCCTGGTAGCCGACCAGGGTCTGGGCGATGTTCATGTAGAAATTCGCCGTCACCTCGTCGCGTGCCTGAAGCGCCGACTGGATGAAGAGCTCGCGCCCCTGGGCGCCCTTCAGCTCGCTCAGGCAGTGCACGATGATGGTGTCGTGGCGCGGGGTGAAGATCGGATGGTCGAGAAAGCGTCCCGTCAGGTCCTCGGAGACGCCCATCGCGCGCAGCTTCTTTTCGTTGTTGATCCTCAGCCGCGGCGGCGGCAGCTCCTTGACGGCGTCCTTCACTTGATCGGCCAGGCGCATGTTCT